>Ga0315285_10000683_pt1 | contig 35421 bp, 21 predicted proteins | sample YL17G09_36_MG_FD_203698 | JGI IMG/M metagenome (GOLD analysis project Ga0315285, IMG submission 203698) | Sediment microbial communities from Yellowstone Lake, YNP, Wyoming, USA - YL17G09_36 | ecosystem: Environmental > Aquatic > Freshwater > Lake > Sediment | place: USA: Wyoming | collected...
GGGCGGGGCTGTGGTCTTAGCCGGGGCCGGGGCAGTGGTCGGGGCCGTAATCTTGGCCGGGGCCGCGGGTGTCACCGGCGCGAAGTGATTGTCGGGCTTCTTGCTGATGTTGAGCACGGGCAGGCCGGCATTGTCCTGCGCCCGGTTGATCTCCAGGTCCTCGTACTTCAGCAGCGTGCCCTGTGCCCGCTGGAGGGCGATGGCCGCCACGTTGTAAAGGACGGAGCTTCGGGTGAATTGACCCTCGGCATCGGCGCGGCGGTCCTGGGCGTCGACCAGCAGTTGCAGGTAGCCGGAGGCGGACTTATCGGTCCCGCCGGAGGATTTCCACCGCTCGTTCAGGACGCGGACGTCTTCCTCGGAGGCCTGGAGGGCCTCGTACCTGGTGGCCATCTCACGATAAGCCGTCATGACCTCGCGCGCGGAAATCTTGACCTCCAGCAGCACGGTATCCACCGTGGTCTGGATATCCGCCAACTGCTGGCGGATCTCCAGGCGGCGCCGCAGATAGACGGCCCTTGCGGTGTTGTTCTCGACGGGGTAGTCGAGTCTCAGCCCGACCAGGAAGCCCGGATGGGCGCCCTTGAACTGATCGTCGAAGCCGTCGGCGAACCCGCCGGCCTTGTCCAGGCCCATCAGGGACATGGCCAGAATGAGGTCCAACTGCGGCAGCAGTTCGTTCTTGGAGACGCTCTTCCTGATGGCGGCGGCCTTGAGCTGGAGGAATGCCTGGAGGATCTCCGGGCGGTTTTCCAGCGCGGTGGCGGCGGCCTGCTTCATGTCGATATTGATAGGCCGCAGGGACGGGGCGTTGGCCGGCAGCAGCTCGGCCTGGGGGCTTGGCAGCAGTGTCGGGTCATCCAGCAGGGCCTTGATGCGGTCCTCGGCGTTCTTGACGGCGACTTCCGCCCGGACGAGGTCCGCCTGCCGCTTGGACAGTGCGGCCTTGGCTCGCATGCGGTCGCTTTCAATCGAGTCGATGTCCTTTCGCTGCTCCAGTTGGCTCACCACGTCGGCTGTGTCCTTGACGAGCTTCTGCGTCTGGAGGCAGGTGGCGCGGGCGAAGTAGAGGTTCCAGTACGCCTGGTTGATCGACATCAGGTGCCCCTCGGCCTGGCGGATGAACTCGTTGCGTGCTATCTCGGTGTCGATCTTGGCGATGCGGATGTGGGCGCGGTTGTACTCGCAGCCCGCCCCGCGAAGCAGCGGCTGGTTGATCGTCAGGGCAAGCGTGGCCGACACCTGGCTATGGGGGTCGAAGCCCAGCGAGTTGCTCGTTGTGTGGCGGAGTTCCTCCGAGAGCGTAACGTCGGCGCCGCTTGCGAGTTTCTTGCGGATGCCCGCCTCGGCGCGCATGTCCCACTGCTTGAAGCGGTCATCGAGCGAGCCGGTCTTCAGCGACGAGCTGACCGGCTCGTTGACGTACTCGTAGGCGGTCTCGGCGAACAGGTGCGTGTCAAACGCGCCCCGGGCCTCCTGGATGCCCGTCTCGCGGATCAAGGGAATGTCGCTGAAAACCCTGATCTGAGAAGAATTCGCCAAGGCCCTGACGTAGAGGTTCTCCAACGTGTAGGCCACGGGCCTGGAGCCCTCGAAAAGCTTGGCGCAAACAGGCTCGGTCCACCACAGATTGGGATCGGCCGGCATCTTCGGAGGCGCACCGGCGGTCGGGAGGTGCTTCTCGGCCTGCGAGAGTTCGGCGATCTGCTGGTGGAAGCTGTTGGCGAGGCGCTGCTGCGTGGCGTGCCCGAAGGCCTGCTCATCCTTCTCGAAGCGAGCCTGGCATGACGCCAGCATCAGGCCGCCGGTCGCGAGCAGGCAGGACAGAATGTACGTCTTGGTGTCCCAAAATCGTCCCATTGTTCAAGCTCTCCTTAGCAACCTTTTAGCAACTTTTTGCTCATGATCCGCATCGCCCGGTGCAAGGCCGGGCGGATCAGACCGCGAGTGCCATTGTTCTATGCGTCAATGAAGCCCCTGCGGGCAAGCCGACATGGGCAGCATTTCGTAAGCGTAAAGCGTCGGGTCAAGCATGATCGGATTGGCACTGGCGGAGTAAATCGCCGCCATCGACACATCCGCGGCGCGCTTGCCGAGCACGTTCTCCACCGTCAGATGCTCCGATGCGTACGCGCCGCCCAGTATCGCCGGGGAGAAATACCGCCGCAGGTTGTAGCCCGCCCCCGTCAGCGGCGTGTAGCCAGCGTAGGACTGCCGGATGGAAACCGTGTGCGGCTCGCCCGTCATGCCCAGGTCGTAGAAGCTTGCCGCCCAGTTGCCGCCGGCGTCGACGATCGTGGAAGTCGAGCCAAGCACCTCGCCGCCAAGCCCCAGAACGTCCACCGCCAGCGTGGAACCAGGCTGGGCCGTGCCGCTGTAGAACGGCTGGAACTGCGCGGCGGCAGGCTTCCGGAAATCGTACTTGGACCCGGCGTGATAGTCCTCGCTGGCGCCCATGATGACGTATTCGTAGGTCACCGACCCGGTCATCCCATACCGGATGGACGGCGATATCCGCGAGTTGAAGGAAAAGTTGCCATCCGCCGATGTGGAAGTCAGGCCGGTGGCCTCGAACAGGATGGTCGCATCGCCTCCTGAGATGATGAAGTCGTTCAAGTCGTCGACCGGATACGACAACGTCCTCTGCTGGGAGACCGGGTCCTGCCCGACCAGCGTCACCGAGCGCAGGTCAGGATAGGTCCCGCCAGCCTTAATACCTGGCAACCAGTTCGTGATGTCTTTGGCGCCTATATTCTTCAAGTCTTCGTAGTTTGGGTCGTCTTGCAGCGAGACCGAAGTGATCAGTTGGAGGGTGAACTCTGGATTCGCGTTGGGGAACGGCGGGACCACGAAGACGTCGCTATCAACAGTCAGCGTCAGCGTCAAATCGAGCACAATTCCGTCAAAGGCGCTCAGGCTCTCCACCTCCCGGGTGCCCCGCGTTACCGTGGTGGTGCTATCGAGCGTGACGCCAACTAGCACCCGCCCGCCGTTTAGTATCTGCGTTATCCCGCCGCGATCGTCGAATTTCGGCAGGGTGAAATCCTCAGCCACGCCGGCCGGAACGTCAGGAGACCCCTGGTACAAGATCCTGCCGCTGTAGGTCTCGGTGAAGTGAGGCAGACTCGCGATCAGGGCCGCCGGAATCGCGCTGAGCAGGATGCGGTCTTCCAAACCCTCGAACAGAAGTCTTGAAGCGTTCACGTTCAGACCTTTCCTCGTGAGCAATTCGCCAAAGCCGGGCTGACAACTCCGCTCGCCGGCCGCACGCTGCCGCTCGTGCCTCAAACCCCGCGTGCCTACCGCTTTGGGACTTGTCAGCCGGTCCAACAGGATTTGTTAGTATGATCGTCAACTTCCCCGGCCAAGGCAAAGCTTTTTTTGAAGTTTTTTTGAAGCCTTTCGAGGAAAAGGCAATTCCGAAGAAATAATCGCTAGAGTTGGTGCGACTTGCCGATCAGGGCTGGTGCATCCGCGTTTACGGAGCGTATGAAAGCGGCGTGCCGATCCAGTCGGACCGGCACGCCGGGTAATGCTTGCCATGCCAGCGGGGGCTTGCTCAGGACAGCCGCGTTTTTCTCTTTCGCAGCCGCCGGGCCAGCACCGGAACGAAGGCGGCGGCCAGCAGGCCCATCGAGGCTGGCTCGGGAACGCCAGCGTACAGGTAAATCACCTGGGCCTCGATGTCGAATGTCAGCGGAACAGACCACGCGTTCACGTCCTGGCCGCCGACGTCGTAGCCCTGCTCGAGCAGGCTACCGTATTCGAAACTGACCTCCCCGGTGCCGGTGAAGATAGCCAGATCGGCTGCGGTCGTATATGTATGCGTGTATTCAAAGGAATAGAGGGGGTCGTCGGGCCTGATGATGACGGCGAGCTTGTCGTGGTCTGCCGGGTCTGAGTAAAGGTCGAGCACCGCATCGCCCAATCCCGTATCGGGCCACTGTCCGTCATGGAGGTCGGTGCCGTCAATGTTGACATCCTTGGCTAGGATCACCGTATTCTCAGGCACCTGCTTGAGTGGGCTGGCCTCGTAGTGGACGTTGAGGTCCTCGTTAACCACTCCGAGTGTGCCACCAATCCACAGCTTCCGAACGGTCACCAGGAGCTCACCCTCATTCTCATTGTCGAGCACAAGCCGGCCTCGCTTGAGATGCACGCGGAGGTAGAGCAGCACGCCCTGGAGTTCGCCAACCGGATCGCCATTAGGCAGGATACCGTCCGGATTGAACTGGTCCAAGGCGATGATGCCGCTGGGGGCACCAACCTCAAGGTCTCCGAAGGTATTCGCGTCCGACTCGACGGCGGGGGCTGCTTGACATGGCGATGCCAGAGAAAACACGGCAACAACCAGACCCAATAACGATAACCTGAGCACTGTGAGCATTGAGCACTCTCCTCTCTTATACAATCCCCGGAAACAAAACAGGCTGAGCGGCCCGTCCTTCGCTTCCGAGGCCTACTTTGAGCAACTGCATTGTACCGCGCTTTCGAGATTCGTCAAGCCAAAAAAAAGCCGCAAACGAAAATAAATCGTATGTTTCTTCTCAACCGTCGCCCGGCCGACTCCATGATGATGGTCACACGGGTTGACGCCAAAAGGCCTCATGCGGCAAAGTCTTTTGTTACCAGCACTTGCAACACAAATATCCGCCGGGCTGCCTTCACTGCAATCCGCGCCGGGGCAATGAAACCCGCCCATCCCGGATCCGCGGAAACCGCCTTCCGGCCGCGAAAAGGGTGGCAAGTTGAGAAATTCCAGGATTTTTCCCCTCGAAAATTGGGTACGGACACCTGCGCCCCGGCACGCCGGGACTCCGGAGTCAGTCCCCATTTTCGAGGCCGCGTCCCTTATTTTTCCCCGTGTTGGTGTTTTCTTGGCTTCCCCGTTTGAAAATTGCTGTTTTTCTGTTTGGTCCTTGTTTGCTATTTGGTGCTTGTTATTTGGTCCTTGTCGAGGCTGAAGGCTGGACGCTGAGCCGTCGAATCTCAGAACAGCCTCAGCCGCCGCTGGGCCATCTGGCGAATCGACCGCCACCACTGCAAGAGCAGCGGCCTGCGAGGAAGGTCGAAGCGGACCACAACAGACTGTCCGGGCATGAGTGGCGAATCACCAGGCCCGGAAGGGGTTACTACCAGTTCAAAGGCGGCGCCATCCCGGCCGCCTTCTGCTTCCGCGCCGGGGTTCACCGACGATGCCCGGACAGGCGCATCATTCTCGCCCCTTGTCCCGGCTGGACGAATCTTCCACGTGCCGACCAGTTTCGTCGCGGGCTGACCGACGATGCGGATCTCAGCCGTCGGCAGGGCCTCCGCCAGGAGCATCCCGGCAAGGCGATGGGGGCAGTCGGCGACGATCATTACCGGGTCCAGTGCCACCACCTTGCCGACCTTCCGGCCCTTCCTTACATACGCGCCGCGGAGGAAGTCGGCCTCGAGCGACATCCACCGCCCGCCCAGCGGCGAGCGGACCGTCAGCCCGGCCAGCTCCTGCCTGGCCAGCCGATGCTGCTTATCGAGGCTGGCCAGGCTCGCATCGAGGATCTGCACCAGGGCAAGGTCGCGGGGGTCGGCGGCGCTTTGGAGCTGCGCCACTCGCCGCCTGGCGGCCATGATTTCCTTCGCGATTTCCAGGTCGTTGGCGTCCTGTGCCAGTTGGCGGTTGACGGCCGAGATCAGCACGATTGGGCCGCCGGCGTCGTCGGTGGAGCCTTGCACCGGGCTGTCATCCGGCAGGGCGGCGGTGACGAACCCATCCGCCCCGGCGTGGATGTACGCGATGTTTACCGGCTCGACCGTGCCCTCGACCCGCCAGCGGTCCGGCACGTCGGGCAGTGCCAGCAGCGCCGCCACGGGCAGCAAGGCCGCAGCCGTGATTGCCAAGGCCCGGCCCCGCGTGCGGACAAGCTCGGCATCGGCGGCGAGGTATTTCAGGAAGCGTCCCAGCGGCAGCACGAGCCAGGCCACGGCCATGACGGCCCCGACTGCTATGCCGACCTCGAAGTACCGCTCGGTGAGAATCAGGATTATCTGCACGGAGATGTACAGCTTGAACGCCGTCGATGCCAGGCCGTAGCCCAGCAGCCAGGCCCTCTCGCCGGCGCCCTGGGCAACCTTGAGCGCCGCCCGGACGCCATAGGCGTACCGTTTGACGAGGTACAGGACGTACTGTCGCGACCGCTCGGCGAGGTTGGGAATCTCCAGCAGGTCTGAAAGGATGTAGTAGCCGTCAAACCGCAGCAGCGGGTTGGCGTTGAACACGATCGTCGAGACGCTGGATACGAACATCACGTAGAAGCACGCCGCGTGCAGGCCCTGCTGCCGGGGATCCGCCGCGCCGGCGGTCCACACCCACGCCACGGCGGCGACGGCCGACAGGGCCAGCTCGGCCATCATCCCCGCCGCGCCGACTATGCAGCGGTGAAGCTTGCTCCGCAGCGCCCACGCGCTGGAGGCGTCAACGTACGGCATGGGTGTGAAGATGAGGAGCATCACGCCCATGACGTGGACCTCTGCCCCGCCGCGAGACATGCGCCCGAAACGCTTGCACGCCAGGCCGTGCCCAAGCTCGTGCACGACCTTCGTCAGCACCATCGCGCCGTACAGGGCCGGCAGGAAACGCAGCATCCGCTCGGATTGCAGGAGCTGCCCGGCCCGCCCGGCCAGCTCGCCCCACGCCCCGGCCGCGAAGTACACGCCCACGACCAGCAGCGCAAACCACAGCACCAGTCCGACCGGCGTGAACATCCAGCCCACGGCGGCGGCCAGGGCGCCAAGGAGGCGGTCGGGGTCGAATACCGGCACGCGGAGGAAGAGGATGTTGGTCAGCCAGGTGCGGATTTCCCGGCCTCGGCGTTTCTGGTGGCGGCGAAAGAGTCCTTCGGCGTCGGGCGGCAGATCGGCCTGGATAAGGTTGGCCGAGTAAAGCTGGCCCAGGACCCCGACGGCTTCGGTCTGCGTCAGTGCCTCGTCGCCCAGGGCCGCCGTGCAGGCCCGCCAGGCCTCCGCGACGCTGCGCTGCCCGTCGAGCATGGCGACAAACCTGTACGCGGCCGGGTGAAGCCGGAAGTAGCTGTTGTTGGCTGGGTCCTGGACGATGTGCCAGATCTGCCCGCGGAAGTGCTGGCGCCGGGTCTGGACGGTCGCTCGCAGCCGCGGGCGAAGATGCGCCACGCGATACCACGATTCGCTGAATGTCGGATTCTCACCGGCCATCGTGTGCCGCAACCAAGAAAAGAGTATCTCGCGCAGAGGTCGCAGAGGTCGCGGAGAAGGATAAGCGGGAGCTTGGTTTCTTTTCCTTCGTACTCTCTGTGCCTCTGGGTCTCTGCTCTGAAAAGATGGTTGTAAGTAGTCCGGGGCTCGATCCCGGCGTAAGCCATCGTCCTCGTCCTCGTCCTCGTTCTCGTCCTCGTCCTCGGCTTTTCGTTTCTTCGGGTGAACCGAATGTTCATGTCCGACCGCGGTAATCCTTTTGCTTCTTTTCCTTCTTCTTCTTCTTTTTCTTCTTACAGCCAAAGCCCAATTCTGAGTTTGTTCACGACCCGGCGGGACCATATCCACGCCAGGCGGCGCTGGCCGAGAGATACGTGTGCGGCGCCCTCCATGCCCGGCCTGATCCACTCCCGGCCGTCCACCCCGCTTCGCGGTTTCGCCGACAGCAGGGCCCGTGCGCGGAAGACCACCTTGCCGTCTATCTTCTCCGCCAGCGGCAGGATTTTTTCCAATACGGCCTCGATGGGCCTGTCGGGGTACGCCCCGGCCGACAGGACCGCGCGGACCTCGCCGGCCCGCATTGCCGCCTGGAGGTCGGCGACCTGGTCTTCGGGGATGAGGATCTCCGCCCGCAGGTCCTCCAGAGGGGCGATCTCGAAGAGGACCTGCCCCTTCTCGACGGATGAACCGACGAACCGGTCCAGCCCGCCGCGGATCACCGTCCCGCCGATCCGCGCCTTGATCGTCGCCTGCTCGATCTGCTCGGTCAGCAGGGCAATCTGCTCCTGGAACTGGCGCGCCTGTGCCGCGGCCATCTGGGCATCGGCCCATTTCTTGTCCGACCTGGCCGCGTCGGCCTGCTTGAGGTGCTCGAATAGCCCCGCCCGCGCCTGGTCGAGCTTTCGCTGGAGCGGCAGGGTCTTGAGCGTCGCCAGCACCGCCCCGGCGCGGACCCTGTCGCCAAGCTTCGCCTCGACCGAATCGACCTCGCCGTCGAACGGCGCCGGAACGATCTGCCTGGTCGCGGCCTGGAAGGCAAACGGCGCATCGACGCGGTAGTCGCCCGAGGCGATGCCGACGTATATCCCGGCCGCGATCAGCAGCAACGCGGCCAGCTTCGCCCACGTGTGCCGCGGCCCGACGACGGCGGCCAGGCCCGCGCGCACGGACGAGGCGGCCTTGGCGCCGATCCACCTGTCGGCCCGCCGCAGGTCCAGCAGCCGCACCGTGCAAAGGTCGCACGCCAGCCGGAGCGTTTCAACCTCCGCCGGCGCCAGTGGCATATCGCCGGCTCGCTCCACGCAGACCGCCCCGAGCACCTTGCCGTCGCGCCGCAGCGGCAGCGACAGCACGGCCAGGCGCGGCGTGCCGCGGTCGGACAACTCGCGGGCGCCGCGGCAGATGAACTCAGCCGACGGCGGCGGCGGGATGAGAACCTCGATGTCCTGGTCGAGACATTCCTCCATGACCGCCTCGATGAGTTGGACCATCTGCATCTTGCGGCTGAACTTCTCGGTGTGGCTCATGGCGGCAAGCTGGACGTACCGCCCGGCAAGCAGGCCGAGGCTCACGCGCTCGCAGGCGAAGCGGGCGGCCAGCTCGTTGCAGAACGCCATCGCGGCGGCGAGGAAATGGTCGTGGTCGTTGACGGCGGACGTCAGGGCCAGGGCGGGCGCCAGCGCCGCTCCGGCCTGCGCGCTGCCTGCACGGCGGCTTTCGCTCTGACCTTCTTCAGCCGCCAGGTGCAGCGCGTAAAGCTGCCCAGCCGGGATGCGGACCGCCATGGCGACGACCTTCTCCGCCAGCTTGCCCGGCTCGGGCCTTGGGCTCCCAAGGGGAGCCCCAAGGGCCGGCTCGTCGCCGGCAAACGCTATCGCCAGCAACGCCCGCCTGAAAACGGGGACTGGCTCCGCCGCTGTTTGGCGGTGCCTGTCCCCTTTTTTCCCTATTTTCGAGCCGGACTCTGGGGCTGCCACGCCGGCGGTTGATCCTTCCGAGCCGGCACTTGGGGCTTCCGCGTCCGAGACTGCCAGCGGCAGGGGTACAAGGACAACGTGCCTGCCGGCCGGGGCGCCGTACAAGGCGCCGGCCTCGTGCAGCGGCAGGGTCGTAACCGCCCCGCCGACTGGGGAACCGCCCTCATGAGTGCCGTTTGCGGCCACCGCGCTGCCGACTGCGGAACTGCCGACCGGTGTGCCGGCGGCTGCTGCTCGCATGGCGGCCGGTGCTGCCCGCAGCGCCTCCGTCAGCCAGTCGGGCGGCTCATCGTCGCCCTTGGGCCTCGGCCAGACCGCCGGGATGCCGATCAGACCGTCGGCGTCAACCGTAATCACGGCCCCGCCCTCGGCGCCGAGATGGGCGCAGTGCTCAGCCAGCAAGGCCGACATACCGGCCCCTGGGGCCACCCTGGGCCCAAGGCCCGATCCGTCGGCTGGCGCCGCCACAGGCCCGAGACCCGATCCGTCAGCCGCCGCCGCGCCGAGCGTCTCGGACGGACCGCCGGCCTCGAGCGCGCCGTCCGTCTCGGTCGAGTTCTTCGTGCTGTCAGCCGGCCTTGGCGTCATCTGTGCAAAGCTCTCCCATGCCCGGCGGCCGGGGCCGCCACGGCCATTCAGCTTACCCATCCGCCCCGCCCGCGCAAAGCGAAAACGCGAGGAGGTTCTGTGGAAGCATACCACCAGCCTCATTGGAACGAAGCTCGGGTCAGCGCTCATACTTTCCGCGGGAACAACTGCCGTCGGGAAGCACTTCGACCAGAAACACCTCGCCCGGGCATACGTTCGTGCCTACTGCCCATCGCCCCACGCTTCCCCTCTGGGTCCACGTTACCTCACTGACTATCAGGTCGGCGGTCCGCACATCCCACCTGACTGTCTGGCCGGGCGAAACGCTGTCGAACACACGAGTTTGGCCGGCTGTCGCACCCCGAACAATGACCTTTTCCAATGGAGAAGAGCCGCTGTTCCGAATCGCGAACGATGAAACACCCCTGACTAACCGCATCCATGAGTGGTCTGAGAGGCTAACAGCCAGAACCGCAAGGCAAATTAGCAGGAGGCCAGTAATTGCAGCATTGACGAAAGTCTTGCGCATAGTCAGGCTCCTTCGGCAATGAGCCAATCACCTGTTGATCTTAGCACCACAGCGCGACTTACTTTTTGTTGGCGAATGTAAGCCATTCTATTGTAAGGTGTTATGTAGGACAATATATTGTGATTTTCAAGAGTGACCCAGCGTTTGTTTCACTGGCTTCGCCCAAGAAGCTGGCGACTACGTATCCGATCCCAGTTTCATGGGCGTTTCCGCCAAGGACGCCCGGTTGCCCAACCTTCGAGAAACCGCCCGTTATAGATGGAAAATGGGCCTAAGTTGCGCTGTGGTGTTAGTCTGCCGGACGCAAACAAGTCAATGCCAAGAAGGCATCCCTAAGAAGGAGCTTCGGGGCCAAGGTCGGCCATGAATTCAGCATGCATCCGTGTTCGCCTAGACGGTAATTTTGCGTTTACCGCCGCCCGGCCGGAGGGTAGGTTAGCGGGGATGAGGATCATCGTTACCGCGGGGCCTACCCGCGAGTACATCGACGACGTGCGGTTCATTTCCAACGCCTCCAGCGGGCGGATGGGCTACGCCGTCGCGGCCGCGGGCGCGGCGGCAGGGCACGAGGTTACGCTGCTGGCCGGGCCTGGCGTGGCGGAAAAAAGGGGACAGGCTGCTTTTTCGGCCGGGCCGGCGCTGCGCTCTGCCCTGGGCTAGGCTGTGTGACCCCTTTAGGCTCTTGGGGCCGGGACTCAAGACCTTATCTTCGGCCCATTGCAGTATGGCCGATATTTTTCCGGAATGTCTGCAACTTTCATATCTGCCGGGTCGTCTAAAGCAGCAGGTGAATCTGAGTTGCTCGGCGTTTGATGCACTTCGGTTCGCGCATGTATACTGACGCCGTCAGTTGTCTGCGGGGCTGTTTGCACAACGCGTAAGTGGGTGTTCGGCATATTGGAACGACTTGGCGACATCCGCCCCGTACGTGACGCCAATCCAGGTGAAGGGAGAGATGGGATGAAAACTCTGTGGATTGCATTCCTGTTCGCGGTGGTCGGTGCGCTTGTCGCCAGGGTGGCTACGGCCCAAATGCAGCAAGAGGTGCCCAGGTATTCCTGTTCGGCGGTCTTGGACGTTCGCCCGCCTTTCACGTCCGCCCTGGACCGTGAGCGGCGCCTCCCGTCCAAAGATGAACTGGATTACTTGGCCGCACGCCACGTGTTGCTTATCAAGAGCGATCCTATCCTCCGTGCGGTGGCAAACTTGCAGCAAATCCGCGATACCCTCTGGTTCAAGGATAAACCTGATGACGCCGTCGAGCGCTTGGCCGCTGAGTTGTCCGTGTCCTATGAGCGCGGAACCGGACTAATCACCATATCAATGACCGGATCGAGGAGGAACGAGCTTTCAGACCTGGTCAACGCTGTTGCCGTAACGGCAGTTGAGCGGAGCACCGAAATGGCCAACCGCCACATCCAAGACATGATCCGTCAACACCGCCAGGAGCGCACCAGCCTGGCCGACACGCGGGACCGGGTGCGAGCGGACAAAGCCAAGCTCCTGCGGGAGGCCCTGACGCCCGACCCCATGGATCCCAACGGTGTCTTGATATTGCAGCTTCGCCGATTGGCTGAGGCGGTGTCATCGGCTGAGATGGAGTTAAGTGAGGTCGATGCAAGCATCCAACTTATGAAGCAATGGCTCAACCAGGGCGAAGCCTCATCCCTGCCGCAGGTTGCCAAACTCGTCGAGCGCGACCCTGTCGTCTGCGGGCTGCTGATGAGGCGAGCGGAGATCGCCGCGGGCCTGGGGCCGCGGGGGCCTGCCACCACCACCCAGCCGGGCGAGAAGGACGCACTGTCTGCCCTCGACCTGCAAATCGCGGCTCGCAAGCGGGATGTTTTGGCCACCTTCGTCAAGTCCATGCAGACCGATGCCGAGTACCGCAAGGCCAGGATGTTGAGTCGCCTCACCGAATTACGCCAGAAGTACCGATTAGCGGATGTCTCCGCCCGCGACCAGCGGGCCTCCTTGATCGCCTTTTGCGAATTGGACAGCCAGGACAAAACCCTCACCAACCAGATAGCCCGTATCGACAATCGCCTGGTGGACCTGAGGATTTTCTTGCTGGCAAGAGCGCCGCTTGAACTCATGATAATGGCCGTCAAGCCACCGGAGACGCCCGCGCCCAAGTAGGAGGATGTGGGTCCGACCGGGGTATGGACAGCCGGGTGCCATGCTTCAAGTCCGGGCTTCCGGGGTGCCATGCTTCCGGCTTTGCGGAAACATGTCCCCTCGAGCACCATGGGCATTCCGATATCCCCACCGCCATGTTCGCACATGGAACATGCTTCCGCGAACAGCGTGCGGAAGCATGGCACCGCAGAATGGACACCGCAGAATGAAAGCATGGCACCGGCGGCCACCGTTTGGGGTTTACTGCCGCCCGGCCGGCGGGTAGGTTAGCGGGGATGAGGATTATCGTAACGGCGGGGCCTACCCGCGAGTACATCGACGACGTGCGGTTCATCTCCAACGCCTCCAGCGGGCGGATGGGCTATGCCGTCGCGGCCGCGGGCGCGGCGGCGGGGCACGAGGTTACGCTGCTGGCCGGGCCTGGCGTTGCGGAAAAAAGGGGACAGGCTGCTTTTTCGGCCGGGCCGGCGGCGCATCCTCAAAGATCGGGGACAATTCAACATGAGCCTTTGGCTCACCCACAAGGCCTCGAAAATCGGGGACAGACACCTGCGTCCCGGCGCGCCGGGACTCCGGAGTCAGTCCCCGTTTTCGAGTTGGTGCGGTTCGTAACCGTGGATGACCTGCGGGCAGCCTTGGCTGAGCGGTTCGACGAGTGCGACGCCCTTGTCATGACGGCGGCGGTGGGGGACTTTAGGCCGGAGCGGCGCGTCGCGGGCAAAATCCCCCGTGCCGGTGGGCCGGTGATGATCCGGCTGGTGCCGACGGAGGACATCCTGGCGGCCTTGACGGCCGGCAAGCGGTCCGGGCAGGTTGTGGTGGCGTTTGCGGTCGAGTCGCTGCCCCCGGCCGGCGCGGCGGCCAAGGCCCAGGCGGAGATGCGGGAAAAGGGCGCCGACTTCGTCGTGGTCAACGGGCCGGAGGCGATGGATGCCCCGCGGTCGCGGGCGTGCGTGCTGGGCGCCGCCGGCGTCGTGCTGGAATGGGACGTGAGAAGCAAGGAAGAACTGGGCCGGGAGATTGTGCGGCTCGTGGAGGAAGAAAGGCGGAACCGGGAACAAGGAACCCGGAACCCGGAAAAGCAAAACGGCAGTAGCCAGTAGCCGGGAGTTTGTAGCTGGCAGCCGGCGCAGCCCTGCGTAGCTCAGCGAAGCAGGGGAAAAGCACGACGGCTGAACCGTCGGTCGGCAGGCCAGGAATCGGCAAGAGCCCATAGGTCGTATAGGTCGCATAGGACCCATGGCTGGACGGCAGAGCCCGAAATCCGGCAAGTGTCGCCTGAAGCCAGATTAAGGCTCTGCCACCCTATGACCTAAGAGCTATGACCTAGAACCTTCTTCTCGGTTGTGCTGGAGAGAATTGAATGGGAAGTCCGATAACCATAAAGATATGTCGAAAGGCCGGGTGCCAGGACGTCCCGGCGCCGCGGTACATGTCCGATCATGCCTCGGGCATGGACGTATGCGCTGCCTGCGATGGCGATGTTACAATCGCCCCCGGCGACGTGAAGCTGATACCGTGCGGGTTTTACCTGGCCGTGCCGGTCGGCTACGAGGCGCAGATGCGGCCTCGCAGCGGCCTGGCGCTCAAGCACGGGATCGTGCTGCCGAACTCGCCGGGCACGATCGACGCCGACTATCGAGGCGAGGTGTGCGTGATCCTGGCGAACGTGGGCCGCGAGGCCTTCACGGTTCAGCGCGGGATGCGGATCGCGCAGATGGTCATCGCCCCGGTGACGCGGGTCGAGACGGCGATGGTTGAGGAACTGGACGATACCGCTCGCGGACAGGGCGGTTTCGGGCATACGGGCGTTTAAGCAGTAGCATGGGCATCTTGCCCATGAGTCGCAGGGCCATCTTGGCCCTGCTCCGTGTTACACCACGGGCAAGATGCCCGTGCTACTCACGGGCAAGATGCCCGTGCTACTCACGGGCAAGATGCCCGTGCTACGAAAGACGCGGACAGGGCGGTTTCGGGCATACGGGCGTTTAAGGATGGTGTGCAAGGATGTCGACCAAGGGGCATAATAGCGGCAGGAAAGGTCGGGCAGGCCCCGGCGGGGCAGGCCGGGCAGGTGATCGCCCCGAAGGGCGAGGCCTGCGGTTCCTGCGGTACTGCATAGTGCTGGTGCTGGTTGGCGCGGCCGCGGTGGCGTGGATCAGCCTGGTGAGCTACTCGCCGACCGACCCGCCCGCGCGGATTCTCGTGCCGGCCAAGTCGCCGGTGGACAACTCTGCCGGCATCGTGGGGGCGTACGTGGCGGACTCGTTGCTGTATTGGCTGGGAGGCGGGGCGTACATGGCCCTGCTGTTCGTTACTCTGGCGGCTTTCATCCTGGCCTTGGGCGGGCGCGTTCGCGACGTGCCCTGGCGGGTCCTCGGGGTGGCGCTGCTCGTCACGGCCGGCAGTGCGGCGATATACATGGCCAAACCCGTCGCGTCGGGCGACCCGCTTACAAGCTCGGCCGGCATTCTGGGCATTTCCGTCGGCCAACTGCTTCTGTCAACTTGTGCCTCCACCGGCGGGTGGATCATCGTTCTGATATGCCTGGCTCTTGGACTGATGCTCACGGCTGACAGCCTGGTGCTCAAGCTGCCGTCGCTTGGCCGAAAGGCCTGGCAAAGCCGCGCCGGCCTGTCGGCGCTGGCTGGCGCCCTTCACCTGGGCCGGTCCGGCGTCGACGCCCTGGGGCGCGGCGCGACGACCAGACCTCACCCCCGCCCGGCCGCGATAAAGCCGCAGGCCGCACCCGCGGTCCTGTCGCCCAAGTGCGTCGCGGCGAAGGCTGCCGTGCCCGCCCCAGCCGGTGCGATCAGGGCCGGCGCCGTTGTCGCCCAGCAGGTCCCCCTGGGGGGCCCAAGACCAGCCGAGCCGAAGCGCCGAAACTGGCTGCTGCGCCTGCTGCTTGGAGGCGCGCCCGCCGCCGCCGGGCCCGTTGAGCCCGAGGCCATGAGTCCTATAGGACCTATGGGCCTGGACAAGCCCGCCGGGTCCCCGCGCGCCGCCGCGGCGCCCCTGGGGGGCTTAAGGCCGGCCACGCCAAAGCTAAGGCCGCCCGTGGCCGAGCCGCCCAAGGCCCGCCAGGCCGGGCGCGCCGAGACCGCCTGGGCGGAGGGGTCCGAGCCGTCAGCCGGCGCCAAGGCCGGCGTCAAGGCCGGTGCGAAGGGGAAGTCCTACGACCTGCCCTCGACGAGGCTTCTCGAGGCCCCGCAGACCGGCTACAGCGAAGGCCAGGAGCTCGTTGCCCAGCAGCGCAGGGGCATCCTCCAGCAGACGCTCAACGACTTCAACGTGGGCGCCCAGGTCGAGGGCTACCAGACCGGGCCGGTCATCACGATGTTCGAGCTATCGCTGGCGCCCGGGGTGAAGGTCGCCCAGGTTTCCAACTTATGCAACGACATCGCCCGTTCGCTGGCGGTGCCCGGCGTGCGCCTCGTCAGCCCGCTGCCGGGGCGGGACACCATCGGCATCGAGGTGCCCAATCTCGAAAAGGAGATGGTCCGCATCAGCGAACTGATGATGCTCGACCCCGAGGCCGAGAAGCGGATGAAGCTGCCTCTGTACTTCGGCAAGGACGCCAGCGGTGATGCGATCATCGAGGACCTTTCCCGCATGCCGCACATGCTCATCGCCGGCACGACCGGCTCGGGCAAGAGCGTGTGCATAAACTCGATCATCATGGCCATCCTCATGACGCGCCGCCCCGAGGAGGTCAGGCTGATCCTTGTCGACCCCAAGATGGTGGAGATGGCGGCCTTCGAGCAGATCCCGCACCTGCTGTGCCCGATCGTCAACGACATGCACCATGCCGAGGAGATCCTCGCCTGGGCCGCGATGAAGATGGACGAGCGCTACGAGGTGCTCAAGGAGGCGGGCGTGAAGAACATCGCCGGCTTCAACAAGCTCTCGAAGGAGGAGATCTACAAGCGGTTCGGGTCCGAGACCGACGAGGACAAGCTCCGCACGCCGACGAACATGCCGTACTACGTGATCATCATCGACGAGCTTGCCGACCTGGTCATGACATCCAGCAGGGAAGTCGAGGAGCACATCATCCGCATCGCCCAGAAGGCCCGCGCGGTTGGCATCCACCTCATCCTGGCCACGCAGCGCCCCAGCGCCAACGTGGTTACCGGCCTGATCAAGTCCAACATGCCCTGCCGGATAAGCTTCCGCGTCGCCAGCCGTCAGGAAAGCCGCATCGTGCTCGACCAGAACGGCGCCGAGGTGCTGCTCGGCCAGGGCGACATGCTGTTCCTTCGCCCCGGTTGCAGCACGCTGGCTCGCGCCCAGGGCACGTTCGTCGACGATTCGGAAATTCGCGTCATCGTCGAGGAGATCAGGGCCAAGAACGGCCCGCCGACGTTCGACGCCGAGCTGGTGCAGCTTAACTCGCGCCCCGGCGGGGCCGGCGAACCGGGGCAGCGCGACGATCTTTTCAACAAGGGCGTCGAGATCGTCCTTGCCAGCCAGCGCGGCAGCGTCTCACTGCTCCAGCGGAGACTAGCCGTAGGCTACAGCCGGGCCAGCAGGATCATCGACCAGATGGCCGAGGCCGGCCTGCTGGGCGACTACAAGGGCTCGCAGGCCCGCGAGTGCCTCATCACGCTGGAGGACTGGCAGGCGATGCGGGAATCCATCACCGCCGACCAGTCCGGCGCCTCGTCGCTCAACGGCGAACCGACAAGCGCTTGATGGTTAGCGCTTAGTGTGGCCGTTGGATGAGATGGCGATTGTCATACATCCGGAAATACGAATCTCGAATTTCTAAATTCGAAACAAATTCAAAACACGAAATCCAAAATCTGGACCAAGGTCCGATGCTTGCTAACAGCCTGCCGGGCTCCAAGGTTTGGGGCATTCGAATTTGGTGCTTTGGATTTGTTTCGGATTTCGTGCTTCGGATTTCGGATTTTCTGATAGGCGCGATGCTCATCGACTCAGGTCCACCACGCTTTTGGTCCGCCGGGTGCCGCTTTCCCGCCGCGGCATCCGCGTGTAGAATGTCCGCATGGCAGAACCTGGCGACCAAGGACCAATCGACACGGCTATAGGTCCTATACGACCTGTGGGACCTATGGGGCCGGACGAGCAGGCGCCGGCCGCGGAGCAGGCGCCGGCGGCCAAGCAGGCGTTGCCCGCGGAGGCGGCCTGCGCCGAATCGCAGGCCCCCGCGCCCGCGGTCGCGCCCGTACGGGTGGCCTGGGCAGTCGGGCCGCAAACATTCGCCCGCTACGCCCGCGTGCTCCAGCCACTGGCCGTCGGGCTAATGGACGAGCTTGTCGAGCTGTCCATAATGTGCCCGCCGGCGCCGGCAAATCAGCCGCCGCTGGGCATGCCCTGCGAAGTCGTTCCTTGCCCCATTCGCGGCTGGCTGGGCTACCGCGAGTCGGCGATCGAGCGGCTCGGCGAGAACCTTCGCCGCTGGAAGGTCGAACTGATCCACGCCGTTGACGCCTCAGCCGCGAAACTGGCGCGCCAGGTGGCCCTCGACCAGAACCTGCCGTACGTCGTAAGCAGCTTCGACTTCGCGGACGCCAGGCGACTCGGCCAGACCGCCAGCCAGGCCGACCTGCTCCTGGCCGCGTCCCAGCCCATAGCCGACGCCCTGGCAGCCCGTGGGCGCACCGACGGCCGCATCAGGCTGCTGAGGCCCGGCGTCTTCCACGTCCGCCACGCCACGTGCTTCCAGGAGCCGGGCAACAGCGTGGCTATCGTGGCAGGCGGGCCGCTCGAAAACCTGCGCGCCTTCGACACCGTCCTGCGATGCTTCGCCGAACTGGCTGCCAGGAAGTTCGACTGCACTTTCTTCGTAATAGGTTCAGGCCGGGCCGAGAGGAAGCTCCGCCAACAGGCCCTTCGCCTCATGCTCGGCCCGCGGATAACGTTCATCGACGCGCTTTCCATGGAACAACTGGCCCGGATATTCCAGGATGCGGACATCTACATCACGCCCGCCATCCAGGAGTCCATCGACATGCAGTCGCTTCTGGCAATGGCCGCCGGCGTGCCCGTCCTGGCCGCGGCCGGCAAAGGCGCCAACGACTTCCTGCGCGACGGGCAAACCGTGATGAGCTTCGCCTGCGGCAACCACGAGGAACTGACCGCCAAGCTCTCGGCAATCCTCGACGACCGCGCCAGCGCGCGTGCCCTGGCCGAGAGCGCCCTGGATTACCTCCACCTCAACCACAGCGCCGCCGGAAACGTGACCGCCCTTGCCAGCATGTACCGCCAGGTGATTGCCGCCCGCAAAGCGGGCGGCAGTAGCCGGTAGCCGGTAGCCGGGGCTGTCCGATAGTTCCGCTGGTCGTTGGAGCCCTTGGGCTCCAACCCAGCCCCGAATGGGGCTGGGGGCGAATAGCCGGGCGGTGAGCGTACTCGCGAACCCCCGGAAAGCTGACCCCATAAACAATGAGCCCCGAAGGGGCGATGGAGGTTCCAGACTCGCCATCGCCCCTTCGGGGCTCCGGAATAAGAGAGCATCGCACCGGGGGTTCGCTGGCGCTCACCGCCCGGCTATGCGCCGACGACCCCTCCGGGGCCTAATCCTGGATGTTGTACGCCTGTCCGCGGAAGTTGACGAGCAACTGCTCGCCGGACTTCTGGCTGGCCATGACCGCGTTCTGGTCGCTGGTGTTGGCGCGGACCAGATTGAAGTACTCATCGCTGAAACGCTTGATCTGGACGACCTTGTCCTTGTCCTTTTCGAGGTCCAGGCCGGCGGTGCTGGGCATCATCCATATCTGCCCGCGACGGTAGAGGACGTAGTTGTTGCCGACTTGGCGGATGTTCTCCACGGCCTCGGCGGCCTTGCCCTGTTCGTATGCGCCCGCGCTATCGTAGCCGATGTTCGCCGTCGGCGTGGTCGGGGCTCCGCCGCGGTTCATCTCGGCCTTACTATCAAGTTTCCGTCCCGATCCACCCGGCGCCGGCCCCGCCGCGACAGACGGGCTGATTGCCTCGTTTAGGGCCTGGCGGTTCATCGCTCCGTACTGGCCCTCCACCCCCGTCGTATCACCCAGGGACTTGGCGGCCATGGTGCCGTGTGCGCGGAGTTCTGCCGGCCTGCCAAGATTCGTTCGCTCATCGGCCAGGAAGCTCGTGTACGGAGTCATAATCCCGTAATCCCGGCTGAGGCGGACAAGCTCATCAATCACTTCCTGGCTCTTGCCGCGAAGCTGGATCTCATCCAGCAGCCAGCCGACCCGGCGGATCGCCCAGAGCTTCTCCACAAACTGATACGTCCTGGGTACCGCCGGGCCATACCTCACCGTCACCGGGTACTCGAACGCCCGCTCCTTGCCCTCGTACCGGCCCTTTATCACGAGCGTCGTCTGGCCTATGCCGAGTATCCAAGTGGGCAGCTTGCGGGCGTCGTCGCAGTCGTACCGGCCGACAAGGACGATCTGGTCGCCGTCGAACAGGTCGTCCAGGTGGCGCGGGTACATGTCCTTGAGTCGCAGGCCCTGAATGCTGGCCGTCAGGTCCGTCATCACGGGGTTCTTGATCTTCGCGCAGAGCGACGAGACCTTTGCCTCGATCGGCTCCTTGGGCTTGACGTAGTCGCTTCGCCCGCGGTTGTCTCCGGCCAGCTTGTCCAGCAGCCGGATGTTTGGATCGTAGCCCACGCCGAAGGCGAATATCCGCGCCTTGTTCTTGTTGGCGGCTGAGACGTCCGAAAGGATGTCCGCCTCACCGGTCTTGCCGACCGTCGGCTGGCCGTCGGTGAAGAACAGCACGTATGTCGGGCGGTCCTTTTCGGTGCATGGTGCCAGTGCGGCAGTCAGTGCCTCGTCGATGTTCGTGCCGCCGGTGGCGCTCAGCCGGTCGATGCGGTCCATGGCATCCCGCACGTCGCGGTCGTTGACCTTCCGCATCGAGTCGAACATCGGCTCGACCTGGTCGTTATACAGCACGATGTTGAAGCGGTCGTCCTTGTTGAGGTTGCGGACAATGTAGCGCAAGGCCTCCTTTGCCTGTGCGATCTTCTCGCCGCTCATCGAGCCGCTGTGGTCCAGCACGGCCACGATGTCCTTTGGCGTCACGCGCTCGGATGCCCCGTGCGGATTCGGGCTTACCAGCATCATGAAGTAGCCGTCGGCCTTGGGGTCGCCCTGCCAGGTCAGCAGGGTGGCGGCGACGTCCTTGTCGGCGGCCTTGTAGAAGAGCTGGAAGTCCGTCGTCGGCAGGTCGTTCTTGGCCTCGTAGGTCGCGATCACGCGCGTGGGGTCCTTGCGGTCAACCTTCAGGTCGTGCGTGGGGGAATAGACGGCCACGAGGTCCTGCTTGGTCTTGATGTCCACGGTGACGCGGACGGACTCGATGGGCTTGGCTGAGAACTTCTCGGTGTTCAGCGGATACCAGACCTCGACGAGATCATGGTCGCGCTTTGGCGTGTTCTTGTACGTCACGATCACCTTGCAGGGCTTGCCGGGCTCCAGCGGAAAGGCCCGCGTGCGGTACAGGCCGAAGCCCGCGTACTCAAGCAGCGCGGGGTCTTTCTTGCTGCGCACGATGTCCTCGTAGGCCTTCCTGGCCTCGTCGGCGGGCAGGAGTCTGGCGGCGAATTCCTTGCCGTTGACGATGAGCGTCATGGAATCTATGGCCGCGCCCGGCGGGATGGGGAACAGGTACTCCACCTCGATCATCCCGCTGCCGGTGTTGACGAATTCCTGGTCGATCGCCACGTTTGCGACCTGGTCGCGAACGGTGATGTCGACGTGGTGGTACTTGACGGCCCAGTTTCCCCGGACCCGCAGCTCCGGCCGGACCGGCACGATCATGCCGTCGGCCAGCGCCGCCGAAGCCGCTGCCGCCAGAACTGCCAGACTCAAGATTGCTCGAAGGTTCTTCATGGTCTTAATCTCCAAAGAAAGACTAGCTATTTCCAGAAATCCGAATCTCGAATTTCGAAATCCGAAACAAATCCCAAATCCTAATCACCCAAACACCAGTTGCGGGGCCGATTGGTTGCCAACCGCCGCCCACGGCCTGGTCATCTTTGCATTTTGAATTTCGTATTTTGACATTGTTTAGGATTTCGTGCTTCGAATTTAGGATTTCCGCCGCAGGACAAGATTCCTTGCCATCACTTGTTTGACGCCGTTCCTGCGGCGGTGTTCCCGAAATCTTATCTTGCTTGCACTGGCCTGCCCTTGCAGAATGTCGCCAGAGGTGACCGATGCGCGCGGTCTATTTCGGCAGCGGGTCTTTCTCCGTGCCGTCGCTTCGGGCGGTCCTGGAGAGCCGCCACGAGGTAGTTGGCATATACACCCAGCCTGCCCGTCCGGCGGGGCGGGGCGGCCATGCGCGCCCGACGCCGGTTGGCGAGGCCGGCAAAGCCGCCGGGCGCGGCGTCGTGGAGTGCCCGAACATCAACGCGCCCGAGGTCGTCGCCGAGATTCGCGCCCTGAATGCGGATGTGATCTGCGTGGTGGACTTCGGCCAGTTCATCAAGCAGCCCGTGCTGGACGTGGTGCCGCTTGGCGCGCTGAATCTGCACGGCTCGCTGCTGCCGCTTCTGCGCGGGGCCGCCCCGGTCCAGTGGGCGCTGATTCGCGGCTTCCAGACAACCGGCGTGACGAGCTTCCGCATTGTCCTGGCGATGGACGCCGGGCCGATATACCTCCAGCAGGCCGTGGACATCGGCCCCGAGGAGTCGGCCGAGGACCTCAAGCAGCGCCTCGCCCGGCTCGGGGCCCGGACTGTATGCCGGACGCTGGACTCACTGGCCGACGGATCGGCCAGGCCTGTCGAGCAGGATCATTCGCTGGTCACGTTTGCCCCTCGGCTGCAAAAGTCCGACGGGCACATCGACTGGTCCGCCGACGCCCTGGCGATCCACAACCTTATCCGCGGCGCCTGGCCCTGGCCGGGCGGGCAGGCGGTTGTGCGGCGGCAGTTCGGCACGGATGTGCCGGTGACGATCGCGCGGGCGAAGGTCCTGCCGGGCCCGGCGGCCGGGCACGCGGGTGAACTGGACGCCGAGATGGCGGTCTCGACCGGTGCCGGCCGGGTTGGCATCGAGGAGATCCACCCCGCTGGTAAGCGGCTCATGACCTGGGTAGACTTTATAAACGGTTATCGCCTCCGACCTGGCGACAGGTTGCTTGGCGTATGAAAGCGATGGTAATTGCGATAAGCAATCCGAGGGATCTTGCGGTCCTGGCCCTTCGCGACCGCGATGGCAACGTCTCGGCCAGCATCGAGCGCCGCGTGGCGGCGGCGGGGCTTTCGCCGACCGACGGCCACCTTGCCCGCGAGTTGGCGCTGGGCGTGGAGCGCCGGCGGGCTTCGCTGGAGGCCATCGCGTGCGGCTACCTCGTCCAGCCCGGAAGAAATCTGCCCGGCGCCCTCAATCAGATCATTGCCGTGGCGATTTACCAGTTGCTCTACCTGGAGCGAATCCCGGCCTTCGCGGCCGTAAACGAGGCGGTCGAGCAGGCGGAGCGCTTCCACCACCGCCGCCAGAGCGGCCTGGTCAACGGCCTGCTGCGCACGATCTTGCGGAAGGTCTCCGACGTGCAGCACGGGCCCGTGCCGGCGGCGCGGGACGTAATCCCCATCGCACCCGAAAGCTACCGGCGGTCGGAGGCGCCGGTCTTCCCCGACCCGGCCGACAGGGCGGCAGCGTACCTGGCCGCGGCGTACTCGCTGCCGATGGAACTCGCCGAGCGATGGATCGACAATCTCGGCTCGCTGGACAAGGCCGTCGCGGTCGCCACGCAGGCGAATGTCCGCGCGCCGCTGATCGTCCGCGTGAACTCGGCCAGGGCAACCGTCCAGGCCGTGCTGGCGGAGCTTGCCGCCGCCGGCGTGGCGGCCAGGGCGCACGAAAACGGCTTGTCGATCGTGCTGGATGACACTCGGGACGTCACCAGGCTGGACGCGTTTGTCCGAGGTGCGATCCAGCCGCAGGACCCCACGGCCACCGGCGTCGTCCTGGCGTGCGTGCCCCGGCCGGGAATGAAAGTGCTGGACCTCTGCGCCGCTCCCGGCACCAAGACCACGCACCTGGCCGAGCTGATGGGCAACCAGGGCGGCATCGTGGCGGCGGATGTCTCGCGGGAGAAGCTCGACCGCGTTACCGAAAGCTGCCGGCGGATGGGCATTACGATCGTCCAGCCGATCCTGGCCGATAGCGTTGGCTCGCTCGAGAGCGGCGGCTTCGACCTCGCCCTGGCCGATGTGCCGTGCAGCAACACGGGCGTGCTCGCCCGCCGGGCCGAGGCCAGGTGGCGCTTCAGCCACGAGGCTCTCAGCAAGCTCGTCGAGGACCAGAAGTTCCTGGCACGGGCGGCGGGGCATTTCGTCAGGCCGGGCGGCAGGCTGGTTTACAGCACGTGCAGCATCGAGCCCCAGGAAAACGGCGAGGTCGCCCGGTGGCTCGCCCGATCCGAGCCGCGGCTGCGCCTCATCCGCGAGGAACTGACGCTGCCCGCGGGCGCCGCCGACCCGACGGCCTGGCACGACGGCGGATACCTTGCCGTGTTCGAGGCCCGATAAATGCACAATGCTCAATGAATGAAGAATGCCAGGAATGCCAGGAATGCCAAGAATGCCAAGAATGCCATGAATGCCATGAATGAAGAATGCCGGAAATGCCGGACGGGGGATGATGACCGCGAGGCTTGCTCGCTTCAGCGAGCATGGCTACTGTTGCCCCGCAAGGTCTGAGAGTCATCCAGAGTTTACTAACTGATTGACATGGCCAAATCCAAGGACAAGCAGGCAGCCGGCGGCGGGGCCAGGAGGGTAGCCAATCGCAAGGCCTTCCATGATTTTTACATCATCGAGAAGCTCGAGTGCGGCCTGGCGCTGATCGGCACGGAGGTAAAGAGCATCCGGGCCGGGCTGGCGAAGATCGACGAGGGCTACGCGCGGCTCCAGGACGGCGAGTTGTGGCTCATCGGCGTGAGCATCGCCCAGTACCCAAACGCATCGGGGCTGCTCCAGCACGAGCCGCTTCGCAACCGCAAGCTCCTGATCCACCGCCGGCAGATGGAGCAGATCCAGTCGCACGTTCGCCAGAAGGGCAAGACACTGGTGCCGCTGGCGATCTACTTCAAGGGCGGCTGGGCCAAGTGCGAGATCGGCATCGCCGAGGGCAAGCGACAGTTCGACAAGCGAGAGTCGATCAGGACCCGCGACCAGAAACGCGAAATCACCCGCGAGATGCACCGGCGGAACCGGTAGCCGGAGGCCACTTCGCGTACCCTCCAACCCGGAAGCATCTTGCCCTCGGCGCGGCCCGGTGGTAGTATCTTTGGCAAGCCGGCAATGATGGGGCGGCCGGACGGAGCCGATCGATGATTGCACGCGTGCATAGTTCAATCTTGCAGGGCATAGACGCCATCGCATGTGAGGTCGAGGCCGATGTGGTGGGGTCCAGCGACCACCCGGAGATCAAGCTCGTCGGGCTGGCGGAGGCGGCCGTTCGGGAGAGCGTCTCGCGGACGCAGGCTGCCCTTCACAACAGCGGGTATCGCTGGCCGGGGCCGAAGGTCACCATCAACCTCGCCCCGGCCGACGTGAAGAAGGACTCATCCGGCTACGACCTGCCCATCGCCATCGCGGTCATGATGGCCAGCGGGCAGTTCCAGAGCGAGAAGACCGACGACTATCTCCTGCTGGGCGAGCTTGCCCTGGACGGCCGGGTGAGGCGGGTGCGGGGCGCGCTGGCCTCGGCGATGCTCGCGGCCGCCCAGGGCAAACGCGGCATCATAGTCCCGGCCGAGAACGCGGCCGAGGCCGCCGTGGTCGATGGGATAGACGTCATCGGCGTGAAGTACCTCACGGAGGCGGTGGGCTTCCTGACCGACGAGCTGCCGCTGGAGCCGGTGACGGTGGACCTGGAGGCGGTGTTCTCGGTGGCCAGCAAGTACGACATCGACTTCTCCGACGTGCGCGGGCAGGAGACGGCCAAGCGTGCGCTGACGATCGCGGCCGCGGCGCATCACAACATCCTGATGATCGGCCCGCCGGGCAGCGGCAAGACGATGCTGGCCAAGCGGATTCCGACGATCCTGCCGCCGCTGCTGCCGGAGGAGTCGCTGGAGACCACGCGGGTCTACTCGTCGCGCGGGCTGCTTGAGCCGGGTCAGCCGCTGATGGCGGTTCGCCCGGTGCGGACGCCCCACCACAGCTCCAGCGCCGCGGCGCTGATTGGAGGCGGGGCCATACCGCAGCCGGGCGAAGTCTCGCTGGCCCATCACGGCGTGCTGTTCCTCGACGAGTTTCCCGAGTTCGCCCGCGCGACCCTGGAGATGATCCGCCAGCCGCTCGAGGACGGCTACGTTACGATCCCGCGGGTGCATAGCACGCTGAAGTTCCCCGCCCGGATCATGCTCGTGGCGGCGATGAACCCCTGCCCGTGCGGCTACTACACGGACCCCAAGCGGAAATGCTCTTGCTCGCCCAACCATATCGAGCGGTACCTCTCGCGGATTTCGGGGCCGCTGATCGACCGCATCGACATTCACATCGAGGTGCCGCCGGTGCCGTGGAAGCAGTTGCGCTCGACCGACGACGGCACGAGTTCGGCCAACATGCGCAAGCAGGTCGTCGCCGCGCGAGAGGTCCAGCGCCGGCGGTTCACCCAGGCCGCGAGGCTTTTTACCAACGCGAATGCCAACAGCGACTCCAACGCCGTCGCCGGCTCGCCCGGCAAGGGCCAGGGCCCGGTCTCAGCCGCGGCCGGGGCGGGCACAGGCGATTCGGGCGTCAACGGCGCGACCACGACAAACGCCACGATGACCAGCCGGCAGGTGCGGAAGTTCTGCCGGCTCGACGCGGCCGGCGAGACGATCCTCAAGCAGGCGATGACGGAACTGGGCCTGTCAGCCCGCGCCCACGACAAGGTGCTGCGGATCGCCCGGACCATCGCCGACCTGGAAGGCGCCGCCGACATCGCCGCCCATCATCTGGCCGAGGCCATCCAGTACCGCCGCCTGGACCGCAAGCTCTGAGCCAGGAAAAAGGTAGTAGGTGGTAGGTAGTAAGTAGTAGGTAGTAGGTAGTAAGTAGTAGGTAGTAAGTAGTAGGTAGTAGGGGTTAGGCGACAGCCATCGTCCTCGTTCTCGTCCTCGTTCTCGTCCTCGTTCTCGTTCTCGTCCTCGGCTTTTGATGTTTCCGGGTGAACCGATACTTCATGTGCGACTGCGGCCTTTTGTTTCTTGCCAAACTCGCCCCGTCCTTGCGTCGATATAGCCATGGGAAGTACGGGTGGTGCTTTACCCCGGACGCCGGCGTCCGATGGGAGAACTCAAATGCGCGTACTAGTGGCCGACGACGACCCGACCTACCTTGCCCTGCTGGAAAGCCTCCTGACCGAGTGGAACTACGAAGTTGTCCTGGCCTGCGACGGCAACGAGGCGTGGAGCATCATGCAGGCGCCCGACAGGCCGAGCCTGGTCATCCTGGACTGGATGATGCCAGGCCTGGACGGCTTCGAGCTTGCGCGGATGATCCGCTGCGATCCCAATAGCCAGGGCGCCTACGTGCTGCTGGTCACCGGCACCCGCAACCGGGATGACATCATGAAGGTGCTGGTCTGCGGGGCCGATGATTACCTGCTCAAGCCGTTCGAACCCATGGACCTGAAGATCCACCTGCGAAGCGCCACTCGGATCCTGCATCTCCAGGAAGACCTTGCCGAGTTGAAACGCCAGGCGGGCCTCCTGTCGCGCGCGGTAGTTTGATCCCCGCGGGGGGTTAAATAAGCAGCCGGCCGCGGCGCCTGGCGAAGGCAAAGGCAAAAAGATGCCAGCCGGCGTAATGCCTCGGTTACGGGGGGAGAAAGAACCGTGAATATTGAGCGGGCCCGTTTGTAGCGGCCCCGTGAGGGGCTTCTTGAGGAATCGCCTTACGGCGACACTACGAACCCCCCTCCCCGTAACTGAGACATTGCCGGCCGGCGCGATAACCACTTGACGACAGCGACACCAGTGGTCCAATGTAACGCCGGTGGATCAAGCACGTTCACTGGAAAAACATGGGGCCGAAATGGGTTCCCAAGCGTTCAACATTGTATGGCTGCCGAAAGGCCAAGGAAATGGAGCGGATCATGAAGTCATCGGCAAGTCGGACACTGAGCAGGCGTGGTTTTCTTCGCAACACGGCGGCCATCGCCGTTGGGGCGGCGGTCGCGCCGTACGTCATAACGTCGGGGGCTCTGGGCAAAGACGGCGTGCCGGCAGCCAGCGAGCGGGTGGCGCTGGGCCACATCGGAGTCGGCGGACAGGGATCAGGGTTGCTCAACAACTTCCTGGGCCTCAAGGACTGCCAGAGCATCGCCGTGGCCGACGCGTTCACCGACCGTCGGAACAGGGCGGCCGAGATGATCGACGCCCGTGCCGGAAGCAAGGTCTGCAAGCCCTACCGCGACTTCCGCGACTTGCTGGCCAGGGCGGACATCGACGGCGTTGTCGTGGCCACGCCGGACCACTGGCACGTGCCGATCCTCATTGCGGCCGCCAAGGCCGGCAAGGACATGTACGTCGAGAAGCCCCTGGGCCTGTGCCTGGACTGGGACCTCAAGGCCCGTGCCGCCGTCAAGCAGTATGGCTGCATCTTCCAGTACGGCACCCAGCAGCGATCCAGCGGGCACTGCCGCCTGGGCTGCGAGATGGTACACAACGGGCTGATTGGCGACCTCAAGAGCATCGAGGTCCACGCCCCGGCCGGCGCGGCCGGCGGGTCCACCACGGCCATCGCCGTGCCCGAGGGCTTCGACTACGACCTGTGGCTTGGCCCGGCCCCGGTCTCGCCGTACACGAAGGACCGCTGCACGAACGCCGGGTCGTGGTACGTTTACGACAACTCCATAGGCTTCCTGGCCGGCTGGGGCGCCCACCCGCTGGACATCGCGGTCTGGCCGCTGAAGCCCGACCAGGCCGTGCCCGTCGAGTACGAGGGCACCGGCGTGATCCCCACCGAAGGGCTGTTCAACACCGTCACCACGTGGAACATCCGAGGCAAGTACGCAAGCGGCGTGGAGTTCATCTTCAAGGACGGCGGCGACCTGACGATCTTCACCGGCGCCAAGGGCAGCATCCGCGTAAGCCGTGGCGGCCTGACAAGCAATCCGGAGTCGATCATCAAGACTCGCCTTGGCCCCGATGCCAAGCGCCTGCCCGCCAGCACCAACCACGGGCAGAACTTCATCGACGCGATCAAGACCCGCACCCAGCCGGTCAGCAATATCGACGACGCCGTGCGGTCCGACACGATCAGCCACCTGTCCGACATCGCCATCCGCACCGGGCGGAAGATCAAATGGGACTGGCAGAAGGAGATCATCGTCGGCGATGAGCAGGCCGGCCGCATGACCCGCCGGGCCTTGAGGGCTCCCTGGCGACTGTAAGAACGAGCGTAGCAGCCGGCGCAGCCCTGCCCTCGTGCGTAGCAGGGTAGCCGGGCAAACATCTCGAAAACGCGACAGCCTTTGGAGATGCGGCGACAAGCTTCGACGCCTTGGCGTCATCGCCCTGGACGCCTTGGCACACGCGATTCACGGTCGATTGCAGATCCTCCCCCAGCGCAGCCGCCGAAAGTCAGAGCAAAGCCACAACCGCCAGCGGACACCCGTGAGAGTTTTCATACACGTTCCGAGCCGTGCGCCTTGTTTTCATCGCTTGCGCTTCCTTGCCCTCTCGCTCTCCGGACTTGTTGTCTTTTCACCCTTTCGCCCTTTAATAACGGTTGGCGGCGAGGATTATTGCATCCCCAGGCCGGTGTACGGCTATCCCTGTTTGCGGGCGTGCAGATCGTGCAGCGGGAACCACAGTGCCCGGGCATTGAACATTGAGCATTTGGCATTGGACATTACGCCGATGCGGCAGCCGCTCAATCCTTATACCCCACGGTGCCCTCTTTGTCGGTCTTGTGGCCCCGCTGCTTGATGTAGTCCGCGCCGGGGAGGAACTTGTCCTTTCGGGCGGCGAGGGCCTGGTTCAGTTGGGCGTCGAGGGCCTTCTGAAGGTCGGCGTGGTCGGCGTTGCCGGCGAGGTTGGTCTGCTGGTACGCATCGGCCTGGTTGTCGTAGAGCAGCCAGGGGCCTTTGAGGTCGCGGACGTAGGTGTAACGGCGCGTCCGCAGGCCGCGATATTCCCTGCCGCCCTGCTGGCGGGTCCACTCGCCGAACGGCGCGATGCAGCAGATCAGGGCCGCGTCGTTGTCGGCCGGGCGGCGGCCCATCAGCACGCCGGAGTAGTCCGTGCCCTCGACGGTCCTGGGCGGCGCGATCCCGGCCAGGCCCAGCAGCGTGGGCATTATGTCCGGCGTGTTGAAGGGCATGTCGATGGCCTTGCCGCCTCGCCCGCATGCGGCGGGGTATCGCAGCAGCATCGGCACGAGGATGGACTCATCCCACGGGCGCTGCTTGCGGCGGCCGCCCTGCGAGCCGAGCATGTCGCCGTGGTCGCTGGTGAAGATGAAGATCGTGTCATCCTCGATGCCGCACTCGGCGATGGTTTTCCGCAGGTCGCCCACGCAGACATCCAGCGCGGCGCAGTGGGCGTAGTAGCCCTGGAGTTCCTTCCTCGCGGAGGCCTGGGCCTTGGCGGGCACGTTGGGGCGGAGCTTGATCTTTTCGGCGTCGGCGAAGAGCCGGCGGTATTCCGGCGGGGCCGTCTCGTACGGGTTGTGCGGCGGGCCCCACGAGAGCACCAGCAGGAACGGCTTTTCGCCGCGGGCGTGGGCGGCGATGTACCGCTGGGCGTCGCGGGTCTGGGCGATGGCGTCGTAGCCTTCCCACTGGAGCTTCTTATCGCCGTCGGCGTCGCTGTAGTAGGCCGAGCTATTGTAGGAGTGCGTACATTCCAGGACCTTCCAGTAGTCGAAGCCCTGGCGTCGCTGGCGCGGTATGAACGAGCTTCGCCCGTGCCCGTCGATGTGCCACTTGCCAATGTACCCCGTGTCGTACCCGGCCGCCGCGAAGACCTCGGCTATCGACACCGCATCGTCGCGCAGGCAAAGGTCGTTGAGGAAAAGCCCGTGCGTCAGCGGGTACTGGCCCGTCAGCAGGCTGGCGCGGTAGGGGGTGCAGACCGGGCAGCACGACACGGCCGTGGTGAGGTTGACGCTCGCGGCCGCGAGAGAGTCCAGGTTCGGCGTGACGGCGTTGGGGTCGCCCGCGTAGCCCGTCGCCTGCGCCCGCCACTGATCGGCGAATACGAACACCACGTTGGGCCGCCTGCGTGCGGGGGCCGAGGCGGTCCCGGCCGAGATAAGATCGGTCACCGAAGCCGCGGCACACGCCACGCCCATCGCCTTCAAGAACGTCCGCCGGTCCATGTCGTCTCCTGTCCCGAAAAGAAGGTCGTAGGTCATAGAACCGTAGCATGGTCGTCTCACCCATGACCGGCACGGCCGAGACGGCCGTGCTACTCACGGGCAAGTCCTTGGGACCCCTAACGGGGATGCCCGTGCTACGCAAGCATCTTTTCGAACACCTGCCGCTGCTGGATCATTGCCGCGACGCGGTCGGCGGGCCTGGTGCGGCCCTCGAGCAGCACCCACCCAACGTATTTGGCCTTGGCCAGCAGGCGGATAAGCTCCTGGTACGGATAGCTGCCGACGTTCAGCTCGCGGACGTGCGCCGTGGCGCCAAGCCTGTCCACTACCATCGCGAAGTTGGCGGCCAGGCCCTCGCCCTTGAGGTCCTCGTCGTTGCAGTTCCAGCATACACCCACGGATGGGTGTTTGGCTATGTCCATGACCGCCTTGATCGTCGGCAACTCGCAGCAGCTTCCGTGAACCTCCAGCCGCAACTGCTGGCCGAGGTCGGCGGCGGTCTTGCCCAGCGCATCGAGGCTCTTGCCGATCTGCTCGATGGTCTTCTCATGGGCGACGCCCTTGTGGAAGTCGTTGGGCTTGACCTTCACTCCGCTGCCGCCCAGGTCCGCGGAAAGCTGGAGCCAGGCCTTGGTGTTCTCAATGTTCTTGGCCAGCTCGGCCGGGTCGGGGCTGTCGTAGCACTCGTTGGTGCTCATGCCCACGAAGGCAACCGGGCTGTCAGCAAAGCGTTTGCGGACGGCCTTGCGCTCATCGGCGCTCAAGCGCAGTGTAATGCCGTGCTTGTGCTCGACGCGGGGCTCCACGCCGAGGATCCCGGTCTTCTCGCAGTTGGCAATGAGCGTGGGCAGATCCCAATCCTGGCCCCAGAGGTAGGTCACGAATCCCAGCCGCATTTTTGCCGCGGCGGCCTTGGGCGCTTCGCCCGCCGACGCCAGGCCAAGCTGCCCGGCGGCCCCGGCCAAGGCGCCCGCAGCCATCGACTGCTTGAGAAACACTCGGCGCGTCGTTTGCGGCATGTTCGGAATCTCCTGTTTTGGTAGCCGGTGGCCTGTTCGCTTCAGCGAGCAGGGAACTGCCGGCTATCAGCCTTGAGCCTTGGAATGTTAAACCCGCCATCGCCCCGGCCGGACCTGCGAGCAGGCCCAATTATTACCCGCGACCGGGAGCCTGTAGCCTGAAGCCAGTGGCCTTGCCTTTAGAACTCTGCCGCCGCCTGGGCGGAATTTTGCAACGCAAACCGCGTGCGCGGCGTATGCTGTGCGCTTGGCGAGTAAGTGAGCAATCGGCCGGGCGCGGCGCCCCGGGTTCATGGTTTGGGTTATGAGCATTCTTCCCTATTTTACCAGCGGCCTGCCGGGAATCGGCGGGCAGATCAAGCAGCGCCCGGAGGACTTTCGGGTCGATGAGTTCGCCCCCGACGCCGTTGGCGGCGGGCAGGGGCGGTTCACGTGGTTCAAGCTCAGCAAGCGTGGCCTGACTACCTCAGCCGCCATCGCCAAGGTCGCCTCGTACCTGGGCGTCAAGCCGTCGGGCATCGCCTTGGCGGGCCTCAAGGACGCCAACGCCATTACCTCGCAATGGGTCAGCCTGGCCGACGCGGACGTCCGCCGGCTGGAGCGGCTGCGGGACAAGGACATCCGCGTGTCGGACATTCATTTCCGCCCGGTCAGCCAGGAGGTCGGCAACCTCGCGGGCAACCGCTTCGTGGTGCGCATCCGCCAGGCCGGCAAGAAGCAACTGGACCAGGCCAGGGCGCTGCTGGATGTGATGGTCCGTCGGGGCGTGCCTGACTACTTCGGCCAGCAGCGGTTCGGCTCGCGGGGCGACAACGCCGCCATGGGCGAGGCCCTTCTTGCCGGCCGGGATGAGGAGTTCCTGCGGATATTCCTGGGCCGCCCGTGGTCCGGCGACCCCTCGCGCAGCCGGACCGCGCGAGAGGCCTACGACCGCCGCTCGCTCAAGCGTGCCATTGGCTGCTGGCCCGCCCATTGTGTGGACCCGCGCAGCGCCCTGACGGCCCTGCTGGCCGGCAAGGGCCCGGCCGGGGCCATGAAGGCGATCAACCCGCGCATCCGGCAGATATACGTCCAGGCTTACCAAAGCGTGATATTCAACGACATCCTCGCCCGGCGGATCGACCGGATCGACGTGATCGAGCCAGGCGAGATCGTCGAGGACCACGCCACGCTCAGGAGCTCGCCCGTCAAGGACCTCGCCGCGGCCGGCGCCAAGGCGGCGGCGTTCGAGCTTAGCCCCACCGGCCTGCTGCCGGGCCGGCGGATGAGAATCGCCGAAGGCCTGCCGGGTCAAATCGAGCGGGCAGTCCTGGCCGAGCACAAAATCGAGGCGAGCCTCTTCGAGCCGCGACCCGGACTAAAGGGCGTCGACGCATCGCGAAGGGCGCTGCGATACCGACCCGGAGACGTCAATGTCATCGCCGGCGGCGACGCCCACGGCACGTTCATCGAAGTGGCCTTCACCGCCCCGCCGGGCTGCTACGCCACCGTGCTGCTCGAAGAACTCTGCAAAAACCGCCAGCCTTACTTGAGGTAACCGCCCCATGCCCGTCATTCGCGAAGCCGCCGAGCAGGACGCAGCCGTTCTGAGCGAGTTGATTCGCGCCTCTTTCCGCGACGTGGCCGAGAGACTCGGCCTGACGGCTGAGAACTGCCCCGGACATCCGTCAAACTGCCGCGAGCAAACCGTCCTGAAGGCCCTGGCGGAGGGAACGCGGTTTTTCCTGCTGCTGTGGGAAGGCAGGCCCCGCGCGTGCGTGTCGTGCTCGCCGGGACGGCACGGCGTGTCCACGCTGCGCCGCCTGGCGGTGCGGCCGGAGGCGCGGCTTCGAGGATTCGGCAAGCTGCTTGTCAGGCACGCCATGGACGACGCCTGGCAGCACGGAGCGGACTGCGTGGAGGTGGGCGTGGTCGCCAGCGAACAATGGCTCATCGACTTCTACAAGCGAATGGGCTTTGCCGTCACCAGGGAAAACGTCTCGATGGACGAGCTGCCGTTCGAGGTCACCTTCCTGGCCCATGAGTTCGACGATTAGGAGCAGGGGGTAGTAGGGAGTAGGTAGTAGGGAGCAGATTGGGAGACGGGGAAGTAGATAGTCCAATTCGGGACTTTCCGAAGCCCAGGGATAGCAATCCCTGGGACCCGTAATCACCGGAATCCGCATTCCCAGGGATTGCTATCCCTGGGCTTCAAAAGCATCGGACTATCATCTGCCCTAACAAGCTCGGCCTATGATTTAAGACCTATGACCTTCTTTTCATCCCTGTACGGTGCGGGCAACCGGTGGTACTATGATTTTGGGACCGGCGGGCAATCCGCTCGCGACGGTGCGGTCCGTACCAAGAGGCGCCTCGGCATGAAACCTGCGGATGACGGCTACCGGATGCTGGCGGCACAGTGCCTGCGGAAACAGGCGCGGCGGCTGGCGCGGCAGATCAAGCGGGTGGGACAGGAAGACCAGATCGAGGTCGTCCACCAGGCCCGCGTCGCGGCGCGCCGCCTTACGGCCGCGGTACGGGCCTTTGGCCCCTTGCTGGGCAACAGGAAGTCCCGGCGGTGGCAGGACGACGTCGGCAGGGTCCTTCGCCGCCTTGGCGACGCGCGCGACAAAGACGTGCAGATCGAGTTCATCCGGCAGGCCCTCAAGCAGACGCCCGAGCGCCCCCTGCGCCCAGGCATACGCCGCCTGCTTCTGCGCCTCCAACAGCAGCGGCGGGACCACCAGCCGAAGGTCCAGAAGGCCGCCCGAATCCTCGGCCGGTCCGGCGCGCTCAAGGCCGTCCGCAGGCAGGCCGACGCCATGGCCGAGGCTCTGCCGCCCGGCGGGGCGACCATACAGACGCCCTTCGTGTTCGACACCGCCTGGCGAAGAATCGCCAAACGCATCGATAAGCTCCTGGCGTACGAGGCGTGCCTGTCCAGCCCCGGCGACGCCGGACAGCACCACCAGATGCGAATCGCCGCCAAACGCCTGCGCTACACGATGGAGCTCTTCAGGCCCGCCTACGAGGGCGGACTGGACGGATGCCTCTCGGCCATGAAGAAACTCCAGGATCTGCTCGGCGACCTGCACGATTGCGACGTCTGGCTGCAACTGCTGCCGGACTTCCTGGCCGAGGAGAACAAACGGGCGGAGGCCTGGTTCGGAAAGGCCTCGTCTGTGTCATCCGCGAACAGGCTCCGGGCGGGCATCGAACACCTCCAGGCCTCGCGCCTAAGCGACCGCGAGCGAATCTTCGCCAAGCTCGGCCAATACTGGCGCCAGCTCCGCGCCGCCGGAACCTTCGACGCCATGACCGCCCTGCTGAGCGAACACTTCGCCCGCGCCGAAGCCCTCGCCGCCGAGCAAGCCGCCCAAGAAGCCGCAAGAGCGGCAGAGGAGGCCGCGCGGCAAGCGGAAGAAAAAGCCGCGCGAGCCGCGGAAGCACAGGCCGCGCGAGCCGCGGAAGCACAGGCCGCGCCGCAAGCGGAAGAAACCGCCCGCCAACCGGAGGAAGCGGCCCAGGCGCAGACAGCGCGCGAGGTTCAAGAACCCGCCCCGCCGCAGACGGCGCCGCAAGCGGAAGAAGCGATCACCGAGGCCCTGGCCCCGGGCGCCCCCGAAAGCGAGGAACCGGACGATGAGGAAACCCAAGTGAGCTTCACGTCGTCATTGGCTGA
>Ga0315285_10000684_pt1 | contig 35397 bp, 48 predicted proteins | sample YL17G09_36_MG_FD_203698 | JGI IMG/M metagenome (GOLD analysis project Ga0315285, IMG submission 203698) | Sediment microbial communities from Yellowstone Lake, YNP, Wyoming, USA - YL17G09_36 | ecosystem: Environmental > Aquatic > Freshwater > Lake > Sediment | place: USA: Wyoming | collected...
TTTGCAAGGTGGGGATATGCAATATCAGGCTACTAGAATTTATGCTGATGTGTTATTACGATTGGCGGATTTACCAAGAACTATTAAAACGCCGGAATAAACAAGAAGCTCGCGCAGACCTTTTAGGCTGCCTCGGCGTCCTAGGTTTTTTTGACATTAACCAAGTTAAGTCAATCAGTGCAAAGCGTGCGCTGCTTAAGGAATTGCGGGGATTAAAGAAATGAGAAATAGGGGGTTGCAGCATTTTAAAAAGAAATTTACCGTGCCTATGAGCTCAGGTGAGAAAGCTTATACCAAGTGCGACCGTTGCGCGGCGCAGGGCAAGAAGTGTAAGGTCTGTAATAATCAGAGCGAATTTGTTGATAGAGGGTTTGTGATTATAAAAAAATAATGCCAGACGATAATATTACCCGGGCCTTTAAAGAAATAGGTTTTGGGGAAATCAAGGTTAAACTTGAAGCAGGGGAGATTGCTTGTATCTGTGAACAGATAATCCAAAGGCCGGAACGCGCAGGAGTGAGAACTCAACATATCATAGAAAAAGAAATAACAAAATAACCTAACCAAAGTCCAGTGTTACATATTGCATAGAAGATGTGGATAGTTACATTCTTTAGTTTATTAGGCACAATATTAAATATCAAGAAGAAAAAGGTCTGTTTCTGGATTTGGGCTTTTACTAGTGCTTCTTGGTGTGTCTATGATTACCATATAGGGGCTTATGCTCAAAGTTGTTTATTTTTAGTTTATACAGGCTTAGCAGTTTGGGGGATTGTAGAATGGGCAAAAAATACCAAATAATTTATGCTGATCCGCCGTGGAGTTATAAAGTTTGGTCGGAAGATAAAAAATCAGCTCAAGGTTGTGCTAAACGCTATTATCAAACTATGGATATAAAAGATATTTGTGCCTTGCCAATAAAAAATTTAGCAGATAAAGACTGTAAGTTGTTTTTATGGGCTACTCCTCCTTGCCTACAAGAAGCATTACAAGTAATAAAAGCGTGGGGGTTTGAATATAAAACAATAGCATTTGCTTGGGTAAAAACTAATAAACGATTTGAATTAAACCAATTTAGATTTCTTCCAGAAGATAGTATTGATAGGTTTTATGGAATAGGTCATTGGACAGCTTCTAATGTAGAATTATGTTTAGGGGCATTAGTTCCTAATGGTTCATTAAATCGGCAGAGTAAAGATATTTCTCAAATTATTATTGCTCATAAGGGGGAACATAGTAGAAAACCCGAAGAAGTAAGAAATAAAATTGTTAGACTATGTGGCGATCTTCCCCGTATAGAACTTTTCGCCCGTCAAAAGACAAATGGATGGGATGTCTGGGGTAACGAAGTAGAAAGTGATATAGAATTATGAGTTACATATTGCACAAAGGAGGATGGGATGGTAACTAAATTTGCTATCCGATGGTTCATAAGGCAATTAAAAAAAGACAAAGAATTATGGTATGCGTATCAATCTAATATCGCTATGTGTATTATGGATAATGCCCACAGATACTTTCCATTAACAACCGAAAAGAATAGTCCAACACTACACGAATTTTGCAATATATGTGCTAATGATTTCTTAAAATTACTAACCCACTAACCTTATGGAGGGAAGATGAGTAGATTACACGGGAAAAGGAAGGTGTGTTTGGGGAAGGAGGAATAGATGATTGTTGAGTTTGATAATAGTATTGACCGAATACATTGCGGAATTACAAATGGTAAAATCCATTTTCTCTTGATAAAAGTAGACAAACGGACAGGTGGTTATCAGATTAGAAGGGAACAGCTTACTGATAAAAATGAGCCAATCAATTTTGTTAGAATAATTAAATGATTAAATCCTGTGAGGGTAGGCATAGGGAGGCTTAAACTTTTATTTGCCTTAATTATTTTAGCAATCTATATAGGCTTTGCCATATTAGTGGGAAGATTTTGCCAGATGAGTAATGATGACTAAAAAAAAATGGCAGTATGGGACTAAATGGGCAACAGAGGAAGAAATCGCATTTATCAAGAAATTACAGCCCAAAATTTTGTTGCTTTATCGGCGAGCCTTGTGCCTGCGAGTAAATTGGGGTGGATTGGATAAGGATAGGATAACAAGATTTGTAATTGGTCTATTAAAGCGTAACCTCTTGATTTCAGAAGAAATATAAGGCAAGCTCTAATCAGATACAGGGTCGCTCCCTGTTTTAAATTAATCTGTTGACTGTATACAGCAGTTGACAGATTTTTTATTAAGCCTACTTCCTGCGCAGGTGGGGAGTAGGCTTTTTTAATTATGCCTGAAATAGAATTCAAGGCAATCGGCTATCTGGAAAAGACCTATCTTGATAAAGAGGGTGGTAAACATATTACCTTTGAGTTTTCAAGCAAGGATGCTTTAGAGATAGCAAAGTTAGAATTAATGGGTAGGGATTTGGAAAAGCATAGTCCTGTGTTGCTTGAGGTTACAGTAAAAGTTTCATATATAGAGGGTATATCAAATGCCGGATCAGGGAAGCAAACACAAACTATCCGCTAAAGACCAACTTAACCTCTGCGCTTTACTTGCCGTAGGTTATAATTCTCAACGATGCACTGATATTTTTGAAGAAGAATATGATATTGAAATTACTCCTGCTAATGTTTTTAATAATTATATCCAGAATAAGAAATGGCAGAAAATAATCAAGCGGATGCAACGCGAAGCCGAACGTAGAGTTTTATCCCATCCCCTTGCCAAAAAAATCAATCGCCTTAAATTACTGCAAGATGCAATTAACGAAGCCTTCACTTGGCGTTTAGATAAAATTCATTATGACAAAGAAGGTAATGAATTATCCAGAATTGAAAAGCGCAATATTGGTATGATAGCCGCCTTAATCAAAGAGGCACGCGCAGAGATTGAAGGCGAAAAAGGTATAACCCTACAAAATTTTATCAAGGTCGGTGGTAATGGAAAACTTGTTGGAGACGACGCAAAGTTCTCCGGAACAATGCGAGATTACCTGCGCCAATCAATCAATAACGGAAACCCCACAGAATAGTTTCAGGCAGTTCTTTTTTGAGATATTCAGTGTTGGGGTTTACCGCATTGAAGGTATATTCCTTCCCGGAAAACATCTTATTGAATGGTGTTCAATTCTTCAGGCCTATTCTCATACAGTTTTAGAAAGCGCTCGCCTATTTTTAAAATCCACAGTGCATTTAGGATATGTTGCTTGGCAACTTTATACATTAGACCGGCCATATATGGAAATGGAATATATGGGCTATGTGGAAGATTTGTCCATTGGCGCTTTAAAAAGATTGAAGCGTTACATTAATGCCTTGCCGGAAGTTTTTGGGGATTATAAAGACCTTACCGAAGCCGAGAGTATTCTTCATTATGGCAAAGACGGCAAGGAATTTATTTGCATACCAAGCGGTATACTTACATTTAAACGCGGCAGGCATCCGCACAAAATGATACTTGATGATATTTTAAAAGACCCGGAGAAGCGTCTTGATATCAGCCAACTGCAAAAAATAGAACGCATCTTTTTTGAAGAAGTTGAATTAATGCCTACCGAAGAACTCCATCTGACAGGCACAAGACAAGATCGCCTTGATTTGTTTGCCAAAGTAGCCACCAAGAAGAAATATTTTTACCGCAGTTATCCTGCTGAAAAAAAAGGCACACCTTTATGGCCGGAAAACTTTAGCAAGGATAGGCTTATTGAGATACACGATACCATTGGTGACAAGGCATATCGTAAAGAAATGCTTTGTTCTCCGGTGCGCGCAGAGGAAGGATTTTTCAAGGAAGAACAATATGATGGAATTGTCTGCAACCGGATTAAAAATTACTTATTGCATAGGCCGCCTAAATTAAAACAAGGTGCATATGCAGGCTTGGATATTGGCAAGAAATCTCATCCAAGCCATTTTTTTGTTTTAGGTCTAAACAGCACAGGTAAATTAATACAATTACACAGCAAGTGGATGGATGGTTGGGATTATAAAGAGCAGATTGCTTATTGCAGACAGGCTATACAGGCATTCGGTATAATAACTTTATTTTATGATGATACGCGCGCGGAGTTTGAAGGCTTCAGGGAAATAGGCAACTTGCCAGCGCAAATGAAAGGTGTAACCTTTACCAGCAAAGAAAAATTTGAAATGGCCAGTGGCGTTGACCAAATAGTTACGCAAGGCAAAGTGCGCCTATTGCCAGAGGAACGGCAAAAACGGCAGATGCTAAATGTGGATAATGATTTGCAGGCAGTTGAAACAGATGAAGGACACGGCGATTGTTTCTTTAGTTTTTGTCTGGCCATAAAAGCATATTTAAAAGGCAAAAGACAAATGATTTACGAGATAGGGGGATAATGAATATATTAGATAATATTTTAAACAGATTAGGACTTGCTCGGGCAAAAGAAATTGAAACCCTAAAGAGCATTGTCCAAAAAACAGTCAGTGGATGGGAGAAGTTGTGGCTCACCGGACACGAACAGCAATTATTTGGTGAAACCGTAACCAGACCTTATGAGCAGATAAGTAATGTCTATAAAGCAATCAAGGCAATCACCGATAATGTGCCGCAGGCAGATTTAAAATTTTATGATAAGTCCGGCAAAAGAGAAATTACTTCTGACCCAATCATTGATTTATTCAATAATCCAAACCCCTTAATGACAGAAAGCGAATTCGTGCAGGCGTGGATTGGCTTTTTAGCGCTTTATGGCGAAGCAAATATAATCAAGAATATTAGTATCGGTCAATTAACCGGCGCAAGAAAATTGCCTGCCGAGCTTTGGATATTCAATCCTGCCAACTTTCAGGAAATTTTGGATAAAGGACAATTAGTAGGCTGGCGGTATAATCTTGCCTCTGGTTTTAATAAAACTATATTTAGTCCTGACGAAGTAATACACACGCGTGATTTTAACCCCTACCATTTATTGCGCGGCGTTGCGCCTACCAAACCAATACAGACTGTGATTGATATAGATTGGCAATCATTGATATTCAACAAGAAGTTTTTTGATAATGATGCCACTCCGGGAATGATGTTATCCACAGATGAAACATTAAATACAGAACAAATAGACCGGCTTACCGAATGGCTTGAAAAGCGCCATAAGGGAGTAAGCAAGGCATTCCGTTTAGCAGTGTTGGAAGGCGGTCTAAAGCCAGTAACAGTCGTGCCTACGCATAGGGATATGGATTTTGTCAAACAGAAGGAATTTGCGCGACAAGAGATACTTGGCATCTGGCGCGTGCCGCAGGCATTCTTTAATGTCACTGAAGGCCTGAACTATGCCACCTTTATTGGACAGATGAAGATGTTTTGGAATTATACCATAATGCCATCTTTGCACAAGATGACGGATGTCCTGAATAAATATATTGTCCAGCCATATAACCCAAATATGATAGCCAAGTTTGATTTAAGTGAAGTAGTGGCCTATCAGGAAGATTTTAAGGAAAAGGTTACTACGGCGCAAACTTTAATAGCAATCGGCGTGCCATTGAACGATGTCAATGAAAAACTTGGTCTTGGTTTTGAGGATTATCCTTGGGGTGACAAATGGTGGATATCGTTTAGCCAAATGCCAGCAGGTGAAGGTGGCTTATCATCGGCAATCAATTTATCACCTGAAACACAACCGGGGAAGCAATTAACCCAAAAACAATTTGAGCGTTTGAATATCTGGAAGCAATTTTTAGCACATCAAAATCCTTTAGAAAATAGATTGGCCTCTGTTGTAAAGAATTACTTTTATGAACAACGCAAAAAGGCGCTCACCAGTATCAACAATCACTTGAGCGATGCCGGAATGAACTGGTCTGATGAGGATACTCAACTAAAAGAAAAGACAATGCCATATATATTGGCGGCATTGAAGGCAGGAATTGAATTCGGCAAACAATTCATAGGCCAAAAATCTATGGCTGATGAGGAATTGAATGCAAGGTTAAGCAATTATCTTGCAATGAGCGCGCAGAAAATTACACGCATAAACCAAACGGTCAAAAACCAGATGAAAGAAGCACTGACGGAAGGTGTTCAGGCAGGTGAAACTATAATGCAATTGGCCGATAGGGTGCGTGATATTTATAATATGGCGGCAGGCCGTGCCTTGATGATTGCACGCACAGAAACCGCAGGGGCGGTGAATGGTGGAAGTTTTATTTATTATGAGGAAAATGGCATACCAAAAAAGCAGTGGCTGACGGCCGGTGATGAATTTGTGCGACAAAGCCATCAAGCGCTTGAAGGGCAAACGGTGCTAATGTCACAGCGTTTTGCTAATGGCCTAATGTATCCCGGAGATATGTCTGGTGAGGCAGGTGAGGTTATAAATTGCCGATGCACAGTTATACCAATATTGGAATGAGGTGATAAATATGATAACTAAAAATGAAGTCAATTATAAGATTGATTGGCACGCGGTAAGTAATACAACAGATTATCCTACATCCGAAGCAAGTCTAAAAATATTGGCAGACCGCAAGCATTACTTTGATATGCTTCAACGCTTTTTATTAGATATTAAGAATTTAGGTCAAGATAGGATTGACGATATTTTTGAGCGCTACAATGTTCATTTCGTTGATATAGATGATATTCCGCGAGTAAACATTGATGAGCCAAAATAAGGAGATAACCAATGGATAAAGTTTTTAAAGTTTATAAGGGTATAGTAAAGTCAATTAATGAGCAAGACTTTACAATGGATGTGGTGGTCAGCACTGCTGATGTGGACAGGGATAAAGAAAAAATAAATGCAGACGCTTTCAAAAAGCGGCTGAAATATTATAAAGATCATCCAGTATTATTAAGTAGCCACAGATATGATGATCTGCGCAAGCAGATAGGCGAAGCGCAGAATATTAAGGTTACTGACCAAGGCCTTGAGGCAAAATTTAAATATTATGCTAATGAAGGCAATCCAGAGGCAGATTGGGCTTGGGTTTTAGCACAAAAGAATATTGCAGGGTTCAGCATTGGATTTATTCCATTTGCCTATGAAGATAAAGATTTAGCCAAGGATGGTTACAACCGGGAATTCACGGATGTGGAATTGGTTGAGATAAGTCAGGTGCTTGTGCCAAGTAACAGGCACGCAGTCCAACAGCGTAGAGATATAATATTAAATCTTCACGAGGTAGAAAAGGAATTATTGGAAGTGGCAATAAAAAGTTTTGAGAATGGAGAATTGAAAGAACCTGCCATTGAACAAAAACCTAAACCACAGGATAACGAAACCGAAGAACATTTTATAAATAGATGTATCCCTATGCTGATTGATGAAGGTAAAAAGCCAGAGCAAGCGGCGGCAATTTGTCATTCATTGTGGGAAAAGAAAAGTGCAGAAGATATTAAATTGGCAGAGGAATTTAAGCAGAAGGTTTTGGATGTTATCGATTCTAATACAAAACTTATAATTGAGAAATTAATCGCTGATGAGACTTTCCTAAAAGTCCTTGAAGGTGTGGTCAAAAGACCTATTGCACTATTAAGTAAGGATAATTTGTCAGGAATGGTTTCAACGGCATTACAAAAGGAGAATAAATAGTATGAAAAAATGTCCTTTTTGCCAAAAGGATATTGAGGTAAATGCGACAGTTTGTCCGCATTGCCAAAAATCATTATTGGCAGATGTAACAATTATCAAGGGTGCTGTTGAAGAAGGCACAAAGGCCTTGAAGGAAAGTGTTGAGAAGGCCACGACCGATATCAAGGCAATCGGTGACCGCGTCACCAAGATTGAGGCGTTACCTCTCAACAAATTGGGTATGCCTGCGATGATAGGTTCAGACGATTTCTTGGGCTACAACTTAAATCATCAAGGTAGGTTTATCAAAAGTAAGTCTATTGATAGACCCGGATTTGACGCATTCCATAAAGAGGAAGAAGTAAATAAATTCTGCAAGTTCCTCATTGCTTGGGTGCGTGCAGTGCATCCCAAAATCAATGATCCTAAAGCCAGAGAAGCATTGGCCGAGATGAATGTTAAGGCCAGTTTGGCTGAAGGCGCAGTAGCAACAGGTGGTTATTTAGTTCCTATTGAATACCAGTGGGATATTGTGCAGTTAGCAAGGTCAAGAGCATTCTTTTTGCAGATAGCAAGAATAGTGGGTATGACATCAGATGTTATGTATATACCCACCGAAGCCGCGCTTGCTACGGTTAATTGGAAAGGTGAGGCAGTTGCAATGGCACAAGGTGATCCTACCTTTGACCGTGTTACCTTGACAGCAAGTAAGGCCACCGCTTATGCAATTTCTTCTAACGAATTACTTCAAGACAGCAGAATAGATATCGCGTCTATCCTGACTGAACAGTTTGCTTACGGCATCGCGCTTGATATTGACAATAAGGCATTGAATGGAACTGGTATTCCTTGTTCAGGCCTACTTTGCTCCGGCATCCTGACGACTAATATTGTCTATCTCGCAGGTTCAATGTCAACCATTACCGTTACAAAGTTGAGCGAAGCGATTTATAAATTGAGTGAAGGCGACCTCGCTAACGCAAGGTTTATGCTCAATAGGTTAGCACAGCATTATGTGCGCGGGATGATTGACAGCACTAACAGGCCGATTATGCAACCGCTTTCTGACACAATGCCATCTACGATATTGGGGTATCCTTGGTTGATGTCCGAGAAAATTGCCGTGACTGACTCCGGCGCAGGATGTATCTTTGGTTTGTTCGGCGATTTCCAGAAGTATATCATCGGTAGGCGTATAGGTGCTATGGCGCTTGAACTTGACCCATACGGTTTGTTTGACCAAGATGAAACTCGCTTCCGTATGATTTCAAGGTGGGCGTTATCACTGGGTAGAGAAACGGCCTTTACCAAGATTATAACTGCCTAAATTTAGCCGTTTAGGATAACACTATGATGAGGGTTAGGAATAATATGGACTGGTCTAAAATAGCGAATATTGAGGAAGCCAAGCATTTTATTTCTAACCCTCATTATAAGAACACTGGCGGATTTGAAGCGAATAAACTTATGATTGATAGGTTTGATTTTAATGACAAGGTTGTTTTAGATTTTGGGTGTGGCGTGGGAAGGAATTTGAAATACATTCTTGAAACACAGATACCGGCACGCCTTATAGGTTATGATTATCCCAATATGATTAATTTTGCAAAGCAATATTTAAAAGATAAAAATGGCCTTATTCTTAAACTCATAGAGTATCCCATTGATAACATAAAAAATATAAGAATGATTGATTATGTCATTGCCGATGTCGTATTCCAGCATATACCAATTATAGAACTAAAAAATATATTAATTAATTTAACGGAAATGCTTTATCCTGTCGGTAGTCTATTGGTGAGTAGCAGGGGTTATAGTGATTATGAATTAGGCGATAGTGATGCTGGCGCTAATATATGGGAAATTATAGGCAGGTATTTTAATCCTATTACTACAGTAGATACCAATGATGCCAGTGAACACCATCAATTTGTGGAGTATAAGGCTAAATGAGAATAATCTTTGTGGCTGATAATTTTGCAGATAAATATATAGGTGGTTCAGAGTTGTCAATTCAGGTGCATATTGATACCTGTCCCTATCCTTACAAAAAAATAAAATCAAATGAATTGAAATTAAGCCAATTAAGGGAAGATGATTTTCTTGTAATTGGCAACTTTTATAATATGGACAAGACGATAATGCCTGAACTTGCCAAATATTGCCAATATGTAATTGAGGAATGCGATTATAAATACTGCGTATATAGGTCAATTCATTTGCATAACTTTATGAAAGGCAAGTGTGATTGTCCGCAAGGTTATTCAATACCGGTAATAAAACTTATGCTTGGAGCAGAATATTTGTTCTGGAAGTCAATCAGGCAAAGGAATGAATATTGCAGGATATTCCCTGAACTGAAAACAATGCCTTCGGAGATTATGGGCGGAGTGTTCTCCGATAAACAACTTGATTTGATACTTTCATTTAAGGATATTCCGCAGACTAATAAATATTTTATTTTAAAGGCAGGAGCTTGGGTGAAGGGTTATAAGGAAGCAATAGTTTATTGTGAGGAAAATGGGTTGGAATATGTTGAAATAGCAGGCCTGCCTTATGAACAATCTCTGGCAGAGATGGCTAAGTGCAAGGGCATAGTTTATTTACCTAATGGTTATGATGTATCCTGCCGTATGGTTACCGAAATGAAACTTATGGGCAGGGAGATAATCACCAATGATAAAATTCAGCATACCACAGAGGAATGGTTCAATTCTGGTGAGGCAGGGATGTTAGAATTTTTGCGTAATCGTAACAAAATCTTTTGGGAGATTATAGATGGAATACAAGCCCGACTGGTCGCCTAATACGATAGCAGAAATAGAAAAAATCCTGAATAAAAATTATACCATCTTTGAATGGGGAACAGGCTACTCTACCATCTGGCTTGCGGAGAGAGTAGGACAAGTCATTACTATGGAACATACGCAGGAATGGCATGACAAGATTAAGGCGATAGCAAATGAATTGCATTTATTCAATATAGATTTTAATTTATATCCCCTGACTGACGAAAGATATTTTAAGCATATTCACAATACCGCAGGTGCGGATTTCATTATTATTGACGGCAGAGAAAGGGTAAGATGTTTTGGCGAGGCAATTAAATTAGGTAAACCTATTATGCTTGATGATAGTGAGCGTGAACGCTATAAGGCTATATTTGATATGGCTGATTATAAAAGCGTATTATATACAATACCAAATAATCAGGGGCAGAAGGCTACCATATTTATACAATGAAGATATTAATTACTGGTAGTGAAGGATTTGTAGGTAAGGCAATTGTTAAAAAATTAACACAATCCAATGAACATTTCATTTTCGGTTTAGATTTAAAATTAGGTAGAAATATTTTCTTTTATACAAAAGAGTTTGATATTGATATGGTAATACATTGTGCGGCCTTGACCAGCGTGCCGGAAAGCATCAAAAACCCAGAGATTTATTTTAATGTCAATGTCTGGGGAACTTACAGGATATTTGATATGTATAAGGGCGCGAGATTAGTCAATGTGGCAAGTTGCATTAGTGATCCTTGTGTTAGTCCTTATGGTTTGAGCAAGAAATTAGGCGAAATTATAACAGATTATTTTCCAAACAGCATCAATGTAAAACTGTTCAATCTGTTTGGTGAAGGATTTAAAAGTCATGTAGTTTATGAATTTGCCAAAAAAATGTTGCACAATGAAGATATTGAGATAGTCGGGGATGGCACGGCCAAAAGGGATTATGTTTATATAGAGGATGCAGTTGATATGCTGATTAGGCTGGCCTTTTCAGAGGTGACTGGCCTTGTGGATGTAGGATATGGCAAGTTAGTATCTATCAATGAATTATTCAAATTTATGGCTGGTTATCTGGGCTATACCAAGTCACCTGTATATGTAGGCGAACGCCAATGCGATCAGTATATTACTAAGGCGCGGAATGTAGTAACAGGCATAGGATTTGAGGAAGGAATGAAACGCACGCTTGATTATTATAAAAGGACAATTGATGTTTAAAGTAGTTTTGGCACCCCACAATGACGATGAATGCTTATTTTGTGCCTATACAATCATCAGAGAAAAACCTTTAGTGATAATAATTACGGATGGTTTTAATCAGACTATTTATGGAGTTAAAACAGATTGGCTTGAACGCCGTAGGGAAAGTATCAGGGCGATGGCCATACTAGGTGCGTCGGTAATGTTTATGGGTATCAGGGATGTAGACCTTACAGAAAACTTGCTTTATGAAAGATTGAAATATATTAATCCAGAGGTAGTTTATGCACCGGCCTTGCAGGGTGGTCATCAGGCGCACGATATAGTCAACAAAGTAGCGAAAGAATTATTCAGGGCTAATGTAATTTATTATTCTACATATACAAAAGAAGAATTATTCGCAAGAGGCATAAAAGAGGTAATCCCTACCCAAGAGGAAATTGAATTGAAGAATAAGGCATTGGCAGAATACAAGACACAATTAAAAATGAGTGAGCCACATTTTGCGGCTGTCAAAAATAAATCGGAGTGGCTATGTTAAAAAAGATATTCTTATTGGATATATTCAATAGGCAATATGATTGGATGGATAAATATATCGCTAACTGTAATATGCAAGCCAAAGATGGTTGGGATTGGATTATTATTACTGACCAAGAGATACAAGGTGGTGGTAATGTAAAAGTTGTTTCTATGACCAGAACAGAATTGGAACGTAGAATAAAAGATAAACTAGATATAGAAGTAGATTTAATCGGCAAACAAAGAATTGACGGTCGCGCGATAAGTGAATTCCATCCAGCTTTTGGACTTATATTTGAGGACTTAATTCTAGGATACGATTTTTGGGGATACACCAATAATGATGTTATTTATGGCCGGTTGAGCCATTTTGTTACTGATGAATTTTTAAATGACCTTGACATCTTTGGCAATGACCCTGAACAGATGAATGGAATATTTTCTCTGTTGAGGAATATTCCAGAAGTGAATAATTTATTTAAGAATGTGTCTGACTGGGAAACTATATTAAGAGGCACTCATTATTCAGCCTTTGATGAAATACAGTTTACAAGGGCAGTAATTGCGGCAAGGACAAATGGTAAGTTAAGGGTTGAGTTTAGGGAATGGAGAGAAGGTGACAGATTATATGCAGGGATGAGGGCAATGCACTCTCCCAAGCCAAACATTAAGATGGAAGAAAACGGTGCATTAATAAATACCATTACTAATGAAGAAATTATGATGTTTCATTTTGGCGGATGTAAAAGGTGGTGTCTATGATGACCACAAAGTCAATTTATAAATGTCCTGTTTGTGGGGACGAGGTTAAAGTGAGCGCCAGAGAACCGATACCTAAATGCCAGAAATGTTATGTAGAAATGAAATTAGTTAAAGGCGGTTTAATGACAAAATGAGCGAAAACGGAAAGATAAAATTGCACTGGTTTACCAATATCAAAAATCCCTATGGTAACATCTTGGGTTATGCCACACATAGCAGAATGCTCAAGAAATATTCGGAGAAATATTTTGACTTGGATGAGAACGCTAAACTGGTTTTGCATATAAATCCAGCCGACCATTTCTATCCGTTGAAGGACAAAATAAATATCCTATTTTCAATGTGGGAGTTTGATGAGTTACCAGTATCCTATATCAAGAGATTGAAATATGCGGATATGCTGATAGTCCCAAGTTCATATTGCAGGGATGTATTTAAGAAGAATTACAATAAAAAGGTATATGTCTGCTGGGAAGGTATTGAGCCGGAACTTTATCCTTATAAAGAAAGAAAACTTCCACAGGGCAATGAGAAATTCAGGATACTTTGGCTTGGTGCGCCCAATCCGCGCAAGGGGTATATATTTGTGCAGGAACTAATCAAGATAGTTGAACAGTTTCCTAAAGTAGAAATATACCTTAAGACTACAATGTCTAAATCCACTTGGGGATATGCCATTAAATATTTTTTCAAACATTGGAAGAATATCTGCTATGAGAAAGGCAAATTAATCTCTTTGGTAAGAATATTGAATAAAATACCTACTCCTAAATTATTCAATACTTACAGGGAATATGGCAAATATAAGAATATTATATTTGATACAAGGCGTTTGCCTTATGAGGATGTCAGGAATTTGTATTATTCGGCACATTTGTTTGTCTTTCCATCTTTAGGCGAGGGATGGGGTTTACCTTTGGGCGAGGCGATGGCTACTGGTTGCCCTTGTATCGGGATTGATTATACTGGTTGTAAGGATTTTTTTGATGATGAGGTAGGTTACACACTTAAATATAATACCACCAAAGATACCTTGACTAATTATGATAATCTTGTTGTTGAATTAAAGATACCTGATACTAAAGATTTTGTTGAGAAAGTTATTTATGTTTTAAATCATTACCAAGAGGCGCTGAATAAGGCCAAGAAGGCCAGTGATAGAATGCACTCCAAGTTTACTTGGGAAAAAAGCGCTTTACGGTTAAAGGAGATAATTGAAGAATATGCAAAAGACCAGCAATAGTGCCAACGGTTTGGTTAAACGAAGGATTGGCTACTTTACCATTACTTCGGCTATGCTGTGTCTTTTGATTTTGCGCCTGACATTATTTCCTAATGGTTATGACCATAAAAAGTCGGCTCTTGCGTATATAAAAGTTGACTGTGGTAATTTAATTTATAGTAAGTTTTATTCTATCGGTCAGATGGTTGATGGAAAAGTTATAACTGATATTCAAAAAGATAAGGTGGTTTTTAATGATAAGACGGAAATTGTCAAGACGCCAGATGACTAAGATACATAGGAAGATTTTGATTTGGCGCAGGGAACAAAAATTACAATGAAAAAACTTATCCTAACTTTATCTCTCCTTTTCCTTACCTCAACTTGCTTTGCCACAGATTCTCTATTATATAGAAAATTTCCTACTGAAGTTGTTGATGATACTTATGGAGTGGCTTGGAGTGTAGATACTGTGCACGCCGCTTCAAAAAAATCCTTATATGATAAAATAGAAACTCTTGGTGCTGGTGGCAACAACTGGACAGCCGCTGCTGACACTGGTTCTGTTTTAATTGGTGATACTGCTGAAACTTTTACCATCGCAGGCGGGACAAATGTCACTACCTCAATTACAGGAAATACACTTACTATAAATTCTACTGCTGCAGGTGGCAATTCTTGGACAGCCGCAGGTGATAGTGGAACTCCATTTTTAGTAGGTGATACAGCAGAAACCGTAACCTTGAAAGGTGCGGGCGGTAATTCTACATCAGCAGGTTCAAATGTCTGGACTGTTACTTGGTCATCTTCAGGTCTTACTTGGGCAGGTAATGCTATTGGCAATACAGTAGGCGGTTTTGGGTTAGATACCTCTGCTTGGACAGGATTAGGCAAAGTCTCATCAGGCACTTGGACTACCATTACCGATAATTCATCTAACTGGAATACTGCCTATGGCTGGGGCGACCACTCTACGGTAGGTTACTGGACGACTTCAGTAGGCAAATCTTGGACTGGTAATGATATTGCCTTAACTACCTATACATCGGGCAATTATGTGGCTTCTGTGGCTACTACAAGCCCTTTAACAGGCGGTGCGGCAGGAAGTGAAGGGGCGACTTTAACAATAGCCATCCCTAAAGCAGATACGACTACAAATGGTTACTTATGGTCAACGGATTGGAATACTTTCAATAACAAACAAGCAACAATCTCAAATTATGTAGGAACCGTAGCGGATGGAACGGGTATAGATGGAACTGCCTCTGGTGCAGGTTCTACTTATACCCCAACTTTAGACTTAACCGAAATATCTGGACAAACTATTTCTGCTGGTGCTTCTACTAATTTCACTTGGACATTTGATTTATCAGGAACTGATGTGGCAATCAACTGGACAAGTGGACAGATGACACTTAATGCAGGAACTAAATTTGGAATAGGAACTACAACTTTAGATGAGACTACAGGAGCAACGGATAGTGGTGGATATATGATAGGACTTTTTGACGAATTTGCTTTTTCAGCTGGAACAGATGTGCAGACAGTGATGGATGACCTTGATGCCGCAATACCAGATTATTATAATTTTACTTTACTTCCTCAAGGTGCAGTGCTGGATGATAATAACCCGCCAGCAATAACTATAATTGAGTCTACAGGAACAGGCACTCCCAGATTTTATGTAGCAGACTTTGATGCTTCTACCGATGAAATACTCTATTTTACTTTTATTGTGCCAGATGATATGGGTTCAGGTAACTGGCTGGCAGATGTATTGTGGTATGCTAATGATACAGGAGCAAATGAAACTTGTGTTTGGGAAATGTGGGTATCTGCTACAACAGAAGCAGATGCCGATACAATGGCAGAGCAAGCAGTCGGCACAACCAATAGTGCAAGTGAGGATGTGAATACTACAGAAGCAAACCGTCTTATTCAAACTACTATTACTTTAGCAAATTTGGATAGTGTTGCTGCTGGAGATGTAGTAACGATAAGATTTAATCGGGATGCTAATAATGCTTCAGATGATTTAACTTCAGATGCCAGATTAGTAGGAATTAGATTAAGAATACCGAGGAGTTAATATGCCAGAATATATCCAATATGATGCTCAAGGAAAAATAATCCAGAAATGGTATTCTGCTGACCCATCTATTGTTGTAGGATTATCTAATATTCTTGAAATCCCAAGAGATTTATTTAATTCTCTTACTAAATATTACAAGGTTGACAATGGCATAGTAAGGGAAATGACGCAGACAGAAAAAGACGCCTTTGACCAAGAAGAATTGCAGGCACAGATAGAGGCAGAGAATAAAAGGATTTTAGATTTAGAAAGTAAAATTCAGGATACTGCTTTAAGCGGGATAACCTTAAGTAAAATAGATAATGCAATAGATAATATTGGGAGTTTAGCAGATGCTAAAGTATTTCTTAAAAAACTTTGCCGTTATATTATTAAGTTTATTGTTCGTCGTAAATAATTGCTGGGCGGGAATAGATTTTGATGGCACAGATGACCAAGTAAATTGTGGTTCTGCTGCTTCTTTAGATAATTTAGTTGCTCAGGGCGGTGGAGGGATAACGGTTTCGGCTTGGGTTAATACAGATTCCGCTGGTGGCGATAGTTACGGATGTATAGTAAGTAAAATAAATTGGGCAACTAATTCAGGATGGATATTTAGCAGGGGAGATGGCGAAGGTGCTGGTTCATTAAACTCTCTTGAGTTTACTCAACCTTTTTCAGGAACGGATTTACTCAGAACGACTGCATTAAATAGTTTTACAAATAGTGTTTGGCATCATGTTCTTGTAACCTATGATGGTTCTACTACTGCGGCAAATGCTCATATTTATATAGATGGAACAGAGCCAAGTTATTCAATAAGCCAAGATGCAACTCTTACCAGAAGTTCAGATATCTCAGAAAATTTGCTTATCGGCTTGACCACTACTGGTGATGAATTTGATGGAAGAATATCCGAAGTTGCTATCTGGAATGTAGTTTTAACTGCTTCTCAAATTGCTCTACTTGCATCTTCAAGAATTAAAGGTATGCCTTTAATGATACAACCTACTGCTCTAAAAGGATATTGGCCAATGAATGAAGGTGTCCACGGAGTTAGTGCAGATTTAGATACTGCTTGGGATTTAAGTGGTAATGCAAATAATGGAAATCCTGATAATGGGGCAAATAATACAGGTTTGACTTGGGCAGCAGAAACTGTCTTAAATTATCCATCGCCAATTTTACAAGGACAATAATATGACACAGGATAGTGCTAAAGGAAAGTTATGAAGGAGAGCAAGTATGATAAAAAAATCTCTATTATTTGGATTCTTATTCCTGATGTTTTCAACTTTAGCATTTGCCGCCATACGTAATATTCAGGATAATTTTAAACTAATTTATAATGTCATTGATACATCAGGCAACCACGTAGGTAGCGAAACCATAACCCTCGCAATCCAAAAGGCCTCCAATGGCTACTGGTATGATTTCAGTGATGATACCTTCAAAACCTCGGGATGGACGAACAAAACCACTAACTTAACAGAGGATTCAACTAACGGGTTGTATTATTATACGTTTAACCCACCTACAAGCGAAACTACAGCCGAGGAATACATATTCTTGGTGGATAATGCTTCCACAACTTACGGAGACCATCAGGCGCTGGTAGTGACATATCAGAATATCGGAACGAGTGTTTTGGCCACATCTGATAATATCGGAATAAACTGGGCTAATGTGAGTAATCCGACTACTGTAGTTGCTTTAACAGGCACTACTTGGTCAACAGGGCAAACAATTGCAAGCGTAAGTGGTGCGGTAGGTTCTGTAACCAATGCAGTAACTACAACACAGGCTTCGGCAGATTTAGTTTGGAGTTCAATCGCTAATAATAGATTACTTACAGCAGGCACAAATATAGTCCTTGCAAAGGGAACTGGAATAACAGGTTTTAATGACATTACTGCGGCCTCTGTGTGGACTTCTGCTACACGAACTTTAACGGCAGGAGATAATATTGTTTTGGCAAAAGGGACTGGCGTTACTGGTTTCAATGACATTACGGCCGCGTCAGTATGGACAGTCGCGGAAAGGACATTGACGAATGGCGGCTATTCAGGCCTGACTGCTACTGATATAGATAATATTTGGGATGAAGTGCAAACAGGACATACTATCCCATTTTCATTTGGAAAATATCTTGATGCACAAGTTTCATTGATTGGCGGTTCAAGTTTGACAAATGATAGTATTGCAGATGCGGTTTGGAATGAGACTTTATCTGGACACTTAACTTCGGGAACTACAGGCAAGAAATTAAGCGAGATGCCAACGCCTTATGATATAAGTCCATAACAAAGGAGTGAATAATGTCAGTAGAACGTGAAAGTGCAGTAATAAACAATCAGATAATTTTAAGGAATAACTTTAGATTTGCTCAAACTGGAGATTATTTTGACCCTTATGCTATATCTAAAGTAGAGGTTCTTGATAGTGATGGTGCAACTGTAATTGAAACTATCACAGGAGCAAGTATTATAAATGATAGCACTGGCAAATATCATATAGTCGCTTCTGCCATAACCTCTGCCAAAACTATCTATGATAAATGGTATTTCACACCTTCTGCTGGGGCAACAGAAATTACAAAAACTAATACTTGCATTGTCTGGGAAACCGCAGCAGGGGCAGGTGGCCTTACTACATTGAACAATCTCAAATTATTTCTTGGGATAAATACGGCAAATACTGATGATGATACTTTGCTAACTAATCTTATATCTATGGTCAGTGCAGATATAGAAAATGAATGTCAACGAACTTTTCTGGCCACTAATCATACGGAATATTATAAAGGTGATGGCACTTCTCAACTTTTAGTGAAACAATATCCAGTGAATTCCGTAACCAGTATCTATGATGATACGGATAGGGTTTGGGGTTCTGATACACAGATTGATGCTACAGAAATTTCAATATCTGATAGAATTGGTGGATTGATCATTCTTGAAGATGATATTTTTAGCGAAAGCGATGATGTTGAGAATATCAAAATCACTTATAATGCTGGTTATTCAACTATTCCTTCTGATTTAGAACAGGCCTGTATAAAACTTTGTGCGGCAGATTATCTTGAGAGTAAAGGTTTAATGAAAGGTGTGGATGAAGGCGAACGTAATCCTGATAAATTACGAAAACAAGCAGATAAGATTATTCAAGGATATAAGAGGATACGGTGATAGAACTCAAGATAGATAAAGCAGATGTTGACCGTGTAATTAATAAACTTGCGCAACTTGACCCAAAACGCAAGGATGATATTGCTTATAAATCTTTTGTGGATGCTACCGCTTTTATTGAACAGCAGTTAAAGATGAATATTAGCGGTAAGATTTTGAAAGTCCGTTCTGGTAGATTGCACACCAGTATAGGCAGTATAGTGGATGACAGTGGCAACCAATTGCACGGTATAATTGGTAGTGGTGTCAGGCAAGGCCAAAGAGTGCCTTATGCTGATATACACGAAACTGGTGGAACAATTACGCCCAAACGCGTGAATTGGTTGACAATACCTTTACGCGCCGCACTTACTCCGGCAGGTATGCCAAGAGGTCGTGCCAGAGATTTTGAGAATACCTTTTTTGCTTATAGCAAGGCCGGAAACTTAATCCTATTCCAGCTCAAGGGCAAAAAGGCAGTGGCGCTTTTCTTATTGAAGAAATCAGTAACTATACCTGCGCGGAGATATATGTCAATTACCGCAGAGGAATGTGCAGGACAAATTGCTGATATTATGATTAATCGTATAGACAAAGAATTACAAGGAGAATGATGTCAAAGCCAAGCGATATATTAAATCAACTAAAAACTCAATTGCAGAATAGTTCAGATTTGAGTTATGTAAATAATTATGAAATTCTTTTGGGTGTGCGTAGCAATATGGTGAATTATCCCTGTATAATCATTGAACCATTGGGGTTGATTGAAATGGATTATGTTTATCCCAAACAGAAACTGCATTTCAAAATTGCGGTGGTAGGGTTTATTAAGGTTACAAATGTTGATAAGCAGATAGTTGGTGATACCACAGACAAAGGCATTCTTGATTTAGAAAATGATGTTAAGAAGGCATTAAGTTCCGATATCACTTTGGGCGGATACGCGCATAAGTTGGAAATTAAAGAAACCGCGTATGATTTTGTGGAGTTTCCTGTCCGAAGTTTTAGTATAAATGTAGATGTAATGTTTGAACAAATTGCAACAATAAGATAAGGAGGGAAGAATATGCAAACCGTAAGAAATAGGGTTTTACTGGCCAAAGAGGAGAATGTTTACGGCACAGACCCTACACCAACAGTAGCCAATAATGCAATTGAGGCGAAGAATGTCAAAGTCAATTACATAGGCGACCTGCTGGAAAGGAATAATATCCGCAATAATATTTCGCCAGTCAGTCCAGTTATAGGCAAGAGGTATATAGAAGTAACTTTTGAGTGTGAACTCAAAGGTAGTGGCACAAAAGGCACGGCAGGTAGGATAGGTGATTTATTAGAGGCCTGTTCTTTTGCAGAAACTGCCAGTGCAGGTTCAAGTGTAACTTATGTGCCGACTTCTTCAGGCCAGAAATCAGTAACAATTTATGTTTATGACTTGGACAGTTCCAGTGCGGTGTTAAAGAAAATCACAGGTGCAGTAGGGACAATCAATGTCAGGTGCGTTGCAGGCCAATATGCTACTTTGGAATTCATTATGCGCGGCCTTTACAATGCTCCGGTTGATGTGGCATTACCTTCAGCGCCGACTTATGAAACTACTTTACCACCGATTGTAGAAAGCGCCGCATTTACTTTGAATGCTATTGATACTCTGGTGGTGCAGGATGTTACTGTTAATGTGGCTAATGAAATTGCAGTGCGTGATGATATGAGTGTTGCCAACGCAATAAAAGCATTCACGGTAATCGGTAGGAAACCGAAAGGAAGTTTCAATCCAGAGGCCGCACTTATTGCCGCTTATGACTTCTGGGCGGATTGGATTGCTTCAACTCAAAAGGCATTGAGCATAGTTATCGGTAGCGCTTCCGGAAACAAATGCACTATTACTGCGCCAAAGGTGACTATTGATAGTCTTGCGGACGCAGATAGGGATGGAATTTTAACACGCGATATTCCATTTAGTTTAGGTCAGGATGCAGGCAATGATGAGATACAATTGAAGTTTGAATAAGAGGTAAAAATGCTAAAAGGTATAGATGCAAAAGAAACCATTGAGTTTATCTCAACAACCGATACCGCAGAAAGTCCTACAATATTTCTACTCGGTAATATTACCAACCGCGATAAATTAAATTTATTTGCAGATGCCATTGACAAAACTGGCGCTATTGATATGTCAAAAATGTCAGGCAGGATATTTGATATTGCCAAGGCAGGCTTGAAAGGTATAAAAAATCTCAGTGGCAAGGATTATGCCGCTATTGATGATACGGTTTTGGAAACAATACCTTTCAATGTGGTGTTGGAACTGGTGAACAAAATAGTTGAGATAAATTTTTTGGGTGTAAAGCAAGAAAAAAACTGATACTGGCAGTTTGGGCTGTAACTAACGGTTTAAACTGCCAAACCTGTTATGCACAACGCAAGACACTATACGGTTGCAATGCTGATGTGCCACCATACCGCGTTGAAGATATTGTTGTTACGCGCTGTCCGATGATACAAGTTAGCGGCATTGAGCAGGATTATATGCAGGCTTATCTTGAATATAAAAATGGTTTTCTCCCAAACGATGGCGGTTGGCTTAATCAACCGATGAAGTTTTCGCAGGTAATGATTGTTATGGATAAGATAATGGGCAAATTGGAGAAGAAAAATGGTTAATCAAAATCATCCTTATGGTAAAGGAATTAAATGCCCACAAAGAAGTCATAATAATCCTAATAGTCGTAGGGCTTTAATTCTTTATCGCAATAATAGGAAAGACACAAAACAATCCATTGAAACTCGTTTAAAAATAGGTTTAACATTGAAAGGTGGCAAACGTTCTCTTGAAACAAGAGGAAAAATGAAAGAAAACCATTGGATAAAAAAAGATAACCCACATTTATGGTTGGTTAAAGAAAATCATCATAATTGGCGTGGTGGTAAATCCTATGAGCCGTATACTCCCTCTTTTGATAAACAAACAAAAGAAAGGGTTAGAGTAAGGGATAATTTCCAATGTCAATTATGCGGAATTCCTGAACTTGAATGTTATGAACATTTACATATACATCATATTGATTACGATAAAAAGAATTGCGATATTAAAAATCTAATATCCTTATGCCGTTCTTGCCATTGTAAAACTATCTATCATAGGGATTATTGGAATAATTATTTTACCGAAAAGATTGAGGTGTTTTGTGAATGAAACCAATATAAATATTCACCTTAAATTGCTTGATGAATTCTCTGCCAATATGCAGAAATTCCAGAGCAACCTGCAAAAGACAGCACAGCGCGGAATTGAATTAGGCCGCACAATGAAACAAGTAGGCCGGGAAATATCTATATTAGGCCAGACTATGATATGGACTGGCACGGCAATGACTGCGCCTTTGATACTGGCTTTCAAGAGTGCAGAAAAATATTCCGTAGATGTAGCCAGACAGACAGAGAAACTAAATGCAGTTTTTATAGGTTTAAGGACTACTGTTGCCGAAAGTATGCTTCCTGCTGTCAAGACTTTTACCGAATTATTAGGAAGATTATATATTGCCTTTAATAATATAAGTCCGGCCACCAGAGAAACCATAGTAAAGACTATTTTACTTAATGGCATATTTTTAATTATAGGTGGAACTTTGCTAATGGTAATAGGCAGGTTTGTCAGATTATTAGGAATACTGATAGTTCTGCCTTCTAAATTTACTTTATTTATGACTTTGCATCCTATCTTATTCTCTATTGCCGCAGGATTGGCTTTAATAGTTGGTGCTATGGAATTGTTCGGTGATAGGACTGTTTCTGCGTTAGGCAAAGCACAACAGGCCATTAATATGATACGCATCGGCTATGATAAATTAACTATTGCCATACTCAATGTTTTAAAATGGAATTCATATTTATTAGGCCAGTTTGATTTGGCACATTGGTTTAGAGGACAAATAACGGCGATAGAAGCAGAAATTAAAACTTTACAAGCCAATATGCAAAAAGTCTTTGAAACCAAGAAAGCCACAGGCCTTCTTGGCGAATTGGATGATATTAAAGCCGCGTTTGCTGATTTAGATAAGTATATGAAGAATATGCCTCTTCCGGATTTTGATGCTTTAATACAAAAGTGGAAGGATATGAAAATCAAGATAGAAACTGAAATTAAGACAATGGCGGATGTGATGAATGACACAATGAAGAATGTTGCTACCCAGATGGCCAGTTCTTTAGGCAACTTTTTTGGCAATGTTCTCGCTGGACAGATTGATGATGCAAAACAGATGTTCGCTGATTTTGGAAAAGCAGTATTGAATATTATAGGACAGGTGATTGCTCAATTGTTAATCAGCACAACTTTAGGCAGGATATGGTCACCATTTAATATCTTGGGATTGAAATTTCATCAGGGTGGAGTTATTAAGGCACACGCAGGTCTTGCCACTGACGAAGTGCCGGTTATTGCACAAGCAGGTGAAGGCATTATATCCCGCAGGGGAATGGCGAGTTTAGGTAGAAGCAATTTTGATAGATTAAATAGAGGGCAAGGGATGGCAGGCGGACAGATTATCAACCAGCCTATTATAGTCATACACGCGTGGGACGTGCAGGATATTATCAGGAATAAAAAAACAATAGAAGGAATTATTAGTAATGCCTTGCGGACTAATAGTGGTTTAAGAGGAGATGTAAAAAGATATGGATGATTTTTTCCTTAATCCGGATTATGTCTTTGATGAAACTCCACAATATAGCACTGCCATATCACAATTTGAAAATGGAGTTGAACAGAGAAGGCAAAAATGGGCAAGTTCATTGACCAAATATCGCCTTGTATATAAAAATAGGGATAGCACAGATAAGGATACCATACTGACTTTATTCAATGCCAAGAAAGGTGCTTTGACTTCGTTCACTTGGACGCACCCTATTTCAGCCGCCACCAAGACAGTCAGATTTGTGGAAGATAGTTTGACAATTAGTAATACCGTATATGGATTGTATGATATAGAATTTACACTTCAAGCAGTGAAATAAATGTATACATTAGATAGCACCTTTAAATCAGAGAAAAATAAAGCGGCTAATCAGCCAATCTACCTTTATACAATCCACGATTATGATAGTTTGCGAATTTCAGGAATTGCCACATCTACCTCAACAAATCATCTCGTAGATACAGAAGCAAACTTTGTGGTCGGTGATGTCGGGCGGACTATTCATAATACCATTGACGATACTTATGCAATAATCACGGCTATAAATTCAACCATTGATATTACTTTAAGTAAAAATATAATGGCTAATGGCGAAACCTATAACCTTGAGACAAACTTATATCTTGCCGAATACGATACCGATATAACTTATGATGGTATAACTTATACCAGATTTCCTATAAAGCACGATGAGATAGGAGAAAACTCGCAAGGAGAAATTGATAATTTCAAGGTTTCAGTAGCCAATGTAAATAGACTGATACAAGGTTATCTTGAAACATACGATTTAAGAGGCAAGAAGATTACGATTACTTTAGTTTGGGCAAACCAATTGGCTGACATTGATGCCAATATAAAGTTTATTTATTACATAGATAGTTATACGGCTTCACAAGATACGGTGGAGTTTGTATTATCAAGCAAGTATGACATTCTTGATTTGGAACTGCCACTGGGCAGATATAACAGGAATTATTGTAGATGGAAATTTAAGTCAATAGAATGTGGATATTCCAATGGACAATCTACCTGTGATAAGCGTAAGGCTACCTGCAAAACTACTATGAGCAATATAGCCAGATATGGCGGTTTTCCAAGCGTACCTACTCATAGAATATTCGTATGACGGAAAAAGATATTATCACAAAATATCTTGGTATCTCTTATAAACATCAGGGTAGAGGATTGGATGGACTTGATTGTTACGGGCTTATTATTAATATCTACAAGGATTTCGGAATATCGCTCATTGATATAAATGATGATTATGACAAGGATTGGTCTTGGCAGGGTAGGAATTACTTCATAGAGAATGCTCATCAGCAATGGCAGGAAATTAATAAACCAGAATTTTTTGATGTGGTGACATTCAAGAATGGCAAGGGGATAGTAAATCACGCCGGAGTAATGCTTGATGGTAATAGGTTCATACATACCTGCAAGGTAGGAACGGTAATAAGTAAGGTTAGCGACGATAAAAAACATAGATTAAGTGGTTATTACAGGTTTAAAAAATGATAACAATTAAACTAATTCCTGACATCTTCAAAAATGAAGGTCGCAAAGAAATCAAACTGCCTTTTAATAGGAATAAGATTTTACTTTCTTATCTTGGGGAATGCGGATTTGAATATAATGAATTAAGAATAATAGTAACTGGCAGGCGAGTTCAGGATTTAGGAATAGTCTTAAAGGATAAAGATGAGATAATTTTAACTCCAGAAATAAAAGTGCCTGCTGTTATATGGTGGCTTCCGTGGTGGGCTGAACTAATTTATGCTGTTGTAGCCTACGCGGCAATGGCCGCTATGGTTATATATTCAATTTATTCTGCATTTCAAAAACCGCGCACACCTTCATTTGGAACTGGTGAGGGGCTTGATGAGGGAAGTCCGACTTATGGATGGGATGGGATACAAACTATGCAGGATGTCGGAATTCCTATTCCGATTGTCTATGGAGAACACAGGGTAGGCGGAAATATAATCAATCAATTTATCCGCACTGATGGGGATAAACAATATCTGAACATATTGCTGGCCTTATGTGAGGGCGAGATAGAGGATATTGGAGATGTTGAAATAAACGAAAACCCTTCTGCCAATTTTGCTGGTATTACTCTTACCGAAAGATTAGGCACAAATACCCAAACTTCAATATCTAATTTCAACGATAGCCACAGTATCCAATCTTTTAATATTAATCTTACAAAAAACAATAAACAAAAAAAGACCACAGTAAAAACGGATGTTACTGCCTTTGAATTAAACTTAACTTTGGTAGGCGGTTTATTTCAACAACCCACTGGTGGCAACATACAGTCTTGGTCAGTAACTTATTCGGTAGAATATAGAGTTTATAATGTAGGTAATGGGGATGAAGATAACTGGTCAACTCCTGTCAGCACTACCATAAGTGCTTTATCAAGGTCTAATGTGCGCAGGGTATACCGCAAGGCTGGTCTTACCGCAGGGCAATACGATATCAGGGTTACCAGAACTTCCGACGATAGTTCATTAGACCCGATGAAACAAGGTGATTTATATCTTATGGGCATAGATGAGATTACTCAAGATGAGCCATTGATATATCCGAATGTGGCAGTATTGGGAATAGAAGCACTGGCCACAGACCAATTGAATGGCGCTGTGCCTAATATTACAGTATTGCTCAAGGCGAAAAAAATCAGTGTCCCGAAAATAATGTATGGTGGCGCAGAAGTAGATTGGGAAAATTATTATTGGGATGGAGTGAGTGCTTGGAAAAGATTTAGTGATGATGCCGAATGCACTTGGGATAATTCAACTTATGTAACCAAATATTCTGCCAATCCAATATGGTGTATGAAAGATTTACTTATCAATACCCGATATGGATTGGGTGATTATATTACTGCATCCTTGCTTGATAATGCTGAATTATTAGAGATGGCTAAATACTGTGAAGAAAGAGTTAGCGATGGTGAAGGCGGATATGAAAAAAGATTTAGATTAGATATAGTTATAGATAGTTCCACAAGAGCATTGGATTTAATAACCCAGTTGACAGCGACATTCCGAACATTTCCTTTTTATTCGGCAGGCGCTATAAAATTAAAAATAGATAAGGCAGATACTCCTGTTCAAATGTTCGGTATGGGCAATATCATAGCAAACAGTTTTCAGGAGAATTGGAAGTCAATAAAGGAAATTCCTAATGTCATAGAGATACAGTTTTTGGATAAAGACAAGGACTATAAACAGGAAATTATCTCGGTGCAAGATGAGGCGGCACTTGCCGTAGGTGATCCGGTGAGGAAGAAATCATTAAGATTATTCTGCACAAGGCAAAGTCAATGTATCCGGGAAGGCAGATATGTCCTTAACATAGCCAAGAATATAAACAGGACAATAACGCTGAAGGCAGGTATAGATGCGATTGCTTGTCAGGCCGGAGATTTGATAAATGTTAGCCACGATGTGCCACAATGGGGATTTTCCGGCAGGGTTCAGGCCAACTCCACCACTACAAGAATATATTTAGACCGCGATATAACAATTGAAAGTGGCAAAACCTACAGAATTAGAATAAGGTTCAGCGATGATACGCAGGAAGAAAGGACGGTTTCCAATGATGTAGGCATTTGGAATTATATAAATGTCAATGATGCTTTCGGACAGCAACCATTAATGTATGATGTCTATGCCATAGGTTTGGAGAATATAGTAATCAAACCGTTCAGGGTGGTGGCTTTGAAAAGGTCTGGAAATAATGAAGTGGAAATAAATGCCATAGAATACGATGAAGATGTTTATAACACTGATACCATCGTTCTGCCGGATAATAATTATTCTGCGCTTACTTTTGAAACTCCGGATGTTGCAGGCCTGACTTTGACTGAAAGATTGGTTAAACTTAATGATGGCACGATTGAGAATGTAATAGATGTGTGGTTTCAGAAGCCGATTGACAGCACAAAAGTTCTGGCCTATGAAAAGGCGAAGATTTATCTATCTGATGACAATGGTGCAAGTTGGGGATACAAAGGAGAAACTTCCGGAATTCACTTTGCCATTATTGGAAACTTAATTGATGGGATAACTTATAAAGTGGCAGTAACGAGTGTGGCCTATAATAGATTAGAAAATGCCATTGCCAATTCACCACAGTCAACCATACAATTAATAGGCAAGTCAGCGCCGCCGAGTAATGTAACTACTTTTTTGGTAAACCAGAGTAGGGATAGGCTATATTTTGGGTGGATACACATTACTGATATTGACCTTTCTGGGTATGAAATAAGATGCGGTGGAAGTTGGGATACCGCAGAAGTTTTGGCAAGTAATATAAAAAATAATAATCTGATACTTCTCAATTTTAGAACAGGTGCTTCACAATCATATTGGATAAAAGCAATAGATACTTCTGGCAACTATTCCACAACTGCCAAAGTGGCGGTCATTACGATAGACAATATTCCTTTCACCAATATCATAATAAGTTATTCTGAGCAGACCGGTTGGGCAGGCACAAAAACACACACTTCTAAAGTGGGGAATAATCTTGAAATTGATGCTACCTATTTAACAGGAACTTATGTTGCTCCGGTAAGGGATATTGGCTTTGTTGCTACTTTCAAAATTGGAGTAGGAACTATAATAACTGTTTCTGGAGATGCGACTTGGCAAGACTTTGGAGAGGGAACTTTTGCTGATAGTGAAACATTGAGGTTTCTTGGCGAAGAAATTGCAGGCGCTACTACTTTTGAAATAAGAACTTCTGTGGATGGAGTTGACCCTGATGTGAATACTTGGACGGCTTGGTTGCCTTGGCAGGCCGGAGATTATAAGTGCCGTTGGTTTCAATTAAGAATGACAATGAACAGAGTTTCCACTGCACAGGTTTTGCAGTGTTCAGAATTCAATTCCTATGCGGATTTGCCGGACATAGATGTGTTTGGAAATGATACAGTTTCAGTTGCCGCAGATGGCAAGGCAGTCACTTTCTCAAAAGTATTCCACGAAAATCCTTCTGTAAATATAGATATTTTAAGTGGTGATGGATATGTGCATAAATTCAGCGTAGTGCCAAGTATTACCGGTTTCACAGTTAAATTATATGATTTGTCAGGAACAGCACAAATAGGTGCTTTTGATTTTCACGCACACGGAGTCTGATAGGAGAAAATATGGCTAAAGAAATAATACCACTTAGGTTAATTATTGAACTGAATGAGGATGGAACATTTAAAGATGGCATATTGCAGTATCAATTAAGAGAAATAGGCGTTGTAAGTAAAAGGAATTTTTATACCGTTGGAGTTAAGGAAGGAATTAAAATACCTGATTTGGAAAAAATAGTTTTAGATAGTGTAATACACGCCGAAAAGGCGGAACAAATCACAAAGGGGGTTGAAGATGTTAAAATTTAAAAGATTAGGATTTTTAATTATTGGATTTTTATTGTTTTATAATTCTGTTTTTGGTGCTTGGGATGCGAGCAAACCTACAGACAATCAGAAACTCAAGGATACCCCAGCATTAATTAGGGCTAATTGGGATGCTATCGCTTTAGGAACAGATAGCGACCTACAGATTACCAATGCGAAAGTATCTGCTTCGGCCGCAATAGTTGATACTAAACTTGCTCAAATTACCACCGCTTTAAAAGTCAGTGGCACGGCCTTGACAGGATTTGCAAATATCCCTTCAGGCGCAGGGGTCATCCCAATAGCAAATCTTCCTTATGGAACGGCCGCAAATCAATTAGTCAAACTTGATGCTAATGCAAGAATACCAGCATTGGATGGCAGTTTATTATCAAATGTTATTGCCACTAATTTAATTATTTCAAGTCAGGCGCAGGGAGATTTAGTATTTTTTAACGGCACTATTTGGACAAGATTAGGCGCAGGGACAGCAGGATATATTTTAACTACACAAGGAGTAGGTGCTAATCCTGTATGGACAAATCCTGCGGCAAATGTTCAAATATTCACTTCCTCTGGAACTTGGACTGCAACTTCCAATATGAAAATTGTTGAGGTTTATTTATTGGGCGGTGGCGGTGGCGGTGGTTCAGGAAGAAGGGGCGCAAATGATACTGCCAGAGGTGGTGGTTCTGGTGGTAATAATGGTGATTATGTTGTTCGTAGTTTTAATGCTTCTGACTTAACTTGGACTGTAGCAGTTACAATAGGGGCAGGAAATGCAGGCGGTGTGGCTGTAACCGCAGATAGCACTAATGGAAATGCTGGGACTACTGGTGGAAATTCAAGTTTTGGAACTTATGTAACTGCTTTGGGGGGTAATGGCGGTAGTGGTGGCACTGCTTTTTATAGTGGCACAGGTCAAGATGGTTCAGATGGAACTTATGATGGTGGCGGTGGTGGTGGTGCAGGTGACATATCTACATCTAATGTCGCCACTGATGGTGGTAGTGGTGGAATAGGTGGAAGATATAAGGATGGGGCAGGTTTTGCTGGCGGCTCGGCTGGCACTTCTGGCGGAGCAGGTGGCAATGGGACTGCTTCCACTACTAATTTAGTATGGGGTGGTGGCGGTGGCGGTGGTGGTGGTGCTTCAACTACTACAAATGCAGGAATAGGTGGCAACGGAGCAACTTATGGTGCAGGTGGCGGTGGTGGTGGGGCTTCAAAGAACGCTACAGGTAATTCAGGAGCAGGTGGTAATGGAGCGGCTGGAATTGTATATGTTATGTCTTATTAAAAGGAGAAAAAATATGGGCAATATAAAACTTCACAATGGAAAAATAGTCCCAGATAGAAGAATTAACGGGTCAAGAATAAAATTGGATATTGCGGATTGGGTTAAAATCTCCATTACCATATTTACTACCTTTGCGATAATTGTTTTTGGCGCAGGAAAATTACTTGCGATTGTTAATAATCATTCAGAAATAATTGCCAAACAGGAAAAACAGATAAATATAAATACACAGCGTCTTTGCAATACCGAAAGTGATATTACAAACATAAAAGAAAACCTTATTTATATTAGGGATAAAATTGATACGCTTGTGTTGACTATAAAAAAATGATTAAAGATTTAAGAAAAAATAGATTTGAATGTCCTGTTTGCCATTATAATCTCTGTGCGTGGGAAGATTTTAAGATAATTTGCCTACGCAGTAATTGTAAATGGTCTGTGTTTGCAAAGCGTAAAACAGACAAAGATATAGCAACGGTGGCAGAATTGAGGAAGAATGAATGATTGAAACATTAACTTTAAAAATAGGCGCAATCCAAAAGATAAACTTCATTCTGGATGACCACCAGAAGTTAATTAATATGTGCGGAATGCCAGATATTATAAAACATTCCTTGCACAAAGATATAGTCACGGTGAAGCATATATTAGGGAATGGCGGAACAGAAAATAAGGGGGTGAAAAAATGAACATAGGAGCAATGGTGGCTTGGTTTCAGACGAATTGGTTTCAGATGGCACAAGCAATAGCGGCTATAATAGGTGCGGCAAGTATCATTGTGAAGATGACGCCAACTATCAAGGACAATGAGGTATTGGAAAAGATTATTAAATTTGTCGGGAAATACATAGCGTTAAATAGAACCGTTGACGATGATGCTATTCGGTCAACTACATCTCCAAAATAGCCATTGATTTATACGCTAAAAGATGATATACTTATCTCATAAAAGGAGGTAAGTATGATGACAAAAGCGGAAAGGAAAGCGTCAAGAAAAAAGTCAATAGAAAAATACAATAGGTCAGAGAAAAAGAGATTAGTAAATAAACGGTATAGAGAAACCCATAAAGAACAATGTTCTAAATGGGCGATAGAATGGCAAAGAAAGAATCGGAAAAGGGTTTACGAATTAGCACATAAAAGATATGCCACATCAGAAGGAAAAGCAATTAGACAAGCAATTCAAGCAAGATATAACATTAAAAATCGTATTAAGCGATTAGCAAAAGACACTGTTCATAATGCTATTAGAGCGGGTAAATTAAATAAAATGCCTTGTGCAATTTGTGGGATAACGAGGACTGAAGGACATCATCCAAACTATAAAAGACCTTTAGAAGTAGTTTGGTTATGTAAAAAACACCATATAGAGGTTCATACATAAAATGCTAACTTCAATACTTGGGATTATCGGTTCTGTCCTGCTTTGTATTATTGGCCTATGGAAATACTTTGGCCGCAAGGCCGCAGAACGGCGCAAGCAGGCAGAACAGGCACGAAAGGATTTGGACAATGCGAATAAACCTGATGGCACTCCTTCTGATTTCCTTGACAGTTTTGGGCGGTTGTAGCCGAATATCTGTTTATGTATTAGATCAAGCCGAACTTGTCAAGATAAAATCAGGAGAAACCATAACTGCTAAATATGATGGATGGCTTTTATCCGATAGGGCAGTGGATAGGGTGATGAATGCCAAGATAAAGGCAACAAACCTGCAATAGCCCCAAAACCACCCTTTTTTGCCCTATAACAGCCCCAAGATAAGGGATTTAAGGTAAATATGAAGGTATTATATGCCCCAAATTGAGACTTCCGATAAGTCTATTATATATAGGTATAGAGCCAAACCTACTTTGAAAGAAAGCCAGCCGGATAACTTATGGTGTAATTATTGCCAAAGTTATAAAAAACAATTCGGCCGGTTCTGGCGGTGCAGATGTTCGGGGCTTCAAGTTACCACAAAATCAGGTATTCCACTTAAACGGATTTAACTTCTTCAATCTCAATCTTGACCTTGCCGAATAGGGCAAAGACACGGACTTTGAATTTCTTGCCAAGGCGCTCAATGATTTCTTCCCTGTCAAACATCCCCATTTTAATTCGGTTACCATTAACCCTTAATTTAGTTTTGTTAATAAGATGATCTATAATATTACCAAAATCAGATTTTTTATATGGTTTAGGGATGGTATAGCGGATAGGAAGGTGGTCAGACACTAATTTTTATTCTTTATAATATCGTTTTGTTATAAAGATTATGGCTATAACAAAAACTATCAATCCTGCCCAGAAAGAGTGGAATATTAATCCTGCACCTATAGAACCTGCTATTGCCAAAAATCCTAAAAGGTTGCGTTCAAAATCATCAAATTCCTTTTGCTTAATTCCTTTATTTACTGCTTTTGCATAATCAGAATTATCTTTCATTTTGACCTCCTTCTTAATTAACTAATTCATAACATAAAAAATGATATTTGTAAAGCAAAATAATCAGTTAGATTTCTCCACTTCCTGCGTCTATTATAAGTAGGAGGTGGAAGATGGCTAAAATACCCAAAAAGTTAATAATTGAGGCCAAGCGACTTATCCGATGGCAACTATTTTTGAGAGAGTGCAAGCTTTTAAGATACCAGTTTAGCGTCGGGGAATTAAAAGAGCTTTTGAAAGCGCTTTCTTGATGAAAGATTTTTCTTGACAAAGCATAGTTTATAGGTTATGTTTATAAGTAAGTTAATAAGGAGGGTATTATGCGTATAGGGGTCGTAAAATTAGAGTGTAGCCGATGTGAGCATACTTGGATACCGAGAAAAGAAGAAGTCGTGATTTGCCCCAAATGCAAAAGTCCTTATTGGCATAGAAAAAGACAAATTAAAAAGGGTCAGGGAAGGAGATATAAATAATGCTTGGTTTGGTTACCAGAATTTTACAAGGAAAAATAAAAAAGAATAAATCTGTTTTGCCAAACCCCAATTTTGAATATCGGTTAATTTTCAGGAAAGGGGCAGTAGAAACTATTAAGAAAGCTAAAGGTTGGCGAACTGACGCTGATATGGCTCGCGCTTTGGGGCTTACAAGGGCCTATATCGCTATGCTTCATAGGACAAAGGTATCGGTTACCGCTACCGTGATTACGCGCTTAGCGGCTCAAATGGGTAATACTGATGATAATTGGTGGATACATTACGAGATAGTGCCTTGGGGCGTATCTGATTTAAGACATCCGGTCTGGAATGAAGAGAAATATCAAGGCCGTATGCCTTATGGCCGGTATTCCTCAAGCGCAGAATTAAGAAAAAGGGATTATAAGACCGAAACTTTGGGTTGATAAAAACTCTTGACAAACAAAGGGTTAAGTGGTAGGATACCTACAATGGCAAGTTTACATAAGATATATTTTAAAATCTCCGACGGGAAAGTAAAATCTGATTTACTTTCAAGTCAAAATAGATTTAACCTCAATTCGTTTAATTACGGATTGGGGTTTTTATTTATGAAAAATTAAGGAGTAAGTATGTCTCGAAAAAATCCCGAGCAACACAGCGCATTTTTATTAACCAACAAAGCCCCTCGTCTGCTGAAAGTGAAAAGCGCTGGCCGCAAGGTTACGCTCGGGTCGCAAGTAAGCAGCAGGGGTTTTTTTATTGAGGGTAGGAAACAATCTATGAAATCTTATCTTGATTCCATAAATCCTCGTTACTTTATCCCCGCCGTTATTTTAATGATTTTATTATTTATGGTGATATTTGCAAAGGCAGCAGAGCCAATAATCCTAACCGCCTCTTGGTATTCAACCGCCTCTTTAAAACAGGAAGGAACTTATAAATATTCAAAAGGAGTGATGGCCAATGGACATAAATTTTCTGATGATGGGTTTACTGCTGCTTGTCGCTTGTATCCTATCAATACGATATTACGAGTGGTTAATATTAGCACTAAAAAATCGGTCATCGTCAAAGTCACCGACCGAATTGGAAAAAGGTTCGCCAAAACAAGAATTGATTTATCCAAAAGGGCATTTAGCGTTATTGCTCCTCTTAAACAGGGTCTTGCAAAGGTATCTATAAGAGTGGTGAAATAATGGAAGACCGTTATATCGCAGAAAAAACAAAAGAAATTATGCTTTGCCTCAATACTATTATTGATATAAACCATCGCAAGAAATTCATAAAACTTATTTTAGAGGCAACTTGGCTTGGCGGCAAGGTTGAAGGAGTTCAGGAAGCGCGAGAGGCGATAAGATGAAATGCAAATATTTTTATGACGGCTTATGCAATATAGGCAAGAAATGTCCTTATCCAAGTGGAGGCGGTGGTGGTGGCTCAGGAAGAAAAGGGCCTGGCTCATATCCAGATAATCAAGCACAAGGTGGTAGTGGAGGTAGCGGAGGGACAGAAAATAGCTGCCCGAATTTTGAAGAGGATAATTATTTAGATAATCCCGACAGAGAACGAGATATTTCAGACAATCATTAAAAGAAAGGGGGTGTGAATGGGGAGGTATCATTGCTCCAAAGGTAAAATAGTAACAATAGCAAAAGCTGGGCGTGTTTGTCTTTTACGCCGTTGTCCACATTTGCTGGTTCAGTTTAAACGAGGTAAATATAGACAAGTAGTGCCAATAACAATGTTAGAAACACAAGGTTGCTAAAAGGAGATGGTTAAAATGATAACAAAAAATCAAAAAAAACTTAAGAATCTAATTACTCCAGAGACAAGGATTTCGT
>Ga0315285_10000685_pt1 | contig 35381 bp, 29 predicted proteins | sample YL17G09_36_MG_FD_203698 | JGI IMG/M metagenome (GOLD analysis project Ga0315285, IMG submission 203698) | Sediment microbial communities from Yellowstone Lake, YNP, Wyoming, USA - YL17G09_36 | ecosystem: Environmental > Aquatic > Freshwater > Lake > Sediment | place: USA: Wyoming | collected...
GCAAGCCATCGCGCGGGTTGTTGAGCACTTCGTCAACCGTACTCGCTCACGTGCAAGTCGGCTGAAGCACCAGAAACCTGCGCTCCAACCCAACGCAAATGCACCACCGTAATGTGCCATTGTCAAAGTAATATGCTTTTATGCTTTGGCCGAAAAGTCGCAGTACATCGGCACCAGAAAAAAGTGCGTGACAAGAGTGATCAAGGTATCGCAGTTGGCTCTGCCGGACGAGTGGGAGATGGCCCAGGCCCCGGAGGCTTTGGTTTGGACGTAGGCGTGGGTTCGGGCGTAGGTGTAGGTGGTACAGGTGTGCTGGTTCGAGTCGGCGGCACGCGTGTGGCGGTGGGTGACGGTGGCACTGGCGTTTGGGTCATCGTGGCCGTAGGAACAGGCGTTGGCGACACTGGAGTCCGGGTCGCCGTCGGCGGAAGGGCCGTAGGCGTGGGCTCGGGAGTTAAAAGATCCTCGACTCTCTCCTCGAGTGTAACGATCTGTTTCAATGCTTCGGTCGCCAAAGCCTCGACGGTTTGCAGGGAGTTTTCCATCTGGCGCTTGTCTTCTGCGCACTGGCGTTTTTCGACTGTCAACTGCATGTTCTGCAACGATAACAGAAGCAAGAGGCAAAACATTGCGTTGAACAGGGCAAATAGGAGGATGAAGCGCTTACGCGAATCCAGCGTCAGCCTTCCCCGTACGCGCTCGAACAGGTCTCTGCCCGGCTCTTGCACAGTGTTCCTAGACATCCCCCGGCACTCTCCTATGGGACTGGCATAAACAGCAGAAATGAACAGCGTCTGGCATCAGACTCACCGAATTCTGTTGCAGCAGTGTCTATGGCATGAATCGCACGTCATCTACGTAAGTCCAGGTGTTGAACCATCCGTCGGGATAACTTAAATTCCGGAACCGAATCGTAATTCGCTGGTCACGATATTGGTCAAGGCCAACTTCTTTAACTCGCCAACCCAGATCTTGTTGGGCTAGCGGTAGATTGCACCCGTATGTGCCGGTGATCCTCGCATCCATCAATACCACAGTATTGTTGATCTTGACCTCAAAGACGTCGAAATCATAGGTGCGATATGGATTCTTGTCCTGGGTCCAAATGTTGTACCAGAAAGATAACCTGGGAGCAGTCGTATGCGGGACAAGGAAAGTCTGTTGTATCCACGCACTGCCTACTGGAACACCGTTTTCACACTTATAACCTGGATATCCCAACAGGGCAGAGAAATTGCCTGAGTGCGGATTCGCTGACGTAATCGTTTGAGGCAGTTCTCCTCCGTGCGTCCAGCCAGTCCACCCGTTCTCAAACCCACCGTTGATGATGTCGGGTGGAGAGTAGTTTCTGGTAACAACAGGCAAATAGATTGGATAGATTGGGGGGTAGTTTCTAGTGACGGCAGGTAGATAGACCCGATAGATTTTTATGCAGATCCCAAAATCTATCGTGTAAATACCGGTTACAGACGGTATGTTCTCCGAAACGGGTGTAGTAGTGGCCCAACCTTGCGGGACGTCGATGGCAACCGACATGGTGGGGTCATCCGAAGTGCGCAGCACGTAACTCCCGCTCATGTCTGTCGCAGTGGTTAAACCTGTGCTGGTTTGCACGACTACACCAGGGGTACCCTGCTCGCCTTCCTCTCGAAGACCGTTAGTGTTCAAGTCGTGGAAAACATCGCCCGTGATTTTGCGTCCACCGACAGTGACCGGAGGATTGTCAAACTCGTCGCATATAGTCTCTCCATCAGGGTTCAAATAGCAGATGCCAGAACCAGGGAGGTTAATTGGGCCTTCATAGTTGGGGTCCAAATTGACAGTTGCTGTAAAGCAAATCGTTACGGAGCCAGATATCAACAGGCTGTCGCTAATAGGGAGAGTGATGGTAATAACTCCACCAGGGCCTTCAACACACCAGCCGGCAGGCCACTGAGAGCAATCTACTTCTACACCAGATACCAGGATGTCAGTAATAGCCACATTATGCAATTCCAGGGCGATCGCCAGGTAGATCGCTTCAAGAGCACTACTGTTGGGTGCAAAGAAGTATTGTCCCTCCCCGATATCGGCGAGCTCCTGTAAAAACTGCCCATCGGCATCGCTACCGAAGCCAATGGTGTAAATCTTGATATCGTCCCCCGCCGCCGCTGCGGCTTGTTCTCGGGCATACACTTTAGCCGTATTTTCGTCCACAGGACGATTGGCTTTCCCATCAGACAGAAGTATGATTACCTTGACAGTATTCGACAGATAACGGGGAGAGGTAATCAGTTCTTTGTGACTTACACTGATGCCTTCACCAATATTCGTTCCACCCTCTGCCATGAGGCCATAAATGGTCCCAGTGACAACATCTTTGGTCGTTGTCAATGGTTGAGCAAGATAGGCGGTATCGCTATAAGGAACGACGGCAGCCCGATCCGTACCCGGCAACTCGCTCACAAAAGCGCTGGCGGCGGCCTGGGAGGCCTCCAGACGTGTTTGTGTCACTTCCCCCCCTGCCGGATCGTTCATACTCCCCGACACGTCCTGCGCCAGAACTACATCTACACTCCTGGGAGCCAGTCCGCTGATCGTGAAACAGATGGACACGACTCCTCCGGTATCAGGATGAGATGGCTCGACTGTCTTAGTAATGTACACTGTAGTTGTGGCAGAAGCGGCCGAAGGGTGTAGGATTTTGTGCATTGAGTTGTCTGGCGTACTCTCACCCTGAGAAGCGGAGACAAAGGTCATCGCGCCCAGGACTGAAAGCAAAAGAACGGTTACCAGCACACCCAGGACCAACGACAGAAGAAGAACAGCCAGACTGCCTATCTTATATTGCGTGCCTGTTATCTTACCGAAGTTTGTCTGGTCCATCATCCTACTCCTCTTGGTACTCACGCTACAAGCAAAATAGATCCGCTGCTGGCGACGCCGGATGAGCAGGACTTTGGAGCACCAATTTTAGATGTAATAGGCGCTTGTCGAAATAGATTATGGCGCAGATTATGTGACGACAGTGAAACACGCGGAGGCAAAACTAAGATGCGGGACAATGGCTCCGTCGGCGTACTACCAGAAGCCTATTCCAGTGCCAAGATGTCCTACAACCTACGATTGGACAAAAGGAGCACTTGTCAAAGGCCTAATCTAATTATACCCTAGTTTTGTCTCAAAGTCAATAGCAACATGATGGCAACTATCCACAAACCATAGCCCACGCGTGACATCTGCAAACAGAATACGCGAGTGTATGCCTCAGCCAAGATGCAAGGCGCAAGATGCAGGAAGCAGGATGCAAGAGGCAGGACGGCGGCGCTGCAACGTCGGTTGGGGCTGTCGCCGGGGTGACACTCATCGCTCAGGCTGGGGAAGAAGGCCATTTCGCCTCCAGCCGTACCGCCCTGGCCACGGCGATCCCGATCAGGAACCCGCCCGCGGCTGTGGCAATAGGTTCTTGCTCCCCAAGCGCCAAAGCCATAGCCGATAAGCCTGGAGGAAGCCTGACCCAAAGCCAGATCAGCGCGATTTCGGCCAGCATCAAGCCCGGCAGGCCATAAGTGAGCAGCATCGGCCAATCCACTTTCAGGCGCACCGGCCTGTGCCGCCACCGCATCAAGATCTCAGCCATGCCCAGGGGCAGCCCAACGACAACCAGCGCGAGGAGAACCAACGCGCCGTACGTCGTTGCGCGCATCTGGTACTCTTCGATCCGATTGACCAGCCAGGCATACCCTGCTTCGTGTTCCGTGTTTCGTGTTTCGTGCTTCCTGCTCCCTGTTCCCTGCTCCCTGCTTCCTGCCCTCTTCTGCACAGCCGAGGACTTAACATTTGCCGAAATCCGAACCTCAGGGTAAGATCAGAGCAAACTCCGCCAGGATGACAAGATGAGCCAGACAATCCAGGTATCTCTAGACGATCAGGGCCATATCTTGATACCAGCGGCACTTCAACAACAGTTGGGGTTGTCGCCCGGAGTGACGTTGGTCGTCGAAGAAGCGGGCAATCACGGCGTGCGTCTGCGCATTCAGCCAGAAACGTCCATGTTGGTTAACAAGGGAGGAGTGCTGGTCGTCAGGGCTGAACCACTCAGTGACCTGGCCGGCGTCACCCAGCGCGAGCGCGATTGCCGCGTTTCTTGGGCGCGCTGTCATCGGATTCGGGGAACAGATTGAACGGATTCGGTGCTCCGCGCGGCGGATTCCGTTCAATCCGTTCCCAAAATCCGTTGACAGTCATTCCCTGCCTCCTGCTTCTTGCCTCTTGCCTCCTGCGTCCTACATCCTGCATCCTGCATCCTGCATCCTGCATCCTGCATCCTGCATTCTACATCCTGCATCCTGCATCCTGCTTCTCAGAACTCCCCCACCTCACCCACCCGAAACCGCTCAATCGCCAGGAAGCCAAGGGTGCAGACGAGCATCAGCAGCGTAGACATCGCCAGCGCCTGCCCATAGTTCGCCACGCCGGGACGGCCCAGGAAGCGATAGATCGCAATCGGCATGGTCGGCCGCTCCGGGCGGGCGATCAGGCTCGTCGCGCCGAACTCGCCCATCGAGACGGTGAAGGCAAACACCGCCCCCACCAGCACCGCCCGCGCGACGATCGGCAGGTCCACCTCGCGCCACACGCGCCAGGGCGAGGCACCCAGGAGCGCCGCCGCCTCGCGCAGGCGGGGATTGATCGAGCGCAGCGCGGGCAGGACACTGCGCACGACGAACGGCAGCGCGACGAGTGTGTGCGCCAGGATCACGAGCAGCGGCGAGGTGCGCAGGTTGAGCGGCGGCCGGTCGAGTGCGACGATGTAGCCTAAGCCCAGCGTGACCGCCGAGGTGCCCAGCGGGAGCATGAAGAGGGGGTCGAGTAGTGGGCGGAGGGAGGGAAGGGAGGGAAGGGAAGGAAGGGAGGGGAGGGAAGGGGCACGGGCGGGGGCTGGCCTCAGCAGTACGGCGGCGGCCAGCAGGCCCAGCGTGAGGGAGAGTGCCACGGTCGCCAGCGCGAAGCCGAGCGAGTTGCGCACCGCCTCCACCGGCGCCACGTAGAAGGCCGAGCCGCGCGGGTTCTCGAACAACTGGCGGTAGAAGGCCAGCGCGCCGCCCGTCTCGGAGAGCGTCAGCGAGCGCGCGACGAGCGCTACGAGCGGTGCTACCAACAGCACCAGCATCAGCCCGGCGTTGGCCCCGACGGCCAGCCGTTCACGCGGGCGGCGCGGCCGCCGCTGCGTCACCTGGCGCGGTCGCAGTTCCAGCGGCCGCGCCACGCGTGCCTGGAGCCGCGCGTAGACCGCCATCAGCGCGAAGGTGAACAGGATCTGCACGACCGAGAGCGCCGCCGCCAGCGGCAGGTCGAGGTACTGGATCGTCTGGCGGTAGATCTCGACCTCCAGCGTGGCGAAGCGCGGCCCGCCCAGGACGAGAATGACGCCGAAACTGGTGAAGCAGAAGATGAAGACGAGCAGCGCCGCCGCGCCGATGGCCGGGCTCAACAGCGGGAGCGTCACCTCGCGGAAGGCACGCCAGCGTCCGGCCCCCAGCATGCGCGCGGCTTCCTCCAGTTGCGGGTCGAGGTTGGCCCAGTAGGTGCCGACGATGCGCAGGACGAGCGTGTAGTTGTAGAACACGTGCGCCAGCAGGATGATCGCCAGCGTGTACTGCAGGTCGAGCGGCGGCCGGTCGAGCCCCAGGAGTCGCATCAGCGCCAGGTTCGCCAGCCCGCGCGGCCCCAGCAGCGCGGTGAAGGCCAGCGCGACGACGATCGTCGGCAGGACGAACGGGACGGTCGTCAGCGCCTGGACGAGCGACTTGCCGGGGAAGTCGTAGCGGGCGAACACGTAGGCCCCCGGCAGCGCCAGCCCCACCGTCAGCACCGTCGAGAGCGCCGCCTGCCACACCGTGAACCACAGCGTCTGCAGATAGTAGGGCGTGCGGAACAGTTTCCCCAGCGCCTCCAGGCTGAGGTGCCCCCCGGGAGTAAAAGATAGAGACAGAATAGAGGCGAGAGGATAGAAGTAGAAGAGGAGGAGGAAGAGGAGGGGAAGGGAGTAGATGAGTAGATGAGTAAATGAGGAAAAGGATGGAGAATGGGGAATGGAGAATGGAGAATGGCGAATGGCGAATCGCCTCTCGCTCCCCCGCTCCCCTGCTCCCCCGCTCCCCCGCTCCTTGCCCCCTCGTCTCACCGCACCACCACCCCCGCCCACGCCTCGATCCACGCCTCGCGGTGGGTCTCGATGGCGGTGTAGTCTACTTCGGCGGGGTGTGCGGGGACGAGCGCGAATCTGGCAAAGGCATCCGGCAGCGCGGCGTCCTGGTTGGCGGGGAACATGAACATGTGCAGCGGGATGTCCTCCTGGAAGGCCTGGTCGAGCATAAAGTCCACCCACGCTTCGGTCAGATCGCGGTTCTGCCCACCTTTGAGGATGCCGACGAACTCGATCTGGCGGAAGCAACTGCCGTCGCTGACGACCGCCGCCGTGGGCGCCTCCTCGAGCGGCCGCTCCGCAAAGTACACCTCCGCCGGCGGGCTGCTGGCGTAACTGACGACGATGGGTCGATCGCCCTCTCCGCCGGAGCCATAGGTGAACTGCCCGTAATAGGCGTCCTCCCACCCATCAACGACCAACACGTCGTTTTTGCGCAGGTCGGCCCAATAGTCCAGGTAGGTGGTGGCGCCCGTCTCGCTAAAGTGGCCGACCGTCGCGAGAAGGAACGCCAGACCGGGCGACGAGGTGGCCGGGTTCTCGACGACCGTCAGGCTCCTGTACTCGGGCTTGACCAGGTCCTCCAGATTGGCCGGCGGCGGCAGGTCGTGGCCGGCAAACCACCCCTTGTCGTAGTTGAGGCACACGTCGCCATAGTCCACCGGCAGCGCCCGCTGCTGCGGGTCGAGTTCCAGCGCGTCGGGGATCTCGTCCAGGAGCGGCGAAGCGTAGGGCTCGAGGATGCCGGCCTTGAGCGCCCGGCTGAGGAGCGTGTTGTCCACGCCGTAGAGGACGTCGGCCAGCGGATTGTCGGCGCTGAGGATGGCCTGGTTGAGCACGACGCCCGCGTCGCCGGCTTGCAGCACCTCGACCTTCGCATTGTGCTGCGCCTCGAACGCGGCGAGCACCTCCTCGCTGACGTCGAAACTGTCGTGCGTCATCAGGCGCACCGTGCGGGGCGCCGGCGGCGCGGTCGGCGTCGGGGCCTCGGTTGGCGCAGGCGCCGGGCCCGGTCCACACCCCCCCAGCACCACCAACCCCACCACAACTAATACAACCATTCTTCTCATCTTACACCTCCCTTTCAATCTTGTGGAATCCACCCTCCCCTAACCCCTCCCTGAGAGGGAGGGGGAAGAGACGTGCGTTACTACACATAGAAGCAAGCCCTCCCGCACGCGCACGCGGGCCTGTTCGGCTGTCAGCACGTTGCTCACGCCGCGCGCCGGGCCGAAGCGTAGGGGATCGTCGCACAGCGGCCACTCCAGCCCTTCCGTCGTCACGCCCAGTGCGTCGCCGCCGAGCGGGATGAGCGAGACGGTGTCGCCGGGCTGGCCCGCGATGAGCGCGTCGCGCCCGGCGTGGATGAAGAAGGCGCTCTGCGGCCCCTCGACGATGCGCACGTCGAGCCCTTTCAATTCGGGCAGCGCCAGCAAGAGCAGATTGGCGATCGTCTGGTCGAGCCGCCCGCCGAGCGCCGCCAGGACGATTATTTGCGTCGCGCCTGCGCGCACGGCGTGCTGGAGCGCCAGTTCCAGGTCGGTCTCGTCCTTGTGGGGAGAAAAGCGGATGATGTGCGCGCCGGCACGGCAGGCTGGGAAGCCTGCCCCACAATGGCAGGCTGGAAAGCCTGCCCCACAATGGCAGGCTGGAAAGCCTGCCCCACAATGGCAGGCTGGAAAGCCTGCCCCACAACGGCAGGCTGGGAAGCCTGCCCCACAATGGCAGGCTGGGAAGCCTGCCCCACATGCCTCCACGCGCGCCCGCTCGTCGGGCGAGAGCGAGTCCAGGTCGCCGATGACGACGTGCGGGACCACGCCGGCCTCCAGCGCGTGCCGTGTTCCCCCATCGGCGGCGATGATCAGGTCGTCAGGCCGCAGCAGCTCCCGGATACACTGAACGTCGGAACACTGTCCATTGGCAAAGATAACCGCGCGCATTCTCACCTCACGTCATGCGATACCGGCCAGAATCAAATCTGTCGGACACGGATGAAGTGGGGCAGGCTTTCCAGCCTGCCGTGCACGGATTGCACGGATTTTCTAATCTTATCCGCGTTCATCCGCGTTCATCTGCGTCCAAATAAAAAAACCGCCCCGGCCAGCGGGGCGGCGGCGTCAAATACCCGAACGTTCTCCCTCCGCTGGCATTACCCAGATCAGGTTCCACGGGTCGGTGCCGGTGGCCTTGCGACCGGGGGCACCCTCTCAGCCTGGCTGCCCAGGCTCCCCTGAAAGTATGGTCTTGGCGAACGTGCGCAAAGTACGACGGAATTATACTACGTTTACCGCAGCGGCACAAACCCCAACTTTCCCACGATCGCCTGCCCCTCCGGCGAAAGGATCCACGCCAGGTACCCGGCGATGGTCCCCTGCGGCTCGCCGGCGGTGTACATGTAGAGATCGCGGGCGATGGGGTAAGCGCCGCTGTTGACCGTCTCGATCGTCGGTAATACGAACGGCCCCCCAGGCTGGGCCGCGACGGCGATCACCTTCTGGTCGGCCGTGACGTAGCCCAGCCCGTCGTAGCCGATGGCGTTGGGATTCTGGCGCACCTCCGCGCTGATCCCCTCCGACGAGGACATCAGCAGCGTGTCGGGCGAAAAGAGCGTCCGGGCGTTCTTGTCCCCCAGCCGCACCACCTGCTCCAGGAAGTAGACGTGCGTGCCCGAGTTCGACTCGCGCGAGAGGAGCACGATCGGGCGGTCCTCGCCTCCCACCTCCGACCAGCGCGCGATGCGCCCGCTGAAGATGTCCGAGAGTTGCTGGAGCGTGAGGTCGTCCACCGGGTTGGAGGGGTGAACGACGATGGCGATCGCGTCGCGGGCAACGACGTGCTCGACCGGCGTGATGCCGTTGTCCTGCGCCGCCTGGATTTCCTCCGCTTTCATGCTGCGGGAGGCGTTGGCCACGTCCACCGTGCCGTTGATCAGCCCGGCGATGCCCGTGCCGGTGCCCCCTCCGGTCACGGCGATGCGCACGTCGGGGTGCTCTGCCTGGTATGCCTCCGCCCAGGCCAGCGCCAGGTTGACGATCGTGTCGGAGCCGACGTTCTGGATGGCGACGCCCGGCGCTCCCGCCGCTTGCTTGGCCGGGCGGCAGGCGACGAGCGGTACACACAGGACGAGCAGAATGCACGCGACGAGAGGTCTACCCATGCTGTGTAGATTATAGCACACCGGCTCAGACAGGCAAGAGGACTCTCCCTCGTTCGCTGGAGGCGCAGCGTTTGACTTGCGTCACGAAGAGCCGTACAATATGAGTTGGAGGGAAGGTGAAGGGGATTGCGCATTTCCTGACGGGCGTGGCGCTGGCGACGTTTTTCCCGCAGGTCGTTCGGGCGGGGGCGCAGGGTTCGCTCCTGCCGGTGCTGGGTGGCATCGGCGGCATCTTGCCTGATACGCTCGACTTCAGGTTTGCGCGGTATTTCGAGCGCTACGACGAAGAGATTGACCCTGGCCCGCAGCCGGATGCGCACGACATCGCCGGGCGGGTGGCCGGGGCGATGCGGCGGGCCTATGAGAGCCGAAAGCCGCAGAGCGTGATGCTCCACACGGTCCGCCTGGGGGCAGACGAGTGGCGGCAGTATGCGATTCGTTTCGATCCGGCGCACGGTGAGGTAGCGGTGCGCGTCGGGCCGGTCGTGAATACGGCGCAGATTCCTCTGCCTGCCTGGGCAGGCGGTCACGATACCCCCCACTGCGTGGGGGACTTGCAGAGCGCGGACGCCTGGGCAGGCGGTCACGATACCCCCCACTGCGTGGGGGACTTGCAGAGCGCGGACGCCTGGGCAGGCGGTCACGGAACCCCCCACTGCGTGGGGGGCTTGCAAGAGGTGGGGGGCTTGCAAGAGGTGGGGGGCTTGCAAGAGGTGGGGGGCTTGCAAGAGGTGGGGGGCTTGCAAGAGGTGCGGGTCAAGGTCGGTGTGCCGCTGGTACAGACCTACGATGCCGAGGTCGTGATAGACATCTTCAGCGGCCCATCGTTCAAGTTCGAGCGACAGGGCGACCAACTGCACGTTCATTTCCTGGACTGGCACCGGCGCTGGTCCCACAGCCTGACGCTGGCGGCGGCGCTGGGGCTGGCGGCAGCGGGGCTCGCCGCATTGGTCGAGTTCCTCGCCCGAGGCGGCCTTTCCCGCACACCGCTGTGGACCGGGCTGGTAGTAGGGCTGGGGTTCGCCGGGCACGTCCTGGAGGATCAACTGGGCTTTATGGGCAGTAACCTGTTCTATCCTCTCACGAAGCGGCGAACTGCGGGTGCGCAACTTTTCCGCTCCGGCGATGCCGTGCCCAATTTCCTGACCGTGTGGACTGCCACGGCGCTGCTCCTCTTCAACCTGGACCGCTTCTCGGCCCGGCCATTGCTGGACCCGGGGTGGTTCCTGGGGCTGGCGGTGGCGCTGCCGGTGGCTGCGCTGGGTGGGCTGTACGGGTGGCAGCGGCGGCGCGAGGAGCCGGAAGCGAAGGAAGCACTCCAGCAGCGGGACGTCGTGGCGGAAACAGAAGAAGTAGAAATCGGGTAACAAGCACACAGACCAGGTACACCACGACTGCTACGATTTGTCAACCACCCCGGACTGTGCTACACTATGATTCACCTCTTCCAAACAAAGATAAGAGTTGAAGAATGATCTGTATGAGCGACGAAAGGAGAGGGATCTCATGTATACCCTACGTTTGCGCGCGCGTTCACTTGCACTTACACGAGGGCTGTTGGTGACGCTGGTGCTCGCACTGGGGTTGGTTATGCTATGGGCGGCCTGGCCGTTGAGCAGGCCTGCCGCTGCATCTGCACCGGCTGTCATTCCGAATTCTGACAACCCTCCACTTTCCCTCGCTCATCACCTGCGCGGTTCGTACAAAATCGCCTCCCAGTACGTCGTGGCATCTGGTGAGATGCTGACGTATACCATCCGGCTGCACAACTGCGGCCCCATCATGGCTACTGCCACCGTGACCGACCCGCTACCGGCAGAGATGAACTACGTCCCCGGTTCGGCGACAGAGGGCGGCGTCTACGATCCAGACACCAGGACGCTGTCCTGGAGCAACGTGCTCGTGTCAGCGATGAGTGGTCAGTCGCTTTCCTTCGTTGCCACAGCAACGACAGTGGCGTCCCCTACGTTCGTGGTCAACAGAGCCACGATCGCCGCCGACAGTGACTCGTTCGAGCGCTGGACGGCCGTCCTGTTGGTGCCTGAACCGACGAGCCAGGACATCATCCCACCGGTCGTGCACGGCCTGACGATTGACGAGCAGGACGTACTGACAGAGCCAACGGTCACGCTGCACATCTCGGCCACCGACAACGTCAGCGTGACGCGGATGTACCTGCGCGAGTGGCAGTGGGTGACGGCGCCCGGCCCGCATTGGAGGACTGTGAAATCCAGCGGCTGGGTGCCCTACCAGGCTGACTACCCGTGGACGTTGGGCACCGAGAGCGGGACACACTACGTGGGCGTATGGGTGGCCGACGGTGCGTTTCACCTTTCCCACCTGGACCGGCGAGCGCTGGACTTTGCCAGCCTGTTGGTGCCCGGGGAGACCGTTCCCGAGCGCCGCGTGATCCCCTATCAGGTGTACTATGAGCAGGACGTCGAGGTGACCGCTGTGCTCACTCCCACGGCCGGCGACGCCGACCTGTACGTATGGTACCCGGGTGGCTCGTGGCCTGGCCCGTACAGCATCCAGCCGGGCACGCTCACCGACACAGTGCACTTTACCACGACCTGGCGCAGTACTTACCTCTTCCTGGTGTATGGCTACGAGGCTGCTACCTACGACTTTAGCATCACGCCGGGTGGTGGGCCACGGGCGTGGGGAGTGACCGGCGCCTATAGCCGTGGGGCTGGCCAGGCGACCGCCCGCGAGGCGCTGTTCGACAAGCCGTCCATTCAGGACCTCGTGACGTCGCTGCTCGCGAGCGGGCTCGACCCGTTGGGCTCTCCCGCAGCGTTTGGGCCCTTCGAGGTCTACCTGCCTACAGTCGTCAGGTAGCGTCCGTTCACGCGCATTGTACCGGCGCACCGCCCTGCGCCGCCGACGCCTTGATCGCGTCCCACAGGCGCGCCATGCGCAAACCCACCTCCGGCGGCGAGGGGTTGGGCATCCGCCCGGCGCGGACGGCCAGGAACTGCTCCCACACGCCGGGTGAGGACGGCACTTTGACCGTCTGGAGCCGCTTGCGCCCGTAGCGCTGAATCTCCAGCCGTTCGCCCCAGATGCCGGTGCGCAGGATGGCTTTGGTGCAGAACACGCGGATGTCGGACGCGCAGGAGGGGATGGCTTCGCCACAGCCGTTCAGCGTGACGAGTGCCCCCGAGGCGAGCCGGCCCATCACGCTGGCCCGGGTGTCCACGGGCCGCCCGCTGTTGTCCAGCCAGGCGGCCACGAGCACGAAATCTTCGCCCGCCAGGTCGGCGACGGTGTTCAACATGTGCGCGCCGGTGTCGAACAGGAATCCGCCGCCGGCGATCTCAGGCTGCTGTCGCCAGGTCCCGACGGTGCCCGGCCCCCAGGACTGCCACACCGTCGCGCTGACGTTCAGAATGGGCCCCAGTTCGCCGGAGCGCAGCAGGCTCGCGGCAGTGCGAACCTGGGGCGACAGGCTGCCCTGAAACGCCACGACCAACAGTTTCCCGGTGCGGTCGCGGGTCTCGATCAGGCTGCGCGCCTCGGCTGCGTTCATCACCATCGGTTTTTCGAGCAGCACGTCGAGCCCGGCCTCCAGGCACGCTTTGGCCTGCTCGTGGTGGTACGCATGCGGGGTGACGATGAAGGCCGCATCCAGCCGGCCGCCGTACCCGGCCAGCAAGCGCTCCAGATCGGGCTGGTTGGGCGGCGGCTCAAGTCCGGCGGACTGGAACAGCGCCGCCGTCGCAGCGTAGGCCTCGGGCGACGGTTCGCACACGACGGCAATTTGCGTCGTGTTCAACTGTGGGAGCATACTGCGCAGGTGGCTGCGGGCCATGCCACCGCAACCGATGATGGCCGTTTGAACGAGTTTCGTCATTGGGTTCTCCTTGTTCGTCAAGAGGATTGTGCATGCACTGTACCAGGGAGGCGGGGGTTTGTCAAGGAGGGGAGGGGGAGACAAGGGGACAAGGAGACAAGATGCAGGAAGCAAGAGGGGAGGGTGATGCCGGAGTCCCGAACTTGTTCGGGTTTCTGGCGAGAGGCCCCAACAAGTTGGAGAGCCCGATGTCGTGAGCGGGCCGGAGTCCCGGACTTGTTCGGGTTTCTGGCGAGAGGCCCCAACAAGTTGGGGAGCCCGATGTCGTGAGCGGGCCGGAGTCCCGGACTTGTCCGGGCCTGTTGTGCGGTGACCCCCAACAAGTTGGGGACTCCAACGTGCGAGATGCAGAAAGTGAGGAGGAGAGGAATGGGGATGAGACAGTGCTTGGTTTGCCATTTGCGATTTGCGATTTGCGATTTGCGATTCGCCATTCGGGTGGCGGGGGCGAGCCTCGTGGGTGGGCTGATGGCGGTGGCGGTGGTGAGCGGGCTGCGCACGCCGGTGCGGGCGGCGGCGGTGGCGGCTGCGGCTGCCAGTCCCGGCGACGTGGTCATCAACGAGGTGGCATGGGCCGGCCATGCCGGCCATATAGGCGACGAGTGGATCGAGTTATACAACGACACGGCTTACACGATCGCTCTGGGCAATTGGCGGCTGTACTCGAGCGACGGGGGACCCAGCATCACACTGAGCAGCGACGTTCCCCCTCACGGGTATTATCTCATCGAGCGCTCCAATGACGATACGGTGAGCGACGTCCCGGCCGATTGGACCGGCAGTTTCGGCACCGGCCTCTCCAACAGTGGCGAGGTGCTGACCCTCACCGACCATCTGGGCAGCCTGATTGACACCGCTAACGCAGAGGATGGGGGGCCGTGGCCGGCTGGCATCACGACCACTGGCGTCATCACCTACGCGACGATGGAACGCGTTGACCCGGCTGCCCCCGACACCGACGCCAACTGGTGCACGAACGACGGGGTGACCCGCAACGGGCTGGACGCGGACGGGCATCCCATCAACGGGACACCCAAAGCGCAGAACTCCTGTTACCGGCCGCCGGTCAGCGACGTCGCCGACCTGGTCGTCGTCAAGTCCGGTCCGGCCGCCGCTGCGCCCAAGAGCCTCATCACCTACGTCATCGCCGTCAGCAACGCGGGTTCCATCACTGCCACCGCCGTGCGCGTGACCGACACGCTGCCTGCCGACGTGGACCTGGTCACCCAGACTTGCCCTTCGGCAAGCTCAGGGCAGGCTCCTTTCACCTTCACCCATTCTGGGCGGGACCTGGTGTGGCAACTTGGCGACGTGCCCACCGGCACGCAACACTCCATCATCGTCACCGCGTGCATTACCGACACCGCTTCCGGCACGTTCACCAACCGGGTCACGGCCACGACCACCGCCAGCGAGACGGCAGTGGCGAACAACGCTGGCAGTTGGACGACGGCCGTGCTTCCGCCGGTCTGCCTCTACGCTCTGGCTCCGATCAACTACGACGGCAGAAGCGGAGAAGCCGCTGCGTTGATCAACCTGGGTTCGCGCACCGTTTCCCTGGGTGGATGGTACCTCAACGATGATCCCAACACGGCCAGCGGCGTCTCTTTCCCGGCCACCGCAACCATCGAGGCCGGGCAGGTGCTCTGGCTGGCCCAGAATGCCGATGGCTTCTACCCGGTGTGGGGATTCGATGCCGGCTGGGCCGCCCAGGCCGTCACACGGCCTGTGTCCCTGCTCGGCGGAAGTTGGCATGCCGGCTTCCTGGCCGACGATGGTGATACCACCTACCTGCTCGACGCGGGCGGGAACGTGGTGGACGCCGTAGCCTACGGCACCGGGTTGGCCTCCCAGGGCTGGAGTGGCCCCGCCATCCCCTACCCTTACCCGGGCCATAGCAGCGGGCAGGTGCTCTACCGCAAACTGGACCAGTCCTCCGGCCGGCCCGTCCCCGACATGGACACAGCCGCCGGCTGGGCGCAGGACCCCGATGACCCGATCAACGGGCGCAAAGTGCGTTACCCCGGCTGGGACCTGGAGGAACTGTTCTTCCCGGTAGAAGTCACCGCCACGGCCCACTTTACGCTCGCTGCCGCCCCCGAGGGAGCGCTCGACGTGGTCTCGGGGACGATCGCAGCGGCGCGGCACACACTGCGCATCCAGGCCTATACGCTGGAAAGTGTCCCGCTCTACCAGGCGATCAGTGAACGTGTCCGCTCCGGCGTGGCGGTGACGGTCTTGCTGGAGGGCAACCCGGCCGGCGGGATGGAAGACGTGGAAAGGTGGATCGTTCAACGCCTGCACACTCCGCCCACGAGCACCGTCTATTTCATCGGCCAGGCGCCCTCCCGCTACCGCTACCAGCACGCCAAGTTCATCCTGGTGGACGACCGGCTGGCGCTGGTGACGAGCGACAACCTGGGCGAAAATTCGATGCCTTCCGACCGCCAGGACAACGGCACGTCGGGACACCGGGGCTTCGTCGCAGTGACCGATAGCCCCGCCGTCATCGCCCGCCTGGCCGGGATCTTCCGCCTCGACTGCGACCCGCTGCACCACCTGGACGTCGTTCCCTACGACGACACGTACGCCCCGCCAGGTGGCTTCACTCCTCCGCTGCCCTTGCCAGATTGGACGACCTACACGGCGGTCTTCACCGTCCCGCTGGTGACGACGGCCACCCACGTCACCGTCCTTCACGCGCCCGAGAACGCGCTGCGCGACCAGGACGGCCTCCTGAGGCTGGTGGGCCGGGCCGGGAGCGGAGATAAGATCGCTATGATGCAGATGAGCGAACCGTTCACCTGGACGGCGGGCGCGGGCAACGCCGGATTGAACCCCCGCCTCCAGGCGCTCGTCGCGGCGGCCCGGCAAGGGGCGGGAGTCCGCGTCCTGCTGGACGAATATTACGACGATCCGCTGGATGCGGACGGCAACGCCGCCGCCTGTCTCCGGCTCAACGGGATCGCCGCGCAGGAGGGACTGAGCCTGGCCTGCCGCCTGGCGAACGTCACCGGGTTGGGCATCCACGCCAAAGTCTTCCTGGTGCGTATGGGCGACGAGCGGTGGGTCCACCTGGGGAGTATCAACGGCACCGAGAACGCCAACAAGCACAACCGCGAAGTCGCGCTCCAGTTTCGCTCGGCGGAGGCTTACGAATGGATGCGGGCCGTGTTCGAGCACGATTGGGTGTTGGGCCACGCCCCCAGGCCATACCGCACCTATTTGCCACTCGTGATGCGGGACTATATTCCCCCGGCCGACCACCCTCTCGTCAGCGAAGTCTTCGTCAATCCCGAAGGGGACGATGGTGGCCGCGAATGGATCGAGCTGTACAACCCCGGTCCCGAGGTCACGCTCGCCGGTTGGACGATCGGGGACGCGATCAACGCAGGGAATTATGGCGACGGCCGGTACGCCTTTCCCGCCGGGGCGCAACTGGCCCACGGGCAGGTGATGGTGGTGGCGGCCTGTGCGACGGAGTTCGCCGCCTACGGTTTCAACCCGGCCTACGAGTGGGCAGACTGCGACGCGACGGTACCCGGCCTGGTGCCTGTGGCGACGTGGGAGGGCTTTGGCCTGGCCTTGGGGAACGTGAGCGACGAGGTGCTCCTGCTGGACGCGAGGGGCTCACTCGTGGACAGCGCCGCCTGGGGTGGCACACCTCGCGCCGGCGTGACGCCGTTCACCGACTTTATCGCCTACTTTCCGGACGGTGCTTCACTCAAGCGCTACCCGCCGGGAACCGACCACGACGACTGCGCCCGCGATTTCTACGTCAGTTACAACCCATCGCCGGGGGTGGTGGCAGAGACCGGAAAGCGATGGAATGCGTCGGAAATGGGACTCCCTTGACAATCTCAGGCAACCGAGTACAATAAAATGGTTCTCTAGCGTATCATACTTGGGAGAATCATCTTATGCCTTTCTACGACCGCCAGCGCGAGTTGACACTGCTGGACAACCTATACACCCGGCCAGGCGGGCAGATGTTCGTCCTATACGGCCGGCGGCGCGTGGGCAAGACTGCACTGGTGGCCCACTGGCTAGAGAGCCGCCAGCACCCTGCGTTATTCTGGACGGCCGACCGTACTTCTGCCGGCGCACAACTGCGTTCGCTCTCGTGTGCAATTCAGGACCATCTCAACCCGGGTCAGGCTGTGCCAGCTGATTTTACCTATGGCAGTTGGGAAATTGCCTTCAATGAAATCGCCCGGTTGGCGGAGGCCACACGCCTGGTCGTCGTGCTGGATGAATTTACTTACCTGATCGAGGCCGACCCGTCTTTATCCAGCATCTTGCAGCGCCTGTGGGACCATCGCTTGAAGCGCAGCAACCTCATGCTGATCTTGACCGGCTCGCACGCCGGGATGATCGAGCGCGAGGTGCTGGCCTATCGTTCGCCCCTGTACAACCGCGCCACCGGGAGCCTCCATTTGCAGCCGATGCCGTTCGGTGTACTATCTGACTTCTTTCCCGCTTACTCTGCCGAAGACCGGGCCATCATCTACGCGTGTGTCGGCGGCGTCCCGCAATACCTGGAGCTGTTTGACCCGGGCCGGCCGGTCGAGTGGAACGTGCAGCAGCTCTTGTCCAACGCGATGATCCTGGACGACGCTGGCGCGCTTCTGCGCGACCAACTGGGCGAGCCGCGTAACTATGTGGCCGTCGTCGAAGCCATCGCGTCCGGCTTCACCCGCATGACGGAAATCGCCACGATGGCTGGTCTACAATACTCCAGTGTCAGCAAGTATCTGAACGTGTTGCAGCACCTGGGCATCGTCGAGCGCGACGTGCCCGCGACCGTCCGCCGGCCGGAACAGAGCAAGCAAGGACGCTATCGGATCAGCGACCACTATCTGCGTTTCTACTATCGCTTCATTGCCCCCGCGCGCACCAACCTCGAGCGGGGTCTGGTTCAGCAGGCGTGGCAGAACATGTACAAGCATCTGCCGGAGTTCGTCGGCCTATACATCTTCGAGGAGCTGTGCCGGGAATGGGTACTACGCCAGGGAGATGCCGGACGTCTGCCATTCGTGCCCCGGCGGGTGGGATCGTTCTGGGGGACGGGGAAACCCCAAATTGACGTGATGGCGCTTAACGAGGACGATCATGCGATCCTGCTGGGTGAGTGTAAGTGGACGACGGAACCGATCCGCAAGAGAGTTGTCGAAGATTTCCTGGAGCGAGCGCAGCAGGTGATTCCATCCCCCGCAGAAAGGTGGCAGGTCACGTATGCTTTGTTCTCCAGGCGCGGGTTCACGGACGAAGCGCGCCAGGCCATGGCAGAGCACAAGTGCTTGTGGGTGGACCTCGATCAGCTTGACGCGGACCTCCGCGCATGTTAGAGACCTGCCAGGTCTTCAAGACCTGGCAGGTCTTGTCTTTCCACCTCGGCGTACACCTCCTCGATCCGCTCCGCGATGCGCGGCCAGGCGTAGGACGCGGCCCAGCAGGCGGCGCGCTGGCCGATGCGCCGCCGTAGCCCCTCGTCGGTCAGCAGACGGGTCATTTTGGCGGCCAGCGCCGCCGGATCGCGCGCCGGGACGCGGTAGCCCGTGCGCCCGTGCTGCACCAGGAAGGCCAGGCCGCCCACGTCGGAGGCGATCACCGGCGTACCACACGCCATCGCCTCGAGCGCGACCATCCCGAAACTCTCATAGTCCGAGGGCATGACGACCATCTCGGCTGCGGAATAGTAATACGGCAGCATGTCCTGGTCTTTGGCTCCCAGGAACGTGACGATGTCGCCGATGCCCAGTTCTGCGCGCAGTTCCTGCAGGCGCACCATCTCGTCGTCCTCGCGCACGCGGTCAGGGTCGCCGCCGATGATCGGGACACACAACCGCTCGCGCAACCCCGGCCGCCGGTCAACGATGCGGGCGATGGCGCGCAGCAGGCTGTCAATGCCCTTCAGCGGCTCGATGCGGCCGACGAAGAGGATGATGCGGCGGTCCTCACACAGCCCGATGCGCTCTTTGGCGTGTGCCATGGGGATGGGCTGGAAGCGCCCGGTGTCTACCCCGGGCGAGATGACGCGGATGCGCGCCGGGTCGGCGGCGTAGAGCCGCTCCAGTTGTTCCTTCTCGGCGGGCGTGGCGGCGACGAGCACGTCGGCCAGGCGCACGATCTCGGTCTCGACGGCGATGCGGCGCGCCGTCTCCCGCTCTGCCGGCCGCTGCGCCACGGCATCCTTCATCTTGCCCAGCGTGTGGAACATGTGCACGCTGGGCGTGCCCCAACGCTGGCGCAACCGGTGCGCGACGGCGCCGGAGAGCCAATAGTGGCTGTGCAGCACGTCGTAGCGCAGGCCGTCGGCCTGCGCCTGTGCCAGCACACCGTCCACGAACTCCGCCAGGTGGTCGTAGACCAGGTGCTTGTCGTACGGGTGTTCGGGGCCGGCCGGGAGGTGGATCACCCGCGCGCCACGGCCCAAAGAGTAATCGTCAATGCGGGGAACGCTGGAGTCCTGCGAGCGCGTGTAGACGTCCACGCGGTGGCCGCGGCTGGCCAGTTCGCGCGCGAGGTCGCGCACGTAGACGTTCATCCCGCCCGTCTCTTTGCCGCCCAGCGTGGCCAGCGGGCAGGTGTGCACGCTCAGCATCGCGACGTGAAACCGGCGGTCAGACATTGCGGTTCGACAAAAAGTCCTTCACCGCCTGCAGGAATTCAGCCGGGCATTCCTCCTGGGGCACGTGTCCGCAGTTGGGGATGATCGCCAACGTCGCGTGGGATAGTTCCCGGCTCAGGCGGATGCTCTGTTCCGTCGGCACGGTGCGGTCGTCGTCGCCCGTGATGACCAGGTAGTCCACCTGGATCTCGGCCAGGCGCTGTGCCAGATTGGAGGGGTGGCTGGCGCGGGTCAGCTCCCACAGCGCGCGGTCCCAGTTCTCGGCTCGCAACGGCTTCAGGTATCCTGCCCAGTCCTCCGGTGTGATCCTGGATGGGTCGTGCCAGGCCAGGCCGACCAGGTCCCGCCCCCACGTTTGGATCCGCCGCGCCAGCCACGGCCCGAGCCGCCGCATCTGGGGCGTATTGGAGAGCAAGCGGACCAGCGCTGGCGAGCCACCGCCAGCGTAGACGGCAGGGTCTACCAGCACGAGCGCCTGTACCTGCTCCGGGTGGGCCAGCGCCGTGAGCATCGCGATGGCGCCCCCGGCGGAATTGCCCACCAGGATGGCCCGTTCCACGCCGAGCGCATCCAGCAACCCGACGGCCAGTTCCACCTGGGCCTCGGTGCTGTAGGGGCTTGCGCCTGTCCATGCCCCAGGCAAAGGGCGCTCCGTCAGCCCAAAGGCGGGCCGGTCGAACGCGATGACAGTGCCCACCTCGGACAACGGCTCCATCACTTTGTGCCAGGAGAAGAGGCTGGCGCCGAAGCCGTGCAGCAACACGAGCACCGGTTCGCCCTCTCCCATCATCTTGTAGTGGACCTGCAGGCCGTTGACCTCGACGAACTGGCTATCTGGGTCGGCCAGTTGCTCCGGCGGCAGGGTGCCTTCGAGCGGTGGGATGGGGACCAGGAACGGGCCGATCAGGACGATACACAGCAGGACGCCCACGACGATCAGCGCAATGCGTATCCAGCGTTTCACACTATGCTCCCACCAGGGCTGGGCGGAGGCCCGTCGCCCAGGCGCGGATGGCTTCCCAGTCGCGGAAATCCCCCTCGGACGCCTTCATTGCCTTCAGGATCAGCCTGAAGGGCAAAGACAACTTCTTGTAGTTCAGCGCTCCCGCGAAGAGCCCCACGTCCACCGGCTGCACCTGCGGCACTGTTTTGCGCACCGCGTCCAGGTAAGCCGCGACCGTGCAGCGGTTTTTCTCCGTGTCGTCCTGCATCGTCAGGCAGATGACGAAGTAGGCCACGGGCACCTTGCTCAACGCTTCCTCGTGCGCCTTCAGGAATGCCAGAGCCTGTGGATGAACCTGCCCGGCGTGGATGGCGCTCCCCACGACCACGGCGCGGTAGGGGCTCACGTCGGTCACGTCTTTCGCCGGACGGACGTCCACCTCCGTGTGCTCGTCCTGCAGCGCATGTCCGATGGCCTCGGCCACCTCGCCGGTAGACCCGGCCCAGGTGGCGTACGTTACCAGAATCTTGTCGCTCATTTCGTGTTCACCTCCAAGAGTACCTTCAGTGCCCCCGCGCGGCTGTCGGCGACGGCAAACGCGCGCGCCGCCTGGTCCAACGGCAGGCAGTGCGTGATCAGCGGCTCGACCTTCACCTGGCCGGACCGTACCAGTTCCAGCGCGGTCGGAAAGTCGTCGCTAGCATACATCAGCGTGCCGGCCAACTCCAGTTCCCGGTCCTGTACCAGGCCCAGGCTCACCGGCACCTCTCCCGCGAAGACGCCGGCGAGCACGATGCGCGTCCCCTTGCGGGCGACGCGCAGCGCGTCGCGCACCGTCGCGGCGACGCCCACGCATTCGACGATCACGTCGGCCCGCCAGGGTCCAAATGCCTCTTCCACTGCCGCCGCCAGGTCCGTCGTCGTCGGGTTGACGGCAACGTCGGCGCCCAGCTCGAGCGCCAGGTCGAGCCGCTCCTGCAGGAGATCTGAGATCATCACCCGGCCCGCACCCACCGCTTTAGCGGCCTGCAACGTCATCAGGCCGATGGTACCCGCACCCAGGACGAGCACGTTTGCGCCTGGCCGGATTTGGGCCACGCGCACCGCGTGGACGCCGACGGCCAGCGGCTCGAGCAAAGCCGCCTGATCCCAGGTCACACTGTCGGGCAGGAGCAGCGTCTTGGCCGCGGGAACGGTCAGATAGTCGGCCATCGCGCCGGCGGTCTGGCAGCCGATGACTCTCAAGCGCTCGCAGATGTTGTAGCGGCCGTGCGTGCAGTTGTAACAGGTGCCACATACCAGCGACGGCTCGACGGTGACGCGCTGGCCGGGCGCGAAGCCTTGCACGTGCGCTCCCACTTCGACGACCGTGCCGGCGAACTCGTGGCCCGGCACGACGGGCAACTGGATAAAGGGGTGTTGCCCGTGATAGGCGTGGAGGTCGGAGCCGCAGATACCGACGCGGGCCACGGCGATCAACAGTTCACCTGGCCCCGGGCTGGGACGCGGGGCTTCGATCAGGCGGACGTCCTGGGGTGCATGAATCTCAACCTGTCTCATTGTAGTGCTCCTCCATAGTGAAGGCTTTCATGGCTGCCGCCTTGGAATCTGTACACAGTATAGTCCAGCGCTGCATAGAAGTCAAAGCACTTCCCCGCGCCAGCGCCACAAGTCACACAACACGAAACCGCCCCGACCGTTTGTGGCCGGGGCGGTCGTTTCACCGTTTGAACCAATCGTGTTTTCATGTCTTCAGGACCGCCCTCAGTGCCTCTGGCTCGGTGATTCGTGGTCGTCGCTGGTGTCGAAGAAGCCGCCGCCGGGCGCGCTGAAGTGTTAGATCATCGTGTCGGCTTCTGTCACCAATACCCCAACGACTGGAAACCGCTCGAGCAGGTCCGCCCCGTGAGGTGCCTCGTTGAGACCACCGGTGTAGTCAACGCCTGCCAGGTGCCGAGCCTGATGCCGCCCCCTTTGCCATAGGAAACTGCGGGACAGGTCATAGACCTTGCCTTCGAAGGCAAGGTGGCATGGAGCGCCGTTCTGGCCGTCGCAGTTGGCCAGCTCCTCTCGAGTGAACCTTCGCATCACCAGGCTCCGGGAACGGCACGGCCACCGGAAAGGGGAGACCCTGATGGATACAGGGCCTCCCAGCCACCGGCTCCAAGCCTACGGCATGAACGGGCGTACAAAGGGAGACGTCTCCCCACGACGCATAAAGTGGCCCGATGGCCCTTCTCCCAGGAACTCGGAGAATCACGATTCGTGCTCGATCTCCTCATTCAGGATGGCCAGGGACAGGGCGTAGGTTCGATGATCCTTCCCGCGGGCAGCTTGCCCCCAAGTTCATAGATGCGGGGCACCAATGCCTCAAAGTGATTGCGATCCTCGATACGGGCGGCCTCGGCAATCTCTTTGATCCCTTCCCCCTCCAACCCAATCAGGTTGGCTCGCAGGATGGTGTAGTAGTAGAAGGTTGTGAGTTCGGCAGAGACGGCACACGGGCAAGCCTATTCGCCATCTTGGCAGTCAGGGCAGAGTCCATAAAAGTCGAGCCGGTGGCTCACGAACTGGAAGCCCGATTGCCGAGCCACCTCCTGCACCAGCTTCTGAGCCAGGCTGATCTCCAGGTCCGTGATCCTCCGGCAGCGAATGCAGACCAAGTGGGGATGCGGGTATGGCTTGTTTCCGTCGTAGCGATTGTCGTCGTCACTGAAGCCAAGCTCCAGCACCTCGTCCAGGTCTTTCAGTAGATTCAACGTTTTGTACACGGTACCCGGGCTCGTGGTCGGGAACTGCTCCTTGAGCTGGTCGTACAACTGGGCCGCACTTGGGTGTCCCTCGCTGGCGGCCAGGAGGCGGAGTAAGGCCACGCGCTGCGGCGTCAGCCGGTACTCACGCTCCCGGAGTCTGCTCATCAGTTCCTCGAACCTGGCTTGTGGATCGACCATGTCCATCTCTTCTGTGAATCTGCCCTTTGTAGAGAGTCATTCTCTATAGAGATTATACCACTTCTGACGTAGTTTGTCAAAAAAGTCCCTGCCCTGGTTCCCCCCGAGTTCCCACGAGTTCCTGCGACTACACTTGCCCAGTCCCATCCCTGTGTTATAATTCCGCCCATGCCACCATTGCTGATCACCTTCGTTGCCATAGCCTTGACCTTTGACTTTCTGAACGGCTTTCACGACAGCGCCAACATCGTCGCAACGATGATCTCATCGCGTGCGATGGGCCCGCGCCGCGCCTTGCTGCTCAGTGCGACAGCGCATTTCTGCGCCCCCTTTCTTTTCGGCGTCGCTGTGGCGACCACCATCGGCCAGGAAGTCTTGCAGCCCTATGCCAACACGATGGCAGTCGTGCTGGCGGCACTGTCGGCCGCCATCGTCTGGAACCTGATCACCTGGCTCCTGGGTATTCCATCCAGTTCCTCCCATGCGCTCGTCGGCGGGCTGGTCGGCGCCACCGTCGTGGGTTACGGAGTAGATGGGATACAGATCCACGGGCTGGTCAAGATCGTCATAGCGCTGCTCCTGTCCCCACCGCTGGGATTGCTCGTCGGCTATATGCTCATGAAACTGGTGCTTTTCCTGTGCCGGGGGGTCTCACCGCGCATCAACGGGTTCTTCAGGCGCGCGCAGACGCTCACAGCATTGACGTTGGCGTTGAGCCACGGCTCAAACGACGCGCAGAAGACAATGGGCATCATCACGATGGGACTATTAGGGGCCGGGGTCCTGACCCGCTTCCAGGTGCCGCTGTGGGTCATCGCCGCCAGCGCCGGGGCGGTCTCCATGGGCACGGCCCTGGGTGGCTGGCGCATCATCCGCACACTGGGCGGGAGATTCTACAAGATTCGGCCCGTGCACGGCTTCACCGCTCAGCTTGCATCGGCCGTGGTGATCCTGGGGGCAGCATTGTTGGGCGGTCCGGTCAGCACCACGCAGGTGGTCAGTTCAACCATCCTGGGCGTCGGATCGGCTGAGCGGCTGAACAAAGTGCGTTGGGGGGTCGCCGGGAACATCGTCACCGCCTGGCTGCTGACGATCCCCGCCTCGGGGCTGCTGGCCGCGTTGGCATACCTGGCCGTGCATCAAGTCGTCATGTAGGAGGAAACCATGGGTTGGCTAAAACGCCTCTTCCGGCCCCGGCCGGACCAATTTATCCAGTTGTTGATCCAGCAGGCTGATTACACCGTGCAGGGAGTGGAAGCGCTGCTGGAGTACGTCAACAACCCAAGCGAAGAACATGCCCTGGCAGTCAAAAAGATGGAAAAAGAAGCCGACGAGATCCGGCGCATCCTGATCGAAGAACTGAACCGGACGTTCGTCACACCCCTCGACCGCGAGGACATCCACGCACTTTCACGTGCGATTGACGACGTTCTGGACTATGCCTACACGACGGTTGACGAAATGGTCATCCTGGACGTGAAACCTAACGCCTACGTGCAGCGCATGGTCTCACTGCTGCGCGACGCGGCGTACGAGATTCACCTGGGTGTGTTGCGATTGTCCGACCATCCTGGCGTGGCCGAAGATCACGCCGTGCGCGCCAAAGCGCTCGAGAACCGTATCGAAACCGTCTATCGGGAAGCCCTGGCCGAACTGTTTCACATGCCACGGGACGTGGATCACGTGGTCGAGATGCTCAAACTGCGCGAGACCTACCGCCACCTGAGCAACGCGGCTGACCGGGGAGACGAGGCCGCCAACGTGCTCACTGACATCGTGGTCAAACTGACTTGAGAGGGCCATGTCTGAACCCGGCGAACCGCTGACCGAACGCGAGAAAGAGATCCTGCAGATGGTGGCGACCGGCGTCACCAACCGCCAGATCGCCTACCGCTTGGGCATCAGCGTCAATACCGTCAAGGTCCATCTGCGCAACGTATTCACCAAAATCGGGGCCGAATCGCGTACCGAGGCAACGATGATCGCCGTGCGCGAGGGATGGGTGTCTGTGGAGCGCGTTCGAGCAGCGCCAGAAGCCCGGCCTCAGCCAGTTGCCCCGGAACCTCCCCTGCCCTGGTTCAAGCGGAGCGCGTTGATCGTCGCCTTACTGCTCGCGGTGGCCGGCATCACCGTGACGTGGCCCCACGCCAGGCCCCGCGCAAACGCCAGGCCAGACCTGCCATTCGATCAACCGTCGGAACAGGCAGGGATTGTTCCAGTAGGGAACACAGAATCCCTGTGGCACGAGCAAGCCCCCATGCCCACCCGCCGCGCCCACCTGGCGCTTGCCGTGGCCGCGGGCCGCATTTTCGCTATTGGAGGCCGCACGCCTCAAGGAGTCACGTCAGCAGTGGAGGTGTATGATCCCCCAAGCGACGCCTGGACACCGGGAAGCGCTAAACCCACCCCGGTAGCCTACATCTCGGCCGCTGCAGTCGGAACAAACGTGTACGTGCCCGGCGGTTGCGATGCCGGGGGAACCCCCAGGCAGGTCGTCGAAGTATACGACGTCTTGTCCGATTCCTGGCACCAGGTCAGCCCACTGCCAGAACCACGCTGCGCTTATGCCCTGGGCTTGCTGGATGAACGACTCTACCTCTTCGGGGGATGGGATGGAGAACAGTACGTCGCCACGGTCTACGTCTACGACCCGCAGGCAGATACCTGGACCGCCAGTGTACCCATGGACACGAAACGGGGCTTTGCCGCCACTGCTGCTCTGGAAGGCCGGCTCTACGTCGTGGGGGGATACAATGGCGAGCGAGAACTGACCACGTGTACGGTCTACGACCCGGCAACGGGGGCCACGAAAGCGTGCGCACCACTGACCGTCGGGCGAGGAGGACTGGGGCTGGCCGCACTCGGTGGCCACCTCTATGCCATCGGGGGAGGCGGCTGGACCAGTTACCTGGGCTTCAGTGAACGCTATGACCCAAACGGCAATACCTGGAGCGTTGTGGAAACGCCGCTGGTAGGAGAGTGGCGCAGCCCCGGTGTAGCCGTGTTCGAGACCTCCATCTACGCCATCGGCGGCCTGAGCAACGACTACCTGAGCCTGAACCAGGTGTACGAACCGCTGCCCTTCCGTACCTTCATCCCCATCAGCCACCAATAACTCCTCGAGTTCCCACGAGTTCCCACGAGCTCCTACGAGTTCCCCTGCGCTCCCCCGCCCACAACCCATTCGTAACCCAATCGTAACCCAAAGTAGAAGCAGTGTGTGCTAAGATAATTGTGCTCTCTGAAAAAGGCAACGTGCAGAGAGCGGAGGGGACCAGCATGCGTTGGGGCGGATACTGGATTTTCATTCACGCTCTCAGGAATCGCGATGAACAACGATGCAGTTGGCTGGCAAGTTCTAAGGACACTGGCTGGGCAGGGCCTGGTGTACCTGTGTTGGGCAACGGTAGTGGCCCTGGCTTATGCTGCCTGGCAGCGCAGGCGCAAGAACGACGCCGCCAACCTGCTCATCGCCGGAGGACTCTGGCTGACGGTGCGGGTGGGCCTGCTGGTCGCCGGACTGCCACGGGCAGGGCAGCCAGGCGGCGATTGCCTGGCTACCGCATTAGACCTGACCGGCCTGCTACTCTTAGCGTGGCCGTTTCTGGCACCGCCACTTGCTACCTGTTGGGCCGACCGGCTGGCCGGCATCGGGCTGGCGGCGGTGGCCTTTGTATGCAGCCTATCGCTGTGGCAATGGATCCGGGGCATGCTGGGCCTCTCCCCCACGTTTCAGTTTACCATCACGTGGGCTCACACCGCACTCGTACTGGCTGGACTGGCCGCACTCAACCTGCTGCACGTTCGAACCCGCAGACCGGGCTGGTGGCTGACTGGAATTGTCGCGCTCCTGGCCGGCATCGCTGGATTGCTGGTCCCATTGTCGGTGCCCTCTCTGTTGTCTTCGATTCTGACGGTTGCTACAGCCACATTCGCCGCTGCCTGGCTCAACTGGCTTGAACGCCCGCAGCGTCCTGAACGCCCGCAGCGTAAGATCGCACCAGCCATGCCAGCCAGCACCCCATACCCTGACTCTCAGTCACGGGCACTCGTGCACCTGGTTCGCCGACAGGAGCAGGAAGCCAAACGGTTACGCGCCATCCTGGATGGGTTGCCTGATGGCGTCATCATCTCCAACGCAAACGACCGGGTGATCCTGACCAATCGCGCTGCGCTCGAAATCCTGGGGCTGGAGCGGTCCGAAGTCATCGGCAACCCCTTTGGACACATCATAGATGGGATGAGACCGGCATATGACGTAGACATCGTGAAGATGCTGATAGACCCCTTGCCCTCCAGCGTGAGTGTGGTATTCGAGGCCACGGACCGCATTGTGCAGACCCGCATGGCACCGGTCAAGAATAATGGAGGCCCCCAGGCAGGTGTCGTGACAGTCATGCGCGACGTCACCGCCCAGACCAAAGCCGAAGCCGAAAAAGCACAACGCCTGGCCGACCTGCAGGAACGCAACCGACAACTGGAAGACGCGGTTGAGCAACTGCAGACGTTGAATCAGCTCAAGTCGCAGTTCATCACCCACATGTCCCACGAACTGCGCACCCCCCTCAATTCCATCCTGGGTTTCTCGGGTATGATGCTGAAAGGAATAGAGGGCTCGCTCACCGAGACCCAATCTCAGGACGTCGAGGCCATCCACACCAGCGGCAAGCATCTGCTGAGGTTGATCACCGACATGCTCGAGATCAGCCAGCTCTGGACCGGCAAACTGGATTTGACGTTGAGCGACGTGAACCTGCCAGAGATCATCGAGAGCGCCATGGCCATCGCTGCCCCTCTCGTTGGCGACAGGCCCATCGAACTGAGGCAGGCGCTCGCTCCCAACCTCCCCGCAGTCCGGGCCGACAAAACGCGGGTACGCCAGGTGTTGCTCAATCTGTTGACCAACGCCGCAAAATACACAGAGCGTGGACAAATCGCCGTATCGGCAGCGCGTGACGGAAACCACATCGTCATCCGTGTGGCCGACACCGGCATCGGCATCCCGTCCGAGCACCTGGAGACCATTTTCGAGGAATCTTGCCGGGTAGATCGTCCCGGCATGCGCCCGGTAGACGGGCTGGGGCTGGGACTCTCCATCAGCCGCCAACTGGTTGAACTGCAAGGTGGGCGGATCTGGGTGGAAAGCAAAGTGGGCGTGGGCTCCACCTTCTACTTCAGCCTGCCCATCGAGGGACCCTCGTCCAACCCGGCCGATCGGAAAGTCATCCGCCAGCAACTGGAGGTAGCATTAGCCCAATGGCAGTGATCAGCCTTAGTCTCGAAGAAGAGCTCAAGCGTCGCAACAGGGAACTGGCCGCCCTCCACAAAACCGGCCAGGCCATCGCCTCCACGCTCGACCTGGACCAGGTGCTGGCACTGGCTATGGCCGAGGCCAGGACGATCCTGGACGCAGAAGCCACGTCGGTGCTGCTGTATGATGCCACCGACGATGAACTGGTCTTTGCCGCCAGTGCCGGTTCCGGGGCCGAGGTGCTGTCAGGTGCACGTATGCCGGCCACAGCGGGCGTTGCTGGTTGGGCGCTGAAAAAGGCCCAGCCGGTACTGGTTCGGAATGCGCAATGTGACCCACGCTTCTACAACCACATTGACAACCTCACCGGCATGACGACGCAGTCGCTGTTAGCCGTGCCTCTGATCTGCAAAGGAAATACGATCGGCGTGATCGAAGCGGTGAACAGGTCTGGCAGAGCGTTCGACGAACACGACCTGGAGTTACTGAGTATACTGGCGGGCTCGGCCGCTATCGCGATTGAGAACGCTCGCCTGTACGAGGCAGAACGGGAGCAACGCAAACTGGTAGAGCAATCGCGCGCCCAACTGGTGCAGAGTGAGAAACTGGCGGCTACCGGTCGCCTGGCGGCCTCACTGGCCCACGAGATCAACAATCCGCTCCAGGCCATCCATAACAGTATGCATCTGATGCTCACCTTCCCGCTCGAGCCCGACGAACAACGGGAATATCTCCAGATGGCCAACGAGGAAGTCAAGCGGCTGATCGACATGGTGACCCGTATCCTCGAGTTCGCACGGCGGCCGCAGCGCGAGATCAAACCCACGCACTCCAACGAAGTCATAGAAAAGGTGCTCGCATTGGCCAACAAGTATCTCCAACACCGTCACGTCGTGCTCCGGCGGGATCTCGCTCCCGACCTGCCTCCTGTCCTGGCCGCCCCTGATGAACTGGGGCAAGTCTTCCTCAATCTGGTGCTCAATGCCGTGGACGCCATGCCGGGAGGAGGAACCCTGCACGTGGCGAGCCGTCTTACGGAAGATGGGCGACTGGCAATGTCCTTCGCCGATACCGGCAAGGGAATCCTGCCTGAGCACATTGACCACGTCTTCGAGCCATTTTTCTCGACCAAAGAGGGGGGCACAGGACTGGGACTGAGCGTCAGTTACAACACGATCGAGCGACATGGGGGGGATATCACCCTTCATAGCACGGTAGGAGAAGGAACCACATTTACTGTATGGTTGCCGGCGCTGCTGGAATGAAACTGGACGGGAAAAGGGCCCACCATCGTATGAGTACAAGGCACATTCTGATCGTAGACGACAAGCCAACCGTGGCTTTCTTCCTGAGCAAGACACTGGAACGCTCGAACCAGGATTTCTACGTCAGTGTCGCTCACTCTGGAGAAGAGGCATTGGAGGTGTTCAATGGGTCTCCCGTGGACCTGTTAGTCACCGACTTGCGCATGCCGGGCATCAGTGGGCTGGAATTGATCCGCCGGGTACAAGCCTTCAGTCCTCAGACACGTGCCATCCTGATCACAGCATACGGCAACGACGAGGTTGAGGCAGAGGCCCACCGCCTGCAGACCTACCGCTACATCACCAAGCCGTTCGACGTCGGTGATTTCACGCAGATGGTCCACGAAGCACTGTGCGACGCAAAGCCGAGCCCGCTGGTACCCGCGCAGCGGCAGACTGGAAAATCTGCCCCACTCCAGCAGACTGGAAAGTCTGCCCCACTCGCCCTCCCCAACGAGTCCTTTACGGCCATCACCCAGCACCTGGAGGACCTGCGCCGCGACGTCGGCGCGCAGTGTATCTTCCTGGCCGACATGTCAGGCCGGCGGCTGGCAGAGGCAGGCATCACGACAGGGCTCGATACCCTCACCCTGCTTTCCCTCCTGGCGGGCGGCTTCGCCACCGCTGGCGCATTGGCCCGCCAGGTTGGCGACGGTCAGACCGCCAGCCTCAACTTCCACGCGGGCTCCCGCTACGAGATTTACTCGACCAACGTAGGCGATAGCCTCTTTCTGGCCATGGTCTACGACCGGCAAGTCCAGGCCAGCCGTATCGGCATCGTGTGGGTTTACACACGGCGCGCAATTCAGCGCCTGCCCGCTATCCTCACAGCGCCGGGCCTGCCAGTTGAGTAATTTTGACTCCTACCTCGCGCCAGGTGACCTTGGAAATCCCCAGTTTCTGGCGCAGTGTATCGGCCTCCATCCCTGCCCGGTAGTCACGCACCGCGCAGGTCCAGCGCAACATCTCGAACGAAAGGCCATTGGAGAGTCCGGCTTGCTGCGCCACGCCGGTCAAAACGTACTCCAGGTTGCGGGCCGTGCAGGGAAAGAGCGTTTCCTGCGGCTGGTATTGAGCGCGGTACTCGGCCAGTATCGCCGGCCACCACACCGGCAGGCGCAACTTGCGCTCTTTGTGGCGGCGGTGAGGGTTGGCGTAACGGATCCACAATACGGGCTGAGCGGGGTCGCTGAAGTCAAAATGATTCATGACGACGTTCGTGCACTCGCTCTTCTTGATGCCCGTATGGAGTAGCAGTGTTACCAACAGGTGAGGGCGCGCATCGGGCTTTTCGGCATGGCGCAACGCCTGCGTCACTCCCAAGACTTGCTCGACCTCAGCAGCGGAAAGAATTTCGGCCAGCGGCGTCGTCACCGGCCGATGTACCACGGGAGCAGCGGGATCAGAAGCAAGCACTCCCGTCTCAGCCAGCCAGCCGAAGAAGACCTTGAATGCCGTGATACGCCGGGCCAGCGACTTGAGGTTACAGGGCACGCCGCGCTCGTGCATCAGCCAGTGGGTGAACCGATTGAGGTCCTGGGTAGAGATCGCGTCAATCGCGGTACCCACTCCGACGAACTGCGCCAGGATATTGAGGTCGGAGAGGAAAGCCTTGATCGTATTTTCGGCAAAGCCCTGCTGCCGCATGTGGACCTCGAAACCGGCCATGCAAGCGCGCAGCGAGGAGCGTGGAGTCAGTCCGGCCGGAGCCGTAACTTGCAGTGATTCTTCCGTAGGAGCACCCGTGTTGGGCAGGGACATTTGTTCAGCCATTGTGCGCCTTCCTTTCGTATAGTCGTTTGGCTGAACCCATTCTACCCTCAACTGGACATCATGTCAAATCCGCTGTAGGGCAAGTTGCCAACCTGCCCCACAACTCAGTAGTCCAGTTCGCGGCTAAGCACGGTCAGCGCCAACAGCGTCGTCTGCCCGGCCTGCTCCAGTTTCTCGGGGTCTATGGCCTCGAACGTGTCCTCCGGCGTGTGGGCCGTCTGGTCTGAACCATCCCAACTCACGTAGGCAGTCAGCACGGAGCGGCCCCCGAAGCCCATACTGGCAGGCAGGCCGTAATGAGGGCCACGACCACGCGTGGTCGTGGCGGCTCCCACCCGGCCGGCCGCTTGCTGGAACAGTTGCACCAGCCGGTAACTGGTTCCCTGCCCCAACGCAATCTCCTTGCCGCTGCCCGCCCCGACGCCGCTCAGTTCGATCACCGCTTCCACCGCCAACGACCGCAAGGCGGCCTTGACGCCCGTCACGTTGCTCACGCTCAAACCCTCGTACCGCTCGGCGTCAGGCCAGGCGACGAAGACGACCGTCCGCTTGGGCGGATAGGGAGCCTCCTTGAGCACGCGGGCAATCTCCAGCATCGTCGCCACGCCGCTGGCGTTGTCGTTGGCTCCGGGATAGAGTGTGCCGTCGAGGCCCATCCCCACACCATCGTAGTAGGCGCTGACGATGATAGCCTGGTTGGAAAGCCTGGTCCCTGGCGCGACTTCTACCTGGGCGCCAGTACCGGGGATGAAGCCGACGACAGTGGAATGCACATCAAATTCCGTTTCCAGCATCTCCTCGTACGTGGCGGGGCCTTCCACAACCGTCTCCACGCGCACGGTGGCGCCTGGATCGGTCAACGCGACCTCGCCAGGCTGCAGATTGGCCGACAGGGTGGCCAGTTCATCCAGGCTGCTGCCGGCCGTGGCCAGCAGCCGCTCCGCCACCTCTGGAGTAACGTACATCACAGGCGGCCAGGAGTCGAACGCATAACCGTAGAGGAACTTGCGTTGGAACCGCCATGGGTTGTCGCTGACGACTAACGCACCGAGAGCAGCCCCGACGTTGATACGCCCCAGTTCCGCCTCGCGTACCAGGATCACCTTGTCGTAGAGATCGAGGTTGCGCAGGCCGTAGAGATCCCCTCTGGAAATGTCCTGCCCAGGGCTGACGACGAAGACTCCCTGCCCAAATGGAGGGGCCTCTACGGGTGCATCCGGGAGGGAGCCGGTAGCCAGGCCGACGATCGCTCCCTCACCTGCACCAAACGTCGGGAGGGGGCTGGCGTGTGCAACGAAATCCTCCCCATAAGTCAGTGCTTCGATCGTGTCCCCCTCGCCGTCCAGTATCTCCAGGCGAGGCACCTGCCCCAGGCGGAAAACGGACCTGGGTACAGCCTGGATGTACGTGTCGCCCTTGCCGCCAGGAGCCAACCCAATCTCCTTCATCTGTGCCGCGATGTACTGCGCGGTCAATTCTGCCCCTGGCGTGCCTGTCTCGCGCCCCTGAAACGCTGGGGAGGCCAACGTCTGAATGCGATCGAGTGTTCGGCCAACGTCGAACAGCCTGGCCTGGGGGCGGTACACGCCCAGCGGCGACATGCTCCGCAGCACCCACACCAACCCCAGCGCCGCCACCCCGGCTGCCAACAGCGTGTACTTGTTGAACATCCGGCTGAGGTTGATGCGCCCCTCGGTCAGGAAGCGACGCAGCCCCTCGCCCCACACGTTGAACGTCACGATGACCAGGAAGAAAGCCACGCCCGGGTACCAGGCCATCCAGGGGTAACTGCGCCACCAGTCGCGGATGTTGGCCAGGAGCGCCCCCCACTCCGGCACGTCGGAAAAGTAGGCGATGATGGGCACCATGGCCCCCATTTCGGCAATCTGGACCCTGAAGCCTCCGCCCACGAAGACGTTGAGGAAGCCCAGTTCCGAGAGCAGCATCAGCACGCCGCCCATCTCCAGCACGGCCAGCACAAGTAGCGCAGCCAGCAGGTTCGGCAACACGTGGCGCGTCAGGATCTGCACCGACTGCGCGCCCACGGCCCGTGCGGCCTCGATGTACAGGCGTGGCTTGACGCCGATCACCTGGCCGCGCACGAACTGGGCCACCTCGCCCCACCCCACCACGCACAACGCGACGACGAAACCCCACACCCCCTGCTGGATGCCCAGCGCCTGGATCACGATCATCGCAAACAAGGTGTACGGAAACGCCGCCCACACGCCCACCGCGCCGGTGACCAGCCGGTCCAGCCAACCACCCTGCCACCAGCCCGCCAGCATGCCTAAGAGCGTGCCGACTAGCACACGCGCGACCGTTCCGAGCACGGCCAGCGCCAGCGTTTGCCTGGCCCCTGCCAGCACGAGCGCCTGCACGTCCCGTCCCAGGTGATCGGTACCCCAGGGGAAGACGGTGGAGGGAGAGAAAGGAGGCGCAGCGATCTCACCTTCGACCGTCATCACCCCATGGATCTCGTAGGGGTTGGCCTGGGTCAACCGCCCGCCGAACAGGGTCAGGCCAAGGAAGCCCAACGCCAGCAGCGCGCCGAGGAGCAGTGCCGGGTTGCGGAGTGCACTATCGAGTACCCAGCGCGACCGGCGTGTAGCCGCTGACCCATCGATATCCGTTGCGCCTGCAGGCCCCACGTCCACCGGCAGAGGGCGCAGTTTCGGCCGCTCACCCCGCCCGGAAAGCAGGTTTTTCAAGAAAAACCTGGTTTCCCTGAGCCACTCCCGCCAACCTCGTCGCTCCTGCCGCGCTTCTTCCTGGCCCCCGTTCCTCAGACGCGGATCGAGCAGCGGATACAGTACCTCCAGCACCAGGGTGATCAGCAGGAACAGTAGCCCCAGCGACAGGACCAGGTCAGTCACCAGCGGCGTCATGCCCAATCCAATTGCCTCCAGCAGCATCAACCCGACGCCGGGCCATATAAAGAAGTATTCCACCACCGGCAGGCTGGCCAGCGAGAAGCGCAGGGAGGTCCCCAGCGTGGTCAGGATGGGGATCAGCACGTTCGGCAGCGCGTGCCGGTCGCGCACGACCCGCCAGTGCAGCCCCTTGGCCCGCGCCGTGCGGATGTAGTCCTCGCCCAGTATCTCCGACAGCGAGACGTAAGTGACCTGCGCGATCTGCGCCAGCGGTCGGGCGGCCAGCACCAACGCCGGCATCACCAGGTGCCAATCCCAGCCAAACCCGGTCGGCGGCAACACAGGAACGTCGAAGCGCCGGTGGACCTGGATGTTGACGACCCACAGCAACATGGCCAGGAGGAAACTGGGGGTGGACACGCCCAGGATCGAGAGCAGCAGGACGAGCGACGCCC
>Ga0315285_10000686_pt1 | contig 35369 bp, 41 predicted proteins | sample YL17G09_36_MG_FD_203698 | JGI IMG/M metagenome (GOLD analysis project Ga0315285, IMG submission 203698) | Sediment microbial communities from Yellowstone Lake, YNP, Wyoming, USA - YL17G09_36 | ecosystem: Environmental > Aquatic > Freshwater > Lake > Sediment | place: USA: Wyoming | collected...
TTTTGTCTTCAACGAAGAGCTCCTCGCTCCCGAGCGGGAAATGCCCTGGAGAGCCCGCATCATGATTTCCCGAATGAGGAAGGATCTAAAAATGATCCCCTATTTTCAAAAAATGTCCGGGCAAGAGTTTAAGGACATTCGGAGAAAACTCATCCAGGATGGTCTTCGACCGGTTCGGCAGCCTGACCTCCTCTGCGCCGTCCTACGAAATAGCGACCTCGCTGCGACCGCAGAGCACCGTGAAGAGATCATCGAGGAAGAAATCATCTTCTCTATACAGAAACAACTCTTCTTAAGCACTTCCAAAATCTTTCTCCGGGAACACCTTGCTATTAAACAACTCCAGAAGGGAGACGACTTCGAAAGAAAATCGGATCGACTGGTGAGAAAGATCTGTCATCGACTGAGAGAGGTCGGGACGAAGGAGACAGAAGATCTTCTCGAGGAATTTTTCCGACAGGGATTGATCAGCCTTGAGGACCTGACATCTGGACTGAAAGATAAAATTCTGCTTGAACGACTGACGGATAAATTTCTCAACTACACTGACCAATTCTTCCAAAAACTTGATCAGGCCAAAGAGAAAGAGACATTTCTTACCGTGGCCCATTCCTTCGTCAGGATGATTCCCGAACTCATCAAGAAGGATCGGTATCAAGAGATCCTTCGTATCCTTGAAACGTTAAAGCGCCATTTCCATCAAAAAATGATGTGGGCTCTGTTGGCAGGACAGGTCCTGGAGGAGATTGGACAAGGGGCAATTCCCCTTATGCTTAAGGAAAAATTTCTGACAGGTAAAAAGGAGAGCCGGATTGCAATCGTTCCCATTTTCGCCTCGCTGGAGATCGGGTCTATCCCTCCCTTGCTTGCCATATTGAAAACGAGTGAGGATCAATGGGTGAGGAAGAATGCTTGCGAGGCCTTGATCCAGATCGGACCGATAGCAGCGGTCCATCTCTTAAAAGAGCTGGAAGCTGAGCAGACCTCTGTCGAAACGACCTGCGATATCCTAAGGGTTCTTGGAGAGATTAAATCGGACCAGTGGAAAGCCCCTCTGACGAAGGTTCTGAGGAAGTTTACCTCTCATGAAAATCCTAAATTGAGGGAACAGTCGATCCATACTCTTTACCAGATCGGAGGCTCCGAAGGAGAAGAAGTTTTTCTTTCGAGCCTGGGCGACCCAGACATAGAAGTTCGAAAGAGAGCGGTGTGGTGCCTCGGAATGATCAAGAGCGTCAAAGGTATTGAGAAGATGATGGGAATCCTCAAACAAATATCCGCTGCTCCTTCTCCCAAAATGGACCAACTCGAAACCCAAATCTATCATGCCTTCGGCACCTCTGGGAATCTGACGATTGAAGGAAAAAAGTTGGAACAGTTTCTTACCCAAGTCATGGAGCAAAGGGGAATAAAACGATGGTGGGGGCTTTTTGAGAAGAACCCTCTCACAGACGCTGCATTGGGAGCCATCTGCGACGCCTTGGGAAAGATCGGAACGAAGGAGTCAATCAAGATATTAACCCATTTGGGAAAATCTCGCGAAGGCCCCTGGATTCCAAAGGTGAAAGAGGCTTTAAAAAAGATTGAAGAACGAATGCAGATAAGCACCAAGCAACAAGCACCAAATAACAAATAAGTTTCAATGACTGAAATTCAAAACTTGTTCCTGACAAGGTCAGGAATCCTAAATAAATCGTTTTGGTCATTTATAATTGGTGCTTGGACTTTATTTGGCCTGCCTGCCGCAGGCAGGGATTTGGAATTTGGAATTTAAAAAAGATCAGTTCGCTTTCACCACATTAGTGGCTTGAGGTCCTTTGGAACCATTCGCAATTTCAAACTCCACCTCTTCTCCTGCACGAAGAGATTTAAATCCTTCACCCGCAATCCCCGTGTAGTGGACAAAAACATCGTCTCCATCGGGTTGTTTGATAAATCCATATCCTTTCTTTGTGTCAAACCACTTCACAAGCCCCCTTGCCAATGTCATCGCCCTCCTTTACCCCGCACCCTGTAAAGCCCCATTCTTCCCCTGCCTCGCTCCGCCTGCCCCGATTTACGGAGCAAGGCCGGGGCGAAGCGGGGCGGGCAGAACAGGGATATAGGGGTGCATCAGAATATCTACCCCAAAGAAAGCCCCGTGTTTTAACACGGGTACGGGGTTTACCAAAACGATCTTTTCAGCGGCATTGGATACTACTAATCCTTGAGGATGTCAAGATTTTAATCTGAGAGCTCTGAAAAACTACCATACGCTCTCTTGATAACACAGATTTCAAAAAATGATTAAACAGATTTCCTTTATTTTTCAATGTATTTCGTTTCTGTGTAATCGTTTCATAATCTATGTAATCAGAGATTTCTGGACTTTTTCAGAAATCTCAATCTTTTGAAGCTTTTTGTTGCCAAGTAGACCCCGATCAGGATCATCCCTCCACCCATGAGTGTAATCCAATGAATCTCTTCGCCCAAGAATAGATAAGCCCCGATCAAAGTAACAAAGGGTTCCAGATAAAGGTACATTCCCACAATGCTGGAATCCTTTTTCTCCAGAGCCGAATACCAGAAAAGGTAACCCAAACCCGAACAGAAAACTCCCAGAAAGAAGATACTCATCCATGCGGAGAGAGAGAGATGGAGAAGGTTATTCCATCCCCCCTTCAGAATGCTCAGAGGAAGGATAATTAAAAATCCTGATATCATGATGGCCGTGACAGCTGCAAGGGGAGTAAATCGTGAGATAAACTCCTTTCCCCCAACCGTAAAAGTTGTCCAGGCCAGAGCACTCGTTAGCACCAGGAAATCTCCGAGGGTGGATGTAAAACGAAAAAGAGAAAAGGAGAATACCCCTTTTGAGATGATGAGGAAGATCCCACAAAAACCGAGGAGAATCCCAGAGATTTTTCTGGTCGTAATGGCCTCTCCGAGAAAAAGGCGGGCTGCCAGAGTGATAAAGATGGGGTTGATCGCAACGATCCAACCTGTATTGATGGCAGTGGTATAGAGGAGTCCATAGGCCTGAAGAAGGCCGAGGCCAGAAACTCCCACAGCGGCTAAAAGGAAAATATGAATCCAATCCCGATACGAGAACGTTTTCAGGAACGCCTTATCCCGGCCATATTGGGCAAGGAGGAGAAGTAAAGCACCGATCGCATAGCGCAGAGTCAGAAGCGTAAAGGGATGGATCTCCCTTAAGGCCACTTTTGCTGCAATGAAGGAAAATCCCCAGAAGATAATTGCCCACAAAGCTGTCCAGGACAAGACTTCTCCTCAGTCTTTGTTCGAAGGTGTTTAATATTATACTGAGGAGAGGTGTAAGGTCAATGGTGTAAGGTTAAAAGTCAACTTCTCTGCAAAGTTTAGACCTTTATTCAAGACCCATCATCATTTATGACAATGCTAGAAATAAGCCTCTGCTTTCTATTATTCCCCTTCACCTACCACCTTCCACCTTCTTTAACCCCAATCCCTTATTCATCAGTTCTCCCAATTACAATGAACGATGAACCGTAAACCATGAACCTCTAAGAGGTAAAGAAGCTGATATATTCCGGTCTCGATTGATTCAGTGAAAAAATACCCAACGTTCATTGGTCAACAACTGGTTTTATTCAAATCCCAACCCTATCGAACAGATTTCAAAAATAATAAGTGTAACAATATTGACAAATATTTTGTTCTCAATTATGATGTAATAAAAAAACACATTAAGGAGACACAATGAATTCTGTTCGTATTAACATAAGCCTTCCTAAAGAGACTTTTAAAGAACTCTCGAGGGATATCGAACCAAGGAAGAGGAGTCGGTTCATCACTCAGGCTGTCATGAGATCCCTTAAAGAGATTAAGAAACAAAAACTTGCGGCAGAATACGAAGAGGCATCTGCAGAGATTAAGAGAATCAACAAGGACCTTGAAGGAGTAATATCGGATGGCCTCGATTAGGAGAGGAGAGGTCTTCTTGGTCAACTTCGACCCAACGGTTGGGGCTGAGGCTAAAAAGACTCGTCCTGCTGTTGTGGTATCAAACGACATAAACAATGCTCACTCCTCGATTGTTTCTATCTCCCCAATTACTTCGAACGTAACTAAGGTCTATTCTTTCGAGGTTGAAATCCCACCTGGCGTTGGTGGATTAAAAACCCGTTCAAAAGTGATGGTTAACCAAACCAGGGCAGTCGATAAAATCCGACTAATAAAAAAATTAGGGCAACTTTCCGAACAGATCATGGAGGATGTCCATCGGGCTTTAAAATTACACTACGACCTTGAGTAGAAAATAACCTATTTGAAAAACTCCATTGAGCCATGCTGGAATGTGACACCACTGACTTCAAAATGAAGTCAGAAGAGGATGGATATTGAGAGTTGGGCGAGACGCTATAACGTAAATAGAAAGTGACATCCAATTTTCATTTGATCTCAATTGCCTCAATTTCATTATAATTTACTCCCAGGGTTTCCTTCCTACTTCCCAATTTAAGAGCTTCTTCTTTTTTCGACAGCGTCCTTGATCGCACTCTGGCTATACCCGCGGATGATAATTCCTTCAACATCGATCAGAGGGACCCCCTTTGACCCTCCGCTCTTGCTCTGCATCTCCTTTTCCTTGGATGGATCTTTTTCGACATCATACTCGACCAAATTCACGCGGAGGGACTGAAGATATTCCCTAGCTTTTCGGCAATAGCCGCACCAGGAAGTGATATACATGATGACCTTGATGCTGCTGTAAGGCCTTTTCTCTTCTGTGATTCCGCTTTTGGGCTTGGGAGAATTGACTTTAGGGGTGGTTTTAAAGTTTGGCGCCGGTTCATCCTTAAGCGGTATTACCTCTGCATTCATACCCGCCGGCGGCGGCGTATCCGAGAAAAAGACATTGCCATCCTTATCCTTCCATTTATAAAATTCACCGGCTATGGCAGGGGACGAAACTGATAAAGAAACGAATAGGAGCAGAATAATTATTAAAACTTTTGGGAAGTGATCCTTTATCTCATTCATTGCTTTACATCCTCCATACGCCCCAGTCCTTCACATTTTTATCAGACATCGCGAAAATTGGATTCTTCATTATTAAATCAAGGGAGAATGTAGCAAATTGTTTGCCAGAAAAAGAAAAATAATAGTCTTTATTCCATAACTTATTGAAAATTCAATATCTATGAAGTTCTGGAAGCCTGAACATCTAAGGTATAAGAAAACCGCCTACATTCTTGCAGTGGTTCATTTTTGTACAGGTGGTATTGGAGGAACTGCTTTGAGTTCTATGAATCATAATGTTCACTGAGTCTGAAAATCTTTAGACTCCCCGTTGACCAGATAGACTAAGCAGAAAATAAATTGACGCTATGCGCCATGCCCTATGCGTTATCTCATTTGGATTGGACCAACTTTTTTATGGATGACACCTGTGAATAGTGTAGACCTGACACCACAGCTGTGAATACACCCCCTTCCATTTGGCTTAGTCCAAAGGCCCCCCCTCTGGCTCGGAACTTTGGTTAAAAATTTTCCTCCCTTTTGACTTAGATCAAGGAAAAAGTTTTAAGAAGGGGTTATTTATTAATTAAAAATAAGTCGAGGAGGAAAGTACTATGGCAACAAGAAAGATTGTTAGGATTGATGAGGAGAAATGTAATGGTTGTGGGCTCTGTATCCCTAACTGCGCCGAAGGGGCACTTCAAATCGTTGAGGGAAAAGCGAAATTGATCAGCGACAACTTCTGCGATGGCTTGGGAGCCTGTCTCGGAAATTGTCCTCAGGATGCAATTATCATCATTGAAAGGGAGGCTGAAGACTTTGATGAAAAAGCAGTGGAAGTTCACCTTCATAAAAAGGAAGCTGAACCTCAACCTAAACCTGAACCTGTTCCATTATTTACCGGTTGTCCCTCTTCAAGGGTCATGCATTTTAAAGTTCCAGAATCCAGGTTGGAAGCAAACCCATCCGCCCCATCGGTCTCCATGCTTTCTCAATGGCCTGTCCAGTTGAAGTTGGTACCTGTCAATGCCTCTTATTTTCAGGATGCGGACATCCTGGTGGCTGCCGATTGTGTTCCCTTCGCCTATCCAAACTTCCATCAAGATCTTCTCAAGGGGAAGGCAGTGGTGGTAGGTTGTCCTAAACTGGATGACATCCAATATTATAAGGAAAAATTGACTGAGATCTTCAAGAACAACTCCATTAAAAGTGTGACCGTTCCCTATATGGAAGTCCCTTGTTGTTTCGGTTTAGTCAAGGCAACAGAGGATGCCATTGCTGCATCAGGTAAGAAGATTCCCTTTAAGAAGATAAGGATCGGGATTCGTGGGGAGATTAAAGCTGATCAACAGACCGAAGCCTTTCATCGTCCTCATTCGTTTGCACATCCGCATTAAAAATTTGTAGTCATCAGTTCGGAGTTCAGAGTTCGGAGCTTAAAGAATATTAAACATTCTAAACCGAATAAGAAGAGATACAATGAGAAGCAGAGGGCAATGCCCCTGCTTCTCGATATAAAAATGGATCTGGTCTAACTTTTTCTGGAGGTTTTCACCTGGAAAGCAGTAATGAGTTGTTCCAGTTTTTTTTCACCACATTTTGGGCATTTGGCCTTCCTACCATCGTGTTCTCTTATGCTGAGGATGGCAGTAAATTTCTTATTACATTTCGGGCATCGATAGTCGTAGCTGGGCATCTCTTCTCCCTCCTTTCTCTATCTAATCTAAAAAATTTCGTCTAAAAGTAGCCGACTAATAATATAGAAGTTTGGAAGGAGACTGTCAATACCCAACCTTTCATCGAGCCGCATTTCCAGCCCTCTTCTGCTCCAATCTCAGTCTCCGATGCTGGAGCATTTCAATCTCCCTTTGTTGATGAGGTGAGATTTGCTCTAATGCCTTCTCTACATAGGCCATTGCCCTCTCAAAGTCTTTGAGCCGGTGTTCATGGTATTTTGCCAACTCAACGTAAGGAAGGGTGTCCTTTTGATAAGGCCAGGTCACCATCTCCTCCCAGAGAGATCGGGCCTTCTCACCCTGCCCTGTTTTCTTGAAGGCCATGGAGAGCCACCTCATCACTTCCCAAGACAGGTTTTCGTCACATCGCTTTAAGGCGATTTCGAAGCAAGAGATGGCTTTCTCAGGATGGCTATGTTCCCAAAAGAGCCTTCCCAAGGCGAAGTGTTCTATCCCCTTTCTGGGCCGGGCTGCCTGAGGATCATGATAGGTAAGGTGGATTCTTCCAACCAGCGCCACCATGGAGAGGATATCCATCTGGTTATGGTAAAAAACCCGGTGAATCTTACTGGCGTCTCCGGTTTGGAGATAGTCAAAATAGAGGTAGGGTATCCATTCCGATGGAACATCATCTACCCTTTCCATACCCAAAAGTTGGGATTCGAGGGTGATCAGGCGACAGTTTTCGTAAGCTCCTTTCCAAATCCTTCTGGAGGGATAGAGGAGATCAAAATTTGGTATCTCCTTGATCTTTGAAGACAGCCGGGAGAGGATGAATCGAGTTTCAAGGAGCGGGATGTCATAATACCTTCCATTGAAGGTGATCAAGAATTGAAAGGATTCAAGCAGGCCTTTAAGCAGGGAAAGCGAAGCCCTTTCCTCAGAATAGTCCCTCATAAAGAATTGATGAACCAGAAACCCATCCCTTTCGAAGAAACCCAATCCGATCATAAAGGCGAAGGTTCCGGTCCCTCCAGCCAGTCCAGTCGTTTCTGTATCGAGAAAGAGGGCCTTCCGTAGGTCCAATTCCTTAAGCCGCTCATCCTTTGAAATGAGATGGGCGGGGTAAGTAGGAATATCAAGGACTTCCGCTAAGGTCATCTCCCCATATCGAAAGTGAGAAGGAAAATATTCCTTCACCTGAAATGACTCTCCATCAGGGGTTGAAATGACCTCCCCATTGACTAACTCTTCGATGGGAAGGATCACCTTCTTCCGGTAGATCTTCTTCGGTTCGAGAAGCCGATCCAGTCTCTGCCTTAAATCACCAATCACCTGTGACTTGTCTTCTTCCTTGGTTGGAGTAATGGAGGTAAGTCGATCGAGGCGTTCTTTAAGATTCATTGTTCCCAATTGCGGATTGCAGAGTGCGGATTGCGGAGTTCTTAGATCATTAATAAAATATTTTAGTTAAAGATTCCGAAATCTGCATTCCGCATTCCGAATTTTCTATTTTAGAATCTCATTCAGAAGCGCTAATGCCACTTCTTTTGATTTCTCACCGACTTCCTTCGTAGGACCCACACACGAGGGACACCCGTAGCGGCATTCACATTTTGAGATAAGTCTCATGGTCTTCTCAAGAAGTGTTTGGGTATCATCGAAGAGTTGGTGGCTGAACCCCATCCCTCCTGGGTAGTTATCATAGAGGAAGAGCGTTGGTTCAAAGAGATCCATCTTTTCCTTTGAAATCTCCTCCGCAGCGCTGAAGGAGGAGTAGAACCCTTTGGAATCCCTTGAAAGTCGGAGGAACCACTTTGCTCCTCGATCCCCTACACAGCGGTTGAGATCATGGGGGTCGCACATCAGGTGGAGCGCTGCCATGGAATGAAGAGCGTAGCCGAGTCCTAACACACCTTCGATGACCTCCAAACGATGATAGGGAAGCCGCTCCACCAAATCCCTTCTAAAAGTGATCCAATAGGAGGTCGTGTGAAACTGAAGATCCGGCAGTTCGATCTTTCCATAACCCAAGTTTTCAAGGGTATAGAACTTGATCTTTTTATATCCAACAACACGGGTGGCCACTCTCACCTCACCATGTTCGAAGACTGTCCCCTTCCCCTGCTTTCTCTCAAATCCCTCCAGTATGGAAACATCGGTGTAGTCGATCGCATCCGTGTAATAGTCCCCATGGATCTTCTTGACGTAAGCCCTTCGATTAGGATAATCGAGCTTCTCTACGGTATAGAGTTCTGACTCACAGAGGTAGACAGCCCCTTCGTAAAGAGTGGTATGGGCACTGGTAAAGTCGACCTCTGCGATCACCTCCTCTCGTAGTCGAGTCTTTCCGACCTTCCTCTTTGTGGTATCGATCACAACAAAGTTCTCCTCCGATGTGGACCGGAGGCTGACCTTCTCTGCCGGATAGGCATCCTGGGTCCAATACCAATGCTGACCCTTGTGATGGAGCGTCCCTTTCTCTTCGAGATATCTTAACATCTCACCTAAATCTTCTCGTCCAAATTGTTCTCCATCGCTAAAGGGAAGCTCAAAGGCAGCACATTGAATATGGCTGAGCAGGATGAGAAGGTTATCCGGGTTGATCAACCCATGTTCTGGTGATCTCCCGAAGAAGTAGTCCGGGTTTTCGATGATGAATTGATCCAGCGGTTGACTTCGGGCAATGAGGACGGCCAGCGATCTTTCTGATCGCCTTCCCACTCGTCCTGCCTGTTGATAGGTGCTGGCGATCGTACCGGGATAACCTGCGATCAGACAGACATCCAGATCCCCAATGTCGATCCCGAGTTCAAGGGCATTGGTGGAGACGACCGCTCTGACCTCTTTCTCCCTCAATCCTTTTTCGATCTCTCTACGAACCTCGGGTAGATAACCTCCACGATATCCTCGGATTCTTCCTCTCTCCTCTAACCTCTTCTCAAACCGATCTTTCAAGTATTTGGTTAAAATCTCTACATTGAGTCGACTGGTGGCAAAGAAAATGGTCTGAATCCCTTGCTCAATGAAGGGCGTGGCCAACCTTCTGGCTGCATGAATAGGACTTCTTCGGATGCCCAACTCTTTATTGACCACAGGAGGGTTGTAGAAGATGAAGATCTTCTCCGAAGACGGTGCCCCGCTTTGATCGATTAAGAAGACCTCTCTCTCCAAAAGCCTTTCGGCCAACTCCTTAGGGTTGGCGATCGTCGCAGAGCAGCAGATAAATTGAGGGCTCGATCCGTAGAAACGGCAGACCCGATTTAACCGTCTCAAGACATTGGTTATATGAGAACCGAAGACACCACGGTAAGTGTGAAGTTCGTCGATCACCACAAATTTAAGATTCTGGAAGAAAGTCACCCACTTCGTATGATGGGGAAGAATGCCCGTATGAAGCATATCCGGGTTAGTGATCACAATATCTCCCTGGGTGCGAATGGCTTGTCGGGCATCCTGAGGGGTATCTCCATCATAAGTGAAAGTGGTCACCGGTTTTCCGATCCGTTGAATCAAGTTCTGGAGCTCGAACATCTGGTCCTGGGAAAGGGCTTTTGTTGGAAAGAGATAAAAGGCCTTTGAAAAAGGCATGCTCAGTTTCGAATTCAAAACGGGAAGGTTATAGCAGAGGGTCTTCCCAGAAGCGGTGGGAGTCACCACTACCACATTCTTTCCCTCATGAACCGCTTCAATCGCTTCGGCCTGGTGGGAATAGAGACGTTCGATTCCCTCTCTTTCCAACGCCTCTCTTAAAATGGAGTGGATGAAGTTCGGAAAAGGGCGATATTGCCCTTCTCTCCTCTTAAAAATTCTCAGGTCAGTGATACAAGGGGAAATGGCGCGTGAACGTTTCCAGGATCGAATGATCTCTTCAATCGACACCGATGAGTCTCCAGTTATTGGGTTATTAGATAACGAAGCCACTGAGTCATTAAATCTAAGGTCCTTTATTCTGCCTACTGCCTACTGCTTACTGCCTTCTTTTTTGAGCTTTTATATTTGCCATTCGACTGTTTTCCTGATAGTAATAAATTTAGAAAGGAGAAGCAATACGAAATTATATACAAATAAAGAACTGCTCAATCTTGCTAAAAAGGGAGGCTATGCAGTAGGCGCTTTCAACATAAACAATTTGGAGATCCTGCAGGCAGCAGACGGTCCAATCCAAGATGAAGCTTTTTGGGAGTTCCGGGAAAGCCTTGCAATAATAGAAGCGCGAAAAACAAAATTACAATAACCAAATCCCAAGCTCCAAATAAATTCCAATCACCAATAACTCAAAAAGTTTTGTCCTCTGGAATTTGGTCATTGAATATTATTTGATTATTGGTGCTTGGAGCTTGGTTATTATCAGGTTATTCTTTCTCAAACCAATTCCTGATCTTTTCTCTCCAGATCTCTATCCGCTCATGGAGGTGGGGATAACGTTCTTCGATGTGTTTTAAAAAACGCTTTACCAGTTCGCTTCGGGAGGAAAGGATGGCCAGACCGATTATGAGGAAAAGGATTCCTTGAAGGATGGGCAGAAATAGACCGATAATCCCTAATCCAATAAAGAACCAGCCGATGATCAAAATTCCAATCTTCTTTAATCCATTCATTCCGTCGATCTTTTTTATATTAGTGAATCTTAAATTATTGGCGTTTTAATATTATAATTTGAAAATAAAATCAAGCAAATATATGATTTATATTGCTCCCCATTTGTTATCAAGGCATAATCTTGGTGAGTGAATATTTAAACCTATTTTTCGTCTAAAAGGTAAAAGCCCAGTGAATCATGTTGAAATGGAACTGATCTCCCGATGCCAACAAGGGGATCCGGACGCATTGAAGGAGATCTTCGATCAATACCATAAGAAGGTCTACCGGATCGCCTATGGAGTGGTGAGACAAAGGGAGGAGGCCCTCGATATCGTTCAAGAGGTATTTATCAAATTGTATCGCTCCATCCGGAATTTTAAAGGTCAATCAAAATTTTATACATATCTTTATCGAATGGCAATAAATACCGCCATTGACCATGCTCGGAAGATGGGGAGATCTCATTTTTCAAGCCTTGATGAGATAGAAGGCTTCCAACCATCCGATGGGGTTGAAAAAAGACCGGATAGCATTCTCCTCCGTAAGGAGTTAGAAGAAAGGGTGAAAACCTCTCTGGAGAAACTCCCTACTGATCAGAGAATGGCTTTGATCTTCAGAGAGGTGGAGGGACTCTCCTACCAGGAGATGGCAGAAACCATGGGATGTTCCATTGGGACAGTGATGTCCCGTCTCCACTATGCCAGAAAGAGAATCCAGAAATTGTTGAAGGATTATGTTAAAGAGGAGAAAAGGGAATGAAAGATTCCTGCTCTGTTGTATCGAGGCTTTTGGAAAAATATTTTGACCGAGAGATGACGGATGAGGAGAGATCTCTTGTCGAAGCTCACCTTCTTGATTGTCAGGCCTGCCAAGATAGGTTGAGGTCAATGGAGGAGCTTAGAGATTTGGTAAAGGCTCCAGTTGAAGAGGCCGTTCAAAATGAGGATTTTCAATGGATATGGCAAAAGATCGAAAGGGGAATCCGATTAGAAGAAAGGCATACTTTTTGGGAAACCCTCCAGGCGTGGCTCCAAATCTCTCCTCTTTTTCAAAGAAAGGTCTGGATTCCTGCAGTGGCAGCTATGACTATTATTCTCCTTATCACCATCCCCTTGTTTTTCAAAAAAACCCCTTCCCTTTTGGACCAATCTGTTATAGAATATGTGGAAAGTCAGACCCACAATGTGATGATCTACGAATCAGAAAATAAAAAGGTGACGGTAATTTGGCTTTTCGAAGGCCCTGCAGAGGAAACTCCTTCCTCATGAGAAAGATAATTTCTCTCACTACCTTTTTTCTTATCCTTCTCATTCCCATTTCGGTGGCCTTTGCCCAAGTTCAGACCCGAATCAGGGTGATTGAAGCTTCGAATGTGGGATCGAGCATCGACCCTTCTTTAAGGGATGTCCAAAGTGAGTTGAAATCTCTCTCCAATTTCACCTCTTATCGCCTTTTGAAGGATGAAAATTTGAGCCTTTCCCTTAACCGAGCGGTCGATATCCCTGTGCATAAAGGAAGATCCTTAGAAATCACTTTGATTAGCCAACGCAAGGACATGGCCGAATGTAGAGTGAAAATCAAAAGCGAAGGGACAGATATTCTCAACACGCAGGTGAGACTTTTTTCTGGAAGGACCGTCTTAATCGTAGGCCCAAAACATGGCGAAGGTCTGGCCATCATCGCCCTCTCTGCCCGCTTCTAATATCTCCTGTCCCCCCCACAACGATGTTTTGAATAAATTCCCTATTCCCTCCGTCTAAAAAAGTGAAGATTGAAAATTTACCCAAAAAGGAGGGATTCCATATGTGGAAAAAATTAATATCAACGATCTTGGGCATAGCCTTTTTCTCCCTTTTCACCCTCAACTCTGCTGAGGCAGGATCAAAACAACGTTATATGTGGAAAGGAGCTGGAATTGCACTGGGAGCAGTCACCTTAGGAGCAATGGCCTATCAGCTCTATACCCACACCCATCCTTCCCAGCCACCTCAAGTGGTTTATTATCCGCCGCCAGAACCTCGGCACTGTCCTCCACCTCCACCACCTGAATATATTCCAGGCCATTGGGATATTACTCGGGAATGGATTCCAGGAACATGGGAGAGAGTCTGGGTCCCCAGTCACCGTGATCGTTGGGGAAACTGGGTGGAGGGACATTATGAGGAACGCCAAACCCCTGGAGGCTATGTCGAGAGAAGGGTTTGGGTCGAAGGTCATTACCGATATAATTGAATACCAAAAAGGGATAGATTTACCCTTATTTAAAAACAATAAACTTATGATCATCTTAAGATTAGTTGTTGGATTAAGAGGATTTAAGGGGTCAAGGGTTCTAGGGGGCAAGGATTCAAGTGGCCTTTCAATTGCGGAATGCAGAATGTGGAGTGCGGAATAAAAAATCCGAAATCTGCAATCCGAAATCCGCATTCAAAAGAACCCCTGAACCCTTGCCTGCCGGCAGGCAGGCTCGAATCCTTGAATCCTTATCAGCAATTTTTTGAGAGAAGAAACTGAACTTAACCCTTCATTCACCGTTATCATTATTCTCCGCTGCTTTCTCCCTGTAATCACTACCAACACGACTTGCCTTAACAATGCAGATTTCAACTTGTAATCGATAAACTGATTAGGTATATTTGATGCATTAAACTGATTCAATTGTTCGATGATTCAATTGTTCGATTGACAAATGCGAAATTTCTTGATAATGAAGTTACCAATAACGGCTATCTCAAAAGCCAACCCCGTAGTTAAGATCGTCTTTTTTGAGTGGGACTATGAAAAATAGTGTGATTAAGTCAACCCTTCGGCTTCTCCGGCCTAAAGGCCTGAGCTTGCTCAGGGTTGACCCTGAGCGCGCCTTTGCCCACGCCCATGCTCTAAAGAGCAGGGCTTGGGCGTTGTCGAACGGGTCAATCTGGATAATCCTGCCAATCGTTCTTTTCTTTTTATTCTCCTATGCCTCTACTCAAGACAAACAGGATGAGTCGAGGGATGCTGAGTTCTACAACAATCAGGGAGTGCTCTATAGGGATAAAGGTCAATATGATCAGGCAATCTCTGATTTCAATAAGGCTCTTGAGATAAACCCAAGGTATGCTTATGCCTACAACAATCGGGGAATGGCCTATAGGGATAAAGGCCAATATGATCAGGCAATCTCTGATTTCAATAAGGCTCTTGAGATAAACCCAAGGTATGCTTATGCCTACAACAATCGGGGAATGGCCTATAGGGATAAAGGCCAATATGATCAGGCAATCTCTGATTACAACAAGGCTCTTGAGATAAACCCAAGGTATGCTTATGCCTACAACAATCGGGGAATTGCCTACGGGGATAAAGGCCAATATGATCAGGCAATCTCTGATTACAATAAGGCTCTTGAGATAAACCCAAGGTTTGCTTATGCCTATTACAATCGGGGAAATGCCTATTATTATAAAGGCCAATATGATCAGGCAATCTCTGATTACAACAAGGCTCTTGAGGTAAACCCAAGGTATGCTGAGGCCTACAACAATCGGGGAAATGCCTATTATTATAAAGGCCAATATGATCAGGCGATCTCTGATTACAACAAGGCTCTTGAGATAAACCCAAGGTATGCTTATGCTTACAACCATCGGGGAATGGTCTGCGGGGATAAAGGCCAATATGATCAGGCAATCTCCGATTTTAATAAGGCTCTTGAGGTAAACCCAAGGTATGCTGAGGCCTACAACAACCGGGGGAGGGCTTATTACTTAAAAGGAGAATACGGCAAATCTTGGGAGGATATTAAAAAGGCACAAGATTTAGGCTACAAAATTCCTCCTAAATTCCTTGATGATCTTCGTAAGGCTTCGGGAAAACAAAATTGAAGAAAGGGTAAACCGCTTTTTCTCAATCCCCTTTCTATCTAATTGGTATACACACTTTCAACCCGTAATCGTCAACTTCTGGTATGGCATAATCCTCAATCTTTGCAGGTGTAATGTGGCTTAATCAGAGATTGTCTGTTATGTGAAGTCTATCCCTATCTCTCCTGCCGGAGGAAGGGACTCTGCCTGTTCTGCTGAGGCGGAGTTTTCAGCCAGTTATACCGTAAACTTCTGATAAATCTTTTCCTTTGGAAAGATCGGAACAAATAGGGTGGGGTAAATAAGGGGAAGGGACTCATCCTTTCCGATCACCAGATATCCTTTCTCTCGCAAACTTCCGGCGATCTTTTTAAACATATCCATCTGGCTTCCCTTGGAGAAATAGGTGAAGGCTAAGTTTCGACAAAAGACCATATCCATCCCAGAAAATGGTTTTTCATGAATAATGTCGTGCCTTTTAAATTCAATGCACTCCCGGACGGCCTGACCGAGAATGTAAAACCCGTTATCCATCTTGAAATAACCTTTAAGGATATCTTCGGAGACTTCTTTTAGGCTACTTTTTTTATACCTCCCCTCCTTTGCCCTTTCGAGAAGGCTCTCATCAATATCGGTAGCCAAGATAGAGAAATGGATTTGGGGCCAAATCTTTTTAAATTTCTCCTTCCATAATATTGAAAGGCTATAGGGCTCCTCACCACTTGCACAGCCAATGGACCAAACCTTGAAATCTTTCTTATTTTTCTCTTCTAAGAGAGTAGGAATGATGGAATACCCGATGGCATGAAAGACCTCCCGATCTCTAAAAAACCTTGAAATGGTTATTTTAAGGATTTTTAAGAGATGATTTTGCTCTTCGGGATCTTTTTCGATTTTTACCAGGTATTCTTCAAAGTGAGAGAGGCCGATTTGAGCTATTCTATTCTTGACTCTTCTTTCGATCCCTCTTCTTTTGAAAGGTCGCCATTGAAGGCCAAATGATGGAGCGACTTCTTTCAAAAATTCGTCAAAGAGCATGGGATTTTTCGAAGTCGAGCAGTTGCTTCTTTACCTTAATTCCATGGCCAAAACCGCCCAGGCCGCCATTGCTTTCAATGACCCTATGACAGGGAATAATCAAGGGCAGAGGGTTTTTACCATTGGCATTCCCCACCGCACGAAAGGCCTTTGGATGGCCGATAGCCTGTCCAATCTCCTTATAGGATCGTGTCTGCCCGTATGGAATCTTTGCCAATTTTGACCACACTTTTTTCTCGAATGGAGTCCCTCTAAAATCCAATGGACAATCAAAACGCTGGAGTTTACCTTTCAGATATTTTTTTAGTTGAGATAAAACCACTTTATTCTTTCGATCGTCCCTGATGATCTCCCCCGGAAAACGCTTCCTCAACTCATTCAGAAAGGCCTTCTCTGAAGTTAGGTAATCGACCATGCAGACACCCTTCTCCGTGGAAGCAACAAAAACCTTTTTTAAAAATGGTGAATCAAAAGAAGTGTAATAAATCTTTTCCATTTCTACCTCCTAACTCTTAGCTCCATCGGATTTCGCATACATTCTTTCCAAATGGGGCATTTTTTACACCTCAGCCTGTTGCAGGGATTACTGGGATTGGCCGCTTTTACCTTTTGGTTTTTCGTGAGTAAATACTTTAGCTTTCTAAGTTTACTCTTGATTGGAAGGTTATTCTTATTTAAGCCTTTCTCCTTTTTTCCCTCGTATGGAGTTCGGTGTTGTCCCGATGGTCGTTTAGGTCTTTTCTTATCCCGGAGACATCGGTCTTCAGGGTTGCCACATCAGTCTTTAGTACGGACACATCAGCCTGGACTCCTAAGATCGTCTTTTTAAATTCCTCAGGCTCCCTTTGGTTCTCCTCTTTGTGACGTTCCAAGGTCTCCCTAACCATACTAATATCCTCTATCACGGTATCGAACTTTTCTTTTACATCTTCCAAGACAATCTTCAATTCGTCCGAAGCCATTTTTCACCCCTTTTTTTAGTCCTTCCAAACTAACATTACCCTGCGTCAGAAGTCAACCAAAATCTCCAGTTGTCACTTTGTCTTATTTGCCCCTTTGGAGCCTTGGATTCTATCGTTGGGAAGATGATCTGATTTTCATCAATTCTTTGGCCTGGTCTTTGAAGTGATCTCTTTATAATCCGCAGGTTGACGGTTCAAATGCGGCCGTGTGCTCCAGTATCCTCAAGGGCAAAACTCAGAGATTGGTCACCTGGAAAAGATAAGTGTCAATTTTCAACTACGTCCCATCCATCCTAACTCGCTACGTAATTAAGTCAAACATTTTATGAAATCTGAGGCATGAATAATTCTTATAGATTGATATTTTTTCAAATCGGACAAATCTTTGTCCCCAGTTACGATGTAATCGGCGTTTGCCGAGATAGCACATGAAATAAACTTGTCATCTTCAGGATCTCTGCATGCTCCTTTGACGTGTTCGCTCACATTTATCACTTCGAAAAAAGGCAGGATTTCGTGTGCGATAATTGATTTTATCTCGACACGGGACAGGGAAAATTTTGGATATTCAAGAACGGTCCTTAACTCGTCAAAGGTCTCTTTTGAAATAACAGGAGTAATCTTACCTTTTTGCCATAATCCAACAATCCTCGACAGCTCTCCTTTGAAAAGCAAAGCGGATATCAGAACATTCGTATCCAGCACCACTCGTATTATCTTTTTCGGCTTCTTGCCCACTGGATTGCCTCACCTACATCTTTTTCAGTCAAGGCAAGCTTTTTAATTTTTTCCCTAACACTGTCAAGAGATGATTGAACAGGGGTTATCTTCACTGGCATTAAACGGATCGTATTATCTCTGATGCTGACATCAAAATACTTGGCATCCGGGAAGGCTTTAACAATCTCTTTGGGCAATGTTATCTGGTTCTTGGACGTCTTCTTGGCAAGCATGATTCCTTACCTCCTTGTTGTAAGGATACATTACTATTTCCTTTCTGTCAATAACTCTTTATTCCGACTCTTTATTCCGATTGAGTTAATTTGCTTCCAAAACGAGACACATAAATGTGCGAGAACTCCGAGTCTTTGGTCGCGCCGTGCCAGTGTTTCTCGCCGGCAGGGATAATAACAACATCTCCTGTGGTGATCACTTTCTCCTCAGTTTCTGTGGCGATAATCCCTTTCCCGAAAGTGACACCAGGATTTGCTCGCTGTCGTGGGCGTGAAATTTGTTGCGAACCCCCTTCCCGAAATTCACAACATTGACGTTGTACTCTTCACTGTCCGGCAAAAGGACCTGCCTCGTCACATCCGAGCCGGTAAAAAGGGGGCTGCTGAATGATTCCTTTTTTACTTCACTGATTTTAATGACTCTCATTTTAACCTCCTCAAACCCTATCAAAAAATGATAAGAACTCGCTTTTGGTTAGGTTGAATATACGAGAAACGGAGTTGTATGTCAAAAAAAATACCGACTGTGGAGCACAGGAAGTAACTCACATTGTTGATTTCGACTCAAGGCAATCATTTGAAATAATGGGAAAATTAGAGATTAGGAGATTAAGCAAGCAGAGCGGATAAGGTTGGGCGAGGGAAGAGGAGGAACAAGGTAACGAAAGTGATTTATATTCTTTACACTATGCGCCTTGCGCTATGCTCTATGTGTTTTGATTTGTGAATATGGCCAATTTTGTTATGAACAATCCCAATATTTTTGGAAAAGTCAAGAATAAAGATTTGACCCCCAATCTTCAACTTTTTTACGGATGACAACCTATCTTCTAAACCCGGGGAAGATATCCCGCTTCTCTCAACCACTGCTCGGTCAATTTCATACCCTCTTCCAAGGAAAATCGCGGTTGATAGCCCAACTCGCGCCTTGCTTTTTCAATGCTGAAACGCGCTTCGCGGGTCAGAAAGCCCACGGCTTCCCGTGTGAGTTTCGGCGGCTTGCCGCTAAGTTTTGAGGTTACTTCCATACCTAGCGCGATGGCCTTTCCAAACCATTTGGGAACAGATCTAATTTTTGGCTTTCCAGCCATCTGTGCGTAATACCCAAAGAATTCTTTCCAAATCACCGCCATCCCATCGGATACCAGATACACTTCTCCCACGGATTCGTCCCGTTTCGTTGCAACGAGCGTTGCATCAAGGAGATTATCGATATAAACGTAGTTGCAAAGGCCAGTCCCCCCGTTGATCAGCATCATCTGGCCTGAATTTACCAGCTTGATGGGACGAATGGTCCACGGATTGGAATACGGGCCATACACATTGGTGGGTCGAATCACGACTACCGGAAGCCTTGCTTCCTGATGGGCGGCCCACACGGCCTTTTCCGCGGCAATCTTTGTGTCGCAATAGAGATTCCCGCAAGGTTGGCAGGGCGTCGTTTCATCTGCTCTGTCCGGAGGATTCATTCCATATACGGCCACGCTGCTGAAATGGATGAATTTTTTGACTCCCGTGTCCCTCGAAACTTTGAGGATGTTCTCAGTGCCTTTAACATTGGTTCCAAGAAATTCATTCCGGTCTCCGGTCTCTCGCACCACGGCGGCACAATGAAATACAAGATCGCATCCATCGATAGCTCCACGCAACGATTCCAAGTCAAGGAGATCTGCTTTAACGATCTCCAATTGGAGTTTCCGCAGTCGTTCTGCTTTCTTCGCATGACGAACCATGGCGCGGACACGCACTCCCTCTTCAGTAGCAAGTCGTTCCGCCAACCGGCCCCCGATGAAACCGGACGCACCTGTCACTAATGCGGAAAGTCCACGAATCTCCATGGCTCCTCTCGAACTGATTTTGATACGAACTCGCTTGACGGTGAGTTGAATATATGAGAAACGGAGTTGAATGTCAATCCGAAAGGATTACAGGATATGAAGGAAGGTTTTGGGCTAGCCTTGCAGATAACGGAGTTGAGATCTGAACCAAGCTCATAAACAAGTTTTAACAATTTCTGATCCGCGATCTCAGCTCCGTCTGTTCATGCTTCTGTCAAAAGTGCAGACGCGACACCGGAGCCGTACTTACTCTTACTCAATCTCGACCAATCGCGAGTAATTCAACCTAGTCAACAACGTCCCGTTTCATAGTTTATAAACTTTTGGAATTCGTATGTAATCTCGCGGGCATCCTTTTCAAGGAATTTCATAGAGCCCATTTAGCATTATCCTTGAGGCAGTTCAATACCTCTCTTATTCCCACGCATCGTGTAGCGGACTAATCCGCAATGTTCGAGTATTGAGCATATGTAATTACCTCGTGCTAATTGAGATCCAGTTGCCTCCCGAACCAATTTGTCTAAGCTATTTTCAAACGGCTCATTGTCATGAAGAGATGCGACGCGAAGCCAAAGAAGCGGAAAAATGAGGGACGTACGTGCGGAGCGTGCCTATCCGTTCTCATTTTTTGATTTAGGCTTTGCAAAGTTACCTGTCGACCCCCGATCTTGAATTCTTTTACGTTTGTTTCAATCACCCCCCCGGAAGTTGACCTCACTATACAAAAAATTCAATATTATGGCAATTTTCTGGGGAATCAGTAATCGACAAACAGTGATCAGTAAACAGTAATCAGAAAGCAGTATGCAGTAGCCCGAAAGGAGAAGACAAATGGAAAAACTCTTTGCTCTTTGCTATGCTATGGATTTCCAAATCTAAATTGGGCCGCTTTGACCAGACCCATTGGCCCTGTCATCATTGTATTTCCACCTGGAGCGGCGTAGATGAATTTAAATGATGTGCCTTTGAAAATGTCACGATTGGGACCAGTCACTAAGACGGATACGTCTCCATAAAAAGGCCTCAAGGTGATAGCTCCGTGGCCATTCTCCTCAAAGACCTTTCTGCTGCTCAACTCACCTCGCACGAAGAGGTTCAAATCATGCTCCAGTTTCTTTGGAGTCAATTCATGGGTATGGTGTTCATAGAGACCCTCTATTTTTCTCTCAATCAGTAAGGCGGCGATGGTATGTCCGTTGCCCATATTGACGACCAGGGAAGGACCGCGGACTTCATCGATGCAACCCAAGATAGCAGAGAAGGAGGTATCCATCACCAAAACCGGGATTGAGAAAGTTCTTCTTACGGTTTTTACAGCCGATCTCATCCGAAGGAAATGGGCTGGGATGGAGTCTTCTAAAAACTGGAATGTCTCAGGTCTATTATCCTTTCGGAGTATCCTTTCCATATTCTCAAAACGGAAGGCCCGGTCTGAAACTCCTTTGGGTGAAACCCCATGGTCCTGAACCGCAATGGCGATGACATCGATCTTAAAATCTTCTCCAAAGTGTGAAAGGAAGTTTTGGAGCAATGGAAGATCGATCTCTTGGATCTTTAATTCCTGAAAAGGGTTGGACTCTGGCTTGCTTCCTACTTCAATTCCCATTGACCTTACCTCATCCAAGTCATTTCGAATGGAGTAGGCCGAAGACTCCTCCATCACCACACGATGCCCTTTTTTAAGATGACGAAGGATGGCCTGAGTTAAAGACCCTCCTCCGATGGTATCGCCATAGATATAGACATCTCCTTCGATCGCCTTCAGTTTTTCCGAAAAGATTTTGGATGGGGTGGGAAGAACGAGGCTTGTGCAATTCTCGATCTTCCTTTTCGAATCAAAAAGAAGAATATCCTGGGTTCCCGCTCCAATATCAATCGCAAGAATCTTCATCTTTTTTCCCGTGTCCGCATTATGGGGACAGTCCCGAATCTACGACTCCGCTCGGTACGAGTCGATTCCGACTTCGCTCCGTCCGTAATTCTGGGACAGTCCCCCACTGCCTTCTGCTTACTGTTTACTGATAACTATCCTTTTATCACTCCCATGGGGACAAGTTTCACCACCTTGAAGCTGATGCCTGCATGGTGGACGACGTTTACTACATCCGTCACATCTTTATAAGCCTCCGGAATCTCCTCCGCAATCGTCCCCTGGCTTGCTCCCTTGACGATAATTCCTTTATCCTCTAACTCTCTTGCGATTGCCCTTCCCTTTGCCACCTTAATCGCTTGATGGCGGCTCATTACACGACCTGCCCCGTGGCAGGTGCTTCCAAAGGTCTCCTTCATTGCCCTTTCCGTCCCCACCAGCACATAAGAACATCTACCCATATCGCCAGGGATGAGAACGGGTTGACCGATGGATCGGTAATCCTTCGGAATATCTGGGTGGTTTGGAGGGAAAGCCCTTGTCGCGCCTTTCCTATGAACACAGAGTTTCTTTTTCTCTCCATTCACTATGTGGTTCTCAATCTTTGCGATGTTGTGGCAGACATCGTAGATCAAATCCAACTTTAAATCCCTTGGGCTCTTTTGAAAAACCTTTTCAAAGGTTTCCCTCACCCAATGGGTGATCATCTGTCGATTCGTAAAGGCAAAGTTGGCCGCACAGGCCATTGCTTCCAAATAATGACTTCCTTCTGTCGAAAGGACAGGGGCACAGCAGAGTTGGGGATCTGGAAGTTCAATCTGATATTTCTTGGCGGCGTCCAACATCACACGAATGTAATCGTCGCACACCTGGTGCCCTAACCCCCTTGAACCTGTATGGACGATAATCGTGACTTGGTCTCTCCACAATCCCAAAGCTTGAGCAATCGCCTCATCGAATACCTCAGCAACATATCCGACTTCAACGAAATGATTTCCGGAACCGAGCGTTCCTAATTGGGCCTTGCCCCTTTCCATGGCCTTCTCAGAGATACGGTCTGGGTCAGCTCCCTCGATGCATCCCTGTTCCTCAATGTGATCGAGATCTTCTGCTGTGCCAAAACCTCTTTCTACTGCCCATTTGGCCCCCTTTTTAAGAACCCGTCGCTCTTCTTCTCGATTCAATTTGAGGTCTTTTCGGTGGGATCCCACACCTGAAGGGATGTTGGCAAAAAGGACCTCTACCAGCTCCCTCACTCTTCCCTGAATGTCCGTGCGGCTCAAACCTGAGCGCATTAATCGAACGCCTCAGTTGATGTCGTATCCCACCCCTCCTGGTGAAACAATACCATCATTCAGGTCGAAGGCTGCCACACCCCCGATGGGAAAACCATAACCCCAGTGGATATCCGGCATGGCCAAGGAATGGCCCACAATGCCGGGTAGCCATGCCACATTGGCGACTTGGACGAGACTCTGATCTTTTCGAATATCGTTTAACATCCGTTCATCGGCATAGATGATTCCATCGGTTCTCATCTTTCCTTCCCGAGGGATTCTCCACCGATAATCATCTACTTTCTGAACTTTGATTTTTTCCTCTGTCATTGTTGGTTACTCCTATCTTAGTAATCCCCCCAACCCCCCTTTAGTAAAGGGGGGCAAGGGGGGATTTTATTCAGAGATCAAAGATGATTTGGGCTCTCCAATTTCCATCTTCTTTTCGCACTTGAATCTGGTGGTAAGTCACAGCCTTCACCCCTGTCTTGATCACATGAACGCCCTCCTGGAATGGCTCTCCCTTTACCTTCGCCTTTAACCCTCCTTCTCCCACAGACTCTACTTTAAATCCTTTGAATAGGAGATTCTCTACATCATGAAGATAAAGAAGTTCACTCAACCAGTCTACCATGAGGCGCTCCAAATCCTCCCCCCTAATTTCAATCCGCCTTTCTACCCTTCGCCTCACCTTCTTCAAATCGGTGATGAGGTGGAAGAAGGCTTCCCCTGCATTCTCGAAAAGGGTCTTGAGGTCCTCACCATAAACGATGAGGCCAATATCCGCCGTATGATCCAAGATCTCAAAACGCTTCATCTCTGGCCTTCTGATCGCTCACCCTTTTTCTTACCTCTGACGATATTGACCGCCTTCTCCATCAGGTCCGGAATTTTCCCAAAGAAGGATTCTATCATCGCTGGCATTCTCCGGAGATTTATGATCGATACTTCTCCCTCCTTCACAACAAGAAAAGCGATCGGTTCGACACAGATCCCTCCTCCCCCTGCACCTCCGCTTCCACCAGAGGTCTTGATCTGTTCTGTTCCAGCACCTGCACCAATCCCCAAAGAAATCTTGGAGACAGGGAGAACAGTAAATTCTCCTGCCTTGATTCCTTCTCCGACAATGGTCTCCGTCTTGGCCACTGCCTTAAAACCCTCCAAAAGTGTCTTGATTAAGTCTGTTGCTTCCATTGTGATTCACCTCCTCATTACGGTCTTCCTCCCTTCCTTTTTTGGAGAAGAAGAAAGACCCATCTTTTTAAATGGTGGGAAAAAGCCTTCAGAGAGAGCGCGGGTTCCCCTGAAAACTGATTCTCACCCAAAAAATTGATAGTGACACTGATCTTTCGACTTGGTTTCACTGTTTCAAGGGCACTGATCCAACCATAGAGTAACCCATTCATCATGGGATCTGGAAGAGAAAACGTTCCCTCCACTTTTTTAAGCCTCCATTTAGTCAGAAAAGAGAAGGCCTCCTTCAAATAAACCCATCGTATGGGAAAATGGATCTTTTTTTGTCTGAGACGGAAGGGAATCGGAAATCCGAGAATTTTCGTCAAAACCTTTCCTTTTTCCCAAACCAAAGAGAGAAACCCATTCCATTTGAACGAGATCAATCTTTTCTGGGTATTCCAGGACAATGAAAACGGAATCATCCAGTCCTCTTCTTGTTCACCTTCTGAAGAAAGCGTTCTTTAGAGACGAGGATACGTTCGTGTTCACCTTCTGCCACCTTCTCCATCTCATCATAAGCGTCGACCAAGAAGATAAGCCGATTCTTATTCACCTCCTTGAGAATGGCATGGGCAACAACTTTCATGCCGAGAGGTGTTGGGGACAGATGCTTGATCTTCACATGGGTTCCAAGGCTCAATTGATCAGGGGGAATAAATTCCTGGATGGCCTTGATCGCTGCAGCCTCCATCAGTTGAACCAGCCTTGGGGTGGAAAGGACATCCATATCGATGCTCCCCAATTGGCTAACCAGATCTTCATCCCTCACCATCATTTCAAATTTTCCATTCAGTCCTGGTAACATTTCTCCTCCTAAAATGCCAAGGCTCAAATGCTAAGCAGAAACACCTCACCTTTATCCTCTCCCCTCAGGGGAGAGGGTTAGGGTGAGGGAAATTTTAGAATTTGACATTTGGTCCCGCCTTGGCGGGATTGACATTTGGATTCTAAAATTCCTTCAATATTTCTTTGTCGTAAATCTTCTCCAATCTCTCTTTATGGGTCGATTCTTCCTGGGCGAGGATCAAGAGCAACTTTTTTAACATGGGCTCAGTGACCATTTGTGACGTGGATGTATAGAGTTTCTGGGACTTCTCTTCATTCTTGATCGCCATTCTAAGGAGATCGGCATAACTCATATCCGAACGATAGGGGACATCCTCCATCATTTCGCTCAGGCCCAACCCTTTGATCTCTTTCAATTCCATCTGTTCAATCTTCTTCAAATCAAACCCTTCAAGTTTTTTCTTGTGCCCTTTCTCTTCCTTGGCCAATTCTTCAAAGGTCTTTCTGACTCCAGGATCTGACCGATCTGCTGCCATTCGGTAAAAGGCTGCTGCATCGGCCTCCTTCCTGATGGCAAACCTCAAAATCTCATCCAGGCTGTTCAGTCTCATCATCCTCCTCCTTCGTAAAACTCCCTTTCACCTCAAAAATGATCTTTCCCGTCTCTTCCTTAAAATTCTCTGGAACCATGACCGCTCCCCACCCTTTCTGTGGGATGTAGAGTCCGTCGTAAGCTGTATCGAGAAAGGATTTCATCAGAAAAGGAATCCCTGCCTCATTCAGTGCTTGAGACACCCTGTCCCCTTCAAATCGGTTTTCAACAACCCCTGCTTTCACCCAACGGTCCATTTCCCCTCCTCTATTTTATTATATTATATAATGAAAGGAGAAGAACCTAAAGAATAAAATTTTAAGTTGAAAAATATTAAATTGAGAATATAATGTAAGAATTGAATGCCAATTCGATGTTAGGGAGGAGAGATGACGACGAAGAAGTTGGATGAAAAATCCTTTGGAGCCAAAATGAAACAACTTCGCCTGGCAAGAAAGATTTCATTTGAACAGCTTACCAATAAAACAGGATTCTCACAGCGGTATTTGAAGGAAATTGAGGAAGGAATCGCCATTCCTCCTGTCTCTGCGGTCATCCAGATCGCAAAAGCCCTCTCCGTTGACTCAGGCTCCTTCCTTTCTGCTGAAGAACAGGAGGCCTCACAAAGAAGAAGGAGAGAAAGCTTTTTCAAGAGGACTCAGGCCTACTCTTATAAAACGCTCACTCCGGATGCAGAGGAAAAACACATGAAGGCCTTCCTCGTCACCATCGATCCCAAACAGGACCATAAGATGGTGGAGTACCGTCATGAAGGAGAAGAATTTCTTTATGTCATAAAGGGGCATGTAGAGGTAAGGGTGGGCGAAGATCAAAATCTTCTTAAAAAGGGTGAAACCCTTCACTTCAATTCAGGCATTACCCACAAACTTCGTAATCTCAGCAATGAAGAGGCCAAACTCCTTGTCGTGATCTATACCCCGTAATCTCTTTGGAATGATGGAAAAGTGGAGTAATGGAATGCTGGGTTTCAAAAATTAAGAGCCATACTCTCTTTCTTCCTTCTCTTCATTCTTCCAACATTCCAACGTTCCAGTATTCCAGTCCCTTATTCTCTCCAGTTTCTTGGCACGCCAGCAAAGGAGGCCCTCCGTTCTAAGTCGCTCAATTGATTTTCGAAATATCGGATTGCATTGTTAACCCGATTCGCTTCGGAGCGTGTCCCCTGGCTCTCATATTTTGTCTTCAACTTTTTCAAATCCGCTAAATTTCGGTTATAGAAACGGAACTGGCCGACCCAGTAATCCCTACTATAACCGCCTGGTCGCCCAGGTGAGGCGATCCCCTTCATCGAATAGAGGATCATCTTCGAATTGATAGCATCAAGAACCACCTTGAACTTATTAAGAAAAGAGTTCCCTAAAAGTCCATCCTGACCGGAGGGCATGCTATAGATGACTGCCTCTACATTCTCTACCGCAGCATTCCCCACCTTCACAGATTTCAATGTCACCAGGGGGGTGAGGATCACCCCACTGACGGTGTTGCCCGGTATGAAAGGAGTGCTCTCATCGATGGTAATTCCCAACTCCTTCGCTGTCAGTTGATTGATCAACATAAAACTCGCGCCCGAGTCTACGACTAAATATCTCTTCACCCTTTCATTCAGGACGACCTCTGCCAACCACAATTCATGTCTTCTAAAAAGATCCACCTCAAACCCCTTCGATTCAGAGGTCGTGGGAGTAGAAAGAGAAGTCTGTGATTCCTTCACTTTTTCCTTAACTTCTGGAGAAGAGGTCTCTTTAGGGGCTTTTAACATTTCGGCATCCGGACGATATTTCTCTGGAACCTTGGAAAGATCATCAGCGAAATGAAGCGTCCCCTTCTCATCCACCCACTTATACATCTCTCCATAACCGGGGGATACGAAAATGATCATGATAACGATGAAAAGAATAACGCTCTTCATTCTCTCACTCTCGGTCCTCAAAACCTAAGTAATCTTTCATGACGGTATCGTTACCCACGAAAGATGAAAATTGATAATCCCCCCTACCCCCCTTTAGCAAAGGGGGGGTGGGGGGATTTGAAAGCTATTTTCTAAGTAATTCTACTCATTATAAGTTGATATGTCAATTGCTCTCCTCAACTTCTTCTGTTATAATTTTTAAAATTTTAATTAGAAAGGAGATCTTTATGGAGATGAAAACAGAAGAAAATTTAAAGGAGGCATTTGCAGGTGAATCTCAAGCGAATCGAAAATACCTTGCCTTTGCCAAGAAGGCAGAGGAAGAAGGATACCAACAGGTGGCCAAACTCTTCAGGGCCGCAGCCGAAGCCGAAACAGTCCATGCCCATAACCATCTGCGGGTATTAAAAGGAATCAAGACGACAAAGGAGAATATCCAGGAGGCCATCAAAGGCGAAACCCATGAGTTCAAGAAGATGTATCCCGAGATGATGGAAGGAGCAAAGGCTGAAAAGAACGACGAAGGCTATCAGACATTCCATTTCGCCAATGAGGTAGAAAAGATCCACGCTGCTCTTTACTCAAAAGCCCTTGAGAATTTGGGTAAGAACGAGGCACTGGATTATTACGTCTGTCCTGTGTGCGGTAATACGGTGGAAAAGGCTCCCCCTGAGAAGTGCCCGATCTGCGGTGCTCCAGGAAAGAGATTTATCAAAATCGTATGATCACATTCCGTTGGGGTGATGAGGTGATGGGGAAATAGGGCGAATAGAAATTTCTCCCCACCTCCCTATCTCCTTAACTCCCTAATTTCTCAAAAAATGGGGAATCCTTTTTCTTCAAGATGACCGCCTATTTTCTCCATCCGGATTCAATTCGAAAACTCTTTGACACCATTGCACCCACATACGATTTCCTCAATCATCTTCTCAGTCTGAGAAGGGATTTCTACTGGAGGAAGATGGCCGTTCGAGAGCTCAAAGGTTTCGAAGGCTGGATATTGGATATTGCCACAGGGACAGGAGATGTGGCCATAGAAATTGTTTACCAGATTGGCCATAAGAGAAAAGTCTTCGGATTGGACTTCTCTGAGCCCATGATCAGGAGGGCCTACCGGAAGCTTTTGAAGAAAGGCTTTTCGCAAAGGATTGCCTTAAGTCTTGGGGACGCCCTCTCCCTCCCTTTTCGAGAGAATACCTTCACCGCCTCAATGATAGCCTTTGGTCTGAGGAACATCGTAAAGAAGGAGCAGGCTCTCGCCGAAATGGTCCGAGTCATCAAAGAGGATGGGAAGGTGATTATTTTAGAATTCACTTTTCCAAAAAAAGGGTGGATGCGAAGACTCTATCCCATTTATTTTGAAAAAATTCTCCCTTGGATCGGAGGTCTCATCTCTGGTGACAGAGAAGCCTATGCCTATCTCCCGGAATCGGTCTACCATTTTCAATATGCTGAGAATTATGAGGAGATCATGAGGAAAGTCGGACTGAAAAATGTGAGCTCCTGTCCATTGACCGGTGGCATTGCCTCCATCATCACAGGAATGAAAAAGTGCCAATGATTCGGTCCTTCACTTTCTCCGATCTCGATCGCATTCTCCAAATTGAACTTCAATCTTTTCCCAAATCTCCGTACGATTGGGCCACCTTCATCAACCTCCACTATCTTTACCCGGAAACTTTTTTGGTTTATGTCGGTCCAACGCTTGACCGGAAGGAAGGCCAGATCTTAGGTTACATCGTCTTCACTAAAGAGGGACACATTATTTCCATCGCCGTCCATCCTCAGCATCGAAGAAGAGGCATTGGGAAAGAACTCCTTCAAAGAGTGATGATCACTCCCCATCTCAAAAAGGTGTGGGCAGAGGTAAGGAGGAGTAATCAAGGGGCACAGGTCTTCTATTTCCATATGGGATTTCAGATCACAGGTGTGGTTCCAAACTACTATGGGAACGAAGATGCCTTGATCGTTCAGTGGACTTCTCCTTCCGGATCCTATTGACAAGAGCAATCCCCTTTGCTATTGATTAAGTGAATACCGTAATAAGGGAAAACGAATGAGCGGGGTTTTTGGGATCGTATCGAAAAAGAACTGCGCGGACAGCTTGCTTTACGGGACCGATTACCATTCCCACATGGGGACACAATATGGAGGCATGGCTGTCTTAGGAAAGCAATTTTATCGTTCCATTCATGATATCAGTAAATCCCAATTCAAATCGAAATTCTTTGAAGACCATAAAGAAATGAAAGGAAATCTGGGCATCGGAGTGATCAGCGATAGAGATCCCCAACCTCTGATCATCGGATCCAAGTTCGGTACCTTCGCTATTGCTGCAGCAGGCCTGGTCGAAAATGTTGACGAGTTGGCCTCAGAACTTTTTAAAGATGGAGAGACCTTTGGGGAGATGTCGAGCGGTGGTATTAATTCTGTGGAACTGATGGCTAAACTCATCACTCGGGGTCGAACGCTCACCGAAGGGATCGAAGGGGTCTACGACCGTATCAAGGGCTCTGCTTCTATTCTTCTCTTAATGAAGGATGGGATTTATGCGGCCCGCGACCGACTGGGACGAACCCCTCTCGTCATCGGAGAAAGGGATGAAGAATATGTCATTGCCACTGAGACCTGTTCCTTCTTAAATTTGGGTTTTCGAATTAAAAAATACCTCACCCCTGGTGAGATCGTTTTGATTGGAAGATCAGGGTTCGAGGAGAAGTCAGCCGGTAAAAAAACACACCAAATCTGCGCTTTCCTCTGGATCTATACAGGATATCCCGCTTCCAGCTATGAGGGCATCAGTGTCGAATTGGTCAGGGAGCGATGTGGAAGATTTCTGGCTAAGAATGATGATGCGAAGGCAGATCTTGTGGCAGGTGTCCCTGACTCTGGAGTGGGTCATGCCATTGGGTATGCCATGGAATCGGGTCTTCCTTATCGGAGACCTCTTGTCAAATATACACCAGGATATGGACGGAGTTACACGCCTCCGTCCCAGGAGATCCGAGACCTTGTTGCGACGATGAAGCTCATCCCCATCAAGGAGGTGGTCTGTGGAAATCGGGTCATCCTCTGCGAGGACTCCATCGTCAGGGGAACTCAATTGAAAAACTATACCATTAAAAAACTTTGGGAGTGTGGAGCCAAAGAAGTGCATATCCGACCGGCATGTCCACCCTTAATGTTTCCATGTCGATTCGCTCTCTCCACCCGTTCCATCGAAGAACTGGCAGCCCGAAAGGCCATCCATGCCCTTGAGGGAAAATATATCGAAGATGTCAAGGAGTACATCGATTACCGTTCGAAAAAGTACCAACAGATGGTGGAGTCGATCCGTAAGGAATTGGGAGCCACAACACTGAGGTATCAAAAGATCGAAGATATGGTGGAGGCCATCGGTCTTCCCAGAGAAAAACTTTGTCTCTATTGCTGGACCGGAGACTATTAAAACCCAAAGTTTTGAGTTCTGAGTTCAGAGTTCGGAGTTAAAAAAAAACTCCAAACCAAATACTACAAACTCCAAACTAATCACTCCGAACTACTTCGAGAATCGCAGGGTGTCCCCTACTTTGAGACCATTGGCAGAAAACCAACCCTTCTTCATCTCCAGAGCATAGAGGATAGGTTGAGGTGGGTTGTGGGTTTCTAAGGTCAGAGGTTTCATATCTGTGATTCTTACAATCCGACCCTCTTTGTCGATGAAGGCGATACTCAGTGGAATTTGAGTATCTTTCATCCAGAACCCGTGATAGTCTTCTTTTTCGAAGATGAAGAGCATTCCCTCATCCTTACCCAAATGCTTTCTGCCCATCAATCCACAAGTCCTCTCTTCTGGGGTCTTCGCCACCTCCACCCAGATCTCTTTATTCTTGAGGTAAATAGGGACCTTGAGGGAACTTTGGGAATGCGCTGCCGAAGTCAACCCTTCGACTCCCCAGCCTAATCCTTCGACTGCGCTCAGGACAAGCGGCTGAGGCTTGCTCAGGGTTGACCCTGAGCGGCACTTTTCTACCCCGGCTTCTAAGATGGAGCTTGGCGCCGTCGAATGGGTCAACAGGATTAAGAAAAGGATGAAGGTGATCCCCTTAATTCTTCGGTCCGGAGACACTTTCTCCTTTTTCATCCCATTGCCTTTTTTCAAGCAGATCAGCGAGGTTTCGAATCTCATCCTTGATCTTGCCTGTATTCCACTGGATGAACAAAACCCAGAGGGGGAGGAGAAGCCAAATGATCAGAAGGATACCCAGAAAGATCACGATTGCAATGCCGACCCCAAATGGAAGTTCTTTAAAGATCTGTTCGATATACCATTCTATTCCCACTTCCAATCTCCTTTCCCAAAACTTTTATCGGGATTGATCTCCCCCAAATTGTTTTCTCAGTTTTTCGTTAACTTTTAAGATTTGATCCACGTCCGAACCACTGAGCTCCCAGGAATAACTGTCCTTGCCGTCTTTCTTCAACCTAATCTTTACCTCTGGGGGAGGTTGGGTCCTCTCCATCTTCTCTTTTTCCACGATAACCTTCGGAACTGATGGAACTTCTGATTTCCCTTGTGTAGAAAGAGGCTTCCCCTCACAGGCAATGAGGATGAAGGCTAACAAAGTACCGCATGTCAATATTTTTCGATTCAATCTACCCACTCCTTTTTAACTGGAAAGGATCAACCCTGTTGCTGCATGAAATGTTTCCTTCGAAATCTTCAAACTCTTGTCAATGGTGTAGGGGATAAATACCATCTCTTTATAAACATATCCAGCCAAATCAATCTGACCTTAATGCAACAGGGTCAATCCTCTTTTAAGAGCAAACGACATCCTTTTAAGAATTCTTCCTTCGTACGAGCCTCTATCGGATAAGAATAGATTCTGAATTGCACTTCGGTCCCCCTTGGAAGATAGCCGCCCTGAGTCAATTTTACCTGAACCCTTTCGCCAATCTCCTTGGCTATCTTATTATCGTTGAAGGAAAAAATATAAACGATATTGTTTTGAAAAGGGATGACGGTATCGACAACACGGACCAGCTTTTGAAGAGCATACCTCACTCCATCCCAGGATTCATGGCTGAGAATGACCTCTCGTTTGGTCCGTGGGTCCCAAAAATCCACCCGAATCAGGGAGAAAGACATCTTATCCCTCTCTGCTTCCTCCAGCATCGGAGTGAAAAGGAGGTTGAAGATGGTGTTGACCCCAAATACTGGAATGGTGAAGACAAAGGAGGCTCCACCTCCGAATTTGCTCTCCGCATGGATGTCGCCCTGATGACCTTCGATGATCTCTTTGGTGATGGCGAGGCCCAGACCTGTCCCCATGATGATCCCTGTCTGGGTCCTCTGTCCTTGATAGAAACGATCAAATATTTCTGGCAAGTCTTTAGGCGCAATACCGACCCCTGTGTCGGTCACGACCACCTTCAAATAATCCCGCTTCTCTGTAAGCCCCCTCGAATCAATCGTAATCTTTCCACCCGGAGGCGTGAACTTAATTCCGTTGCCGATGAGATTGATGAAGACCTCCACCATTCGATTGCGATCGATTAAGACGAGGGGGGTATCCGGATCGATCCGATTTTCAAGAGTGATTCGCTTCTCCTCCAACTGTTGAGAGAGTGTCATCGATGCATCGTCTACGACTTCAACCAGGAGGGTCGGCTCAAACTTCAGTTTCAACCCTTTCCCGGATTCGATCCTCGAAAAATCGAGAAGCGTTTCGATCAGATTCGTCAACCTTAGAATATTCTTATTGGCAATAACCAAATAATCCCTCTGATCCTCTGTGAGAGGTCCGGCATGGCCTTCGAGCATTAGGGAGATAAATTCCTTGATGACGGTGAGAGGGGTCCGAAGCTCATGTGAGATGCTGGAGATGAAGGTGGACTTCAATTGATCGAGCCGTTTGAGTTCTTCATTCGTCCTCTCCAATTCCAATGATTTCTGAGTCAGATCTCCGATGAGATTCCGCTCCCGGACAACCCGGTTCAATTTCGCTATCATATCATCAATGGTAAAGGGTTTGGTGATGTAATCCGCTGCTCCTAAAGCAACCAAATCGGTGTAAGGATAGGAGGCTCCATAGCCGGTCATGCAGATGATATGTGTATCTGGAAATTCAGCACGGGTTGACTTTATCAATTCTAATCCGTCCATCTCCGGCATCTTGATATCAGTGATCATAATGGTGGTGGGGGTATTCCTCAAAATCTCCAAGGCTTCATTCCCATTTTTGGCTGTGACCGCTTCATAGCCAATTTGGTTCACAATTTTGGAAACCATCTCCCGTGCGGACTCTTCATCATCAACCACTAAGATCCGTTCCTTTTCTGCCATGATTCCTATCCTCAAGAAATGTAGGGGAGTCCCTCTGTGGACTCCTTGCCTGCAGTCAGGCCAAGTTAGGCGGCCACAGAGGGCCGCCTTCTACAACTTTTAATCTCTTATACTTGAATTCCAATGAAAAGGATATTCCTTTTCCCAAATAATTTCAATAAAAATGTCCAACTATTTACATTCCAACTCTTTTTTCCAAGTGGAGAAGAAGGTCCAGAACCGGTCAGAAGTTCCTGGGGGCAGATTGAGAAAGTGAATTCCAGCCGGTATGGTCTCTTCAGAGAGGTGTAAGTTCATCTCCTTCACTTCTTTATAATAAGATCCGATGGCTCTGGCTACATCCATGATGGGGAGGGGTTGGGCCAGTTCAATCTGAACTCTTTCCACTTGAAGGGGATCATAAAATTCGTTTGCCTCTAAATGAAACCCGAATCTCTGTGGATCAGAAAGGATGATCTTGGCTACTGCTATCTTATAGACATAGCGTTCCGTTTCCATGGGAAGATCAAGGTAGAAATAATTTTTTGTCTTCTGGAGTTCTATCTCCTTTCGAACCCTATTCTCTCCTGCATTATAAGCTGCCATCGACAGTGCCCAGCTTCCAAATTCCTCATAGAGGCTTTTCAGGTAGGTCAAAGCGCCTTCGGTGGCCTTAAAGAAATCGAAACGCTCGTCGATCGTCCGGTTTCTCCTCATCCCATATTTTCCCCCGGTGGAGGGAATGAATTGCCAGATCCCGGAGGCCCCGGTGGGAGAGATCGCATAGGGCCGAAGGCTGCTTTCGGTGATGGCCAAGAACTTTAAATCGTCTGGAAGATCCATCTCTTTTAGCCTTTTTTCAATATAGGGAAAGTATCGCTTGGCCCGCTTCATCCATAGGAGGACTTGAGCCTCATTCTCCAATGCCAGGAGGAACTCCCGATCCAAATTCTCCCACACATTCCGATCTTCTATTGGAACCCTCTCCCCACAGAGATACACCTCTTGGGGAAGTTTATAAGTAGTGAGCGGAGGACGAGCATGAATATTTCTCAAGCGGTCTCCCAAGTCTACCACTTCTGAACGGAGATCGGAGATGGATTGCTCCAATGCTCTCAATCTCTCGACTAATAAAACATCATACTTCTCTGAGGACTCTACCTGAACGATTATCTTCTCAGGCCCTCTATTCGCAGATCGATCGGTGGCGCAACCAATGAGCAGTAACCCCATCAAAAAGATGGAGCCAATGACCTTCTTCCTTTTCATCCCTTTATAACCTCCCTCATGGTTGAAGATTTCTGAAATATTCGAAAGAGGTAATTTACAAAATACATAATTTTTATTGAAGATTCAAGCATCGGATTTGACCCCAAATTAGACATTGCATGTGCGAAAAATGAAAAACCCCTCTTGGGTTAAAGGTTTCAGTGAAGTATAATCTTCACCGGGTAGGTGAAACCAATAAGCCAAGGAGGGGTAAAGACATGATACG
>Ga0315285_10000687_pt1 | contig 35317 bp, 47 predicted proteins | sample YL17G09_36_MG_FD_203698 | JGI IMG/M metagenome (GOLD analysis project Ga0315285, IMG submission 203698) | Sediment microbial communities from Yellowstone Lake, YNP, Wyoming, USA - YL17G09_36 | ecosystem: Environmental > Aquatic > Freshwater > Lake > Sediment | place: USA: Wyoming | collected...
CATAGTTTGTCTAATTTTCTCAATTGCAGCATCACCTTTTTGAATAGTTGGATTATTTTGTAGTGATTTCAATTTTTGATCAAGCGATTTAGTTATACTACTATCATTAATAACCTGATACAGTTTGCCTGCAGGATCTGAAGTAACCGAAGGGGTTGAAACTATCGGTTTTACTGGAGATGTTGAGGCTGCTTGACCTAAACTTTTCATAAATACACTTTGCTATGCATAAAGGTTGCGCCTTCATAACTATCAGCCATTCCGCGTCTGTATAATGGTTGGCAATTACCTTGTTTATCTTGATAAACTTTATGTGTAGGTAATCCCGTATGTCCGCAAATTTCGTGCTGACTCGAAGAACTATTAACAATCATTGCACATTTGCTTGGTTGTTCTACCGTATCTACTTTATGTCCAAGACCATAAGTAAATGCTGCTAATGCAGTTTCATATGCTTTTTCATCATCTGAATCAGATAATACATTTAAAGCATCTTCTGCTTTAATATAATTGCCTTCAGCGATTGCGTTTTTAACCGTATTAACTAATTCTGATGGTTTAACGCCATATAGAGGAGACGCTGATAAGGCTGCAACTCGATCAAAGCCTTCTGTACGAAGTAAGGATGATACTGCCATTTTATCAAAGGCTGTTACAGAACCATTACAAAGTAAGATAGTTGGAGGTAATACGTTATTACTTTCAATTTTTAATGGAACTTTGAAAGCAACAGAACCACCATTTAAAGCAACTGAATAAGTAATAGAAGTATCGGTGCTAGCTAACACAGATATATTATAAGTATTAGCTCCACAGCTATGTAATTGTTTCTTAATTAAATCTGCACCACGTTCTATTAATTTAGAACCAAATTTAAAGCTTGCAAATCCTAATTCAGAATCAAATGTTTTAGCCAATGCTTCAAATTGAGGATCTTCAATTTGAGGTAAATTCAATATTAAATTTGGATTTTCTGATTCTATTTCGGTACCCAATATTTGTGGTCCAAGATAATCAGCCTTACTTTCACTTTGAGCATTAAGTTTTGTTAAAGCCAAATCTACATTGCTAATTTCGTGATCATTACCTTTAGCAACTAAAGAAGCTGTTAATACTTCTTCGGCGTGTATTTGCAGTCTATCTCCAGCTTTAGAAGTTAAATAATTATAAACAGTATCTTTTGTAAGCTCTTCTGCACCGGCGTTGCCGACAAACATAGAAGGACTATATAATACTTTATTTCCCAATATTTCGATTGGTACAAGTATTGAAGTAGTTCCACGAGGAGTTTCAAATGATGCAGAACAGATTAAAATGTTATCTTTTCCACATAAAACTTTAGATTGAATATGAAAACCCAATTCTTTAAAACGATTAATACATACTGAAACGGCTTGTTTCATAGCTGTTTGGCTATAATCTTCTTTTGAGCCACCAAATGCTTTGTCTAAAGCTCCCGCAAGTACAGGATCAACTACATTATCAAATGCTTCTTGCATTATATCATTTGAAAAAGCTTCCGTATGAGCGGGCACTGGAGCTGTTTGAACTTCAACTTTACCTAATTCATCACCAAATAATGATGCAAATTTGTTATTACGACTATAAAACTTTTCATATAAATCTTTTACTTCTGCTCTAGAAATAAAGAGTTTTTCTGAATTAGCCATTTTACCAACTACTCTTGACAACATTCCGATCGTATAATCTCCGGGATATTGCTCTTGAGCTTTAGCAAGTTTAACAGTAAAAAGAGGTAATGAGATTTTCTCATTATCTTCTGCGAATTTAGCTAAAGAATTAGCTAATTTTAATAGAGTTTGATGAGCATTAGACATTATGAAAGCTCCGGATATTTGGCTAATATACTTTTTTGTGTATCACGATCGACAGAATTCAATAAAGCTTTCACTAAATTTTTATTACTGGCAAGTCTTTTTGGTAAATATTGTTGAGCCAATGATAAATCACTTTCTTGGAAACCTAATAGGGAGGAGGCGACCTTACATAAATGCTCTTGTTTGTAAAAAATATGTAAATCTGCGCTTTTTACAAGAACAGACCACGGTTGCAGGCTTGCTGTAACAACCTTATCCTCTTCATTATAGAGAGCAATAATATAATCTCCATCATCTGAACTCTGTATTTGCCACAATTCGTCGGCAGGGGCATCTTTGAATTTTACAACATCGAACGCAATTTTAACTATTTTATCTTTAACGTCAGACAGTTTGTAAGATTTTTTAGATACTACACTTGATACATTATCTAAATCAATCGAAAATTTAGGCATTTATACTCCAAAGAGGGATTTCAGAGAAATATGAAAATAATAGTAGGAAATAATTAGTTATTTGGCTAATTAAGATTTTTGTTTCCAATATTTAGCACGAATATCACTCATTTTAACTTTGGTGCTTTCGGAATGTTCTTTACCAATCCATTTACTAAAATTATTAAGCAACTCTATATTATTAACTTTTAATATACGATATACTTTACCATTGCCACCGAAGCCAAACATTGCTTTGATTTCTTTAATAGTTTTACCTTGTTTGTAAGCGGCAACTACTTGATTTTGTATATCTTGTACTTCCATTCGACTGGTAATGCGTTTGGCAACTGTTTCTGCCGATTGCGGCTTACCGGTTAGTTTTTCACTCATTGCCCGTTTAGCTTCATCGGTATGATGCCTACCAAGCATAGGATGTTCTTGCTCAACGTGACGCCGTTTCATAAAATCAGAATTGGCAATTTTCCACTCTTCAGTATGTGGAGACTTTGGTATGCCAACAGTCGCTTCTGATATCTTTTGCCTCGTTTCATTAGAAACAATTCTACCAATATTTGCTTGTGATATTTTTTGCTTTGTTTCTTCTGAATGTTTTCCTAACGATCCGCCACCTTTAATATTATATCCAATTATATGATTACGACTATCATATTTAACTATATACTCTTCTTCTAATCTATTAGCTTCTACTTGATCAAATGTTTTTTCTAATATGGTATATATAAAATTTTCTATTCCATATTTATTAATGGCAGAGTATAAATATACTGAATTTTTATAATTTGAGCCATTTTTACCCATACGAATATTTAACTCATACCAACTTTGACCAATATAAATTTTATTATTAACTTGATTTGTTAATAAATAAATTATGCAATAATTATTTCTTTTCATACATTATTCAACTATCAAAACGGATCACTATCTCGTAGATCTGAAATTTGTTGTAATATTTCATTTACTTTAACATCTTCTTTTACTATTTTTTGTAGTTTTAATCTTACACCGCCATATGTTATAGGTTTTCCTTTATTATCCTTATTTTTATAATCAACATTACCATTAATACAATTATGTGTTATTATTCCATTTGCGATGAAATTATGATGTGGTGCCTTCATACTTAAATCAAATACTATTTCATTTGATTTATTTTCATATTTAATTATATTTTCCCACCTAATATCTGTCCCGACATCATCTAACGTGATAGGAATATCATTAAGTATTGCCAATTGTAGATCTTTTTCTATTATTGTTTGTAATTCTACCCACTCTTGTGTAGTATAAAATTTATGATCGGGGGTTGCTTTTATATTTTTACCAGAAGTAGTAGTAATTTCTAAAATAGGTTTTTCGCCTTGACAAATTACATTACTAATTGTATTATATTTAATATTATGATTTTGATCCATACAAGCAATTTGACGATTCATTATTGAATGTGGATTTAATTCCCACCCCATCCATAAATCAGATAGTCGAGCATTGCCTGCACTGGTATAAATTAAAGTATCTCCTGTGAGACATTTTGTTATTGATGATTGATTAACGCCCAAAGTTTTAGCAATTTCTATTTGAGTTTTACCAGAAGCATACAGTTTAACAACTTCTTTTTGTCTATCTGTAAGATTATCCTCTATAATACGCCACAATTCTTTTTTTAATTGTTCTTCAAGCTCAGCAATATCGTCATTATATGAAAAAGGGTTTAATTTTTTATAAATTGAATCAGTATCAGAGAAGATATCTAATAATTCGTGAGGGTAGGATATTTCCAAAAGTAAATTTTGGTAGGAATCGCTTCGATTTTTTATTTTTTTATAATCTCTCATCATATTAACCTTTAATATTATTTCTTAATAAAAGATTGCCAATAGTTGTTACACTACATTTATTAATTTTAGCCAATTCTCTTCTTGATACCATTCCACTTTTATAAATATCACATATTTCCAATTCCTGCTCCAACGTAAATTTATTACAGCCATTAGAAGATTTATTATAATTAGATTTTCTAATTTCTACACCATTTCTTTTTAAAATGGTTGTAATCATATTTCTCATACAATCAAACTTCTTTCCCAAAGCATATCCAGACATCTCTTCTTCCATATATAGTCTGCATATTTCTTTCTCAATTTCTTCTGAAAATCTTCGATGAGCTTTACTTTCCACACCAACTCGAGATTTTGCTATTGCTAATCTCCACTCATTATCAAATGTTTTACCTTCATTGGTGCCAGCTTTTCCCATAGATCCTTTAGAAATCTTATTTCTATGCTCTCTGCTGAATGGAATTCCTTTTAATGGACTTTCGTGCGTTTCATAATGTTTTTTTAAACTATCTGAAATTCTTAAACCAATCTCTGCTGGTCGCGGACTTACAAATCCACCTACATCTACATTGTAGCCCTTGAATGGATTACGAGTATCATACTGTTTAATCAATTGCGCTTCGGTTCGATTAACATCTTCTTGAGATTTACAAGTAGCAATTACATCAAATTTAAACGCATCAATACCATATTTTACCATAGCCCTCGTCACAACCTGACCGCCTTTATTATACTTGGCATTAGATTTGTGTTGAGACCATCTCAAATCAGAATTGTTGGTCTGACCAATATACAACTTATTGTTAGTCGTATTAGTGATCTGATAAATAAAATACATTACACTAACTATATATCTCTGTATTTCTCATAATTTAGACAAAATAAAACCGACACAGTAAATAACTGCGTCGGTTCATCATTTTTTTAACTTTAATTAATGAATTAATGCTTGTTGCAACTCTTCATCGCCAGAAATCGGTATCTCACTTAAAAAATCATCTAAATCTTTAAAGCCAGACGGAACATAAACGTTAGTAAAATTTGTATATTTACCATATTTCTCTAATATTCTTTCTCTTCCGGAAGCTCCAGCCTCATCATTATCTAATAAGATTTTTATATTATTTGTATAACGTAATAACAATAGTAATTGTTCTGCCGACATATTTGAAGAACCAACTGCTACAACGTTATGTATTCCTTTGTTATGAGCTTGAATACAATCAAATTGCCCTTCAACAATATATACATATCCCAAATCAATAATATTTTGTTTAGCTTCATATAAACCGAACAAATGTTTACTTTTTTCAAAAGAAGTATTTTTATACTTTGATAGATTTATCGAAGCTCGTTCTTCATCATTTAACAAAGATCTACCAACAAGAGCTATAATCTTACCATATACGTCTTTGTATGGTAAGATTAAATTATGATTTTCTAAACTTGAAAATAATATTTTATAATCGGAATCGATATTCTTCTCATAAATTAAATTACTTTCAATCAAAGTCTCTTCATCTATTAAAGAGAATAGTATTTTTAATTGATCCTGTGGTGGAAAAAATCCAAATTTAAATTTCTCTTGTACTGATTTAGTTAATCTTTTATTTAAATAATTTAAAGCATCACTAGCTATTGGACAATTATATAATAAATTACTACATACATCTACAATTGTATCATATTTATTTATTTGCATTTCCTAACATATTCTGTAACATTGTTTTAAATGGAGCACTTATATTAGTTAATTCTTTTTTACAAATTTTACACATAAGCTTATCTTTTTCTAGAGATGGAACTCCTTCAGCCGAACAACTGCCACATTTAACAGAATAAGCATCATTTGTTTTTTCTCGTTTTGTGGTTTGTCCTAATGTTTTAAGAGTATTTTTAGTAAAATGGGTTACATTAGTAATCGTATTCCCGCATTCTGCACATAGTACTGTTCCGCTTAAAACTTCTAATTTAGCCGCTTGTGGCTTCATACATCCCTTGTTATCGCAATTAATTATTACCGGCATTTTTGAGTGCTCCTACTAGTGTAGTTATATCAGCCGGATAATCTACATTCAACTGTATAATATGTGCTCCATCAGTATTTGTAACGCCACATTTGGGAATACTAATCTGATCAGAGTGTTTGCTTTGTGGTTTTATGATAATCTCTTTATTACCATATAAAGTTTCTACTTCTTTAGTGGTACCTTCTAAAGCCTCTAATAAAGAAATAGTTAAGTCTGAATATACATCTTTCTTATTTTTAAGAAACATATTTTTATATGGAATAACTTTTATATGTACAAATACATCAGTATAATTATCTCCCATAATGTGCCTACCGGCGTAATTACCCTCGCCGCCTAATCTTAAAGTTTCATTATTAATACTTCCTGCAGGAATATTGATTTTGCCTTCTCGTTTTTCATTTAAGACTTTTTTACCAGAACAAGCAACGCATTTATCTGTTTTTGTATTTTTGCCAAAACATTTATCACAAGATGTTTGAAAAATCATACCTTTATTATTTAAAGTCTTTCTTCCAAACCCATCACATTGATCACAATCATTTCCAATCTTCTTGCCGCCTGAACCTTGACATAATGAACATTTTAAATTTCTATTGTATATTACTTCTTTCGCACATCCTAATACTGATTCTTGAAATGAAATTTCTACAGTTATTTTAATATGCATTGGTGGTGGTAATTGATCTTCATCACCTCCAAAAATACCTCCGCCATTATTAAAAAATATATCTCCCAAATCAACAACAGTATTCCAAAATCCACCTTGCATATTTGGTTGATATTTATTGGGGTTAGCTCTATAATCTTTTACTAATTGATAAGCTTCATTAATTTGTTTAAATTTATTTGGATCTTTTTTATACAGATCTGGATGATAATCCTTGGCAAGATTTTTCCATTTCTTTTTTAAATCATCATCAGAAATATCTTGAGATACATCAAGTATTTTATAAGCTTCTTGTGGAGTCATTTTCTTTCCTCTTGCGTTTCATTTCATCTAGTTTGTTTGTCATTTTATAACAACAAAACAACCCACAAGCAATGGCATCAGCCTCATCATACAATTCTGTACGAATGGCACCAGTTTTCTTGTACTGTCTCGGTAAATTAACACCTAATAGTTTTTCTACAAGCTCTGGTATCTCTTCTTTTTTTGGCAACTGTGCTGTTAATTTTAATCCGTGCCTAATTGCCATAACACTATATAGTTCTGGTATTTCTCCCAAATACTCATAAGTGGTTAAACCAACTAAACGATTATATAATGCTAGTTTAATTATGGTGTTTGCTGAACTTACTTTTGGCATAAATTGCGCAATATCTTCTATTGCTACTTTATCTGGCTTATGTTCTTGTAATAACTCTAATATATCTTCTTTTAGAGTTTTTAAATTCTCAAACAAATGTCCCGATTTAGATGGTTTATAAAACCCGGAATCAAGTAATTTTATATTGTTTGCTTTATCTATATCAAAGATAGCCCAACCAATTACAGAGCTAGATACGTCGAATGACATAACCTTATTGTATAACATATATACATATATACCGATACAATAAAAAAAGAGGCGGATATTGCTATCCGCCTCTTCATATTCATCTAATTAAATATTAGAAGGGTAATGCTGCTGATTTTGCATCACTATCTGGAAAGTCCTCACCATCAGTATCTTCACTATTAGAGGCGAAAGATACGGGCTTATCGACTTGTGAAGTTGGCACGTAATCTCCGCCACCTTTGAGGAAATCTGCTAACAGATTTTCAAAACGCTCTTTAGTTTTTTGTGGATCTGGAGGCGTACAACGACGCTCTAAATCTGCAAGATCAACCATCTCTTTGAGAATTAAATCTTGCGCCGAAAGTGGACGTTTTGGTTTTGCAACTGATTTGTAATAATTCATTGGTCCTCCGTGTGGATTAACAACGATATCAAAATCGTATTGAATTAGCTCTCCCCAATCTTCATCGCTTGCATAAGTTTGAATATCGCTTAAAATTGACCAACTAACATCTAAAATCTTATAAGCATTAGATTGTCTATCAATTACACCAAGCAACCAGCGTTTCTTTGGCTTATCACCTTTTGCACAAACAACGCAAGAACCGTGTTTAGCAGAGCAATAAATACGGTGTCCGAAACCTTTCTCGCCTTCAAACTTATATTTGTGCTGATAATATTGATATGGGTCGGTAAGAACTCTAATTAAATTTGAACCAGGTTTTAATTTAAGAAAGCGATCTTTACCGCTTGCTGGACGATCTCCGCCAGCAAGAGAACTATCACTCCAAGAAACCTGACCGTGTACTATTTGTGTTGACATTTATTTTCCTATTTTTCTACTATGATCTTTTATTATCGTAAGATAATTATATGATCTATTTATATTACTGTCTGTCTTACTATTTAACGGCGTGAAAAACTAACTACACGCTTGCGATCGTGATCTGGCGTACGAGTAAAAGCTACTCGATATCCTTCTCTACGAATGGCTGGAACAACCTTATTCACTACTCGTCGTAATGAGCTTGCTGAACCTGGCCACATCTCTGGTGCCGTGCGACCTGTAATTGCTGAAAGCAAATCTGTCATTGTACCACGCCAATTACCATTACGGCGTTGGAGTAATGAAAGAACACGGGCTCGAACTGTTGAAACTACTTCTTTGTTTGTTAATATGTTACGCATTTGATTATTTCCTATTATGTCTTAATATTATTTTTGTTTAAAAATAAGGTTTTGTATACTTACGATTCGTTGCCAAGGCAACTGCACCTCTTTATATAACCTCTTGTCCGCAGAATTTATAATTTCTTGATAATTAGTGGTAAGTTTATTTACCTTTTCTTTTGTCTCGATCCCTACTATTGTAACAGAGTATGGGTGTTCATCGAGTTTTATTGCTAAAAATTGACGAGTAGCCATTGCGCTGGACGGATCTTCAGTTGTTACCAAATAAACTGGTATAACTTTTTTTTGAGGATCATATGATCTGCTTCCTACTGGCGTAATATCAACGATAGGCATTAATCATCTCCATCTTCATCTTCTTTATCATCCCACCCTTTTATATCGTGTTCTTTTTTAATCTCATCTAAAAGATGAATGCCTGCGGCACTGACAACAATTTCTGTTTGCGCCAAACAATCAGCACCATCAAAAAGATGGTTCTTTTTAGTTCTAGCAACCGTCTGAATGCCGAATTTAATTTTCTCTCCACCTTTTACTCTTGTTAAATCTTTTTTACGAGTTAATTGAATAATAAGACTGGAAAGATATTGAAGGGTTTGTCCTCCTTTTTCTGTAACGCCTACACTTCCAATATTTGCATATACTTGATTGATACATAATAAAGCGATTGTTGCTTCGCCATTATCTTTGGTAACAAACTCATTCATCATTCTATTGAATTTTCGAAGCGCCCACCCCGTTTCTTTTGCAGCAACACCCGGTTGTCTTGAAATATCCTCATCATCTTCATCACTCTCGGTAGAGTTAATACTAGCACCTACACTATCCCATACGACAAGTATTTTAGCACTATGATTTTGTTCTTTAATTGCTTTAATATAATATGCGACCGCTCTTGCTCCGCCAATAATATCATTAGTATCAACAACTAGTAATTGATCGGATTTGCCGCCCATTTGTTTGTCAAAACGTTCCGCATTAAATTTACGTTCACTATCCCATAAGATAACAGATACGTCTTGGTCTTGTGCATCTTTCATAAAAGATAAAGCGTGTGTGGATTTGCCAGAATCTGGACGACCGGAGATTTGGACAATTTTACCGAATGGTATACCTCTTAATCTCGTGAGTTTAAACCAATGATCTCCGCCTCTCCATAAAACGAAATCACTATCTTTAGTTGGTCTAATAATGGTGCTACCAGTAGATAATTGACGCTTTAATCCTTTATCTTCTTTGCCATAAAATTCTTGTGCTCTTTTAACTATTTTATTAATATCTAATCCTGCAGACATTAACGCTGCTGGTTTTGTATTTTCTGTTTTTTCTTTTATCATATGTTTTCCTTATTTAAATTAAGAACCGAACTCTCGTTTACCTAAATTTCTATAAAAAATATGTCCATTAGAGAGAACATTTAATATGAAATTCCATTTTTTATATTCGGCTTCTTTTTTAACCATTTCTTCTTTCATTTTAAAAATTTCATCATCTTTAGATATTGCATGATCTAATGCAGCCTCCGTTAGTTTTTTCTCATTACCTAATGCTCCACTTTTATATTCGAAATATTTTTGTGAAGATAGACGTTCAACTTCATTTTTTGCCATTTTAGCTTTTAATTCAGCTTCAGACAAATAGCTTGATAATCTTAATTGAATTTCTAAAAATAGAGCTGCATTCTTTTCAGCTCTTTCTGGCTCACAATCACCTTGATAAGCAAGATTTAATTCTGCTAAACATTTTTCAAGTAATTTTTCTAATTCTTCCTGATTCATTGTCTTACTTCAATACCTTATTTTTTAGTGGATAATTCTAATAATTTTTCATCTATTAGTTTATTTTTTTCGTTCATTTGATCTGTTAATGATTTATGTAAAGCGGCAGTTGCTGCGTGCATTTGCCTGACGTGTTGATGTACCATTAAGCCGCTTATAAATAAGAAAACTTCCATACTTGTATAACGGCTGCTGGGAGGTTTAAGAAAAATAATAATACCATCATTATCGCTTTGGAATAAATCTTTAAATAACTCTTCACCTTTAAAATTAGGACGATCATATGATCGACAAATAGATTGATACATATCCCATTCTGATGGGGTTAATGCTAACTTTTTATTATCTATAATTTTAATGGAGGTAGGCATTATGACGATCTTTTAATCAAACCGAGAGAGCCGGTCATAGATAATTGTTCTAATTTTTGAAGTTTTTCAATTTCAGCATAATTCATTTGACCATTATCTGGCGTCTCAAATAATCCAGCCATAGATTGCATTTCTCTATTTGAAAGTGGTACTTCATTAAATGGAGCAAAATCTTCTCCATCACCTATATCATTAGTATCTTCAGATGCTTGAGAAACTAATCCGCCTTGAATATCTTTTACCAGTGTTTCGTATTTAATTTTATCAACACCGGCTCTTTTGCTAAATAAATTAGCCCTATCTGCTGATAATAAAGATTGTTCTTTATCTGTTCGTTTAACTTTTGGAGTAGGTTTTTTAACTACTTTAACTAGCTCTTCTACTTCGGTATCTTGAGCACGAGGCTCAATTTCGGAATCAGTTTCAGTATCTAACCCAACTTCTTCTTTTTGTACAATTTTAGAACGATGTGTATTTACAAGCCAAATTGCCAAATCTCCCAAATCATTACCATCTTTATTAAGAATGGTGGTCATTTGAAGATATAAATCTTTTACATCTTCTTGCATCATAGTTTGACCACATTTGGGACAACAGTTAGTTGTAAAAGAATGTTGAAAGTCTGATGAGACTTGACAATTACAATTTTTACATTTCATATAATATCCTATATTTCCTTATGATTATATATCCAACGAAAACGGATCTTCGTTCAAATCAACCAAACCTTCTGCAAATAATTGATCTTCTAATTCCTGAACTAAATCAGAGCTTTCCGTAATTACTGCATCTTTAATGGACATCTTTTTTGCTTTCAGATCTCTTGGTAAAGCTGGAGGTGGTATGAGTTCGTGTAATGATTCTAAAATAATACCCATTTCATTTTCATATAAATTACACGTGCCTGTAAAATGAATAACATATCCTGGTTCAAAAGCTAATTTGCTTGTTTTTAATTTTTGTTTAATTTCATTCCAACGTTCTGGAAAAATAGTTAAACCGCATTGAACTCCAAATTCATCTTCTAACATAACTTTAGCCATTTCTTGTCCTAAAAATCGACTATTTTCCTTTTTAACTTTTAATTCAAATACAGTTTTAATTTCAGCTTTAATAGATGGTATAGCTGTTTTATTTTTACTTAATTTAATAGTAGACATATTGGCGTGCATTTTATCTTGAAAGAATTTACCAAATGCATCTTTTTTAGTGCATACGAATGCTTCTCCCAGATAATGTTTTTCAAGAGCAAATAATTCTGGTTGAGACCAATCATTTTCCTGAATCCAAGGAAACTTAAATGTTTCTGTTTTAGGATCGTGTTTTTTAAGCCACACTTGTAATTTTTTACGATAATCAGAACAATATAGATAAATTGATTTTCTTGGAATTCCAAAACTATCCATACATCCGCTTGCCGCTAATGCTTGTATTGCAGAAGATCTAACTTTACGAGTATCAGAGCGAAGCATAAAATCATCAAAATCTTTGAAGGGTCTTTTCTCTAAAATATCTTCAATGGCGTCTGCGCCTAAAAACTTTAAAGCATCTAATCCGGTAAGCAATGTATTACGATCTAATAATTGATAATCCATTAGAGATTTATTTAAATTTGGTGGTAAGATTTTTACTTTTTGATTACGTAATTCCATTTTAGCGCGATCAATATTAGAAGCCGCATCTGGCGCATTAGAACTATTATCTGCCATCAAATTTGCCAATAAAAATTCTATTGGATAATTTGCTTTTAAATAAGCAGTAATATATGAAATAAAAGAATACATTACAGCGTGTGATTTATTAAATGTGTAGCCTTGGAATTTATTAATTTCTTCATCCCAAATTCTAGCCGCCATTACACGTTCAATATTATTATTGCTAACGGCGCCTTCAATAAATTCTTCTCTCAATTCTTTTACTTTGGCTGGATTTTTACCCTTGTCTTTAATTAATTTACGAATACGATCTGACTCATTGAGTGACCATCCAGCAACGTCTTTTCCTAATTGAAGAATAGATTCGTCAAATAATCCGAATCCGTATGTTTTTTCGAAAGCAGTACGTAAAGATGGGTGTAAAAGTTTAAATTCTCTTTTACCTTCTCTGGTCTTAATAAAATCATCAACAATATTTTTGGCTGCTGGACGAGCTAACGTAGTAATAATTGCTAAATCTTCTATATTTTTTGGTTTGATTTTTTTACACAAATCAATGGTGGCAGCGCTGGTTCCGAATTGAAAGACACCAAACGTATCTCCGCGTGAAATAAGATCATATGTTTTTTTATCATAATCTTCAAAATCAATATCTTCTAAAATAAGTTTTTTATCTCTATTTTTATTAATTAAATTAAGAGTAGTATCTATAAGGTCTAAAGTAGACAATCCTAGAACGTCTAATTTAAGAAGACCATTTTCTTCTGTATTATATTTTTCATATTCTAAAGCCTGATTATTATCTTTATCTTTTCTGATAGGAACCAATCCGGCAAGGGGGCGACGAGATATGACTATAGCGGCGGCGTGAGTTGAAAAATTTCTTACTTTACCCAAAATATTTGCATTTTGTGATAATTGTGGATATCTTTTAACATACTCCATAAATAATGGACTTGTTTTAAGCTCATTAAACTCTATAGAATTTTTTACTTCTTTAGAAATAGAATCAGCAATTAAATTACCAATTCTAACAGCTTCTTTTCTATTACCGCCAAATTCCAAAGAACGCGCAATATCTCTCGTATAAACTTTAGGAGTAATTCTACTAAAGTTAGAAACGAAAGCCACCTTATCTGTTCCATATTTTTGTTGTAAATAATTAATAACTTCGCCTCGTCCCGAAGTGGCGATATCTTGATCTATATCTGGTGGACTTGAACGCTCTCTATTTTGAAAGCGTGCAAAAATCAACCCGTAGCGTAGAGGATCGGCTTTATGAATATCTAATAAATATGCAATAAGACATCCGCCAACGCTACCGCGCCCGGGTCCAATACCAATACCTTTTTTACGTGCCCAATCAATATAATCAGCAACAATTAACATATAGGAACTAAAACCTTGAAAATCTAAAACTGACAATTCTTCTTCAATACGTTCTATATATTCGCGCTCTTTAATAAGAGAGACTCTGTTTTTAATTTTACTATTGAATACTTGATAACACTTATAACGTAGATAGGCAGAATCTTCGGCTAGTGATTGGATATTAACTGTTTGTTCGTTAAGCCATTCTTGAAACTGCGTATAATCAGCTACTTCTTTGACTGGAAAGACTGGCAATTCCTTGCCGTTAGGATTAGAATACTTCGGATCAATCCATTCTGGTATTTCGCATTTATCAGCAAAATATAATGTGTTTGCGCAAATTTCTTCAGCAAATTTATCGCCAAAATTACGGGCAAAAAAGGAACGAACTTCCTCATATGATTTTAAGTAAAAATCTGGTACCGCGTAACGTAAACGAGCATTTGAATACGTGGGTTGCATTGCGCCAATAGCTAACAAGACATCGTGCATTGACGCGTCTTCTTTTTTTAAATAATGAGTATTGGTGGTTGGAACAACCTTAAGTCCAAATTTCTCGGCTAATTTAATCAAATGGTAATTAGTAAAAACTTGATTAATAGCATTATGATAAGGCGAAGCTGGTCTACTCAATGCATTAGGTTGAACTTCAATGCCCAAATTATCTTTACCGAAAATTCCAATTAATCTTTTTGCATCAGTTTCTGCTGCTTCAAAATTTCTAGCATTAATACTTTGCCCAAGAATACCATTACCACAAGAAGTTAAACAAGTTACTCCTTTATAGCGTTCTTCTAGTAATTTCCAATCTATAACTGGTAAAACTTTACGTCCTGTAATAATTGGATTATCAAATCCAGTCCTATTAAGAGCTAATACATTTCTATATCCCTCGGCATTTTGAGCTAATAGAATAACGTGTCTCATCTTCTCTTCTTTTTTATGAACATCAGATAAGAAATAAAATTCAGCACCAACAATTAATTTAACTCCTGTTTCTTTAGATGCTTTATAAGCATCCCAAATCCCGGAAAAAGTCCCGTGGTCAGTTAAAGCCAATGCTGGTTGATTAAGTTCTTTCGCTCTTACCAATAAATCTTTAGGTGAAGGTAGTGCGTCAAGAATAGAATAATATGAATGATTGTGTAAACTTACGAAACTCATAACTGTATCCTTTGTGTATTGTACTCAACAAAAGCCTAACAAGTAGTTCTATGGCTATCGCCATTTTGTTGTAGTAATTGTTACATTATTAAAATAGAATTTTTAACTAAAATTTCTTTTAAATATTTTTCATCTAAATCTTCCATATTATCATAAATATTTTTTATAGATTTAAATCTACTTTTCCAGAAATCTTTTTTTTCCGAATAGCGTGTGAGGAAATGTTTTAATTCTCCCTCGTTTAGTTCCTTATGTCTATACAGCATATGTGAAATTAATTTTATATCTTCCCAATATTCTATTAATATATCGCCAGTGTCATTTTGAACTTGTTTTTTAAATAAAAATCTTGCTTTGCCTGGTTCTGCCAAATTATATGTGTGAATTAATTTTGCAGCATCTTGAATATCATCAGATGAACCTATACGCAAATGCATTGGAAATTTATCAGAACCACAAATGTCCTGATAATATAATTTCTCTCCAACCATTCCTGCATATAACGTTTGTACTTCATAAATTAATAATATTTTAGCTAATAATTTATTTTCTATATTATCAGGATCATATACTTCATACAAAGTATTACCGTGTTCATATTTATCTGACATAACAGAAACGTGATACACACGCATAAAATTATACAAACCGCAAATAGTATGCGCAGCCTCGTGCCAACACATTGCGATTAATTCATAGTCGCCGGCTTGTTTATTAATGATACTGGTATTAGACATTATAAATACGCTAAAATAGTTCTTTCAAGTAGTTTAGCACTTTCTTCGCATTTGGCATTTTTACATTTAATAGTGAATTGATTCATTCCAAAAACGCCGGTTGCCGTTAATCCTTTATCTTCAATATAAATCATACCTGCATCAATATAAGTTTTGACAAAAGAGAAGCCGGCTCGTTGAAAAATTTCCAAATGATCTTTTTTAATTGGAGTATTAAGCTTCCAAATCATTTGTTTTTTTCCACAACAAGAAACGATTTCTCTTTTGTCAATTTGAATCAAATACGTACTCCGCGACTTTCTAACATAAATAAACAATATTTAATTTTAGCCGTTTCAGTACCTTTAGCTTCTGCAAATGGAGCTGTAGCTTCTTTAAGATCTTCTTTCATTTTAGTAATCTTTTCATTAGCATCTCGTTCATTTTCAATTTCGTAGAGATTACGTTCTGATGAAAGAATGAATTTCTTAATTTCTTCAGTATCTGCTCCCTCCACAGTATCTACATATCCTGCAGCATATTCATTCAATTTTTTTAAATATTTTTCTGGAAAATGTTTATCTTTCATTTTTTAATCTTTCTTTTAATTCTTGTTTTTTGTTGTTTATTTGTTCTTGTGTCAATTTTGGTGTTGATTTATTATTTTTAGATTCACATATAATACATTTATTAGTATCAATTGGATCACGAACGATAATTGAAGATCTTCCAACAATAAATAATGCCGAGCAGTCTTCGCATTTATAATGCCAATCGCATCCTTTGCTAAAAATATTTATCAACATTTATTCAACTATAGTTGAATTCTTTGCAATAAATTCCATTGTAAAATCATCTCTAACAGTTGACACTAATGCATTCATATATCCAGATTTATGAATGGTTTCTAATATTTCTTCGTCTGATTTTCCTATCATACCTGGCATAGTAGCATAATCTTTAACATTAGATTTAATCTGTGTCATTACTTCTTCGTCAGAAGATTGAGCCTCTGGTTCAACTTCTCTAATTTTATCTAAAATTATAGAAAGTTTCACATTTTTAGTTGCAAATGTAAGAAAATTACTTTTATTTTCATCTGCTAATTGATCCCAATTTTGTCCGTATTGTCTACATAACATTTTGGCTTCAAAAGTAGCTAACCAATCTGGTACAACAAATTCGTGATTTTGAACTAATCTACTAGCTATTTGCTCTGCTATATATTTCTTTTCAAGCTCTTGAACTCTTCTTGACGCCATACCTTGAGTTAAAGAAATCATTTCAGCCATATCTTTAGCTCCTATTTTAAAAGCAAGAGCATCATCAAGCGCGGCAGGTATAGATTTAGATGCCATAGCAAGTTCTACTTGAAATTTAACGGTTTTACCCATTAATTCTATAAATGAAGATGAATCGGGTATTAATGTAGTAAATTCTCTTTTTTCACCAACTTTCATACCTAATAAGTTTTCATTAAAAGATTCAACAGATGATTTGCCAATTATAAGAAGCTCTCCTTCAACTTGAGTAACCGGCTCTTCTTGTCCTTCAACATATCCGGTATAATTAACTATCGCAGTATCATTATTTTGAATAAAATCATTGTCTGCGAACGGAATAGTTTCTCCATTACGACTTCTTAATTCTTGTAGAATTTTTTCTGCCATTTCTACAGAATCAGGAGTATTTCCTTTAGGAATATTAAATCCTTTATATTCTTTTAATTCTACTTCTGGAACTTTATTAACACAAAAATCACATTTGAATTTAGAACCATCTAAATGTAAAGACAAGAATTGAGGTTGTCCAAATGGTCTAATATTTTTTTCTGCAACGACAATTTGAAAAGCACTTTGTGCTAATTCGCTTTTCATCACTTCATCGATTTTATTTTTGAAGTGATGTTTAATGGCGGTTAAAGTTGCTTTGCCTGGTCTAAAGCCTGGAACTTGTCCTGCTTTAAAGTACTGAACAACTTCCGATCTTTTAGCTTCTACTTGTTTATCATCCGCTTCAAATTTAACATTTAGTCTACAGTACTCTATTTCATTTATTTCTATAAGCATACTTCCTCTTTACCAACTAGTTTTACCAGTTTTATATTTTCCTGTTATTGTTTTTAATCCGGTGGGACACAAATCTATATAATCACAATATGCACATAATGGACTAGGATTTGGTTCAAATTTTTCTTCTTTATGAATTTCATTCGCATAACTTTCATAAATATTTTTTATAGTTAAAATCTCATCTAAATCAAACTCTTTTGTAATAAATTCAATATTATGTTTAAGCATAATATATGAGACTCTAACTTTTTTAATCTCTGGATGCTCATTATATATAACGTACGCATATGTTAAAAGTTGTAACAAATCATTTTTTAAATATTTAGTGGATTTGCTGGTTTTGTAATCTAATACGTGATATACACCATCATCATCTAATTGAATTCTATCAATCATACCTGTTAAAACTACATCTTTATTTAAAGTTAAATTAAATGTTTTTTCTACACTTAATACTCTTTTAACTTCGTCTTTATGAGTATCTAAATGTTTTAAATACTTGGTGCATATATCGAATACTTCGTCTTTTGCTTCTTGAGTTAAAGTGGCTTTAAATTCTTTTAAAGCTTCATTAAAAGAATTGGACATAACTGTAGCATATTTTTCTTTAGATCCGTCTATGTAAGCTAAATGAAATAACTCTAAAATTCTATGAGCAAATCTTCCAAAGACGTGAAATGACCATTCTTTTCTTGGTAGCTTTTGAATATATGAAAATTTATATTTTGCTTTACAACTTTTAAAAGTTGAAGTTTTTGATACGGATAACTTGATGAATTCTGACATTGTCATCTGTCTATATCAGCTCCGTGAGACACAATAATGAAAATGGCTTTTAAGTCAGCACGCTATATCTAAATAAGTTCCAACTGAATACTTTTCCAACACCGCCATTATTACGTCCAAATACCATTCCGGATAAATTACCCGGATCAGTTTGCTTGGGCTCATAAGGAGATGAAGATATAATCCACCTATTAGTAGAACTATCTCTATAATATGAAGTAATCATTTGTGTGCGAGGATTATAATATGATCGTAAAAAAGAACCAGTTATAGTTGGAGATTCTAACCCACTTGCATATAATGCAGAACCATCTTTACTGACTTCCAAATTTTCCAATGAGAAAGATTGGGGATTAATTTGTGGAGGATTACTAGGGTCCTCTGTAGTAATGTCTTGAAAAATTACCATAGCTTTAGAATTAAATAATGGACTTTGTCGTGTAGATTCTTCTGGATTATATTCTAAAGCACTTCTACGTCCAATAATAGTAACTTTGCCTGGGAGATTTCCAACATTAGATGTTGTTTTATTTAAATAGTCTGTAGTAGAATAAATATTTAAATAATCATCAAATTTTTCATTTGCAGCAACAGGATCGCCATTAGCGTCATAACCGTATGTAATTTCTGGCAACGTAGGATCGTCAACCGTAACACCCGCGCCGCCTGGATTTAAATAATTTACCGTAGGAGATGGGGAGTTACTGCCAAAAGGATATTGAGAATAAGGAGCATTATTAGAATCATCTGATAAAACGGAATGAGGGAGACGGGCATTGTGTAAAATATCAGTTGAATATATTGTTGTAACAATAGCAGAACTATCTACACCATTTGTAGCAAATGCCTTTAATATAAATTCTAATACATCTGTTGGTAATGTAATTGCTGAAACATATACTTCCGAAGCCGTAGTAGGTTCCGTACCATCTATTGTATAAAAGATGGTCGCCGGCACATTAGCTGATAATGCTACCGTCGTAGGAAATCCCGCCACAATTTGGTCCGAAGATTCAGTTAAAGAAATCGAAATTACAACCATTTAAACTAATTGAAGAAATTTGTAGTTTCTTTCTGTCAATCCTTTTTTTAAAATTACTCTATATATCTTGTGTGCCGCTTTTCTAAATTGACGAGATAGCTCTAAATATACCTCATCACCTTCGCGCCTATAAAGTTTTAAAAACATATCATAATAATCCATTAATTCTAATGCTGGATTAAAGGGACTTTTGTCCTTTTCGACCGGCTCCACAATACGGTTTAACGCATAGGTAATGAGGAATTTATAAAATTTTTCCTCACCTACAGTAGTGTATTTATTAATAAATAGTTTTTTGATATTATCAGGTTGCTGCATTTCGCACTTGTAAATATACCTTATTATTAGAATAATACTTATCTAGTGATAAAGTAACTTTTTCTTTTAATTCTTCTAGAGAACAATTATTATTTATAATAACATCAAATTGATCGTCTGTTAGTTCATCTTGTTGAGTTTCAGAAATATCATCAAGTTGCAACTGCTCATTACGCTTAATACGACACATCATAAATCCATTTTTTCTTGCCCAAGCAAATTCATCAATAAATCTTAAATCAGAAATAATAAATAATTTTTTATTAGAATATTTTTGTAATTGTCTAGCTATATGAGCAATCCAAATCAAAGGACTATAACTTCTGCCGATTTTACCAATATCGCAACTCACCTGTCTATAAGTAACCTCATCACTTAATTCGATATCTAGATCAGAAGTAATTTTATTTTGTCTTAATTCACTCGAACCATACAAAGCTTCTGCATCGCATCCCGGAAATAAACTTTGAATGATTTTTTTAATACGAGCAGCAAATGCAGCAATCGTATACTCTTCTTCTCCCAAATGTAAAGTTTCTTGAGCTATAAGTGTTGCGATAGTATTCTTACCAACTCCGCCTTTACCAGATAAAGCTATTTTTATCATATTATCACCAATTTATTAATTTGCCTTTAGATACATTGTTTTCATCTTGTTCAATTAAAATAGCGTGTGAGAATTTATGTTTTAAAGCATCGTCGTGAGTAATTACTAAAACTTTTAGTTCATTTTGAATGACTTTAATAATATCTGAAAAAATTTCAGTACTACCAGGATCTAATGGTTGATTAACCTCATCTAATAACATTAATTTAATATCAACTCCTAGCCTCTTATTCATAATAAATAATATTGCTAATTTAAGTGATAGTGAAACTATTATTTTCTGTGCTCCTGAAAGTTGCTTATATTCTCTTTGATTACCATCTATAAAATATAATATATCTAATGTGTCTTCTTTTTCTTTATCTTTTGATGAATTTTTTTCATTAATAACTACGAATTGTAATTGCAATCCTGGTCGCAATTTCACTAACCACTTATTAGCTTCATCTTGTAAATCATCAAGAATACTATGTGTAATTAAAGAAGGAATACCGTTAGAACCAAATGCTTGAATTACTTTAGAATGTAATTGTAACGATTTTTCTAATTCTTGTATTTCTTTTTTAAGATCTATTATTTTAGACTTATTAATAATACATTGTTCAATTTTATGTTTTGTGATAGCTTGTTTACCAATTAACGTAGCCATCTCTGAAGCCAATTGAGATTCTTTAGTTGATAATTTATGTATATCAATTCTTAACTCATCGAGTCTGGTAAAAGTAACATTATCTTTATCTGATGCGGTTAAAATCTCTAATTCTTTTTGAATTCCAGTTAATTCTAAATTTTTAGACCTAATAGCTTCTATATGGTCTTCCAATAATGTATTGTAATTTTTATACAATAATCTTTTTGATTCTAAATCTTTATTTAGATAATCAATCTTATTTTCCATTGAAGATAATTGAACTTTAATGGTTGTATGTTGTCCAATAATTGTATCTAGTTCAGTCCTACTGTCTACTAGATCGGTTAGCTCTTTATTTAAAGCTATTTTGTCTTTTTCTAAATTTAGAAGTTCTTTTTTATTTTTTTCTGTCCAATTATGCTTATGTTCATCTGAAACGTTTTGATGACAATGAGTACAAATCTTTTCGTCTGTGATAGGATGATTTAATTCCTCTATTTTTAATCTAACAAGTCTTAAAGAGTTTTTAGCATTTAAGAACTTTTCTAATAGTTTAGAAGCTTCGGCATTTAAAGCATCTAAATCAATATTATCTTTTTTATGCACATCTATCCAAGATAGAATACTTGATAATTCTGTTTTAATATCTTTAGATTCTACGAGAATAGAGGCATTTTTTGTTTTTAAATCTGCAATAGTTTTATTTGATTTTAACAAACTATCTTTGCAAGAATTTTCTGTACTTTTTAGATTGGCTATTTTTGTACGATGTCCAGATACTTTATCTGATAGTAAAGTATATTCTGATTTTAAGGTTGTTAATTTTTCTTTAATGGAAAAATTATCATTTGTAAATTTACTTAAAAATTCTTCTGATATATTTTGTTCTTTGAGTAAAGATGCGATTAACGCATCAGGATCTCCAAGAGTGGATAAAATAATTTTTTGTTTTTCTAAATTAGATTGTACATTACCAAATTTAGTTTTTGCTAATTTTTCATAATTGGCATAAATATTTAATTGTAGTACTTCACGTAAAACAGATTTTCTTTTTTCCGGAGTAAGATTAGGTAAATTACCAAAATCCTTTTGTACATTATTTTCTGAACCAGATTGACTAAATAATACAGATGCACAAAATGCTTTATAATTAAAACCTACAATTTTAACAATTTCTTTTTCTGTGTCTGATACTCGTCTTTGAGTAAGGTCCTCCCACTGATCATTATTCTTTTTATAAAGACGTACGTCAGTTCCGGTTTTACGACTATTGGATCGAACAATTTTATATATAGATTTATCTAATGATGATAAAAATTCAAATTCAACCCTACAAACGTCACATCCATCACGTATAATTTTTTCTAAAGCTGAAAATTGAATTTCATTAAATAATACATATTCAATAGCATTGAATATAGTGCTTTTCCCGGCTCCATTTGAAAAGCGATCATTGTCTTTAACTTTACCAATAATTAGAGCGCTTGAAAAATCATCAAATGAAAATTCAGTTTCAGAATGACCGCAGAAATTTTTAAGGCTTAATCTTAATGGTAGCATTATTATTTAATATTTTCTTTGTATTCTTGTACAATTAATGAAGCCAAATTTACAAATTCTTCTCGTAAATTTTCTTCAACTAATGAGGCGTAAGTTTTGATAGCTGATAATTCGGTAACAGTATTATCTATAGTTTCATTAATTTGTTTTTTTAATGAAGTAAACGTGCGTTCTTCTGAAATTTTCGAAACGTGAAATGCTCCAGCTTTATAAAGAGCCTTCTCTATTATCCCGCGGTCTATAGCATATGAAGCATTACTTGGAAGTATAATGGAAACTTTTACAATAGAATTATTCATTTTACCCAGCTTTGCTAACTCTTCTTCGATGAAGGTCGTTGCATTTGCTTCCATTTCTGGCAATTGAAGAACTATATTTTGTAATTGTCTAGTAGGTAATTGAATATATTTCAATTTTTCATTAGTGGATTTAGGATCAATTAATGCAATATATTTCTTATGATCCATCTCGCCAAAATCAGAAATATCCATACTGCCAATATGCCCTATATATGGTTCTTCTGACATTACTTGAAATTTATGTACGTGTCCCATTAAAACATAATCATATCCTGTAAACATATCTAAAGGACAAAATAATTCATTAGATAATTCATCTAATTCGTATCCAACTGGTATAGCGCCTTCTAGCGCCAAATGTCCAATTAATACTTTAAGACAATCTTTACCTATCGATTTCATTTCGTAAGGTAATTGAGATTTTAGTATATTAAGAGCTGCACTATTTTCATCAGTATTAAAAGAGCGTCTGTCTCTAAATGGCATAAATGTAATGCCGACATTATCAAGATTCAATGTAGTTATTTTTTTATAAACAAAAATATTTTCTATATCTGTAGATGATACAATATCTAATGGAGATGTAGTAAATTGTCCGCTACGCAAAATATCGTGATTACCAACAATAATATGTACAGAGATGTTATAATCTGAACATTTCTGTAGCCACTCTAAAAATAAAACTACAAGGCTATAATGTGGTTTGGGTTCTTCAAAGACATCGCCAGTTAATACAATATGTTGTACATTATATTCTACAGCTTGCTCATAAACCCAATCAAGTAAATTAACTTGATCAGTAATACGACTATTTATAGCTGAACCGACAGATTGTTTTCCTAAATTTTGAGAGCGTCCAAGATGCACATCGCCAAGAATTAATATCATTTATAATCTTCTAATTTCTTTTTTAAATTTTTATAAAGCATATTCAATCCTCCCGGATCTAATACACGTCTATTTCTTATTTCATCGAAAGCTGAAGATACGTATTCTGCGTAATCTAACGCCTTACTATCATCTCTGTGTTGCATAATAAAGTCTCGCACCAAATGTGAGAACTCCAAATATATTCTATAATGATTAACAGATCGTTCATTCATATTTGATGTATTAATCTGATAATTATGAATTATTGATAATGCAGCATTATACTTATTGGTTTCATAATTATCGTATGCCGCGATAAACTCGACCGGACCCCCTCCAGCCTTGCATCCAAAACAATAAAAACTATTTGTATCTGGATAATAATAAAAAGAGCCGGAACGTTCATTGCCACCTTTATGAAAAGAAAAGGGACAACAAGCTTTACGGCTATAAGTATCTATATTTATATTATGTGTATGAAGAATATCTAATAAGTTGGCAGCATTAGCTTTATCAATGGTTTGTTTAACTACATCGACTTCAACATATGCTCCAGTGTTTCTATTTTTACTGAACATTTAATCGTTACTATGGAATCTGGGTTAATTTTGTAATAAGTACATAATTGCAAATAAGAAGAATATTTCTCCCTCTCATCTGCAATTAAGTCTAGAATATTTTGTTTTGATAACATCTATTTTCCAAGATATTAAACAGGAGGTACAATAGATTTTTTTTCTAATTGTTCGATTTTAAACGATAGATTATTTATAATATCTCTTTGTACTAACATACATTTCATCAATAACATACATAAGGCTGTATTACCAACACCTTGCATTTGCGTTTCATCTTCGTTCATATCAGTTGCTAACTGTGCTAATTTATCAAGAACTTCTTTTTCTAAATTAACAGCAATAGGTCCTCGATTTGCTACGAGTGTTTTATTTTCAATAAAGGATTTATATTTTATAGATAAATCCCATATTTGCTGTTTATAACCCTCTATCTTGGCGTACTGCGCGTCTGCTTGATTTTCAAAATTATTTTTAATTTTGGCGCTATTTTCTCCAGGAATAATAGGATTATCCTTTTTGACTCCTATTTTTCTTGCTGGTTGAGGGACAACTTCTTCATCATTATTGTCATCAAATGGCATATTAAAACTTTTTGACTTCTATTTTTTCTACTAAAACGTATTTTTCAACAGAAGTACATTGAAAGCCTGCGCCTAATGCGGTTTCTAAAGCAGGAAGCGTTGCTGTAGCTTTACATTTAATATAGCATTTATTAGGATCAATATCCATATATTCACAAAAATCAGAAACTTTTGCAGTCATTGCAAAAACATCAATAGTTTTATCTTTAATTTCATCCCAAACTTTTTTACTTGTCATAACATTTCTCCTCATTGCTATATATCACGAAATTTTATTTGTTGAAGCCAAACTATCGGGAGATAATTTTTTAAACTCTTCAACTAAATCTTTAGAAATAGTCGTCATAGTCTCTTGAATCTCTTCATCATTTAACAAACCCTTTTTAACTAAAAGTTTATTTATGGCTGCTAATTTAACTATAGTTTCTATTAGTAATAGGTCTTTTGCATTATTATCCATAATACCTCATTTATGCTTTATATCAATGACAGGGGCATTTTTTGTATTTTTTTCCAGAGCCACAAATACACAAGTCATTCGGTCGAGTTTTAACATTTAACGGATTTTTAACTATAGCCCTATCAAAAAATAATATACCGTCTAAATGATCTAATTCGTGTTGAATAGCTACTGCCATCAGTCCAGTTGCTACAAATTCGTGAGGAGCTATGGCATTATTAATTACGTGAATTTCTTCATATCGCATAGTATCATTTAATTGACCATCAAATGATAAACAACCTTCTTCTTTAAAAAGAGTTGGAGAATATCCTTTTTTAATTTTAGCGTTTATTAAATTAACAGATAAATTATTAGAACTATTAATTCTTACAATAGCCGCTTTTTTATTAATTCCGATTTGAGGGCAGGCAAGTCCAATACCCGGTCTTCCCATTAACATAGAATAGTTTAAGCCTTTTTCAAGTAATTTAATTAATGAAGCAGCCTCTTCGAGAGAGACCTCGTCATTTTTAGCTCTTAAAATCTTTTCATCACTTATTATCATCTTAATTTCCGCAACCACTGCAACCAGACTTAGGTCTTTGTTTAGTTGTTATACTATTCAATCTCTTTAAACAAATAGCACACAAATTTTCAGTTTTTGAACAATTATCACATACTACTGGAAGATTAAAATATATCATACTTTTACATCTTAAACAAATTCTTTTAGAATTAATTAACGCTAATTTAGTACAATTATTACATAACATTTAAAGCCATAATTTGCTATTAGTATAAAGGTTTATATGTCTCTATGGGATTTTTTATATGAAAAAAAGAAAGCAAAAATTAAACCTCAATTACAAGAAGTATACGTAAATATTGAGCCATTACCGATTAATTCTAATATTGATAAAAAAGAAGCCAATACTACTACTATTATTATTGATTTAATGTCCGATAAAGAATAGCCAGTTATCGTGCCATTCTATTTCTCCTGGGAAATAACATAAATATTTATTAGGGGCAGTAGGTGCTTTTTTCAATGTCATACCAGCTTGTTCTGGCGTTCTATTTCTTTTTTTTCTATTACAAGAAATGCAGGCTGTTACACAATTGGTAAAAGAATTAGCTCCTCCGACACTTTTAGGTATCACGTGATCTATGGTCAAGCTGCTATGTTTATATTTTTTATAACAATAACAGCAAGTATATTCATCTCTACGTAATACTAATTTACGAGAAAATGTTAATTTAGTGGGACGTAAAGCGACGTGATATTTCATCTTCAATGTAGCTGGATGTTCTATATAACCACTACTTGAACAAATTTTTCTTCCATTCCATCCTGAAATAACTTCAACCTTACCTTTAAATAAAAGTTTAACTGCCTTGCGTTCTGTTATAAAAGCAATAATTTGAAAATCATCATTTAAGAGAAGAGTTTTAATCACTTTTATTCAATGTTTTATTAATTTTTTCTAATAAATCTTCTATGGCGAGAATTTTCATTTCTCGCAAATTTGTATCAGCATTATCTGCTAATTTAGCATATTCTTTTTTAATTTTTAAATGTTTAGAAAATGTATCTATTCCAAAACTTTTAATAGCTGGATCTGACCAAGAACCAATCCACTCCTCCATTGATTTAGGAATTTGGGGTAATGAAGATATTTCTACAGCAATTTGTTTTAATCTTGTATTAACTTGTGATTGATTACTAGAGTATAATTTAAATAAATCTAGACGAGACGGTTTAAGATATCCATCCATTACTAAAACCTTATCTTTTAATAATTGCTATAGGAAGTTGTAAAGATTTCATTTGTGGAGTAATCTCTATTTCTTGTAAAGCTTCAATTTTATTTAAAGTAGTTGAATCTATTATTTTAGATATATGTATGGAATACTTACCTACTGGTAAATAGGTTTGCCATTTACCAACAGCATTTGTTTTTGATTTATTAACAACTTCATTAGTTTCTAAATTAGTAACTAATACATCTGCCATAAATAAATCTTTACCTTTATTATCAGTGATACGTTGTCCTACTGGAATTTTTGATTTTTTTTCATCCGCACGTGCGTGTATGGGTGCGGGTAATTCGGAAGTTGGCATTACTTCTGGTTTTGTAATAATTTGTCTTTTATTAACAATGGGTGAATTTTTATTCACTTCTAATAATACCGGTTGTGAATTTTCACGTTTATTATCTGTATCAGCTGTAACTGAAGGCATTTTACCAGACATTACTGGTTCTACAGTTTTAGCTAATAATTTATTTAAATTACCCAATATAAGTTTATTATTCATATCATTAGCGGCAACGGTTTTAGTAAGCGTTAGTATTTTTTCTTCGAGGGAAAGCAATATGTCACTAACTTTACGAACGCTAGTTGTAGCTGTTAGATTTTTATCATCATTACTCATCTAAAAATACTCCTATTTTTAATCCAATTCTTTTTAGAATTATTACATCATTAATTTGAGTTTTTTTATCTAAAAATTCAGGATGCTCTCTATATAAAATAGATTTTGCTTCAGATAAGATATAATCGTGACTACCGTGAGAAATAACTTTCCCTGACACCATTAACACAAATTCACCAATATCTGGCGACTCTGTATTTTTACTAGACATCTTCATACCAAAACCGTAGCTTACTTGTTCATTATTGTCCAATATATGAGATTCAATTGTAGAATCTGAAATTGGATTAACCAATTCCCCATCAAGAGTTGAAAAATCTTGTAGAATAGGATTCACATTCAAACGTTTATATTCTGGAACATAAGGAGTTTGAACTGTATCTGTATTTCTATTTGGATTTTTTATTATATCATCATCTTGATGGGGAGTAGTCATTTTAGCCTTCTTTACGAGAACGCACATCTTTCAATTGTTTCTTTAGGTCTTTCAACTTCTGCTTTTTGAGCAATTCTTTTTCAAATTCTCCAGAAAGCATTTTAGCTTTTTTAGCATCCAGCTCCAATCGTTTTTGCTTCATTTCGTTGCGTTTTCTACGACGCTTGACTGAAGGTTTTTCGAAAGTTTGTTTTTGCTTATATAGTGACAGAATTCTTTCTTTCTGTACTATTGCACGGAATGCTTTAAAAGCTTTATCGAAATTATGTCCGTATACCTTCACCTCAAGGGGAAGGAAATCTTTTAAATAAGAATCATCTAAATGATTGGCTTGCGTCCTTACAATATCACCTCCTCTCAATTGGACCTGCTCACCACGCAGAAAGGAGTTTATTAACTCGTCTTTATTCATATTGTTTTTCATTACTGAAAATCATCAGGATTATTATCCTGCCTCTGTTTAATGTTAAATTAACGGATACAAATTGTATCCAATGTTCTATATATCGTCAAATTTAGGTATATGTGAAAAAATCAACTTATGCACAGTTTTTTAATTCTACTGACGTAGAATAATTACAAAATGGAAATAAAGCGCATCCCCAAAATTTAGTATCATTTTTACCATTCTTTAAATACATTGGAGCAGAACACTTATCGCACATTTTGCCGTGATGATCTAAATGAGCTGCTTTTAATTTATCTTGAAACCTTAAATAGAAATCAGTTAATACCGTTAAGTTATTCAATTTTCCTTCAGAAATTTCGTCCATTTGTTTTTCAAGTTCGGCGGTATAATCATACTCCATAAAATCAAAGTATTTAGTTAATACTGTGGTAATATCATCTCCAAGTTTGGTACCGTGATAAGTATTACCTTGTTTTTCTACATAATGTCTACTTGTTATCTTGCTAATAATTTCAGTATAAGTTGAAGGTCTCCCAATACCTTTGGTCTCTAACTCTTTAATTAAAGAACCATAATTATATCTTGCAGGTGGCTGTGTAAATTTTTGCTCTAATGAAATAGACTTATCATCAAATAAGTGAAGTAAATCTTGCGAATCTATAGTAGGAAATGTTTCTTGTGAAACAACCTTATCTTCCAATATAGCTAAATACCCTGGTGACACTAATAATTTACCAGTCAATTTAAATTGATGTTTTCCGAGTATGGTATGTACAATCTTTGCTTCCAAAGTATCATATACTGCTGGACACATTTGAGATGAGACAAAATAATTCCAAATAGTTTTATATAATAATTTAGTATCATTAGCCAAATTCATAGTGTCTGGCATATTATTTAAATTAGTTGGTCTAATACATTCGTGGGCATTTTGTGATGCATCTTTATTTTTAAAGGTATTTGGCTTGACAGGTATTTCAAATTTATTATTTGACAACCATTCTCTTACATTATCTAGCGCCGTATCTGATGCGCGCACGGAGTCAGTTCTAATATAAGTACAATATCCAGATTCATATAATGACTGCGCTGCAGCCATTGTACGTTCGCCTTCAAATCCATATTTTGACGCCATTACTTGTTGCATTTTGGCAGTTGTTAAAGGTGATTCGGAATTTTCTTTTTTTGGTTTTTTAGAGACAGATAATACTTGAAATAAAGAATCAGCGATATTTGGTTGTTCAATATCTAATTTAATCTGATCTGCAATTTCTTTAGATTTAACTTTACCTTGATATTTAGCAATAAATGATTGCTTATCTTTGGTTAAATTAACATTTATATTCCAATATTCTTGTGGTTCAAATTTAGAAATTTCTCGTTCTCTTTCAATAACCATACGAGTGGCAACAGATTGCACTCTGCCGGCAGATAAATTTGCCCCATATGAATTGATGAGAAATGGAGATACCATAAATCCTACAAGTCTATCAAGAATACGTCTCGTCTCTTGTGCTTTGAATTTATTAATATCAATGTCAGAAACTTGCCTTAAACCTTCAACAATTCCTTCTTGAGTAATTTCGTGAAACTCTGCTCTAAAAATTGGTTTATTTAAATGTTTAAATTTTTCTGCAATATGCCAAGCAATACCGTGACCTTCTGTATCTGGGTCGGTACAAATAATTATTTTGTCAATATTATCAGCATTAGATATAATTTTATCTAAAAAATAAACTTTATCAGGCATTAAAGTATAAAAGGTTTTAAACTTATCAATAGGATTAACTCCTATACCGTACCTACCGCCTTTGGCTAAATTTACTATTTGTCCATTAGATGCGCAAACAATATATTTATCTCCCAGATATTTTTGAATTGATTGAACTTTACCGGGAGATTCAACTATTATAATTGTTTTTTTCATTTTATATTTCTTTTAATAAAACAGTATTTAAGTATGAGAATTCATTCATCATTACGAAATTATTTCGAGAATGCTTTTGAAGATTTGCCAGTTCAAAATGAACTAAAAGCATATATGGTTAGTATATTTGCAAAATATCAATATGCTAATTATGATTTATCTAAAACGAGTTTAACGCTCGAATATGCTTTGGCGAAAAATGATAGAGATTTTGAAAAATTTCAAAATGTTGGAGATTATATATTTTTTGTTAATTCATTATATCCTGAAAGTTTAAAATACGCTTCCAAAGATTATTATTATTCTATAGGGCAAATGAGTTATTCACAATGCCATTCTATATTAAATAAGCAATGGAAGATATATGAACAATTGGCGGATCAATTTATTGATTTGAGTGATCAAGCTCGTATTATTATTCGTAAATTTTGAATTTATGTTTATAAATTCTTGATTTATTATCTTTAATCATAGCACAATTCATAGAATTTAATTCAAATAAAATGAGTTTAGATGGAGCGCCGCCGCCCAACATAAAATATTTAGAATAAATGAATGGTAATTTACTTTTAAAGTTGTGAGCACCAACATAAACCTTATCATTTGATAATAAAGGATGCTGCTTATCTTTAACAAGTTTTTTAATTACTTGAGAAGAATAAGTATCTGAAACCCACATATATTCGGCGGTTTGTTCTATTGATTGTTTTAAATCAAATCCTCCGTGAAATAAAATATAATCTTCTAATACGATATGTGTAGGTAGAGAATTTAAAAAATTTAAATGAGAAATTGGAACAATATCAGATAAACGAGAAAATGGTAATAATTCTGGATCGGAATCTAATTTTAAATTAAAAAGATAACTTTTTATTGTAAAAACTCCCCCTTGTAATAACCAATGTCTATAATCAGTTTCTGATTTAAGAGCGTTTAGAAATAATGCTTCGTGATTTCCTTTGATACAAATAAAATTTTCTTTATATTCTTCTTGTAAAGAAATCAAAAGATTAAGCACTTGACAAGAATCATTTCCTTTATCTATAAAATCCCCTAGTAAAATTATTTTATCTTCTTGATTAAGAGAAAATCTTAAAGGTAAGATTCTATTAAATATAATTTTTAATGAATCTATGGCTCCGTGAATTTCTGGAATTACATAGATACATTTATGCCAAGGTCTCCATTTTCTCATTTTTTTCGATGCCTTATTTTATTAGGACCTTCTATATTATTTAGTTTTGCCGATAATGGTCGTAAATTATCTAACGACCAACATTTCTGAAAATTAGGATGATCCATACTATCATTATGTATTTATGCACTATTTATTTTCTCATTTAGTAAATTCACTATATCATTAGGAGACGCATATGAGACTTGAAATTTTTCAAGACTATACTTATAATTATTAAGTATTGCTTCGCCTATATTGGCGATGTTTTCCGCACCATTATGATCTAATATAATTCTGGAATCAATTTTAGATGCAACTTTACAAGCAATACGAGCCGGAAAATTTGCCTTAATAATACCAGTGATAATATCAACTGATGGTCTTTGTGTTGCTAAAATACAATAGATACCTGCGGCTCTACATTTTTGTATCAATCTACATAACAATGTATAGCATTCTTTTGTTGCGTCTTGCATAGCTAGATCTGCAAACTCATCTATAATTAATATTATAGGTTTAAAATGTTCATTATTAATGATATTAATATCAGGATAATTTTGCAAGAATTCATAACGATTTTCCATAACGGCTATTAAGTATTGTAATAGCAAACGATATTCTTCAAACTTATCTATGATAGATACTCTAGAAGAGATTGCAGCATAACGTGAAAATTCGATAGCTTTCGTATCAATAATATGTAGTGTAGCTTTTGTAGAAAGCAATAAATTACTAATTATAGTATGAAGCACGCTACTTTTTCCAGAGCCAGTGGAGCCTCCTATTAACATATGAGGATTTTTATTAATATCAATTATTACTTTTTCGCCGTGCAATGATGTGCCAAGTGTGATTGGTAATTCAATTGAACTATATTCAATATTTGACAAATCCTCAATTAAATTTGAGGCTGGCAATTTCTCTACTACAGTTTCTACCTGCAGCAAACCAGTATCCAGTTTAAATTTAGTTGTCGGAATAGAAAATGATTTTAAATTAAGCATTAACTCTTTTGAGAGAGTTGAAAACTTTGCTAATCTAAAATTATTATCTATTTGAACATCAAACACATTCATACAACCTTTTTTGGTTGCATCAATGCATTTGGCGTGCAGTTTATTTGCTGTCAAAAAATTATTGAAGACTTCTATCTTTTCCATACTAACAATATAATAATCGTTAGGAGATCAAGAAAGCAAGTATTTCAAAATAGTTTAAACAGACAGTAGCTTACCAAAAGCTTCTTTAGATAAACTCATTTTGACATCATCTCCAACCTTGAAACCAAATTTTTCGTGAATATTGACAGGAAACTCTAATACTAAATCTGAATATTGATCCTTACCTACTAATCTAGTAGAGTATGCTTCAGCCTTGACAATCTCAATAATTTTACCCTTATAGCAAAATAAAATATCTAAATCGTCATTAACATTTTTCATCCAAAATTTATTAATTTGTGGTCTAGTATATACGAATGCCATAGATGTTAATGGTGGTTCAATATGCATTAAACCATTTGTTTGTTCATTTTCATCAATAGCAAGTGATACAGCAAACCTGTTGCCTCTAATTACTACAAAACCTTTATTCATCGATTTTATTGTATTCATTTTTTATGCCTTATCCTTTTAACACCATCTAAAATGTTTTGTTTCGCTAATAATGGTCGTAAGTTCGATAATGCCCAACATTTCTTTATTTCTTCTGGATTACTAAAGTCGAACATACTTTGAGGAATTATATGATCTAATTGCCATTTCCAGGTATTAGGATCATTATCGTTCCAAGTTTTTGGATTGTATCTTCCCTGATTCTCTTTGGTCATCCAAATGTTGCCATCAGATGTAAGATTATCTTGATGAACAAAAAGTGATTCGAGATGATTCCAAAGAACATCTATAGATGCGAATGGAACAATTTTCATACAAGATTTTCCATTTTTATTAAGACCAATCGATTTAAGTAATATACAAATAGAGCTTGAAATATATCCTCTTAATTTAAAAGATGAATCGGTTTTTCTTTTAAGCTTTTCTTGCCAGTTTCTTTTTTCTTTATTCTCTGAACGATACTGTTTATTGTATTCTCGAAGACTATCTTTATGATCTAATTGATATTGTTTATTAATTTTTTTTGTAGCTTCTTTATTATCTAAACGATACTGTTTGCTTTTATCTTGAATATTTTCTTTATTATTTAAATAATATTGTTTCTTATTTTCACTATAGCAGACTAGACATATATTCTGTTTTTTACAAAATAAACTCTCTTCATCACATAAATTACATTCTCTACAGGTTTTCATTTTACACCTTGGAAAACGACAATTTTGTATTATTCATTTTACCACCCAGGTTTATCTACGTCTCGTTGAATCTGTCGATTAAAGAACCTTCCCGCAGGGTCTAATATATTATGCTTACGTTTGTTTGAGCCGGGCTCATAATATTTATCCTTGTATAGCATATTTAAACGATTAAGTGGTTCGCTTATTTTAGCCATAAGTTGATCGGTTTCGGTAACTTTAACGATTAAATCTCTAGAATTCAAATGTTTGTCTTCAAGAAGATTCATAATCGTATCGATGTTGATTTTCATTTCTCGTATAATATTATATATTTCTATACGAGAAGCAGAGGACGCGTCTTTCGAGTGTTCGTGTCTATATTTATTATAGTATCGTGAAACAAAATTACCTGCTAATTTTGTTAATTCTGAATTATCATTAGAAGCATTTGCTTGTAAATTGCGAATTTCTTCTAAAGTGATATTTTTAGGTAATTTTTGTTCTATTTCATTTTCAATGAATGATTTCAAATTATCAAATAATTCATAATATATGTCACGCAATCTATCCGTAACAAGAGCCACTTTATTTGGATCTTTAACAGTTTTGTTGGCGTGATATAAGTCTAAAAATACTTTAACATCAGCTACAGTAAAACCTAAAGTAAGCATCGATTGTACTTCTTTAAATAGCTGATGCATATTCATAGTACTAACCGATTGGCTTTTTGTTGCTGGTGGTTTTGCTGGCGGTGAGATAGTTGGTGATTTTGCCAGTGACGATTGTGTTGGTGGTGATTTTACTGGCGGTGTAATCTGTTGTGATTGTTGTTCGGAATTATTTGATTGAACATCTGGATGTTTCAATTTAACAATTTTATTTACATCGTGTTTGAGTGTATCTATATTATTTACAATAAGTAAATATGAATTAAGAACTTTTTCCA
>Ga0315285_10000688_pt1 | contig 35310 bp, 27 predicted proteins | sample YL17G09_36_MG_FD_203698 | JGI IMG/M metagenome (GOLD analysis project Ga0315285, IMG submission 203698) | Sediment microbial communities from Yellowstone Lake, YNP, Wyoming, USA - YL17G09_36 | ecosystem: Environmental > Aquatic > Freshwater > Lake > Sediment | place: USA: Wyoming | collected...
TCCGGGCATCAATCCCAACGGGCTCATCGGCGGGACACTTTCCCCGGATGACGGCAACGCCTCTCCCCTCCTGGTCGTCGAAGCGTTCTATGAACACGCGAAGCGCCTCGGCGCGGAATTCCATTTCAGAGAAAAGGCGACCGGCCTCATTATCGAGAGCGGCCGCGTTCGAGGCGTCCGGACCGACAAGGGCGAGTACGGAGCGGAGGTCGTTATCAACGCCGCCGGCCCATGGGCGGCCGAGGTCGGCAAGTTCGCCGGCGTCGACGTCGCCGTGACGCCGGACCAGCATGAAGGGGCTGTCACGGAGGCCGTATCGCGCTTCCTAGAGCCCCTGGTCGTGGACATCCGGCCGGCCAAGGGGTCCGCGAACTATTATTTCTACCAGCACGCCACCGGCCAGGTCCTCTTCTGCATCACGCCGAGCCCCAACCTCTGGGGTTACGACGTTCGGGAAACCAGCGAATTCCTTCCCATGGCGGCCCGGCGGATGGTCGACGTCATCCCCAGGCTCAAGAACCTCCGGGTCCGGAGGACTTGGCGCGGCCTTTATCCCATGACGCCGGACGCCTTCCCCATCATCGGCTGGACGAAGGAGGTCGAGGGGTACCTTCTGGCCGTGGGCATGTGCGGCCAGGGATTCATGCTCGGCCCCGGTGTGGGAGAGATGCTCGTTCGCATGGTCCTGAAAGCCCAAACAGCCAAAGACGATGAGGTCCTGTCCTACGTCAGCCCCTACCGGGAATTTAAGGGACTGGAAAAATTGCAGTAGTCTCTTATGAGATTCATATTATTGAATATAATTCAAATAGTTGGATTTTATGAAGGGGCGCTGGATTATAAGTGGCTGTTAATAAATAAAATAAAAGAATTATTCTCTGGCATGAAACTTGCATAAACATAATATAAGGGTCGGTTATTAATTATGAGTTTTATCAAGTGTTTAAGCCACCTTATCAAGGAGGTGATTCGGCAAGACGAGAAGATAAAAAAAGGGCAAGGTTTCTTTTGGGGTTTGGTTTTTGAATTGAAAGGAAGGCATTAAAAATGCTCAAAAAAACTATTTATTTGGCTTTCTGTCTTCTGCTCGTCGGAAGCTTCGTTTCCGCGCAGCAGACCACTTCCAAGGTTGTGGGCACGGTCGTGGACAGCGACGGCAATCCCTTGCCCGGGGTTACCGTCGAAGCGACGTCTCCCAAGATGGTGGGCAAGGCTACGGCGATCACAGACCAGAACGGCACCTTCCGGCTCCTTTCCCTGGTGCCGGGCGTGTACAAGCTCGTCTTCAGTCTCCAGGGATTCCAAACGCTGGTCCGGGAACAGATCCCCGTCAGCTTGGAACAGACGATCTCGATCAAGGAGACCCTGCAGCTCGGCAAGCTCGAGGAACAGATCACGGTCATCGGCCAATCTCCCTTGATCGACGTCAAGAGCACGGTCAAGGGGATGAACCTGACCAAGGAAGTCTTCGACGTCCTGCCGAAGGGCCGCAACTTTGACGGCCTCGTGGCCATCATCCCCGGTGTCGTCAACGAGAACTTCCTCAACGGCATCTCGATCGACGGCTCGAGCGGCGGCGAGAACATGTTCTACATCGACGGCCAGAACACGAACACCGTTTATGGCGGCGGCGGCGCCCAGAACGCCACGTTCGAATTCCTCGATGAGATCCAGATCAAGGCCTCCGGCTACGCGGCCGAATTCGGCGGCTCGCTGGGCGGCGTCATCAACGTCATCACCCGCTCCGGCGGGAACGAGTTCCACGGCGAGGTCCTGGGCTATTATTCGGGCAGCGCCCTGCGCGGCACCGAGCGGGACACCGTCCAGAATGATCCGTTCAGCACCGTGCCTACCTTGCAGCGATTCAATTATTCCACCGACAGAGGCCAGGCCCTGAAGGATGGCCGTATTGAAGCCGGCTTCGGCATCGGCGGTTACATCATCAAGGACAAGCTCTGGTTCTACCTCAACGCCTTGCCCGTCCTCCGCAACACGACCACTCCGGCCATCTTCCTGGTGGCCACGGATCCGGCCCACCTGGCCTCCAGCCCCGCGGCCGGGGTCTTCAACCGCTACAACTACAAGCAGAAGAGCAGCGACCTCAACCTCCAGGTTAAACTCTCCATGAAGCCGGCTAATAACGTCCGTTTCTCGCTGAGCTTCGTCGACAACTCCAACACATGGAAGGACGGACTTCCCGGCCGTGACGGCGGCTCCTCCGACAGCATTCCGTGGACGGCCCTCGGCTACGGCACTCCCAACTACAGCGGCAGCAGCAACCTGGACTATACTGCCGGCAACAACCTCCTCATCAGCGCCCGCGTCGGCTATTTCTACCTGGGCTCGAAGAACAACTTGGACTCAGCCTTTGAGAACACCGACGAGACCCCCCTCATCCAGTTCCGGCAGAGCAACGCCACGGTCGTCGGCATCCTTCCGGAGAACGTCCGCGGCACCGGCTGGCAGAGCCTGCCCGCCCAGGCCACGATATATCCCCACGAGATCGACACGGAGAGCAACCTCTCCGCCGGCTTCGACACCACCTACTTCCTCAACCTGGCGGGCGAGCACGCCTGGAAGGCCGGCGTGGCCTATACCCGGGCGGCCGTCAACAAGAACACCCTGTATAACGCCCCCTTTGTCCGCCTCGGTTGGACCGGCACGTACGGCCAGGTCGAGGTCCGGGGCGGCCCGAACTCCCGCGATAGCGCCGAATTCGGCAAACAGTATGGGGAGTTCGGCAAGGCCACCTCGAACCGCCTCGCCCTGTACCTGCAGGACAGCTGGACCATCGCCAACAAGCTGACCCTGAACTTCGGCGTCCGGATGGAATCCGAGAACGTCCCGAGTTTCAACGACGACCTCGTCGAATTCGCACAATACGTCGGCCAGGACGTCATGAAGTTCAACCTGACCGATAAGATCGCCCCGCGCGCGGGCTTCATTTACGACTTCTTCGGCGACTCCAGCCTGAAGGTCTACGGGTCCTACGGCGTCTACAACGACGTCATGGAGCTCGACATGGCCCTCGGCTCGTTCGGCGGCATGCGCTGGGTCAGCGACTTCTATTATCTGCCCGCGGCCAACGTCAATCAGTGGATGAACATCGGCCAGCTCCTGCCCGACGGCACCCGCGACTACTCCATGCTGACCTTCCGCTACCCGGTCGATTACCGTTATCAGTCCTGGGGCTACGTCGATCCCAACCTCAAGCCCATGAGCCAGCGGGAGATCTCGCTCGGTGTCGACAAGAAGCTGAGCGAAGACATGTCCCTGTCCGTCCGCGGCGTCTGGCGGAGCCTGATCCGCACGATCGATGACGTGGGCGTGTTCGTTCCCAACGACCAGGGCGGGTTCGACGAGGTCTACTACATCGCCAACCCCGGCTACGGCTACTCCCTCCCGATGTCCCAGGGCGGGCAGATGAGCGATGATTTCTGGCCGACCCCCAAGGCGGTGAGGGATTATAAGGCCCTGAACATCTCCCTCGACAAGAGGATGAGCAACAACTGGATGGCGGGGGTCAACCTGACCCTCAGCCGCCTCTACGGCAACTACACGGGCATCGTCAGCGCCGACGAGGTCAACACCATGGGCACCGGCTACGGCCGCCCCGACGGCAACGTCACCCGTTACTTCGACGTGTGGTGGATGTCCTATGACCAGAGCGGGACGCAGAAAGTGAACAAAAGCCTGCTGCCCACCGACCGGCCCATCGTCCTGAAGGGCTACGGCAGTTACGCCTTCCCGTTCGGTCTGACCGTCGGAGCCGTCGTCAACTTCATGAGCGGCACGCCCAAGTCCACCGAATTCTATGTGGACCGCGCCGACGGTTACTATCCTCTGGGACGCGGCGACCTGGGACGCACGCCCAACATCTTCTTCGCCAACATCTATGCGGAGTACAGCCTCAGCCTCGGCCAAAACAGGCTTAGCTTCAGCATCAACGTCGACAACGTCACGAACGCCAGCAAGCCGATCTGGTACTGGACCCGCATCAACGTCACCACCCCCTACGTGTGGTGGTCCGATCTGTCGGACAATCCCGATGCCGTGATCAAAGGCGGGTACAATTTCCTCGACTACGAGGGCCCCTATCCACAGACGACCGGCACGTGGCTGCGAGATCCCCGGTTCAACCAAGCCCTGGGATTCCAGCCTCCGATCAGCGCCCGCCTGGGCATCAAGTTCACGTTCTAACGTATGCCGAAGTCGAAGCTCAAGGCACGATAAGACGCGCCTGACACTCAAGCCCGCCCCGGGATCGACCCGGGGCGGGCCTTTTTTTCCCCGGACGTTCCTCGTCCCGAACGGGGGAAAGACGATGAAGAAGTCCCTGCCGTGGTTGGTTCCGGTGCTCATTCTGGCCGCCGGATCCGGCGGCTGCCGCCCGCAGCCTTCGGTCCAGGCGCGGGAGATGAACCTCCTCGTCATCACGCTCGACACCATGCGGGCCGACCGCCTGGGCTGTTACGGCGACCGGTCGGCCCGGACCCCCGCCATCGACGCCCTGGCGGAACGTGGGGTCCTCTTCGAGAACGCCTACGCCCCGACGCCCCTAACCCTGCCCTCCCATTGTTCCCTGTTCACCGGTCGCTGGCCTTTCGCCCACGGTGTGCGCAACAACGCGTTCTACGCCCTGGGCTCCGCCGTGCCGACCCTGGCGGAAAAGCTGAAGGCCTCGGGATACGAAACCTCGGCCCTGGTGGCGGCCTATGTCCTCAAGGAAAAATTCGGCCTGAGCCAGGGATTTGACCTGTACGACGACCGGCTCGACTCCGGGGAGAAGGTCGGGAATTACGACGCCGAGATCCCCGCCGATCGGGTCTACCGGAAATTCCAGAACTGGCTGGGAAGGGAGCGGCTGGGTCCCTTTTTTCTTTGGGTCCACTTCTACGACCCACACAAGCCCTACGCCCCTCCCAGGGAGTACCTGGACATGACGCGGGGCGACGCCTACCGCGGCGAAGCGGCCCACGCGTCCCACTATATCGGCCGCATCGTCGAGGACCTCGAGCGGCGGGGCCTTCTCGAGCGGACCCTCGTCGTCGTCGCCGGCGACCACGGAGAGGCGTTCGGCGAGCACGGGGAGAGCGGGCACGGGGTCTTCTGTTACGAGGAGAGCCTCCGCGTGCCGATGATATTCTCAAATCCCCGGCTGTTCAAGAAGCCGGTCCGCATCGCGTCGCGGGCCCGGCTGGTGGACGTCATGCCGACCGTCCTGGAAATGCTGACGGGCGAAACGGACGAGGCGTCCCACGGGCGGAGCCTCCGGGCGGCGATGAAGGGCCGGGAGGACGAGGCGCCGCAGGTCGCCTATCTGGAAAGCCTGTACGGCAGGGAAGAGAACAACTGGTCGCCGCTCACGGGCCTCATCCGCGGTTCCCTGAAATACATTGCCCTCCCCCGGCCCGAGCTGTACGACCTGAGGGCCGACCCGCTCGAGCGGGACAACCTCCTCCTGAAGAATGAAGGGCAAGCCCGCGAATGGGAAGCGGAACTGACCAGGTTCGTCCGCGATCATCGGCCGGACGGGGAGCCCGGGACGCGCCCCGCCCTGAGCCCGGCCGAAAAGGAACGGCTCGAATCCCTCGGCTACGTGTCCTCCGCGGCGGCCTCCGCCCGGGAAGGCCTCGACCCCAAGATCGGGATCGTCTATCAGAACCGCATCGCGGAGCTCGTGGCGGCGCTGGACCGGGGGGAGACCGACCGGGTGGAGCGCGAGGCGGAAGGCCTCATCGCAGAGACCCGGGACCTGAAGCTCCCCTACGCCTATACCCTGCTCGGCCTCGTCTACGAGAAGAAGAGGGATTGGCCCCGACTACGGGACCATCTGCTCCTGGCCATCGAGGCGTTCGTCGACGAGCCCGCCCAGGCCGAAAAGTTCCGCGGGAACCTCCTCGAGCTCTACCAAGCCGGCGGGCAATACGGGCCCGCGGAAGAGCTGGTTCGGGATATTTTGGCCCATGATCCCCGGCAGGCGCGAGCCCTCGAGATCCTGGGGGAGATCCGCGAGTCCCACGAGGATTGGGCGGGTGCCCTCGATCAATATCTCAGGGCCCGCGAAAGCGAAACCGGGAACGTCTCCCTCGGCAGGCGCGTGCTCAAGATGCGCTTGAAGCTGGGGGACCACAAGGCGGCGGCGGCGGAGATCGAGTCCCTTCTTTCGACCGAGGACGGCGCGGCGGGCGTCGACCTCCTCTTCACGGCGGCCATGCTGCGCGTCGAAGCGGGAGACGGCCCGGGCGCCGAGGAATTGCTGAGGCGCGTCACCGAGCTCAAGCCGTCGGCGAAGAGTTATTTCGACTACGCCCTGGTCCTGGGCCGGAACGGCAAGGTCGGTCCGGCCGCCGCGTCCATGGAGAAGGCCCTGACCTTCGTCCCCAACGACCTGGATGCCGAGATGCGCGAGGCGGCCGCCAAGACCCTGAGGCTCTGGCGGGAACGCCCCCGATGACGTCCCGGAACGGCCTCAGAGGACGAGCTTCTTCATCTTCAACGTCTCGACCGCTCAGCGCATCTACTCGATCTACTGCCAGGGCGCGGACGCAGTTGGCGACGCGCGCATCGCCCAGGGCCGGTGGGAGATCAACGACTACAACCCCATCCTCGATCCCCGCTACAATTCGGATTCAGGTTGTCGTTCTAATTCTTAAGCAGAAGCAGCAGAAAGGCCCGTCCCCGGAAGACCGGGGGCGGGTTTTTTTGGGCGGCGTCCTACGTTAGGATGATCTTCTTCCCGTCATAGGTCACGATGGACATCGGGATGTCATAGACCTGTTCCAGGAGGTCCGTGTTCAGGACCTCGTCGGGCCTCCCGGAGGCCACGACCCTCCCCTCCTTCATAAAAACCATGGCGTCCGAGTATTTAATCGCCATTTCCAGGTTGTGCAGGGTGACGATGACTGTTTTGCCCTTGTCCAGAGCCAGCTTCCGGCATAGATTCATGACCTCAACTTCGTGCTTGGGGTCAAGGAACGTCGTCGGCTCGTCCAGGAGGAGGATCTCGGCGCTCTGGGCCAGGGTTCTGGCGATGAGGACAAGACGGCGTTCGCCGCTGCTTAGCCGGGAGAAGTCGCGCTTCTCGAATCCCTCCAGGCCGACGAAGTGGAGCGCTTCCGCGGCCGTCCCGAGGTCCTCCCGCGAAGGGACGGAAAACGGAGAAAGGAACGCCGCCCTGCCCATCAGGACGAAGTCCAGGACGCTGTAATTAAAGGCCAGGACGAGTTCCTGCGGCACGTAACTGATGAGTTTTGCCCGCTCCCGGACCCTCAACGAAGCGAGGTTTCTGCCGTCCAGAAAGAGAGACGGCTTGGGAACCGGGAGGACACCCGCCAGGCACTTGAGGAAGGTCGATTTTCCCGCTCCGTTCCTTCCCACGATGGACGTCACTTTACGGCCTTCGAAACAAAGGTCCTCTACGGAAAGCCGGAAATCTTCATAGCCGAAAAAAAGCCCGCGGACCTCGATGCTCACAGCCAGACCTTCCCGGACCGCCGGAGCAGGATGATAAAGAAGGGGATGCCGATGAGGCTCGTCAGGATGCCGATGGGGATCTCGAACGTGGCCGCGACGCGCGTGATGTCGTCGGCGATGATCAGAACGGATGCCCCCAGGGCGGCCGACAGCGGGACGACCTTCCTGTTGTCCGCCCCGACCATCATCCGGACGAGGTGGGGGACGATGAGCCCGATCCAGCCTATGACACCGGCCACGGCCGTGGCCGCGGCCGTGATCATGGAGGTCAGGAGGATGACCAGGAGTTTCTCCCGGCGGACGTTGACCCCCATGGACTTCGCCTCCTCCTCGCTCAGGGAAAGGACGTTGAGCCTCCACCTCATCAGGATGAGGGCGGCGACGCCGACGGCCATGACGGGCAGGGAGATCGAAAGGTCCTTCCACGTCGCCAAGGACAGGCTCCCCATAAGCCAGAAGAAAAGAGATTGGAGGGCGTATGGGCTGGCGAAGAATTCGACCAGGGACAAGAGGGCCTGGAAGAAGGCCGAGACGATGACCCCGGTCAGGAGGAGGGAGACGGTATGGGACTCGAAACGTCCCGAGATGAGCAGGACCGCGAGGACCGCTCCCAGGGCGAAGATGAAGGCCGCGGCCTGTGCAGGGAAATTCTTGCCCAGGAAGACGAGGGATAGGGCCGCGCCGAAAGCCGCCCCGAAAGATATGCCGAGAATATATTCGTTGACCAGGGGATTTTTAAAGAGCGCCTGGAGAGAGGCCCCGGAGACCGAAAGAGCCGCCCCGGCCATGAGGGCGAGGAGGAGCCGCGGCAGGCGGATGCGGAAAAGGATGTCCCGGGTAGCAGCGGAAACCTCGGGGCCGGCTGACGGCGAAATCGCCTGGATGATGGTGCGCCCCAGGTCCTTCGGCGGAATGTGAAAACGGCCGATGCTCAAGGACGCCAGGGTCAGGATAAAAGGGAGCAGGAAGAGAACGACCGCGAGGACCTTCGCCTTCTTATTTTTCATCCCATCGTCCGCATTCGAGGACCCGGCATAACGACGAGAACCCGCCCTCGATCCCGTAATATTTCTTGAAGATCTCGTTCCCTTCCGTTTCGAGGCTGACAGGACCCGCAGCCTCCGGATGGAACAATCGGGCCAGGTAGAGCGTCTCGATCAGGACCTCGGCCGGGTCCCACCAATACCAATACCCAAAGGTATAGAAGACCTTCCTGTTCCTGACCGCCGGCAGCGAGCCGAACCGTTTGTCCAGGAGAACGCCCTCAACGGTCACCGGTCTTTCGCGGGGCGGATAGTTGCCCTGGACGAGGAAGACATCCGGCTGCCATATCACGATCTGCTCGAGCTGAACGACAGTGGCGATGGTTCCCAGGTACGCGGGCAGGATGCCCGCCGCGCAATTGATCCCGCCGGCGATGTCCACGGGCTCGTAAGTCACCGGGGTCCGCGTCAGCGAGCCCCAGAAGGACATATAGACCCGCGGTTTCTTACCCGGAAGGACCGAAGAGACCGATTTCCGCACGGCCTCGACCCTCGACAGGAAATCGCCGACGAGCTCGGCGGCCCGCTCCTCGCGTCCGAGCACGCGTCCTAACAGCTTGATCTCATCCAGAAGCCTGGAAAAGCTCCCCATGGAGGCTAGAGCGACGACCGGCCTTCGGACCTTGCTCTGAAGCGAATCGACCATCTGGAGCTCGGTGGGAGAGACGAAAATGATGTCCGGATCGAGCTTCATCACCATCTCGAAGTTCATGTCTTCCGGGGTGTTGGAAACCGCCGGGAGCTTCCGGCCCCCCGGGAAGATGATCGGAAAGAGATGGTCATGCTTGATAATGAAATAGTCCACGCCGACAAGCCTCTCCCCCGCCCCGAGGGCGATCACGATCCGGGTGATCTCGGGCTGGAGGGACAGGATCTTATCCGCCCTCGACGGAAAGACCACCCTCCGGCCAAGGCTGTCGGTGACCCTTTGCGATGCAGATCCGGAAGACTGGAGGCAAAAGAGAGGAGGACTCCCAAGGGCAAGAAAGAGCAAGATCAAAAAGGCCCGGATCATTTTTTTAGGAAACACGATTTGATTATAGGCGTTTTCGCGGAAACAGGAAATACGCCGGGTGCCTGTGATATCAATTCCTTTCGTAGGACAAGAGGTTTTAGGCTTGGGGCGCGCCTTCGAAGAGTCCGGAGACCCTATTTAGGCTTTGATGTTAAGACTTCTTTCCGAGAAAATGATCTTCCCGAAGAATTCCGGCCGGTGGAAGTCCGGCGCCTCCGTCCGCGGAGGCGACCAGGCCCCGTAATGGGGGAATTCCGTCTCGTCTCCGCATTTGTAGAAGTTGGCCTTCCCCTCGAGTCCGGGCCTGATCATGTCCCCATAATAATTCTTGAACAGCATCAGGGGGACCCTGTAACGGACCGTCCAGAAGTCGGCCCCGTGAGGTCCGTCGATCGGCCCGTGGATCGAAGCGACGATCCTGAACCCGGCCAGGTCCTCGGGAGGGAGGCGCTTCCGCTCGTGTCTTCCCTTCCCGAACCCGGCCAGCAGGGCCCCGGCGGCGTTGGTCTCGAAGTTGATGTAGCCGAGCCCCTTTTCCGGGAAGGGGTCGATGAAGAGCTCGACACAGCTGTCCGTATAGACGGGGTCCTGGAACCCCATGTGGCGGACCCGGACCCGTTTTTCGAATGCCTTGAAATGGACATAGAGATAATGTTCGGAGAAGCCGGCCCGGGCCTCGACGCGGGGCTTGTATCCGTTGTCGAGCCAAAGGTAGTCCTTGATGGTCAGGGCCGGGATAAGGTCCCAGCGCACGGCTTCATCCCCGGGATCGAAATCTTCGTTGAGACGCAGGATCTCATACTCGGGACCCATTCTTCCCCCTCAAAGGCCCGCCGACGCCTTGACCAGCTTTTCTACGGCCGGCAGGATGGCCAGCTCGGCATGGGCTTTGGGTTTCCTCGCTTCGGCGAGCGCCTGGGCCATCTCATCGACCCAGACCTGGTCGGACTTTTGCCCGGACAGGACCAGGTCAAAGGCCTTGATCCCGGTTTCGGCGGCCAGAGTCAAGGCCTCGGAAAGCGGCTGGACCTCCTTTAGAACCGGGGACCCCTGGATGATCGGCAGCAGGGCCTTGTGGTTGTCGCGCCAACGGACGAGCATGGCGTTGAGGTCTTGCGCCAGCGCCTGGTCCTTGATCTGGAGGAAGCGGTCAACCTTCGCCCCGAACTCCCTGGCCGTCATGGATTCGGGCGGGCAGGCGTCCACGAACCGGGTGAATGGAGAAAGGGACGTATAGTGTTCATGCCGAGCATAGCGCTTGAGGGGTTCGACAACGTCCGCAAGGACCTTGAGGGGGGCGACGGCTTCCGAGCGGGCCAGCCGGCGCAACAACATGGCTTGGTAGCTTAAATGCTTCAGTCCGAGTTCCTCGAGCCGGAGGCTCGTGATGTTCATCCTTCGGTACATGTCCTCGACGTCCTTGACGGACTGAGGCGACCAGAATCTCTCGGCGATGGCGGCGGTCCGCGGCCAGATCCTTGAATCGACCGTCTCCGGAGTGACCAGTTCGGCCCACATCGTCGCCTCCCCGCCCAGGATGAACTTTTTCTGGTCGTCCGTCAGGGGACTCGTTTCGGGGATGGGGTCATTCAGGTAGTGTTCCCAGGCCGGCTGGCAGAGGTCGATGTAGTAGCCGTTCGAGAGCAGGCCCTGGTAGCCCTTGCGGGCGGACTCAACCAGGGACTCCTGGCCGCGCCAGGACTGAATGACGATGTTCGCGGGAAGGCCAGGCTGGAAGACCTCGTCCCAGCCGACCATCTTTTTCCCGTATTTGGTCAGGATCTTCAGGATCCTCTTGTTGAAGTAAGCCTGCAGGGCGTGGTTGTCGGGAATGCCGTTTTTTTTCATGAACTGCTGGATCATGGGGTTGGCCTTCCACTCGCCGCCCTCGACCTCGTCGCCGCCGATGTGCAGGTAGGGGTCGGGAAAAAGCCCGGCCATCTCCTTCAGGAACCCGTCGAAGAACTTGTAGGCCTTTTCTTCGGTCGGGTTGAAGGTCGGAGCGAAGACCCCGAATTTTCTCTCGACGGTGTAAGGCCCGGACCCGCTGGCGTATTCGGGATAGGCTGCGAACCAGCTCGTCGAGTGCCCGGGGATGTCGAACTCGGGCATCACCCGGATCCCTCGCTCGGCGGCGTAGGCGATGACGTCCTTGATCTGGTCCTGGGTGTAATAGAGGCCGTCCGAGCCGAACTGGTGGAGCTTGGGATAGGTCTTGCATTCGATCCGAAAGCCCTGGTCTTCCGTCAAGTGCCAGTGGAGGACGTTCAGCTTGACGGCGGCCATGCCGTCGAGGGTCCTCTTGACCATGTCCACGGGCATGAAATGCCGGCCGGCGTCGATCATGAGACCGCGCCACGTAAAGCGGGGGCCGTCCTGGACTTCAAGGCAAGGAAAATAGTATCCCTGGTCATCCGCAGCCAGGAGCTGGAGGAGCGTCTCAAGTCCCCTCAGGACGCCGATGTCCGTTCTGGCCGTGAGTTCGATCTTATCCGGCCGGATGGAGAGGTTGTAAGCCTCGTCCTCGAACGGCTCGAGCTTGCCGGCCTTCTCGTATTTATAGACGAGCGACGCCGGCTCGCTCGCGGCCTGCGTCAGGAGGAAGTCCTGTTTGAAGAAGAGCCCCGTCCTTCCCGAAAGCCTGAACATGAAACGGGAAGCGGCCTTAAAAGCCCGTGCGGCCGGGCCCGTCGCGCCGGCGACATAGAAGCCTTCCATGACCCGGTGCTTGCCCTCAGCCGGCACGACCTTGGCCGGCATGGGCATGAGGTCGAACCCTTTCGTATCGGCCTCCGCCCGTCCCGACAGCGCTGGGGACAGTCCCAAAGCCGCCGCAAAGATAAATGCCGCCGTGCATAATCTCTTTTTCATATCACTCCGCTCCTCCCTAAAAAAGCCTCTTTAAGAGTCAAAGAAGATTATTTATAGCACAGATGGCAAATGAATAGAAGCGATAGCCTTCTCAGTTTTCGACCTTTTCGACGACGATCGTGAGCTTGGAAACCAGGGCCGCGATGGCCCCGATAGCGGCCCAGACCGGGATGACGATGGCGCCGACGACGCCCACGGTCAGCGGGATCTCCATGAACGTCTTGCCGCTCTCGTCCTTCAGGATGATCCGGCGGATATTGCCCTGGTGAAGGAGTTCCTTGAGCTTGTTGAGGATCTCGTCCCCGTTGAGCTTGAATTCCTCGGTCCTGGTTTTTTTCTCTTCGGCCATGTTGAGCCTCCTTTTTAACATTTCAATAAATGGTTCTCTCCCATCTTGAGTGGGTCCCATTTAGAGGAACCGTGCCCGCTCGGCCCTTCGAGGGCTTTCTCCGGGAGCTGCCCCTGCGCCCTTCTCGGCGATCCCACAAGCCACGAACCCAATTCATACGGGATAAAAGAGAACCATCTATATAATACGAAAAAACGGTTCACAGCGTTCAACAACCGGTGCCGACAGCCTAAATGCCGGAAAAGAACTTTTTAAGGACCGGCAGAGACTCAGGGAATAAGTCGTTAAGCGCCAGATATTTCCATTCGGCCCGGCTGATCCGCCAGCCCTCCGGCGTATTCCTGAGTTCGAGCTTGAACCGGTAGAAGTCGCCGGCGAAACGTATGATCTTCCTCAAGACCTCGGCTCCTCCCGAGGACAGCACAACGTCGGTCTCTAGAGAGGCTTCTCCCCCGGCCGTGATGTCCCCGACTTTCGTGTGAAGGAGATGCATGACGATACCGAAGCGGCGCTGGAAATAATCTCCGACAAGAGCTTCGGTGGCCTTCTTGTCACGGCCTTCGAAGTCCGCGTAATCATCAGTCAAGACCGTGAGAAGCCCGGACAGGTCCTTCTTTTCGACAAGCTTCCCGACGCTGTTCATGAATTTCAGTATTCGTGCCTCTTCGGATTCGCGGGCACAGGAGGCCAGGATAAGCAAGGCCGCCAAGAAAGTGATGATCTTATGGTTTTTCATTAATTAACGCAGGCTAAAGCCTGCGTCTACATAAGAATCCGCGCTTTTCAAAGGGATATCTCTGGGTCCTTCAAAGGCGAAACCGACGTATTTATCCCGCTGAACCGCCGCCGCCCCCTCCCCCGCCTCCCCCGCCGCCGCTGAAGCCTCCCCCGCCTCCCGACGAGTAATGGGCGGCCGAGGTGCTGGCCTGGGCGATGGACGAGGATACGTGCTCGATCGTCGCGATCATGCTCTCGAGGCCGCCGGAGCCGATGAAAGCCATCCGATTATAACCATAATACCAAACGGGCGCCACCGCCCGCTCGTCCTGGAGGATCATCGGGAGCATCTTGACGATCTTCTTGGCATTGCCGAAGAGGATACCGAAGACGAGATAGTGCTCCCAGAGCTTGTAGGATTCCGGAGGAAGTTCCTTGAATTCCGAAAAGTCGTCAAGGAAGCGGCGCAGGGCCTTCCACATCTCGTTCTCCCGGGCCCATTTGAAGGCACGGCGCTTCATCTTGGGGATGAGAACCGAAGCCAGGATGATGAGCATGGGGTTTAGGGTCAGGATGGCGATGGGCAGTGACACCGCTAGGAAGATGTTGCGCGCCCTGAGGCTCTCCGGCTCGATGAACTGAAGCGGCTTGGCCTCCTCCTTGATGCTCTTGACCCAGGCCAGGTACCAGGTCTGGAACTTCTGGGGTTTTTTCTTCAAGTAATCCTTGAGGTCGTCCAGGTTGAGCCGGGCCCCTTTCCGGCCGTCGGTCTCTCCGACCGTGGTGAAGAGGAGCCCGAGGAGGTCCTTTTCATATGCCCGCAGTACGGTATCAGAAGAGATGTCCTTCCGGAGAATCGCGATGGACTCGATGTCTTGTTTCACCCCGAAGAATTTTCTTTTCTCCACGGCTCTGTCCTCGATCTCAAGGAAGCCCCGTCTGGCCAGGTCGAAGAGCGTGGCCGTGAAAGAACTGGGGACGACAGAGCGCCCTTCTCGAAGCAAAACCTGAACCAGGGCCGGGGGAAGATCGGAAGGCGGCTCCCTGAAATATTGGGGGATGTCGTCGAACCGGTAATCCTTGCCGATCCTTTTCCAGAAGTGTAAGTAAAAGAAAAGCCAGATGACCGGGCCGAGGAGGAGCCAGAGAGTCCATATCCCGGCCAACCTGAGAAAGGTTTTCGCGGCCCTTTGCCGGGTTTCCTGGACCCTCCGGACGCGCTCGATGGTCTGCCGGACGAAGGCGGCTTCTTCCCGCGTGATGGATTCGAGAGTGTGCCGTGTCGAAGGCACGCCGCCGACCATGCCCGTCGGCCAGATGACCCGGACCTCAAAGAATTGGCGTGATCCGATATCGGTTGCCGTGAACCTGGCCGTTCTTTCGTCGACGATCTCCGCCCAGCCGGAAAGTGGGCCGTGCCCATAGACTCGGATGTCGTCCCTGCTCGCCGCGGCTTCGGGAAGATGAACGTTGACCGTCGCCTTGCCCGTAGGCTTATCCCAGCCGCTTCCGATGACCTGCCAGTAAAGCTCCGAAACGTCGGGATAGCTGACGATCCCACCATTCACCCGGTAATGAATGTGGAATGTCTTCTTCTCGTTTCGGGCCGAGAAATACCACTTAGCCGTGCAGTTGCCGTCCTGGACAGACGCTTCCGTTTGCAAGGCGCCGCCCTGATCGTCCGTGACACTGAAATCTTCAATGCCGACGCCATAACCGGTGCCCTGCCTTTCGACCCGGAGGGGGATCCACAGCGAAGCCCACGAGAACCCTCCCTGGAACTCGTAGGTGCGGTATTCGTCCACGACGAAAGAGCCGTCCTTCTCGACATTGACCTCGATCCTGACCTCGGGAAAATAGAAGTTCTTGGTCTCGGCATGGAGAAGGGCGGGCAGCGCCAGGAGAAGGAACGAAATCGTCAACAGGGAAATGAGTTTTGCCGGTCTGTTTGGCGTCATGGGTGTCGCCTCATTGTCATTTTAAAAAGAGTTCGATGACGGGGACTACGATGTCCGGCTTCATGACGGGAAGTCTGAGGATGAGTGTGTTCGAACTCCGGCCTTCACTCTTCCCGGGCAAATATCCCGTTTCCATGCTTTCGGAGAACTTGACCTCCGAAGCGTCGTTGAGGAGCTGGGCGTAAGCGACTTTGCCGGCGAAACCGTCCAGAGCCAGGACGCCCATGGGCCACTCCAGGACATGGACGTAGAGGCGCTTCATCTCAGGGCTGTAGGTCAGGAGGCAGTTCGCGGGCGTCCTGAAGGCCGCCGGCGCCTGCGTGCAGCCGGTGATGGACCGGCTGCTGGTCTTCATCCATTCGCCTATGCCGTTCAGCCGCTCCGTCGCCCTGGCATCGAACGTTCCCCTCGCCGTAGGGCCCACATTGAGGAGCAGGTTCCCGCCCTTGCTGACCGTCTCGATGAGCATGACGACAAGCTGGCGGACGCTCTTCCACGTGGCCTCGTCCCGGTAATATCCCCACGACCCGCTGAACGTCTGGCAGGTCTCCCAGGGCACCCGCTTGCCGTCGATCGTCACCCACTCCGGCGGAATGAACTGCTCGGGCGTCCGGTAGTCCCAACCCCCGGGGATGTCGAGGAGGTCCAGCCGGTCGTCGACGATGATGTCGGGCTGAAGCTCCCGGATCATCTTGATGAGCTTCTCCGAATCCCAGTCCTTCCGGCCCTTGCCGTTCGGCCCCGGGAACGAGAAATCCATGAACAGGCAGTCGATCGTCCCATATCCGGTCATGAGCTCCCGGACCTGGTCATGGAGATACTCGATATACTTCTTCTGATCGCGGTTCTTCGCCCTCTCCGCGAACTCCTGGTTGCCGAACATCGGGTGATTCTCGTCGAGGGTGTATTCGGGATGATGCCAGTCGAGGAGCGAGTAATAGAAGCCGACCCTGAGCCCTTCGGCCCTCATGGCCTCCAGAAGCGGTTTGATGAGGTCCTTGCCATAAGGCGTTTTTGTCGCCTTGTAGTCCGTGAACTTCGAATCGAAGAGGCAGAATCCCTCGTGGTGCTTGGTGGTCACGACGAAATATTTCATCCCGGCGTTCTTCGCGGCCCTGGCCCACTCCTGCGGGTTGAAAAGGTCCGGGTTGAAATGGTCGAAGTATTTCTGGTAATCCGCGTCCGTGATGTGCTCCTGGTTCTTGACCCATTCGTGGCGGGCCGGAAGGGCGTAAAGCCCCCAGTGGATGAACATCCCGAAACGGGCGTCCGTCCACCACTTCATGCGGGTCTCGCGCCGGGCCTCGGTTTCTTGGGCGGAGAGCCCATTTCCCGGACCGCCGGCCAGGACAAGTCCCAAGAGGGCCGATAAAACGATCCCTTTTTTCAACGTGAACCCATTCCTCAGCATCCGATCTCCTTCCTTCGGCCGCGACCGTGGCCAGGCTTTCAAGCCGCGCCGTGTCTATAGATGTGTTCCAGGATGGCTCCCACGCCTTCCGGGCCCAGTTCCGTGAATTCAAGGCCTGCCTCGAACACCCGGTCCTCGAACAGGCGGTTCAACCAGCGGACCCTCCCGGTCCCATGAACGAGCCTCCGGGTCTTGGAAAGAGCGATTTCGAACACAACGTTCGAATCCACCGGGAGGGGCGTGTCGGTGAGGATGCGAACGCCTCCGGCGGATATATCCCGCGTCAGAGAATAATAGATCTCCGGAGACCCGCGGACGTTTCCCTCGGGCACAAGGCTGAGAACGACCTTGTCCTCTTCGAAAACCCTTTTCTCCTTACGCTTTTCCTTCATTTCCCCCGGCCCCCGCCAGCCGTATCAGTAAAGAATGGGAAATCCTTTCCGGCGAGGAGCATAACAAAACACGGAAATAACGTCAAATTTTGACATTTTCAGCGCGTCCGGATACGATAAATTTCAGGACATTTAATCCCTCCGGAAGTTCGTTGACAAAGCCCATGATTTTTTATAACGTTGGCTCCAGTTCCATGCCCATGAAATTCCCGAAACGAAAGAGAGGTCATCATGAGCGCTAAGTTCCGCCTGGGTGCGATGATGTTCCTGGAGTATGCCGTCTGGGGGGCCTGGGCCCCGGTGCTGACGGCCTACCTTCAGAACGATCTCCATTTCACCGGGATCCAGTATGGCTTCATCATGAGCCTGTTGCCCATCGCCACAATCATCGCCCCGCTCGTCGGGGGCCAGCTGGCCGACCGTTACTTCCCCACCGAGAAGGTCATCGGCGTCAGCCAGCTCGTCGGCGGCGCCATCCTTCTCCTCGGCGCGGCCGTCGCGAGCTACACGGCCATGATCTGGATCATGCTTATCTATTGCGTCGTCTACGCGCCGACCCTGGCCCTGACGAACTCCATCGCTTTCATCAACCTGAAGGACTCGGAGAAGGATTTCGGCCGCGTCCGAGTTTGGGGGACGATCGGCTGGATCGCCGCCGGCTGGTCGCTCACCGGATGGCGCTTCCTGGCCAAGTCCGCACCCTGGATCTCGGTCAAGGGGGACACCCTCTTCCTGGCCGGGCTCTTTTCCATCGTCATGGGCATCATGGCCTTCGGCCTGCCGCACACCCCGCCCAAAAGGGAAGGGGCCAAGCCCTGGGCGTTCCTTGAGGCCGCCAAGATGCTCAGGGACCGCGATTTCCTGATCTTCACGGTCATCGCCTTCATCGTGGCCACGGAACTTCAGTTCTACTACGTCTTGACCGCCCCGTTCCTGACTTCGCCCAAGATCGGCGTCGCCTCCACGTGGCTGTCCATGGTCATGACCATCGCCCAGTTCGCCGAGATCTTCGTCATGGCCCTGCTCCTCCCAAAGGTCCTGCCCAAGTTCGGCATAAAGAAGACCATGACCCTGGGCGTCCTGGCATGGCCGCTCCGATATATCATCTTCGTCATCGGCGGACCGGCCTGGCTGGTCATCGCCTCGCTCTCCCTGCACGGCTTCTGTTACGTCTTCTTCTTCACGGCGGCCTACATCTACGTGGACACGATCGCGCCGGCCGACATCCGGGCTTCGGCCCAAAGCCTGATCGCCGTGGTCATCCTGGGGATCGGAAATTTCGTCGGTTCGAACTTCTCGGGCTGGATCCAGAACGTCTTCACGGCCGGCGGGGCGACCAACTGGCAGAACGTCTTCTGGGTCCCGACGGTCCTGACACTTGCGTGCGCCGCGGCCTTCGTCCTCCTGTTCAAGGAAAGAAAGACCCCAGCTCCTCAACAAGGATAGAACATGGGGGACGCGTGCCAACGGGCCGAGTCCCCGATCTTATCGGGGCATGTGCCGGAGACACGTGTCCCCGCTTTGGAGGTATAAATGAAGACTCACAAACGTCTCGGTGTCGGTTTCGTGGGAGGGGGCTTCATCACCCGCTTCCACCTCCGCTCATGGGTCGGCGTCCGCGACGCCGATGTCCTGGGGATCGTGGATCCGGACGAAACGCGGGCCCGCGAGGCCTGCGCCCTGGCCGGGAAGCTCCGTATCGGCGACGCCAGGCCCTACAAGTCGCTGACCAAGATGATCGAAAACCCGGACATCGACGCCGTCTGGATCTGCTCGCCCAACTACACGAGACTTGAGGTCATGGAAGAGATCGTTCACGCCCGGCAAAAGGGCGGGGCGAAACTCATCGGTGTTGCCTGCGAGAAGCCCCTTGGCCGGAATGTCAGGGAGGCCAAGGCCATGCTCGGCCTGGCCCGAAAGGCCGATCTCCTCGACGGATACCTCGAGAACCAGGTCTTTTGCCCCGACGTCGTCCGCGGCAAGGAGATCGTCTGGGCACGCGGCGCGCGCTTGTGCGGTCGGCCCTATCTCGCCCGGGCCGCCGAGGAGCACAGCGGACCCCATATGCCCTGGTTCTGGGAGGGCCCCCTCCAGGGCGGCGGCGTCCTCAACGACATGATGTGCCATTCGGTGGAAGAAGCCAGGTTCATGTTGACCCCTCCCGGAGCCGAACGGGGTGTCCTCACGCCGGTCAAGATCACGGCCCATACCGCCTGTCTGAAGTGGCAGAACCCGAAATACGCCAAGGTCCTGGCCGATAATTCGGGCGGAAAAACGGATTACATCAACCGCCCCGCCGAGGATTTCGCGCGCTCCCTTGTCGAATACAGGGATGAGAAGGGCAGCCCATTGATCGTCGAGACGACCACGTCGTGGTGCTACGTCGGCGCCGGCCTGAGGCTCAGCATGGAGCTCCTCGGGCCCGAGTATTCGCTGGCGATCAATAATCTGGACGCTGGGCTCAAAATTTTCTTCAGCCGAAACGTGAAGAGCGCCACGGGCGAGGACATGGTTGAAAAACAGAACGCCGAAGCCGGTCTCATGCCCGTGGTCAGCTCGGAAGAAACGGAATACGGATACACCGCAGAGAACCGTCACATGGTCGAATCCTTCTTGGACGGCAAGCGGCCGGATGAGAACTTCAGCGACGGCCTGAACGTCACCGAGCTTCTGATGGCGGCCTACATGAGCGCCGAACGGGAAAAGACCGTCACGTTCCCCGTCGCGGGCCTTGAGGACTTCATCCCGGCTGTGGCCAAGGGGACATGGAACCCCAGGAAGAAGTGACGGCCGTAAATCGAACAAACATGGAGGTCTTATGAAAAAGCATCTATGCCTGACAATGGCCCTCTTCATCCTTCTCGTGGCGACGGCGGCCCGGGCCGCGAAGCAGCCCACGGCCCCCCGGATCCGCCACATTTCCCCGGAATGGCAGCAAAAAGTCGCGGAAACGAAGTACCAGGACGTCCGCATCAAGCCCTTCCCGATCGCCGTTCAATGCTGGACGTTCCGGAAATTCTCGTTCTTTGAGACTCTGGACAAGGTCAAGGCTCTCGGGATCAAATACGTCCAAGCCTATCCCGGACAGTCCCTGGGGGCCGAATTCCCGAAGGCCGGGTTCGACGAGAACATGACCGACGCCCAGACGGCCCGGGTCAAGGACAAGCTCAAGGAAGTCGGGATCGACGTCGTGGCCTACGGCGTTTGCGATATCGGGACGACCGAGGCGAGCATGCGCAAGGTTTTCGATTTCGCCCGGAAGATGGGCATCCGGACGATCGTGACCGAGCCCGCGGACGACGACTTCACCCTTCTCGAGAAGCTCGTTGACGAGGTTGACATCCGCCTTGCCATCCACAATCATCCCGCTCCGGCCAAATATAATCTGCCGGAGACCGTTTACGACCACGTCAAGGGACGCGACGCGCGCATCGGCTCCTGCGCCGACAGCGGGCATTGGATGCGCGGCCTGAACGACCCCCGCGAAGCGTTCAAGCTCCTTGAAGGCCGGATCCTTGACGCCCATCTTAAAGACCGCAGCGACACCGGCGTCAAAAAGGGCGTCAACGACGTCCCCTGGGGCCAGGGCAAGGGCAACATCCGGGACCTCTTGGCCGAGCTGACCCTCCAGGATTACGACGGCTTCCTGACGATCGAATACGAGAACGAAAAGGAAGTCGCGAATCCCATCCCCGCGATCCGGAAGAGCGTCGAGTATGTCAAGAGCATCACTTACTACGACGGCTTCGAACAGGTCTTCAAGAGGGGCTGGGGCGGCCCCTATGAGAAGGTTGGCTGGAACCATTACGGCCCCGGGTATTTTGAGGTTGACCCCAAGACGGGCGTCCTCAAGGGCCAGGGCGGCATGGGCCTCCTTTGGTATAGCAAAAAGAAATTCCGGGACTTCGTCCTCGACCTCGAGTTCAAGTGCGCCACGAAGGAGACAAACTCCGGGATCTTCATCCGGGTCCCGGAAGTCCCGACGGGCGACGACTACATCTATCACTCCTTCGAAGTCCAGATCTATGACGCCGGCGAAGGGAAACATGTGACCGGCGCTGTCTACGATGTCCAGGCCCCGACCGTCAGCGCCGCCCTCCCGGCCGGCGAATGGAACCATATGAGGATAACGTTCCAGGGCAAACGCCTCCGGATCGAGCTCAACGGCAAGCTCGTCATGGACTGGGAAGGCGTCCCCGGCGGCAAGGTCAAGGATTTCGCGGCCGAAGGTTACGTCGGCCTTCAGAACCACGATTCCTTCGCCCCGCCGTATTTCAGGAACATCTTCATCAAGGAACTATAAGTCGGACGCTTCTCATATCGCGCCTCCGCTTCCAACGGTCGCTAGGCTCCCCGCCTTCCCTGCGGGGGCTTGTGCCCTGCAACCCATGCATGGAGCATCGCCCCTTGGAACACCTGCCGGCCGGGGGCGAACCGGAAAATTATCCCAACAACATGAACCCCGTCCATGAGGAGCATTTTTCCGGGCCTCATGATATAATTCACGAACAGGATTTTGAAGAATAAATGAAGATCAGATATCTCGACGGTCCGAGGCCGTACAACGCCTTCTTAGCGGGAGGCGACACGGTCATTCAAGACCCATACGGCATCAGCCGGGAAATGCGGAACGATTACGCGGAACTGCTCGTCCATTCGCTGCAGTCGGCCCGGGAATCCCTGAAGGATACGCTGAAAAAACTGTCCTTGCTCGCCAAAGCCGGCGTCGTGGATGCCGAATCCGGCGGCCGGGTGAGCCGGATGAAGGGTTTCCTGGCCAACGCCCTCAACCTGAAGCCCATCGTTTCCGTCGACGTGGACGGGAAAGGGACGACGGCCGGAAAATCCTTCAGCCGCCGGGGCAACATGAAGAAGATCCTCCCGATGATCATGAAGAAGGCCGCGATCACCCTGACGTACGAATGACAGAAGCCTCCTATCTCGCCGCCTCCATGGCGTCGGTTTTCCTTTATATGACCTTCCTGTTCGTCCTGGCGCTCATTAAAAACAACAACTCCATCGTCGATATCGGATGGGGCATCGGTTTCATCCTGGTCTGGTTTGTGACGTTCTTCCTGGAGCCGGGCGGAACGGCCCGCCAGCTACTGACCGGGGGGCTCGTCATGATCTGGGGCGTCCGGCTGGCGGCCCACATCTTTGTCCGCAACAAGGGCCGCGGCGAAGACTTCCGATACGCCCGGTGCCGGAAGGAGTGGGGGAAATGGTTTGCCCTAAGGAGCTTCGTCCAGGTCTTCTTGCTCCAGGGTCTCTTCCTCCTGCTCGTCGCCTATCCGGTCATCCTCATCAACCGGTCGCCCGAAAGAGCGCTGGGGCCCCTGGACGCGGCCGGCCTCCTTCTCTGGATGTCCGGCTTCGCTTTCGAGGCCGTCGGCGACGCCCAGCTCAGGCGTTTCAAGCGGGAGCCCGCGCAGAAGGGCAGGATCATGACGCGGGGGCTCTGGAGGCTCACGCGCCACCCGAACTATTTCGGCGAGTCCGTGATGTGGTGGGGGATCTTCGTCATCGCTCTTTCAGCTGAGTGCGGCTGGGCCGGTGTCATCGGACCCTTGGTCATCACCTTTCTCCTCACGAAGGTTTCAGGCGTTCCGATGCTCGAAAAGAAATACCGGGGCAACTCGGAGTTCGAGGAATACGCGCGGACGACGTCCGCCTTCCTCCCCTGGTTCCCGCGAAAGACTGAGAAAACCTGAGCGTTTCAAGCTACAGCCAGTTCTGGATCGCGCCCCGCCCAGACCCGCCCTCTAGAATCCCGGACTGATGCTGAGCTGGAAATGCCAGCCCCTGTCCGGCCGCTGGAAGGGGTAGACGTAGTTCACTCCGAGGATGAGATAGCCGAAGAGGTTCGTTCTCAGGCCGAAGCCGGCGCTCGAGACGGGCTTCTTGTCTTTGATGCCATAGGGAGCGTCCCCGCTATTCCAGGCAACTCCCCAATCGTAGAATCCGTAAGCCTCGATCGGGAACGGCCCATAATATCCCTTCCCTATCCCCAGGACCCTGAAGAGCGGGAAGCGGATCTCGGCGTTGGCGACGATCATCTTGCTGCCGTAGAGTCTATTGCGATCAAATTCCTGGGCGTTGCTCGCGCTGAAAGATTCGTATCCCCGGACCAGGTCCCAGTAGCCGATGTAAAGGGGCCATAGCCGTGTGTCCTCGGCGCTCTTGCCGTAGCGCCCGTAATGGAGGGCCCGGAAGGCCATCGTGAACGGTTTCAAGGGCACGAAGTAGCGCCGGTAATCGGCCATCGCGGTGACATACGAAAGAGACCCGATGGTGGGCGAAACTTCAAGAATATAGCTCTGGCCCAGGATAGGACTCGTGGCCCCGAAGATCGAGCTGTCATAGACGAGGGCACCCGACGCGTAGCCGTAGCTCAAGCTTTTAGGAGTGGGAAGAGTTTGCTTTTCGTATAATAGCAGGGTGTTGTCGATGATGGAATAGGCGCGGGTGTAGACCGTCCAGTTGAAATCCAGGAGGCGGTAGCCTCCGCTGAATTCCAGACGTTGGACTTGGGTGATAGGATAAAGGGCGAAAGCGGACAGGTCATAGTTGATCTGCCGGTAGATGTTCTCTTCTTCGATATAGGCCGGCTCTCCGAAAACCTTGCCCATAGAGACCGTATAGTATGGCCAAGGGTATGAAATGCGCTGGATGACGGCGCCCCAATTCAGCCGATGCTGGCTGTTCAGGTAGGCGACCATTGCCCCGGTATCGATGAGGCGGTTGCTGGTCTGGGCCATGGTGACCAGGGTGTGGTATCCCAACATGTCGCTCCAGAACGCGGCGAGCCCCCCCGCCCCGTAGCTCCCGTAGCGATCGACGCCGACGGCGACCGTCGGAGGGCTGACGTAATCGAGGCTCAGTTTTGGCCGGTAGCCGGAAACCAGGAAGTTGGTGTCCTTGGGCAGGCCGAACAGCGGGTTCTTCAGCAGACCGAGCAACGAGCCCTCCGCCTGTTTCCGGGGAGGCAGAACGGCCAGGTTCACATCCCCGAATTGGGCCAGGAACGACTGTCCTTCGAGGACCTGGGGCGAGTCGATCGCGTAGATCGAGTAGCGGCCCTGGTCGTATGCGCTGAAGACCAGACGGCCCGTAGCCTGGGCCACGGAGATCGCCGGGCTCAGGTCGGTGATCCCGCTGATGCCCGTGTAGAGGTTGGTGATTTCGTAGATCTTGCCGCTGGCCAGGTCGGTCCTGTAAAGATCGGTCTTGCCGTTCTGGTCGGACAGGAAATAGAGGCTCTTCGAGTCCGGCGACCACTGGGGATTGATGTTCTTCCCTGTCGGGAAGGCTAGGACCTTCTTGACCTGACCGGTCTCCGGGTCCATTAATCCCAGCTCATAGTTGCCGATGTCCATCCAGTCGAGGTTGGTCGAGAAGCGCTCCGTGATAAAAGCGATTTGGCGGCCGTCGGGGGACCAGGCCGGCTGGAGGTCGCCAAAAACGTCCCTGGTCATCTGCTTCACGATCGAGGCATTGAGGTCGTAGATGAAGATATCGGAAACCCCGCCGGCCAGGGCCGAGAACGCGATGAAGCGGCCGTCGGGAGACCAGCAGGGGTTGAGGATCTCGCCCAGTTCGGGGAACGGGATCTCGCGCTCGATCTTGTTCTTCCGGACGTTGATCACCGTGAGGAGCGGCCGACCCTTGGCGACGGCGCCGAAGACGAACCGGTCGCCCTTGAAATCCCATGAACCGGCGGACCTTATGAACTGGAGGCTCTCGAAATGCGGGTCGACGGCCGTGGAAATGATCTTCCTCTTGATCTTTCCCGTTTCCGCGTCGGCCAGATAGAGGTCCACGGAGAAAAGGTCCCGGGTGGACAGGAAGACCATTTCCTTCCCGTCCGGGCTCAGGGCCGGAGAGATGTTGTAGACGTTCATCTCGGTCCCGATCTCGAGGGGTTTCCCGGTCTTGTCCAGGGTCTGCGTCTTCTCATAGAGCGGCGTGTAGGCGTCCTGCATGGCCTTGTGCCAATCTTCGGAGATCTTCTTCAGCTTACCGCCCAGGCTCATCTCGAGGACGACCTCAAAGCTCCCGGAGCGTCCCACGGTCTTCATCATCTTGCCGATGACTTCGTCGCCCAGGCGGCCCGTGATGTAGGACCACAGGGCGTGTCCGTAACGATATGGGAAGTACTTTGAATTTTCTAGCTTATTGATCTGGGGCAGGTCTTTCCTTCGGGTCGTGTCCCTCATCCACATGGCGGTGTTCGGGTCGACGGGCCCGATCGACAGGAACTCGGCCATGCCCTCGATGAACCACAGGGGGATCCGGAGGGAGTCGGAATTCTGGCGCTGATTGTCCGAATGCCCCTGGGCCATGATATCGTACTGGAAGGCATGGACCAGCTCATGCCCGATAACGTGGTCCGTTTCTGACATCGATGCCCCGTAAGGCAGAACGATACGGCGCTTGAAGGACTCGGTGACGCCGCCGGTCCCCTCCCCCATCGTTCCTGGGATGACTGTCGTCTGCTGGAACTGCGGGCCGCTCGAGTAGAGCACCAGGGGTTGGCGGCCCTTGAGCTCATGGTTGAACATCCGGGCAAGCCGGGCGTACCAGCGCTCGGCCATCAGCCCGGCCTGCTTGACCGTCTCCTGGTCCTCCAGATAGAAATAGATGTCGAAGTGCCGGGTCTTCATGATCTTGAAGTCGAACCGCTGGTACTGAACCTTGTTCCGGCCGAAGTATTGGGCCGCGGCGGAAGACGCCAAGGCCGTAAGCCCGAAGGCTAATGCCAGGACAAGTGCCAAAGGCCTTATGCGAAAACGGGAACTCATCTTTATCCTCCTAGATGACGCTATTTTACTCCAAAAGCGGAAAACCTCCAAAGCCGAACCGGGGGGCGTCTCTCTTCGGCCATCTTCAATTTCCATTCCTTGATCCTATAACGACACAGGGGGCCCTTGAGTTTCAAATGAGGGCTCCCGACACAGGACCGGAACATCGGCTTTATCCTACAATTCCTATAATAATGATACATTATTTTTCTGGAAAATCAAGGGTCCTCCCGGGCGCGGCCCGTCTCTTTATTTGACCTCGGTTCGCCACTTGCAGTAAGATGGCGAAGAATTCATCATGACACAACAGATCGTCGTCATCCTGGCGGTCATGATCACCGCCTATATCATTGCCAAACGGAAGAAGCTGTCGGTCGAGTTGAGCATGTTCTGTTCAGCGGTCGTCGGCGGCATGGCCGGGGCCCTGCTCAAGACCCCTCCCCTCGCCGATCTCCCGCGTCACCTTGTCGAAGGCGCCTTCACTTACCTTGATGTCATCCTCGTCTTCTTTACGGCCACCCTGTTCATGGCCATCGTCAGCGAGTCGGGAGGCATCACCTACGCCGTCCGGGCGACGCTCAAGCACTTCGGCCGCCGGCGCCTCGCCGCCCTTCTCATTCTGATGATCATTGTCCTCATCCCCGGGGCCCTGACGGGGGCCGGGAGCGTGTCGCTTCTCGTCGTCGGCGCTCCGGTGGCCATGGCCCTTGACGGCCTGGGTGTCCCGAAGAAGAAGATAACCGCGATCCTCTTCATCACCGCCGGCCTGAGCGCCGCCGCGCCCCCGGTCAACATCTGGGCCATGGTCCTGTGCGCCGGGACGGCGATCCCGTACGTCGGTTTCGAGCTTCCGCTGGGCATCCCGGTCCTCGTCCTCGGCGCATTCACCGTGCTTTTTCTCGGATGGAAAAAAGAAGGCGGCAAGGACATCGCCCAAGCCCTCAACGAGATGCCGGAAGCGCCCAGGGGCATGAAATGGTGGAGGGTCGGCCTTCCGTTCCTCGCCTTTTTCGGCCTCGTCATCGCTTATAAAGTCAAGCCCTTCGCCGTTCCGATCTTCGGTCTGGCCCTTGAGTTCGTCCTGGCGGCCTTCGTCGCCTGGGCCACGAGCCCCCGGAAGATCGATATCCTCGCCGTGTCCCGGGTCACGGTCAGGCGGCTCCTCCCCCTCCTTTCCTCGATGACCGTCATCGGAATGCTCCAGCAGGTCATGACGGCGACGGGAGTCCGCGGTCTTCTGTCTTACGCGGTCATCTCCATTCCCCTGGTCCTCCTCTTCATCCTCTTTCCCGTCATCATCCCCTTCTCCGAAGGCGCCCTCACTTACGGCGGCGCGGCCATCATCGGCATTCCTCTGATCTGGTACCTGGATTCGCTGGGCTATCACGCGACCGTGGTCATCGCGGGACTCAGCCTGCTCTGGCCCCTGGGTGACGGGCTCCCGCCCACCGCCCTCATCGGCCGCTTGAGCCTCTTGGTCACCGACTCCAAAGAGTCCTATTCGACCTTCCTGAAAAGCACCTGGGTCCCCTGGCTGGTCATCACGGCCGTGGGCCTGCTTATGGTCATCTTCAGCACGAAGCTGGCGTTCCTGGTCAAATGGAGCATGTGACAAAAGAAGCGAGAAGGGCCGGACAAACCGGACATGAAAAGGAGGATTGAATGAGCCTCGTCATCATGATCGCGTATGATGTGTTGTGCGCGTTCCTGGCGGGGTTGCTCTTCTGGAACTTCGTCCGGGAAAAGAAGAGCCGGGACGACCTCGTGCTCTACCTTCTGGTCATGGTCCCTCTCATCCTCAGGCTCCTGCGGATCAAATGAGGGACGGTCAAGGCATGAAACGCGAAAAGATGTTCAAGACGGCCGCGATCGCCCTCACCGTCGGCCTTCTCGTTGTCGGAGGGGTCCCTCTCTACACACACCGCCACTTCGAAACCCCCGTTGTCAAAGGCCCGGGTGTGACCCGAGTCGGGAAGCTCAGCGAACATCTCCCCCGGCTCAAGGGGACCATGGCCGACACGAACGTCTTTACCCTCGAAGGGAAGGAACCCGGCGGCAAGGTCCTCCTCATGGCGGACACCCACGCCAATGAGCCGGCCGGGCTCCTGGCCGCGCTCATTGTCATCGAGAACGCCGTCGTCGAAAAGGGCACGGTCCTCGTCATTCCCGTCTTCAACAACAGCGCCAGCCGGACGACCCGGCCGGGCGACGGGTATCCGCTTTACTACGACATTCCGACCGATTGGGGTTTGAAGCGATTCCGGATGGGAAACCGCGACGCCTCTCCCCTCGACCAATGGCCCGACCCGGACGTTTACATCCATTATCCGGAAAAGCAGCTCCTGTCCTACATCGACGTCCGGAACACGAACAGGACCTGGCCGGGAAGGCCGAACGGTCCTCTCATGGAACAAGTGACCTTCAGCGCGATGGAGATCATGAGGAAGGAGAACGTCGATATCGCCGTGGACCTTCACGGGGCGGAGACCATGTTCCCGGTGACGAACTGTATCGTGGCTCCCGAAAAATCGATGAGGATCGCGACTCTGGCCTCCCTCACCGTCAAGGCCATGGAGGGATTCGATAGCCACGTCGAGCCCTCCCCTTCCGGCTTTCGCGGCCTGTCCCACAGGGAAGTCGGCGATCACTCCGCCACCGCGCCATTTCTCCTGGAGGCGCCCATCCCCTTCCTCGACCAGCCCACCGGTCCGAAGACGGAGAAATTCCTGCTCGACGGCAAGGACGATTTCCTGCTCAGCCTGGCGAAAAAGAAGAGGCTGTTCGTCCCTTATGACGAGTCCGGTTGGCCGATGGAGAAGCGCGTCGGCCAACATCTGTCGGTGACCCTGGAAATCCTGCGTCAATACTCCAAGAAATCCCCTGACCGGGGCATCGTCGTCCGCGGTGTTCCCCGCTATGGCGAAGTCATAAAGAACGGGGTGGGGCGCTACTTCCATGATCCGAGCCAAGCGGGGACCGGAAAGGTCATTCCCAATTGACGATATCAAAACGGCCATATAAATCCAAGGTGCTCAAGGAGGCAGGAATTGCATAAGACGCGTTGGCTGAGGTTCTTCGTTTTCGCGGCCGTCCTGGTCGCGGTCTTCGTTCTCACCCGGGGCCAGGCTCCCGAGACGGTTCCGACCGACCTGGATTTCGCGGGCCGGAGCTGCACGTCCATCCTGGTCGGGAAAAACGCTTCCGCGGACGGTTCGACGATGACGACACATACGGCCGATTGCGGGACCTGCGACTGGACCTGGCGGCACGTCCCGGCCGCGGACCACAAACCCGGCGAGACGAAAAAGATCTATCATATCTCCCAGTACAAGACCTGGACGCCCGCCGAGGGTCTCAAGTGGGACCTCTACAAGAAGGGGTTCACCGGAACGGAGATCCCGGAAGTCGCCCACACTTATGCCTATCACCACGGGATGTTCGGCTACATGAACGAGAAGCAGGTCGGCATCGGCGAATCCACCATCGGGACGCAGAGAAAGATGATCAACGCGACCCCATCGGCGCTGCTTGACCTCAGCATGCTGACCCTGCTCGGCCTGGAACGGGGCCAAACGGCCAGGGAAGCCATCAAGGTCATGGGTGAACTTGCGGAAAAATACGGCTACGGCTTTCATGACGACGGCGAAATGCTGGCCGTCTCAGACCCGAACGAGGCCTGGATCTTCGAGATCATGCCCGTGGGCCCGCTATGGACCCCCGGGAGCGGCAAGCCCGGCGCCGTCTGGTGCGCCCAGAGGGTCCCGGACGACCACGTCAGCGTCTGTCCCAACGAGTCCAGGATCGGCGAGATCGACCCCGGCAAGCCGGATGATTTCATGGCCTCGCCGAACGTCGTTTCTTACGCCGTCGACAACGGCTATTACGACCCGAAGAGCGGCAAGCCGTTCAGCTGGAAACGGGCCTACTCACCCGCCGAGGGGAGCGCGGTGAGCACGGACGGCCGCCGCCAGCGCCTATGGCGCTTTTTAGACCTTGTCGCGCCTTCGCAGAAGTTCAACCCGGAAACTCCCGACATGGACTTTCCCTTCTCGGTCAAGCCCGACAAGAAGCTCTCGGTCCAGGATATCATGGCCATCACCCGCGACAAGTCCAGGGGGACGCGCTTTGACACGACGAGCGGAATCCGCGGCGGCCCGTTCCAGAACCCGAACTATTACCGAGCTACGAGGACGATCTGCGTCTCGAACGTCGAATACACGACGATCACCCAGTGCCGGGACAGCCTGCCCGACACGATCGGCGGCATCATCTGGATATCCTTCGGTCCCCAGGATACCTCCTGTTACATGCCGTTATACGCCGGCATCTCCGAGATGCCGAAATCTTTCGCGGTCGGCGACCACTGGACCCTCGACCGGGATTCGGCCCGGTGGGCCTTCGATTATACCGATTTCCACGTTCAGGCGGCCTACAACGCGGCCATCGAGGACGTGGAGGAGGCCCAGGCGAAGTATGAAGCGGCCGTCGCCGCCCGCATCCCGGAGATCGACAAGCAGGCCCTCGATCTCTACAACAAGAAACCCGCCAAGGCCGCCCAGTTCCTGACGGGTTTCTGCCTGAACAACGCCCAGACGGTCGTCAAAGCCTGGTGGGATCTCGGGGACGAGATCCTCGTCAAGTATAACCACCTCGCCTTTTACGATTCCCAGAAGAGGACCATCGGCCGGATCAAGACCGCTTCGCCCGCCTGGTGGAACAAGGCGGTCAAGGCGATGGATATCCTCCTCGAACCCGATAAGAAATAACGGAGGTTCACATGAAACGAACGACATTATTCCTGATCATGGGGATCGCGTTCCTGGCGGGAAGGCTTTTCTCCCAGAACGTGCCGAAGGCCAAGATGCCTGTGCTGACGACGTCGGCCGGACAGAGCCCGGACGTCGAGACGCTCAATATCGTGATGGAAGAGGCCGGGCTGGGCTACGACTATTGTGACGTCCCGACCGCTGAAATGCTCGGCACGGGCGTCGGACTGGGCGGGAAGGAATCCGGCCCGGGTTTCCACGTTGAGATCAAGAGCGACCTGGCCAAATTTCCGAAAGGCACGCCTTACAAGACGGTCATCTTCGCCATTGGCGCCTCACTCAAAGGCATGGGCGCCTCGGGCCTGACCTTGGAAACCGAGGAGGCGCGCCTCAAGAAGCTCATCGACACCTGCAGGCAGAACAGGATCTTCGTCATCGCGGTCCACCTCGGCGGGGAGTCCAAGAGGGGCGCCCCCAAGAGCGACAATGAACGGATGATCGATGCCGTGACCCCATATGCCGACTACCTTATCGTCACTAAGGACAGCAACAAGGACGGCCGGTTCACAACGGTCGCCAAGAACAAGAACATTCCCCTGTCCGAAGTCGAGTACGCGCTGGGGGTCGTCGATATCCTGAAGCAGGTGTTCAATTAGCCCGATCTCTTCCGTTTCGGGCAAACTCAATATCCAAAGAACGTGCCGGTCCGGCGTTCGGTCCGGGGGGCCGACGGAATTTCCTTATTGGAGCCCCCCGCGTCTTTCACGGAGATCGCGGAGGACGTCCAGGGTATAAAGATCGTCTTCCGGACCGGAGGGCCGCCGAAGAGATCAGGCCGGGTGGGCCTGATGCTTCTTTTGGGCGGCCTTCTGGAGTTCCTGACCCTGGCCGGCCAGCGAGAGGAGCTTGTCCAGCATCATCCGGACCTTGATATTGGCCAGCTTTCTCTTGCCTGATCGCTGGGTTTCGAAGTGGTCCCTTACGTAGGCCTCGATCTCGGCTTCCGACATCATCGTTTTGATGAACTCATCGTTCATGAGTGCGGCTTTGAGCTCGTCCGGGCTCTCGCCGTGAATGATGATCCGGTTCTCCTCGAGGGCGCTGGCCTTCCACTGCTCGAACTCCTTGGCGGCGTAGACCGGGATCGGCCCCAGGAGCTTCTTGGCTTCTTTGAGCGTCTCCTCGAAGAAAAACTTCCCTTCCTTGTGGAAATTTCTGGCCCGGTAATAGATCGGATCGCCGGCGGCCACATCGTCCTGAAGGTATCTCTGGTAAGCCTGGATGGATTTCGAGAGAAGCTCCTGGCTCCTCGAAACTTTGATATAAATATTGCGTTCCGTGAGGGATGTCATTCCCTTTATCCCTGTCGGAATTAATTAGCACAAGCCGCGAAACATGTCAAACCTCGGCGATCCCGAGCGATACCGGTCACTTCTTGATGATCGCCGCCGCGACGACGTTGGCCACTTTGCTCCTCATGGCGATGATGTCGCCCTTGTCGTCCGGATGGACCCGGTTCGTAAGGAAGATAAGGGAGGTTTGGGTCTCCGGATCGATCCAGATGGAAGTCCCCGTGTAGCCGGAATGGCCGTAGGACGCGGGACCGAAAAGGTCCCCCCGGACCGTCGCGAGATTCGAATCGAGGTCCCAGCCAAGCCCCCGCCCCGTGCCGTTCACCCGCGGGAAGATCTCGGTCATCCGTTCCACGGACAAGGGGCTGAGGATCCGGACCTTTCCGGATTCTCCTCCGTTGAGCATCATTTGGGCGAAAACCGCCAGGTCATCAGCCGTGGAGAAAAGCCCGGCATTCCCCGAAATCCCGCCCTGGAGCCTGGCCAGGGGATCATGAACGACGCCGCGCAGGGGTATCCCGTCATAGACCTGGGTCGGGACACAGCGGTCAAGGAATTCCGCCGGAGGGTTGTAGAACGTGCTCTTCATGCCAAGGGGCTTGAAGATGTTGTCGGCGGCAAACTCGGCGATGGTCTGCCCGCTGACGGCCTTAACGATATAGGCCAGGGTGATGTAGTTCAAGCAACTGTAGGTGAAGGCCGTGCCCGGGAGCGATTCCTTCCGCACGCCGGCGATGTGCTTGACCATAAGGTCCACGGGGCATGGGCTCCCGTATTTCAGTTCGACCTCCTTGGGGTCGGCGTAAGGCTGAAGGCCCGAGGTGTGGGTCAGGAGGTGCCAGAGGCGGGCGTCTTCCCCGGGGATCCCTCCCTCGAGGATATAAGGCGCAAACTCCGGGACGTAATCCTTGACCTTGTCCCAAAGCCTGATCCTGCCTCGCTCGACGAGGATCATGATGGACGTCGCGGTGGCCACGGGCTTGGTGACAGAGGCCATATCGAAGATCATGTTCGTATCCATGGGCCGTCCTTCGGGGACCCATTGGCTCTGCCCGTAGGCCTTCCGCCAGACGGTTTTCCCCTTCCGGGCGACCAGGAGAACGGCGCCCGGAAAGTCCTTGCGGGCCAAAGCCTCGTTTATGAGCGTGTCGAGAAACGCCAGCCGCCCCGAGGCCATCCCGACCTCTTCCGGTTTGGCCTTGGGCAACCCCTGGGCGAAACCGGCCCCGGCCCCGACTGTGAACAGTCCCAGGATGATCCAAAGGCCGATGCGTCTTTTCATGGTGCGTTCCTCCTTCTCATATTCACCGGACCGCGGCTTCCGATCTCCAGGCCAGGCCGTCTTGACGGATATGCCAGCTCGCGCCGTCCTCATTTCTATAGACCGCTTCGAAAATCCCTTCGGTCGTCTGGATCAAGGGTGGGTAACCCCAGCCGCTGACCTTGAGCGCCTTATCGGACCCGAGGCCCAGCGCGGCGAGGTCGGTCGTGAAAGAACCGTTTGCGTCCCGATAGGCCCGTTCCCTGTAGTAGATCTTGCGCAAGGCCCACTTGACGGGTTCTTCGAAGGCGTCGGCGAAAAGCTCCTCCCCTTTGCCGACGACCTTGGCCGAGAACTGCACGAACCCCCACATTTCCGGGTAATGGATGTTAATCAGGCCCTGGGGGGACCAGATCCAGTTGTCTTCAACGTAGGGAATCCCGCTTGCGGGGTCCTTGGCCTTCGCGTAGCGCCCATCGGCGGTCGTGACGCTGTATTCCACCCTGGAAAAGTTCACCCTCCACTGGTCGCCGGGGTCGGGGCGTTCTTTTTTCTTCGGGGCAAGTTCCCTGAGAACGGCCCAAGGAAAAGCGACTTCAATCGTCCAGCCTTTGTCCTTGTCCTTCGGGTTATTGATCGTCCCGTCGACGGATACGGCCGTTTTGAGCCCCCGGATGTCCCAGGCGTTGACGGCTGCATCAATATCGTCCCGATAGGGCTTGAGGAGCAGGAGGTCCCAGACCGTGTTAAGGGCATTCATCTCGAGCTCGCAGTATTTGTGGGTGTCCCCGTCCGGATCGATGAAGATCTCGAAGTCGTTGTCGTTATACACGACCGAATCGCGTTCCGTGAGTGTCGCCCAGACGGCCGGTTCCTCAAGATCGGCGGCGATGTAGAAGTATCGGTCGTCCCAGAGCATCTTGACCCGGGTGCGAAAACGCGGCCGGGGCTTGTTCGCTCCTTCGATGTCGACGAAACTTTCCGTCCATTCCGCCTTTTTCCAGGAAGCGTCATCGATCTTGCCGTCGAGCACGATGGGCTTCTGGACCCTGTAACAGACATAGAAACGGGGATCGAAGGGAACCTTCGGTTCGGAGACCTTCAGCTCATCCGCCAGTCCCGTCCCCTGGCCCAGCAGCAACGCGAAAAGAAACGCGAGCATTATTCTCCTCCTATATCCTACTTGAGCCGCTTGATGATGTGCCAGCCATACTTGCTTGTCACGTGATCGTAAACCGCCATCCCGATCTCGCCGACCTTGAGTCCGAAGCCCACGTCGCCGAAGGCCTTGACCATGCGGGTGCGGGAGAATTCCTGGTTCGCCGCGTCCGGCGCCGTGCCGGCGTTGGCCATGCTGTAAATGCCAGGATACGCGTCGTTGGTGTATTGCCTGACCAGGGCGTCGAAATCCTCCCCCTGCCGGGCCCTCATGAGGAGCTCCTGCGCCAGTTTCTGCGCGTCCGTCAGGCTCCTGGTGATCCCGGCGTCCGGGATCGTCCCCTGGAACGCGATCAGGATGTGCTGGACCGTGACGTGCTCGGGCTCCGGGACCTGACCGGAGAGAAAGGCCGAGACAAGAACGAGGACGGCGATCCCGACGATCTTTCTCATGGGTTCCTCATGATGATCATAGGTGGATGAATTCTACGGGGTTCCCGCACCAGGCGAGGAACCTCTCGAAATCGGCAAATGACAGGCCCAGCGTGGACGTGTTGGTGTTGGGGTGGAAATTAACGCTGCCGGCGCTTCTAAGCTCCGCGTCCAGAACAATCCGGACCTCGTGACCCTTGTCATGGATGAGTCCAAAGGGCGACACGGAGCCAGGTTCCAGCCCCAGATATTTCATCAAACGCCCGGGCGAGGCAAAGCTGAGCCGGTCCTCGTTGAGCTTCGAGGTC
>Ga0315285_10000691_pt1 | contig 35233 bp, 35 predicted proteins | sample YL17G09_36_MG_FD_203698 | JGI IMG/M metagenome (GOLD analysis project Ga0315285, IMG submission 203698) | Sediment microbial communities from Yellowstone Lake, YNP, Wyoming, USA - YL17G09_36 | ecosystem: Environmental > Aquatic > Freshwater > Lake > Sediment | place: USA: Wyoming | collected...
CCTTTTTGAGAAAGATGAACTCTATCAAGTACTTACAACGATCGATGGGCAAAACGAAGCACTCGAGCCCTGTAACCAGTTGAATCTATTCGACCCTTACCCGGACAGTAGTGATACCGCGCTTCAAATTCACCGCAAGAGCCTGTTTCCGACTCCGGCGGCGCCTTCCGGCCATAATGGTGAACAAGATATTTCATAACGTATTGGATTTAAAGGAAAATTCAACTTATCCACATCTGTGGAAAAGCCTGTGTGTAACTCCCATTTTCCTGGCGGGCCCGCGGAGCAATTTCACGCGGTTAATTGGCAAATTGGAATGCCTTGGGTGTCGTAAAATCTTAACTTTCGTTGACAATTTCGACCGCGCTTTGGTATAATCTGGGGTTAATCCGGGCGGTTAGCGCGCCTTTATCCACAGTAACAGACTGTCGGAGTCACGACGAGTTCGATGCCCTGCGATCTAGCTGTCTTCTCCACACAGATGTGGTTCTGCGGAGCCCAGATAATCCATCTCCTTAGCCGATTGTCCACGTATCCCTCGGACTACGACTACTACTCCGATTTCTTGTATCTTGATTTTCTGTGTAGTTCTCGTGTGTTGACCAATCGGTCATCCCTACATCGAACCTTCCGCATTCCCGACAACTACGGGACGTGTGACCGAACAAGAGAAAGGAAGGCACATGCATATTCGTGTTGAGCGGGATGCCTTCGTAGACGCCCTGGGACCGGTGCAGGGAGTGGTTGAGGCTAAGAAGACGCTCCCCATTCTCTCACACCTCTTACTGGAAGCAAACCCGGACGGCGTCTGGCTGTTCGGAACAGACCTCGAGGTAGGAATTCGGAGAGGACTCGCGGCCGAGGTGGTGAAGCCCGGCGCGGTTGCGCTGTCTGCGAAGAAGCTCTACGAGATCGCACGCGAATTGCCTCAGGCCCAGGTGGAATTGCAGGCGGATGCGGACCTGCAGGTGGCCATCCGTTGTCAGCGATCCAGTTTCCGTATGAAGGGACTCCCGCGGGATGAGTTTCCGTCCTTACCGGATCTCAAGGGAGATAACGAGATTACACTGGAGACGCAGCTCTTCCGGGATATGTTGCGCAAGACACTGTTCGCCGTCTCCTCCGATCAGACGCGTTACGCGTTGACGGGGGTGCTCGTGCAAGTGTTGGCTGGCGAGATTCGAATGGTCGCGACGGACGGGCACCGATTGGCCCTGGTGCACGCCCCGCGACCACCCGAAAAGGGTGGCGCAACGCTGGAGGCGCTCGTTCCGAAGAAAGCCATGGTGGAGGCGGCGAAGATCACCCGGGAGGACGGAAGCGATGTCCGGATGTGGCTCGCCGAGAATCAACTGATCCTCGAACAGGAGGCCAGCACGCTTGTGGCCCGACTCATTGACGGCCAGTTTCCGAACTATGATCAGGTGATCCCGGCGCCCGGCGCGAGCAGGATCCTCATCGGGAGGGAGGCCCTCCAGGGGGCGTTGCGGCGGACCTCGGCCATCATGGGGGAACGGACCACGGCCACGGAGTTCGAGTTTCGTCCGGGTAAGGTCGTCGTGTCGTGCGTTAATATGGATCTCGGTGAGGCCCACGAGGAGCTTGAGGCCTCATACGAGGGCGATGGATTCAAAGTCGGGTTCAACGCCCGGTATATCTTAGAGTTTCTTGCGGCCATTGATAGCGCGGAAATCTCCCTGAGTATCGCCGATCCCCTTAGCCCTGCACTGTTCCGGCCCGCTGGAGACGACGCCTACGGGTGCGTGATCATGCCCATGCGGATCTAGCGGGACGGGGAACCCGCGCAGGGCGGCATGAGAAGCAGAACCCCCAGAGCGATCGCAGGATCACCAGCGCCGCCACGGGGAACGTCGGGGGATCAGCCGAACGGAACCGGCACGAAATACGAAGCCGACGGGGGCGAGCCCCCTCGAGACCCTCCACTCCTTGTGCCCGGGCCTGATTAGCGCCCCTGCCTGGGTAGGAGGCGGAGGGTTTCTTGTGTCGCGGAGGACACTGCGGTAACGAGCGGGCGCACAGAAGCGCGGTGGGATGGCCGGGCTTCGGTGCGCCGTACGAGGGAACATGGCCAAAACGAACAACAGCGACGAGAGCAGCGCCGGCGCCTACGGGGTAGACCAGATCAAAGTCCTGGAGGGCCTGGAGGCCGTCCGCAAGCGGCCCGCCATGTACATCGGTGGCACCGGACCCGAGGGGCTGCATCACCTCGTCTTCGAGGTGCTGGACAACAGCGTGGACGAGGCGCTGGCCGGCGCCTGCGACCGGATCGAGGTCACGGTCCACATGGACAACAGCGTGACGGTCACGGACAACGGGCGCGGCATCCCCGTGGACGTGCACGAGCAGACCGGCCGACCGGGCCTGGAAGTGGTCATGACCACGCTCCACGCCGGCGGCAAGTTCGGGGGATCGGCCTACAGGGTGTCGGGTGGCCTGCACGGCGTCGGGGTCTCGGTGGTGAACGCCCTGTCGGAGTGGCTGGAGGTCGAGGTCTGGATCGGCGGCAAGAAGCACCTCCAGCGCTACGAGCGGGGGAAGCCGACGGGCGACGTGGAGGAGATCGGCAAGGCCCGACGGACCGGCACCCGGGTGACCTTCCTCCCGGACGCCGAGATCTTCGAGGACCGCACATTCAGCCTGGACACGCTGAGCAATCGCCTGCGCGAGATGGCCTTCCTCAACAAGGGCCTGCGCATCGCCCTCTTGGACGAGCGCGTGGATCGCACCGAGGAGTTCTACTACACGGGCGGCATCAAGCAGTTCGTGGAATTGCTCAACGAGAACAAGACGACGCTGCACCCGCGGCCCATCCATGTCGAGGCTGAGCGGGACGACACGATCATCGAGATCGCCCTGCAGTACAACGACGGCTACGCGGAGACGGTCTTCTCCTTCGCCAACAACATCAACACGCAGGACGGCGGGACCCACGTCATCGGCTTCCGGTCGGCCCTCACCCGGACCATCAACAGCTATGCCGCCGGCCGCAACCTGCTCAAGGATCTCAAGACCAGCCTGTCGGGTGACGACGTGCGCGAGGGCCTCACGGCCGTCATCAGCGTGAAGCTGCCCAACCCGCAGTTCGAGGGACAGACGAAGGGGCGGCTGAACAACCCCGACATCAAGGGCCTGGTGGAGGCTGTCGTCAACGAGAAGCTGGGCGAGTACCTGGAGGAGAACCCGGGGGTCGGAAGGCGGATCGTGGAGAAGGCGGCCGAGGCGGCGCGCGCGCGGGACGCCGCCCGCAAGGCCAAGGAGCTCGTCCGGCGCAAGGGCGCCCTGGACGGCGACGGCCTGCCGGGTAAGCTGGCGGACTGCTCCGAAAAGGACCCGGCCCTCTGCGAGCTGTTCATCGTGGAGGGCGATTCGGCCGGCGGCTCGGCCAAGCAGGGGCGGGACCGCCGGTTCCAGGCGATCCTGCCGCTGCGGGGAAAGATCCTGAACACGGAGCGCGCGCGGGCCGACAAGATGCTCTCGTCGCAGGAGATCCGGGTGCTCATCTCGGCCCTGGGCTGCGGGATCGAGAGCGAGTTCGACATCGCGAAACTCCGCTACCACCGCGTCATCATCATGACCGACGCGGATGTGGACGGCGAGCACATCCGCACGCTGCTCCTGACCTTCTTCTTCCGCCACCTGCGGCGCATTGTGGACGAGGGGCACCTCTTCATCGCGCAACCCCCCCTGTACAGGGTGAAGCGGGGGAAGGCCGAGCGGTACCTCAAGGACAACCGCGGCATGGAGGACTTCCTGCTCGAGGTGGGGGCGGAATCGCTCTCCGTGGAGGCGGCCAGCAACGGGAGCGCCTGGACGGGCCAGCGACTTACCGGGGTCCTCAAGAAGGTGGTCGCGTGGCAGCACTGCCTGCGGGCGCTGGACAAGCGCGGGCGAAACCCCCGCATCGTGGCCGCCCTGGCGCAGCTCGGCGGCGTCCCGCGGGGGAGCCTGAAGGACGAGGGGAAGGCCCAGCGCCTGCTGGAACGGCTGCTGGCCAGGCTGCGGGAGCAGGCCGAGCGCCTGGGCCCGCCCGAGGGCAGCGTCGAGTGGGACGAGGAGCAGGAGACGTACCGGCTGGTCGTCTCCCTGGGGGGGCAGCCGCTTCGCCCCGACCGCGCCGGCTGCATCATCACGCCGGCGCTCCTGACGTCGGCCGAGTACCGCGAACTGGAGGCGGCGGCTGCGGCCCTGAAGGCCCTGGGGAACCCGCCCTTCACGATCCGGACGGAGTCGGAAACGATCCAGGCCGACAGTTGGACCGCGCTGTACGAGCGGGTCATGGCCCTGGCGAAGAAGGGCCTGGCGATCCAGCGCTACAAGGGCCTGGGCGAGATGAACGCGGAGCAGCTCTGGGAGACCACCATGAATCCCGAGACCCGGAGGCTCTTCAAGGTCCAGGTCGAGGATGCCCTGGCCGCGGAGCGCATCTTTACCACCCTCATGGGCGACCAGGTGGAACCGCGCCGCCAGTTCATCGAGGCCCACGCCCTGGAAGTGAGCAACCTGGACATCTAGGTTCGAGGTGCCACGGTTCGAGGTTCGCGGTTGGGAACCTCAACCCGCGAACCAGCAAACGGTGGGGGCTTCGGGGTTCTGAACCTCGAACCTCGAACGGTGAACCGGCAAACCGCCGGGGAGGAACGAGGCAACCGTGCCCGACGAGAACGACAGCATCGCCCAGCAACGCATCGGCGAGGTCCACCCGACGGATATCCACGAGGAGATGCGGCGGTCATACCTCGACTACGCCATGAGCGTCATCATCGGGCGGGCCCTGCCGGATGTGCGCGACGGCCTGAAGCCGGTGCACCGCCGCGTCCTGTACGCCATGCACGAGATGGGGCTCCACTTCAACCGGCCCCACCGCAAGGCGGCCCGCGTGGTGGGCGACGTCCTGGGCAAATATCACCCCCACGGGGACGCGGCAGTCTACGACACCATCGTGCGGCTGGTGCAGGACTTCTCCATGCGCTATCCGCTGATCGACGGGCAGGGAAACTTCGGCTCCGTGGACGGCGACGCGCCGGCGGCAATGCGATACACCGAGGTGCGCCTGAGCCGCCTGGCCCAGGAGATGCTGCGGGACATCGACAAGGAGACCGTGGACTTCGTCCCCAACTACGACGAGTCCACCCAGGAGCCGACGCTCCTCCCGACCGTCCTGCCGAACCTTCTCGTGAACGGCTCGTCGGGGATTGCCGTGGGAATGGCCACCAACGTCCCGCCCCACAATCTCACCGAGGTGGTGGACGCGGTCATCCTGCAGCTCGAAAACCCGGACACCACCCTCGAGGAGTTGATGCAGGCCCTGCCCGGCCCGGACTTCCCCACGGCCGGCTACATCCACGGCCGCCAGGGCATCCTGGATGCCTACCGCACGGGCCGCGGCCTCATCCAGATGCGGGCCAAGGTGGTGATCGAGAAGGCGCGGGGCGGTCGCGAGAACATCATCGTGACCGAGCTGCCCTACCAGGTGAACAAGGCGAGGCTGGTGGAACGCATCGCCGAGCTCATCCGCGAGAAGAAGATCGACGGCGTCGCGGACCTCCGGGATGAGTCGGATCGGGAGGGGATGCGGATCGTCCTGGAGCTGAAGAAGGACGAGCCGGCCCCGCCCATCCTGAACTCCCTGTACAAGCACACGGCCATGCAGTCCACCTTCGGCGTGATCATGCTGGCCCTGGTGGACAACCAGCCCAAGGTCCTCACCCTCAAGGAGATGATCGCCAGCTTTATCGAGCACCGGAAGGCCGTGGTCATCCGGCGCACCCGCTACGAGCTGCGCCAGGCGGAGGCGCGCGCCCACATCCTGGAAGGGTATCGTATCGCCCTGGACCACCTGGACGCGGTGATCCAGCTCATCCGGCGGTCCCGCTCCGTGGACGAGGCCCGGGCCGGTATCGTGGAGCAGTTCGGCATGACCGAGACCCAGGCGCAGGCGGTCCTGGACCTGCGCCTCCAGCGCCTGACGCAACTGGAGCGCCAGAAGATCCAGGACGAGTACCAGGCGACGATCCAGCTCATCGCAAAGCTCCAGGCCATCCTGGGCAACGAGGCCCTGGTGCGGGAGATCATCCGGGAAGAGCTGACCGCCCTGAAGGAGCAGTACGGCGATCCCCGCCGGACCGAGATCCTGGAGGAGACAGCCGAGATCTCCTTCGAGGACATGGTGGCCGACGAGGAGATGGTGGTGACCATCTCCCACGGGGGCTACATCAAGCGCAGCCCCCTGACGGTGTACCGGGCCCAGCGGCGCGGGGGCAAGGGGATGACCGGGATGGCGACCAAGGAAGAGGATTACGTGGAGTACCTCTTCGTGGCCACGACCCACAGCTACATCCTGCTGTTCACGAACCTGGGGCGGGTGCACTGGCTGAAGGTCCACGAGGTGCCGCAGCTGGGCCGCGCCGCCAAGGGGAAGGCCCTGGTGAACTTCCTCCAGGTGCAGCCCGGCGAGACGGTTACCGCCATGATTCCGATCCGCCAGTTCGAGGTGGACAAGTACCTCCTCATGGCGGCCCGCCGCGGCGTGGTCAAGAAGACGGAGCTCTCCGCCTACGCCAACCCCCGCGCCGGAGGCATCATCGCGCTCACCCTGGACGAGGGGGACGAGCTGATCGCGGTCCGCCTGACCAGCGGGCGGGACGAGGTATTCCTGGCGACGCGACAGGGGATGGCCATCCGCTTCGAGGAGGGCGAGGTGCGGCCGATAGGCCGAACGGGGCGCGGCGTCATCGGCATCGACCTCGAGGAGGGGGACGAGGTGGTGGCGGCGGACGTGGTCCGGTCCGGCACCGCCATCCTCACGGTGAACGAGCGGGGCTACGGCAAGCGCACCGAACTGGAGGAGTACCGCCTCCAGGGGCGCGGCGGCAAGGGCATCATCAACGTGCGGGTGACAGAGAAGAACGGCCCCGTGGTCGGCACCCTGCAGGTGCAGGAGCAGGACCACGTGATGATGATCTCCCAGGAGGGGAAGGTGAATCGCCTGCCCGTCCGGGAGATCAGCGTCATCGGCCGGGCGACCCAGGGGGTCCGCCTCCAGGGGCTGGAGCCCAACGACCGCGTCGCGGCCGTCACCAGCCTGGTGGCCGACGAGACGGAGGGGGAGAGCGGCGGATCCCCCGCGGAGACGAACGGGGCCGAGGGGTAGGCCGGGACGGGGTTGGCGGTGCTGGACGCGAGGTTCGTTCGAGAGAATTTCCAGACGGTCACCGACCGCTTGCGCGACCGGGGCGCGGCCCTCGACCCGCAAGAGTTCTTGGAGGTCGACGCAGCCCGCCGGCGGCTGCTCTCGGAGGTCGAGCAGCTCAAGCATCGCCGCAACACCCTCTCTGAAGAGGTCGGCCAGCGCAAGCGGCAGGGACAGGACGCCAGCGCGCTGATCACCGAGACGCGGGAGTTGGGGGACCGGATCAAGAGCCTTGACGAAGAGGTGCGCCGCTGCGAGGCGCGGATCGAGGCGGCCCTCCTGACCGTTCCCAATCTCCCGCACGAGTCGGTCCCGATCGGCCGGGACAACGCAGACAACGTGGAGATCCGACGCTGGGGGGAACCGCGCCGCTTCGACTTTCCGGCCCGGCCCCACTGGGAGATCGGGGAGGCCCTGGGCCTGCTGGACTTCGAGCGCGCCGCGCGGATGGCCCAGGCCCGCTTCGCCGTCCTGACCGGGGTGGGGGCCCGGCTGGAGCGCGCCCTCATCAATTTCATGCTGGACCTGCACACGAAGGAGCACGGGTACACCGAGGTGTTTCCGCCGCTCCTGGTGAATGCGGCGGCCATGACCGGGACGGGCCAGCTTCCCAAATTCGCCGAGGAGCTCTTCAAGACCAAGGACGAGTCCCTGTACATGATCCCGACCGCTGAGGTCCCCATCACCAACCTGCACCGGGAGGAGGTCCTGCCGCCGGGGACCCTCCCGCTGTCTTATGTGGCCTTCACGCCCTGCTTCCGCCGTGAGGCGGGATCCTACGGCAAGGATACCCGGGGACTCATCCGGCAGCACCAGTTCAACAAGGTGGAACTGGTGAAGTTCACCGAGGCCGGGAAATCCTACGAGGCCCTGGAGCAGATGACCCGCGACGCCGAGGCGGTGTTGCAGCGCCTCGGCCTGCCGCACCGGATCGTGACCCTCTGCACCGGGGACCTGGGATTCGCCGCCGCCAAGACGTACGACATCGAGGTCTGGCTGCCCAGCCAGTCCGCATACCGGGAGATCTCGTCGGTCAGCAATTGCGAGGCCTTCCAGGCCCGTCGGGCCAATATCCGGTATCGCCCAGCCCCCAAGGCACCCGTGGAGTACGCGCACACGCTGAACGGGTCGGGGGTGGCCGTCGGGCGCACCTGGCTCGCCATCCTGGAGAACTTTCAGGAGGCGGATGGCAGCGTCTGCATCCCGGAGGCTCTCCGCCCGTACATGGATGGGCTGGAGCGGATCGGCAAACCCTAGCCATCCACGTTTCTGCTTCCCTTTGTCCGCAGGGTTTTCTATTATGTGGGCCTCGCCGACGGGGTGGAGGCAGGCCGAGAGAGCGTGGTCGCGCGCGAGAACGCCAGAGACGGCCGGGCGGTCGGAGGAATTCCTCGCTGTCGGCGAACCCAGGCCTGGAGGGGTGGCCGAGTGGTTGAAGGCGTCCCGCTTGAAACGGGAAGACCGAAAGGTCCGTGGGTTCAAATCCTACCCCCTCCGCCACACCGACGTGGCGACAGCGAAGTCCGACAGGGACAGGGACGCTGACGGCTCCTCCCGTACCGCTGTCGGCTATCCCTGTCGGGTATCGCCAAGAGTGGAGAGGTGGCCGAGCGGCCGAAGGCAACCGCCTGCTAAGCGGTTGGTCGGGTAAAACTGGCCCCCGGGTTCGAATCCCGGCCTCTCCGCCATTGTACGCCGACGCCCCGGACTGCCGGCCGGAGGCCCCGGGCCGGAGGGGGCGTCCCTGCAAGAGATGCCCGCAACCCCTCTTCATGGTATTGCGGGATGGGGTGATAGCTACACCACGATGGAAGCCAGTCCGGGCACACGAAAGCTGATCCTGTTCGGCGTGGCGGTTGCGGTCCCCCTCGCGGTGGTGGCCATCTACTTTGCCGTCTTCGACCAACCACCTCCGCCCGTCCAGCCGCCCGCGCCTCAAGCCGCGCCGGGAGGCCAAGCCGGTCCGGGCCAGGCTGCGCTCCCGCCGGATCATCCCCCCATCGGCGGGCAAGCGGGGGGCGCACAGGCGAGCGCCGGCCCGTCCGCACCGGCCGGACATCCCCAGGTAGGCGGGAGCAGTCGGTCCATACGCGTCCCGGAAGAGATCAAAGGGAAATGGCAGGCCGTCAAGCTGCGAGTGGAGGAGAAAGGCGGCGGCAAGCCCCCCCAGGTCTTCACGGTGAAGCTCGGGGGCCAGTTCGACATCCCGGGTAGCAAGCTGCGCGTTCGCGTCGGCGACTTCCTGCCCGCCCTGCAGGTGAGCGGCAGCGAAGTCACGTCGGCATCAAACAACCCGACCAATCCCGCGGTCATGGTCACAGTGTCAGAGGGCGGGAAGGAAACCTTCAAGGGCTGGCTGTTCAGTAAGTTCCCGGAGATGCAGCCGTTGGAGCACCCGACGTACCGGATCACCCTGGTGGAGGGTGTGCCCGCCGGCTAGGCGCCTGGCGGAAGTCAAAATGGAAAACCGACAACTGACAACGGATCAATTGAGATGGCCGGTTTTCAGTTGTCGGTTGTCAGTTTTACATTGGTTCAGCAGCGCGGAGAGGTACCGAAGCGGTCGTAACGGGCCCGCCTCGAAAGCGGGTTGGGGGGCAACTCCCACGTGGGTTCGAATCCCACCCTCTCCGCCACGCCTGCCAGCTGCCTCAGGAGGTATTCTCTTGGCGGGCAGGAACAACCCCAACAAGGAGAATCACACTCGAGCCAGTGAGGCGCCAGGCCGACGCAGGGACTGATGGACTCCGGGTGTGCGGAGAGGTGTCCGAGTGGCTGAAGGAGCACGCCTGGAGAGCGTGTGTGGGGGAAACTCCACCCCGGGTTCGAATCCCGGCCTCTCCGCCAGCTTCCCCCGGAGCGTCGGGCAGGTCCTGGGACGGCCGGCTCCCAGGGTCGCGCGGCCGGCTAGTCGAGTGGGCGCCGGATGGTTCACGCCGCGGTGATGATCGGGTCTCGCGCAGGGTAGCCCCGTGAACCCCGCCAGGTCCGGAAGGAAGCAACGGTAAGCGGCGAGCGGCCCGTGCCGCAAGGTCACCCGGTCGGAGTGGTGTGAGCCCTCCGGCGCTCGCACATCGTTGTCCCGTGGGATCGGATGAGGGGGCGGGGGCGCCCGACGTGAAGCGGCCAGCCCGCAGGCCCCGCCCGCCAGAGGAGCGATGTCGTACCAAGTCATTGCCCGCCGCTGGCGACCGCAGACCTTCGACGAAGTGGTGGGCCAGCGGAATGTCACCGACACCTTGAAGAACGCCATCGCAACCGATCGCGTGGCGCACGCCCTGCTCTTCGCCGGGCCGCGCGGCGTGGGCAAGACGACCACGGCCCGCATCCTCGCCAAGGCCCTCAACTGCGACCGGGGGCCCACCCCCACGCCGTGCGGGACCTGCGGGGCATGCGAGGAGATCGCTGCCGGCCGCTCGGTGGACTGCCTCGAGGTGGACGCGGCCTCCAACACTCAGGTGGAGAAGACCCGGGACCTCTTGGAGACGGTGCAGTACGTGCCGACGCGGGGCCGCCACAAGGTCTACATCATCGACGAAGCCCACATGCTCTCCACCAGCTCCTTCAATGCGCTGCTGAAGACGCTGGAGGAGCCGCCGCCGCGCGTCGTTTTCATCCTGGCGACCACTGAACCCCACCGGATCCCGGCCACGATTCATTCCCGGTGCCAGCGCCACGACTTCCGCCTGCTGGGCGCGCGAGAGATCGTCGGGCGGTTGCGCGAGATCGTGCGGGCGGAGGGGGTAATGGCCGAGGACGAGACCCTGGTCCTCCTGGCCCGGGCGGCCAGCGGGGGCCTGCGGGATGCGCAGAGCCTGCTGGACCAGGCCATCGCCAGCCTCGGGAATCGACTGGAGGCAGACCGTGTCGCTGACCTCTTGGGCCTGGTGAAGGCCGATGTCCTGGCCGAGGCGGCCGAGGCCATCCTGGTGCGGGATGCGGCGCGGGCGCTCGGGCTGGTGGATCGGCTGGCGACTCACGGCCAGGACCTCCGGCAGTTTGCGCTGGAGCTCGCTGCCCATCTCCGGGATCTCCTGATCCTGAAGCTGTGTCCCGAGCCGGGCGCGCTCTTGGAGGGCGCGCGGGTCAGCGCGGAGGTGGCCCGTCCGCAGGCAGAGCGGGCCACGCTGCCGGAACTGGAGTTGATGATCAAGACGCTCCAGCAGGTGGAGGGGGAGATGCGGCGCGCCCCCCAGCCGCGCTTTCTCCTCGAGATGGCGCTGATCCGCCTGACGGAGATCCGGCACCTACAGGGACTGGGGGAGATCCTGGGCCGGCTCGTCGCCCTGGAGGGCCGGTTGCCCGGGGGGCCGATGGTGCCGGCGACCGCGGGAGAGCTTCCGTTGTTCGGCGGCCGTCCGGTAGGAGCCGAGCGTCCCGCCCGGCCCGCGCAGGGCCCGGGGACCCCACCCCCGACGCCACTGGTTCGGCCCTCCCAGGAGGCTGCGGCCTCAAGCGGTGCCCTGGACGCCACCGTTGGCTGGGCCTCCGCCGTCGGACGGCTGCGAGCACGCAAGCGGCTGGCCTCGGTCCTGACGGAAGTGGAGCCCACCGGCCTCACGGCCGACACGCTGACCCTCGAGGTAAAGAATGGCAACGCGTTCGTCCGCGACACGCTCGAGGATCCCGACACGCGGAAGCTGATCGCTGACGCCGCCACCGAGGCCTTTGGCCGCCGGCTGCGGATCGAGTACCGCTTCGCGGCTCCCCCGGTGCCCCAGGCGCTGCGACTCGAACCGGGAGAGACCCGCCGCGCGGTCGCCACCCCACCGCGCGACCGGGATCATGCGCTGGTGCGTGAGGCGCTGAGCCTATTCGGCGGTGCTGTCGTGCGCGGGGTGTCTCCCTAAGGAGGATACATGCCGGGGATCGGCGACATCATGAAGCAGGCCCAGAAGATGAAGGCCGAGATGGAGCGCATCCAGGCCGAGGCGGCGGTCAAGACCGTGGAGGGAAGCGCCGGCGGAGGCATGGTGACCGTGGTGGCCAACGGGAAGGGGGAGATCCTGTCGGTGACGATCGATCCGGAGGTCGCCCGAGCCGAGGACCTCGAGATGCTTCAGGATCTGGTGACGGCCGCGGCGAACGACGCGTTGCGGAAGGCCCGGGAACTGCTGACCCAGGAGGTCTCCCGATTGGCCGGGGGGCTGGGCCTGCCCCCGGGGCTCCTCTAGGGGCCGAGGAGGCGGCGCGCCCGTGTCAGCGACGCCTGCCGCGCTAGCGGCGTTGATCGAAGAGCTGGTGCGCCTGCCCGGCATCGGCCCCAAGACGGCCCAACGCCTGGCCTTCCACCTGCTGAAGGTGCCGCGCGAGCAGGCCGCCGCGTTAGCGGAGGCCGTCGTGGCCCTCAAGGACCGGACGCGGTCTTGTGCGCGGTGTTTCAACATCGCCGAGGAGGAACTGTGCGGGGTGTGCCAGGACCCCCGCCGGGACAGCCAGCTCCTCTGCGTGGTGGAGGAGGTCAACGACCTCCTGGCGATCGAGAAGTCGCGCGAGTATCGCGGGCTGTACCACGTCCTCGGAGGGTCGCTCTCGCCCCTGGAGGGCCGAGGGCCGGACCAGATCCGCGGGAAAGAGCTGGTGGCGCGCCTCGAGGTCGGCGGGGTGCGGGAGGTGATCCTGGCCACGAACCCCAACGTCGAGGGTGAGGCCACGGCCTTCTACCTGCTGCGGCTGCTGAAGCCGTTTGCGGTGAAGGTGACGCGCATCGCCCGAGGGTTGCCCATGGGCGGGGATCTGGAGTACGCGGACGAGGTCACACTGGCCCGGGCCCTGGAGGGGCGGCGTGAAATCACGTAATGCGTGGAGCTGCCACGGATGATCGGGACGGACCTGACGTTGTACGAGGAGGATGCGCGGCGGCTGGCGGCCGTGTTGCAGCGGCTCTGCGAAGACTCCAAGAGCCGGGCGGTCTTCCTCATCGCCAAGGCCGGGCAGCTCATCGCGTCGGCCGGCGAGACGGCCAGCATCGATACCACCTCGCTAGCCTCCCTGACGGCCGGCAACATCGCCGCCACCGGCGGCCTGGCCCAACTGCTGGGGGAGAAGGAGTTCAGCGTCCTCTTCCACGAGGGGGAGAAGGACCACCTGCACATCTCGGTGGTCGGCCAACGCGGGATTCTGGTCGTCCTCTTCGATCGCCGATCGTCCTTGGGGCTGGTGCGCCTCCGGGTCAAGCGGGCCGCCGAGGACATCGGCCAGGTGTTTACCGAGATGGCCGAGCGCACCCAGCGGGAGGCCAGCCAGGGCCGGGCGGCGTTCCAGGCGCAGTTCGCCCAGATCACCGACGACGACATCGACAACCTGTTCAAGGGCTGAGGCGGCGGCGTGTCCTTCATCAACTACGCGGCGCGGGAGATCAACTGCAAGCTGGTCTATTACGGCCCGGGACTCTGCGGGAAGACGACGAACTTGCAGTACATCTACACCAAGGTCGAGCCCGGCACAAAGGGCAAGCTGATCTCCCTGGCGACGGAGACGGAGCGGACCCTGTTCTTCGACTTCCTGCCGCTGGACCTGGGCAGCATCCGCGGTTTCAAGACGCGCTTTCATCTGTACACCGTGCCGGGGCAGGTCTTTTACGACGCCAGCCGGAAGCTGATCCTCCGGGGAACGGATGGCGTGATCTTCGTGGCCGACTCCCAGATCGAGCGGCTGGAGTCGAACATCGAGAGCCTGGAGAACCTGGATGCCAATCTGGCGGAGCAGAACCTGAAGCTGGAGACGCTGCCCTTCATTCTGCAGTACAACAAGCGTGACCTGCCGAATGTCGTGCCGATCGAGGAGCTTCAGGCCGCGCTGAACCCGCGCAATCTGCCCTGGTTCGAGGCCTGCGCCCCCAAAGGCATCGGCGTCTTCGAGACGCTGAAGGGCGCGGCCAGGCTGGTCCTGAACGAACTGAAGAAAAAGACCTGAACCGCAACCGCCTTGCGGCAGAGGCGCCCTGCTGGTATATTACGTCTTGCCGCAGGCGGACAGATTCCCCGGCAGCTCAATGGTGGAGCGAGTCCGCCGGGGGCAGACCGGTGGCGCGGGTGAGCTTGCCCTGAGCCAAGCGAAGGGAGCCCTGCCCGCAACGGACAGCGGACGCAAGCCACCGACGCTCTTAAAAGGAGAGCCTAGCAACAGGAAACCGACACCCTGGGAGCAGTTGGCTCCCCGGGCAGGAGCGATAACACGATTCCCCGGTAGCTCAATGGTGGAGCGAGCGGCTGTTAACCGCTAGGCTGCAGGTTCGAGCCCTGCCCGGGGAGCCATCAGAACACCAACAGAACAGCTCGCGAGCCCCCATGTTGCGCGGGCGTTCGTGCTTCAGGAGCGAGCGGCTGGTAATCCCGCCTGCGGCGGTGAGCTTGCCCTGAGCGAAGCGAAGGGAGCTTGTCCTGAGTGCAACGAAGGGAGCTTGTCCTGAGTGCAACGAAGGGCCCTGCCCGGGGAGCCATGAGTAAATGACCGGAGCAGCCCGCGGAGCCGTGAGCCTCGCGGGCTCTCGTGTTGTTGGCCAAGCGTCATGTGGTACGTTTACATCTGCGACAAACGAGGTGTGCTGTACACGGGGATTACGACCGACCTGGCTCGTCGGATGAGACAGCACGGTGCCCACCTCCTGCACTCGGAGAATCTTCCGGACGAGCATGCAGCCGCCCGAAGGGAGCGTGAGATCAAGGGCTGGCGCAGGGAGAAAAAGCTCGCCTTGATCAGGGACGCGAAGGGAGCTTGTCCTGAGTGCAACGAAGGGAGCTTGTCCTGAGTGCAACGAAGGGCCCTGCCCGGGGAGCCATAAGATATTCACCGACATAGCCCGCGTGACGCGCAGTTACGCGGGCTTTCGTTTGGTGCGCCGGGCATGGCGCGTGACGAGGAGGGGCAAGTCCTCTGCCCAACCTGATGGAGGTGAAGGGCTAACCGCCACACCCCCGACCTGGATCGCCTCGTCGAGGAGGTGGTGCGGGATCTGCGGCAGTGAGCAATTCGTCAGGAACGGGGAGGCATTCTTGGATGTCACGTTGGCATCCCCTGGCTTTCCCGGCGGTGTTGTAAGGCCTGAGAGCGCGGGGGCTGGGCTATCTTTCCAATCCCCTCTGGCGCTGCTGCTTGCGCCTTTATCCGTTCCCTTCGGTTGACTTTGCCGTACCAGGCTAGAATTGCAACGAAAATTCAGGACGGGGTGGGCGCTGAATCGCCAGGCAGGCCCTCGTGCTACGAGGCCGCCGATTCATTTCCGGAGCGGATGCCCCCTCAAAGCGGAGGCATCCCTCACGGCTGTGGAACTCCAGGAGGCGGGCGGACCGGGTGAGCGGTGTGGTGTTGTTTGCAGACGGGTCGAGGCGGGCCGAAACCACTTGACCCCGCGTTGGAGTGGGGTAGACTCCGATCGTGTGTCGCGTGTGCCGTGCGCGGGAAGGACAATGCTCCGGCTGGCGGCAGTTCAGAGGCGGCCATGAGGACGCGCCAGACTGATCCGACCCAACCGATCACGCTGGCGAAAGGGTGGGGTCTCGGGGCCGCCATCACACCAAACGTGCGGGCGCTCGGGATGGTCTCCCTCCTGACGGATGCCAGCACGGAAATGGTGTATCCGCTCCTGCCTCTGTTTCTCACCCGGACCCTGGGGGCCGGCACGGCTTTCGTCGGCCTCGTAGAGGGAGTGGCAGAGACCACGGCCAGTCTGCTGAAGCTGGTCTCGGGCTGGCTCTCGGATCGTCTCCGCCGGCGCAAGGCGCTCGTGATCTGGGGGTACGGGCTCTCCTCTCTCACCCGCCCCCTGATGGCCATGGCGCTCCTCCCGAGCCACGTCCTGGGAATCCGGTTCCTGGATCGGATCGGGAAAGGAATCCGGACCTCGCCCCGCGATGCGCTGATCGCCGATTCTACGTCGGCGAATGCCCGGGGCGCGGCCTTCGGCTTTCATCGCGCCATGGACCATCTCGGCGCCGTGGTGGGACCGGTCCTGGCCTTCCTCCTCCTGCCCCTGGTCGGAGGAAGCTACCGGGCCATCTTCTGGCTGGCCAGCATCCCCGCGGCCCTCTGCGTGCTCGTTCTCGTCGCCGCCGTGCGGGAGATCCCCGCTCAGGGACCGCCCGCGCGCCTTCCCCTCCTCACCCTCCGGCCGTACGATAGGCGGTTCAGGGGGTTTCTCTGCATCGTGACGCTCTTCACCCTGGGGAACAGCAGCGATGCCTTCCTGCTCCTGCGAGCGCGGGAGGCGGGCGTCTCCGAGGTGTCCATCCCGCTCCTGTGGGCGGCGCTCCACGTGGTGAAGTCCACGAGTTCGCTCGGCGGCGGAATCCTGTCCGACCGCATCGGCCGGCGGGGGGCGATCGTCGCCGGGTGGCTGGTGTACGCGGCGGTGTATGCGGGGTTCGCCGCGGTGGGAAGCGCGTGGCAGGCCTGGGCGCTCTTCCTGGTGTATGGTCTGTACTTCGGCCTCACCGAGGGGGTGGAGAAGGCGCTGGTCTCCGACCTCACCCCGGTGGAGGCGCGCGCCAGCGCCTATGGCGTGTACCACACGGCCATCGGGATCACCGCGCTCCCCGCCAGCCTGCTGACCGGATGGCTCTGGCAAGCGTTCGGCGCGGGCCTCGCCTTCGGCACCGGCGCCGTCCTGGCGGCGACCGCGGCGATCCTGCTGGGGGCGCTCCTGCGCGAGTCCGTCTGAGAGCCCCCCTTGACTTCGAATAGACGACCTGGATAGACTGCGCTCGGTCCGTGCCAGCCGTCTCGTGGCCGGACCGGAAGGACCCTGAGACGCCGAGGAGGACAAACCATGATCCAAGCACGCAGCATCCGACGGGTCGGCTGGCTGGCCTTCGCCTTGGCACTCCTGGCGCTGTGCCCTGGCCTCGCCGGCGCAGCCTACCCCGACAGGCCGATCAAGATGATCGTCCCCTGGGCGGCGGGAGGCGACACCGATGCCATCCTGCGGGTCTGGGCCAACGCCCTGGAGAAGCAGCTCGGCCAAGCGGTGGTCGTCGTCAACATCACTGGCGCCTCGGGGACGGTCGGCGCCCGCGAGGCCAAGAACGCGCCGCCCGATGGCTACACCATCTTCTCCGTCCACGACTTCATTCACACCACGTATTACACCGGCGTTGCTGACATCAGCTACAAGGACTTCGAGCCGATCTGCCTGAACACCTTGACCTCCTCCATCCTGGCTGCCTACGGCAAGGCCAAGTGGGGCACGATGAAGGAGCTGTTGGACGATTCCAAGAAGCGGCCCGGGGAGATCATCGTGGGGGCGACCCTGGGATCCACCAGCCACTTCTTCCCGGCGATGATCGAGCAGGCGGCCGGCGTGAAGTGGAAGTACGTCAGCTACGAGGGCACGGCCCCGCGCATGACCGCGCTCCTGGGCGGCCACGTGGAGCTGGGGGAGACGAACCTCACCCAGCTCGATAAGGTGAAGGCCGGACAGATGAAGCTCCTGGCCATCGCCACGCCCAAGCGACACCCCGAGGTCCCCAACGTGCCCACGCTGAAGGAGCTGGGGCTGGACATCGTGTATGCGGTCAACCGGGGGATCCTGGTGCCCAAGGGGACGCCCGAGCCGGTCCTGGCCAAGCTGGAGGATGCCTGCGGCAAGGCGGCCAAGGATCCCGGCGTGGCCGAGTCCATGAAGAAGCAGGGGACCGACGTGGAATTCCTGGGGCGCAAGGCCTACGCGGAGTTCCTCCAGAAGGACGACAAGAGCAACGCGGATCTCGCCCAGGCCCTCGGGTACAAGCGGAAATAACGGGCGAGCATGAGACGGGACAGCGGAATCGGCCTCGGCTTGCTAGCCGTGTGCGGCGTGCTCTATTGGCAAACCGGAGGCATCCCTACGCCTCCGTTCGTCCCCATCGGTCCGGCCTTCTATCCCCGGATCGTCCTGGCCCTCCTGGCGGCGCTGGCCATCTGGCTGATCCTGGAGGATGTGGTCACGGCTCGGCGCCGCCCCGGCCGGAAAGCCAAGCCTACTGCTCCACCTCTCAACTACCGCCTGGTCGTCATCTGCTTCGTCGTGTTCGGTGCCTACGTGGTCGGCCTGAGCCTCCTCGGGTATCTGCTGGCCACGTTCCTCTTCGTCCTGGCACTCGGCTGGGTCATGGGGCCGCGCGAGTACCGGGAGCTGTCCAAGCTGGCCGCCGTCGCGATCGGCACGACTCTCGCGACGTACCTCGTCTTCGAGAAATACCTCCACGTGTTCCTGCCCCGCGGCCTCCTGTTCTAAGAGGCGACCATGGACCTCTTCCTCAGTTCGCTTGGCGCCATTCTCGACCCAAGGACATTCTTTTCCATGTCCATGGGAATCATTGCTGGACTGGTCGGCGGGGCCATCCCGGGGATCACCATCACCATGACCATCATCCTTACCCTGCCCTTCACCTTCGGCATGGACCCGGTGCAGGGGCTGGCGACGATGGTGGGGGTGTACGTTGGCGGGGAATCGGGAGGGCTCGTTTCGGCCTGCCTGATCGGGATCCCCGGGACCCCCTCGGCCATCGCCACGACCTTCGACGGCTTCCCCATGGCGCGCAAGGGGGAGCCGGGACGCGCCGTGTGGCTGGGGATCTGGGCTTCGATCCTGGGCGGGCTGCTGGCCGGGGTCCCTCTGGTGATCGGGGCCACACAGCTCGCGCGGCTGGCGGTGAGCTTCGGCCCGTGGGAGTACTTTTCCCTCTTCATCCTGACCTTGAGCATCGTGGCCAGTCTCTCGGAGCAGTCCTTGGTCAAGGGCCTGATCGCCGGGACGTTCGGCCTCCTGGTTACGACCATCGGGGCGGATCCACTGATGGCGGTGCCCAGGCTCACCTTCGGCTGGGAATTCCTGCGCAGCGGGTTTCCGTTTCTGCCCATCCTCATTGGCGTCTTCGGCCTCTCCCAGATCATGAGCGACGTGGAGAAGGCGGGGACGGGCCAGGCGGAGACGCGTCTGGAACGCCTTACCAGCCTCCGGGTCTCGCACCTCGCCGTCATCAAGGAGATCCTGGCGCAGCCGGTCAACCTGATCCGGTCCACGCTCATCGGCCTGTGGATCGGCATCCTCCCGGCGGTGGGAGGGAGTGCGGCCAACATCCTCGCCTACGACCAGGCCAAGAAGGGGTCGCGATACCCCGAGCGGTTCGGGACCGGCATCCCCGACGGGATTATCGCCAGCGAGTCCTCCAACAATGCCAACATCGGGGGCTCCCTGATCACCATGATGGCCTTCGGGATCCCGGGGGATGCGGTCACGGCGGTGATGCTGGGCGCCCTGATCATTCACGGGATCCAGCCCGGGCCGTACTTCATCACCACCCACGCCAAGGTCGCCTACGGAATGTTCGTGGCGTACTTCCTGGCTCACTTCCTCACGGTGTTGTACGAGTGGGCGGGACTGCGCTTCGCCCTGCGGGTGGTGGCGCTGCCGCTCCACATCCTCTCGCCCATCATCCTCGTCCTGTGCGTCATCGGCTCCTACGCGTTGAACAACATCATCGAGAACGTCTGGACCTTCTTCCTGTTCGGCATCCTGGGCTACCTGATGGTCAAGACCGCATTCCCCCTGGCGCCGCTGATCCTGGGGGTGATCCTGGGCGATCAGATCGAGGCGAATTTCATCCGGGCCATCATGACCAGCTCCGACTGGACCCTGTTCTTCACCCGGCCGTGGTCGGGGGCGATGCTGGCCCTGTCGGCGTTCTCGTTTGGGTATTCCCTGTGGCAGCGCCGGGCCGCTCGCAGAGCGGCCCGGGCAGCCCCGACACCCGTCGGGGCGGAGAGCGACGCGGACCTGGAGTCCTGATCCGATTCACCCTGGTCCGGAGCCATGCCTCCCGATTTCCTCCTCGAGTGCACGGCGTGCGGGAACGACACCGTCTGGGACACGGATGCCGTTCCGCCGGTGGGCCGTCCCGAGGTGGGCCACCCCGTCCTCTGGTTCTGCGAGGCCTGCGGGGGAGAGGTGCGCCACATAGTCTTGGATCTGTACGTCATGATCGACAAGCTGCACCACGAGATCTGCCTCGCCACTGAGCTGGACCGGGCGATGGTGGATCGGGTCATGGCCGCCGTGTACCGTCACCGGCAGCGCGCGTCGGAGGAGCCGCCGACGGCCCGGCTGGACCCGGCCCAGGAGGTGGAAGAGGTCGCCGAGGCAGCCGGCGTCTCGCTAGACGTGGTCGAGCAGATCTCCGTGGCCGAGGCGGCCTGGATGCTCCGACGGGGGTATATCGTGGAACTGAGTCGCGATGGCTGAGTCCGGCGCCCTCTTTCCGGGCGGGTTCAGCGGATGGATCCGATGGCCGCGAGGCCGCCGAGCGTGTCGACGCTGCGGCCGGGCGATCCCGCCGGGGGGATTCCATCGGGCGCGGACAGGGCGTTACTGCAGCGAGGGGTGTGCCGTCCTCGCGCGAATGGAGGAGGCATCGCAGGCCGCGTGGGCCTGGGCGCTGCTCGAGTCCCGCGCGGAGCCTCGCGACCTTCATTTTCGCGCCCAATTGAGGTTGGCCCGACTGCGCAGGGTGCTGGCGCAGTGGAGGCTGGAGCGGCGCCTCCGAACCGGCCGGCCGGCTGGGCGTTCCGCCTGCGCTTGGCCACTGCCCGTCTTCATCCGGTCCCGGCGGTCCTGGCCGCGATGCGCCGTGGTGGGGCTCGCCCTCATCCTCGTGGCCTGGGGGGCGGCGAGTGGTCGCGGGCTCCAGACCCGGGGGACGGCGTTCAGCTTGGCGCCAGTTCCCCCCCCGGCTCTCCCAGCGTCGGCCAGGCTCAGCCCGCCCACTCCGCCCGGGCAGCCCCAGCTTCCGCCACCGACCTCACCCGCGTCGGCAGAAGATTTTACCCAGGGGAACCCCTCGGTTCCAGAGATCGCCTTCACCTTCGACGGCCACGACGGGGCCACCGTGGCCGGAGAGATCCTGGACTTCCTCCAGGCCCGGGGTGCGCGCGCGACCCTGTTCTTGGGCGGGCGGTTCATCCGCGTGTTCCCGGATCTGGTTCGACGCATGGTCGCCGATGGCCATGAGATCGGCAACCATCTGGACACCCATCCCTACCTGACCACCTACGCTCAAAATCGCCGCCACGAGACGCTTCCCGGCGTGACGCGGGAGGTCGTCCTGGGTGAGCTTCGCCGAGCCGAGGCCAGCTTTCGTGCCCTGACGGGTCGGTCCATGGCACCGTACTGGCGGGCGCCGTACGGCGAGCACAACGGCGAGATCCGCGCGTGGGCGGCGGACGGAGGCTACCGCCACATCGGCTGGACCCGGAGGGCGGGCGCGGCCGAGGACCTGGACACGCGCGACTGGGTTGCGGACACCTCGTCCCGGATCTATCGTAGCCGCGAGGAGATCGTGACCCGCATCCTGGAGTTCGGCGGAGGGCGCCCCGGCGCGCTGAACGGCGGGGTCATCCTCATGCACCTGAACACGCACCGTCAGGCGGATCGGCCCCACGAGGCCCTGCCCCACCTTCTGAAGAGCTTGCAGGATCAGGGCTACCGCCTCGTCACGGTGTCGGAGCTTCTCGCTCACGCAACGCAGCGCCACGGGGATGTCACCTCCAGCGCGGCCCCCCAGCTCTCTGTCAAGGTCCAGGCGGGCATCTGGTAGCGTCGAATTCCCGCGCCACCGCCAAGCGACCTCTCTTTCCTGTGTCGCGGCCCGCGACGGCATGTTAGACTACTCTCGAAGCGTCGGGTGGCCTTATCCTCTGACGCAGGACCATGCATTCTCTGTTGCCCCACAGCGGGCAGAAGGAGGAGAGGGAATGAACGTTCAGATTTTCGTGGAACCGGTGGCGCGATACCAGGAACTGGCTGCGGCCATGAACGCCTGGCTGGCCGAGCATCCGCGTGTCGAGGTCCAGGACGAGACCGTGCAGATCTTCCACAACCATACGACCAACGCTGACGACGTCCTGGTCATGCTCTTCTACAAGGAGAAGGCTGCCCGGAAGGCGTAGAAGAAGGATTGAGCGGCGATCGGGATGAGCCGGCGCGCGGAGGGGCAGGAAGGGCCGGCGTCTTGACGCTGGGCGACCCGGACTGGGTCGGCTGCGAAAAGACACACGGGGCGAGAGGAGAACCCCTTGCCCCGTGTGGGCGAACTCAACCGGGCGGGGTGGCCACGCCGCTGTAGATCTGCCGCGGCCGCGCGATCTTCTGCTCCGGGTCCGTGATCATCTCCTGCCACTGGGCCAGCCATCCGGAAATTCGGGGGATGGCGAACAGGACGGTGAAGTAATCGGTGGGGAAGCCCATCGCCTCGTAGATGATCCCGGAGTAGAAATCCGCGTTCGGGTAGAGCTTCCGCTTGACGAAGAACTCGTCCTCCGGGGCGATGCGCTCCAGTTCCATCGCCATGTCGAGGAGCGGATTCCTCCCCGTGACCTCAAAGACCTGCTCGGCCAGCCGCTTGATGATCCGCGCCCGGGGATCGTAGTTCTTGTAGACCCGGTGCCCGAAGCCCATCGGGAGGGCCTTGCGGTCCTTCACGTCCTGGATGAACTGCGGGATCTTGTCCTTCGACCCGATCTGCCGCAGCATCCGCAGGACCTGCTCGTTGGCCCCGTCGTGCAGCGGCCCGTAGAGCGCCGCCGCGGCCCCGGCGGCCGCGCAGTAGGGATCGGCCTCGGAACTCCCGATGCTCCGCATGGCGTTCGCGCTGCAATTCTGCTCGTGATCGGCGTGGAGGATGAACAGGACGTCCAGCGCGCGCTTGAGCGAAGTCTGGATTGTCTAGGTCTCGGGACGTGCAATCGGGAGGGGTTCGGCATTTATCCTGGCGGCGGGGGGATCATGACATGCGCGAGGACGATAAGGCCCCGCCCCCTTCCCGTGCCGCGCTGATGCAGGCACGGAGCGTATGCACGTGATCGGTTCGGAGGATCCCGGCGAACGCCAGGTTGCACTAGGAATCGGGCAACCAACCTTTCGTCGATGTCGCAGGGCAGAGGTTGATCTGGGGGCCCGGGGAATCGGAAGGAGGGTGAGCCATGGCTGCACAAGCCCGACAGGTCATCGAGGAGGGACGGCGGAAGATCGCACCGCTGGAAGAGAGGATTCGCCAGCATCCGTACCTCCACAGGCTGGAGGCGCGGCAGGTGGATCGGGGGAAGCTGGCAATCTTCGCCGGTCAGCAACGGCATATCATCGAAAGCGATCTCCGGAGCGTCGCCCTGATCGTGACGCGCTCCGAGTCACAGGCGACGCGGGACTTCTTCCTGGGCATGCTCCAGGGCGAACGAGCGGCGCTGCAGGCCCTGGAAGCTTTCGGAAGGGCCGTGGGCCTTTCGGCTGACCAACTCCGGGCGGCCGAACCGCTTCCCGGTGCCTTCGCCTACAGCGCCTATGTGGCGTGGCTTGCGTTGTACGGGTCAACGGCGGAATTTGCCGGAGCATTCCTGGTCAACCTGGAGGCCTGGGGGTCCAACTGCGGCCGGATGAGCCGGGCGCTCCAGGGGGGCTATGGCCTGACGGTGGCGGATGTCGCGTTCTTTGATCTGTTTGCGGTCACGCCACCCGGATTCGAGGAACGGGGCATTGCCGTGGTGGAGGAGGGGCTGGCTCAGGGCGTGGATCCCGTATGCATCCATCGGGCGGCCCGGTTGCTTCAGGGATACGAGTTGTTCTACTGGGACACGATACTTCAAGCCACCGAGGTCTGATTTGGAGACCCGGGGGGAGGAAACTATGCGGGCGAGCGATGCATTCCGCCAGGCCGCGCACGCGATTTGGGAGGCGAACTACGCCCATCCCTTCGTGCAGGGGATCGGGGGCGGAACGCTCTCCGAGGAACGCTATCGGTTCTACCTGGCGCAGGATTACGTCTACCTCATTGACTTCAGTCGCTTCTTTGCCGTGGCCGCGGCCAAGGCGCCGAGCCTCGTGCCCATGGAGCGGTTCGCCAAGCTCCTGGATGAGACCCTGCACTTCGAGATGGACCTGCATCGGACCCTCTGCGCCGAGTTCGGTATCACCCGGCAGGAGCTGGAACGGACTCGCCCCTCGCCGACGTGCCTGGCCTATACCAGCTATCTGCTCCGGGTGGCATACGAGGGTGAGGCCGCGACTCTGCTGGCTGCCCTGCTGCCCTGCTCGTGGGGTTACGGGGAGATCGGCCTGCGCCTCAAATCGAAAGGCCTTCCGCCGGTCGCCCACTATGCCAAGTGGATCGAGACCTATGCCTCAGCCGAGTACCAGGAGATCGTGGAGTGGTTGCGCACGCTTTTCGACGAGGCGCTCGGCGATTTGGGAGGCATGCAGCGCATCCGCCTTCAAGAGATCTTCGATACCTCCAGCCGATGGGAATACCTCTTCTGGGAGATGGCGTGGAAGATGGAGGGCTGGCCGGTGTAATCCTGCCAGCATAAGGATCGGGGGTCGTGCCGAGGCCGGGCAGTCGGGCGGTAGCGAGGCGCGCTTGACCGCTGGACGCGATCACGGCGCGGGGACGGGCTGGTTGGCGGATCATGCCGGAGGTGACACCCACACTCTGCGGAATTGTCAGGGCGATTGCCCCAGTGTCTACGTCCATAGTTTGGGAGAAGGGGCACGAGTGGCGGCCTTTGCGCGGAAGTGAGATATTGTCGATAGTTAGGGGCGGCGCGCCGCTGGAAATTCTCCCGAACTTCGGGCATCCGTGGCGCGGCGGGCCAGATCGTGCGCGGCGCCGCGCAGAGGGTGAAATATGAGTTAAGTGGCTGTAAAAACAGAGTTTAATGGCAATTCACGCGAGTATGATCTTCCATAGTTCGGGAGAAAAAAATGCCATAGTTCGGGAGAAAGCGTACAGACGAAGTGTTTCTAACTCCATAATTCTAAAGCCTCAAAAAAAATGTTAAGAAAAAGTTGTCGGCAACCGGCGATTTCGATCACAAGCGAGAGCTGGTGAAAGTTGAGGGCAGGTAAATTGCTCATTCAAGGGCGTTCTAAAATGGAATGTGGAAGAACCTTTCAAATCCTGCCAGTCACGTCGTTCCGTCCGGGCCCGTGGAGCGCCGCGGCCGCAGTTCCCCTGCCGCATTGGCCAGTCGTAAAATTGGCAGAGCGACTCCCTCTTTAGGTCGGGGATCAAGGCTTCCCAGTCTAACCCTTCTGCCTTTTCTTGGCTTCCACCCTGCTGGGGAAAAGCAACGCGAGAACCTTTAGTCTTTGTTCGCTCCTGGATAGCTTGGCCCACTCGGTCATGAAGGCGGCATCCTCCTTCATCTGGCGACCCTCCCCCAGCAATTCCATCAAAGTTAAAACGAGGTCCTTAATAAATCTCGCAACATTCTCTGGTCCTCCCCCAAATCTGATTTCGCCTCTGTGGTGCCACCCGAACTGATTTAGAGCTAACTTGAGGGCCACAATTACAAGATCCCGTGGGTCACTCAGCTCTGGGAAGGTGTCCTTCTCGCGGCACTGGCCCAGCTCTGCCGCCACATCCTCTATTGCGCGGCGGACTTGATCTATCACCTCCTCTTTCTTAAGGGAGTCGAGGTCGCTCTTTTTCTGCGGTCCAGCCCCGGTCATCAGCCAATCAAAATTGACGTCAAATTCCCTGCAGAACCGGAAGGCTAGGTCTGTAGGTATGAGGACCTTCCCACTTTCGTAGTCGGTGATCGATCTTCGAGTTCCCTTTCCGAGCCTCGAGACAGCTTCCTCTTGTGATAGTCGTGCCGCCTCTCGTACCTGGAGAATCCTTCCACCGACCCCAAGAGCTGTTTTTCTGTCTTCTGGAGAACGTTTTGGGCGAGGCATTTTTATTCCTTGACAGGCATTGAAACGTTTGGGATAATCTCACCCATCGAGGAATTGAAATATAGCAGAATTCGGGAGAGGCCTCAACGTTGAAAGCTAACCAAGAAGAGAATCCCAGCAAAATCGGTCGGCCCTTGAAGCCGCCCCATCCATCTAACCGGCTCGGACGTCGGCTCCGCGCGCGGAGAAAACAGCTTGGTCTCACACTTGTTGCGCTAGGCCGAAAGGTCAAGATGACTCACGGAAGACTGGCCGGCTATGAGTTGGGGACGCTAATACCGGGCCCGGAACCGCTCGGGCGGATCGCGGCGGCTCTCGAGCTCGATATTCATGAACTCTTGCGCCTGCGTACATCCTCGATGCTGGCCATCGAGTGGGACCGGATTATCTACCAGGTGCAGATGAAAAAGCGAGCGAGCATGGCCATTGTGGAGCGTGACCCCGAGGACAAAACTGACATTCGGATTCGGCGGTTGCAACCGGTCGATATCCCGTGAGGTGAGGAGCGGTCGTGCGGAGGAAGGCCAGGGAGCTCTGCAAGGAAAGGGCGGCGGCGTGAAGCGACCGTTCTCGGGACCATCGCCAGAGGTGGACGAGGATCCTCGAGGCCCTTCGCCTCCCTGGAGAACTTGCTCCATTCCTGACGGCGATCGCGCGCATCGACATCCGGTTGATGAGACAGGCGCACGCCGTGGATGCTTTGCGGAACGAGCTCGGGGAGGCTGCCCGGATCCTGGTTCGGCAGGGCGTTGAGTTGGCGAAGAAGGCCCAGGAACTCCGGCAGAAGGATGCCGCAGCATGAAACGACCCTTCGCAGGTGCGCCGCCCGACGAGGATAGTGAAAGCTCCCGGGCCGCCTACGAGCGGGCGCTCCAGCGGTACGAGGCAATCGCGCCGACCACGCCGGGCGAGGCGAAGTACGTCGAGGGGCGGACCCTCGTGGACCAGGTCCGGCTGCTTCAGAAGGAAGGGCATCCGCTAAAGCCATCGGTTCAGACCCTCTCTGCTTGGCGTATCGCCTTCCTCGGGGCAGGTCGAAAGGTTGCCGCCCTCCTGGATGGACAACGGGGCGGGGCCGGCATGCACCGAGGGCCGATGGCCGATCCAGACATGCAAGCCCTGGTCTGCGAGTGCGAGAAGGGACTGATTCAGACATCCGGCAAAGAATACCCTCCCGTTCCTATCCTCCGAGCCAAGATTTTGGGGCGTGTTGGGAGAGGAGGAGCGGAGGCACTGCCGAGCGGGAAGGCCATCGACCGGTATCGTCGCAAGGCGATCTCTCTGGCCGAGCGGACGTTCCTGGCCAAAGGGGAGCGCGGCTACCTTGGGGAGTGCGCCCCGAAGCCGCCGGCCCACTATGCTGACCGCCACGGCGTCATGTTGATGATCGACCACCGTAATCCCGACCTCAAGGTGAAGGACGGAGAGAGGGAGATCCGGCCCTGGTACAGCAATGGGGTGGATCCCGTCTCCGGGGCCAATCGCGGTTTCGTTCCGTCGCGAGTGGAGCCTGGATCAACGGAGGTCGGCCTTACGGTCCTCGATGCCATCCGCCAGAAGCCAGAGGATCCCGAAGGCCTCCTGTGTGGCGTGCCGGAAATCCTCTACTCGGATATGGGGCGGGATCTCCGCAGCCTCCACATCCAGGCCGCCCTGCAGGAACTCGGAGTCAAGAAAGTTCTCGCCAAAGGGTATTCGCCATGGACCCGGGGCAGCCACGAGGGCGGCTTCAACAGGATGATGGCCCAGAGGTTCGAGCCGAACCTTCCAGGATACGTCGGCAACAATACGAAGAATCGGCCTCCACTTGCGAAGGCAGTTCTAACCTACGAAGAGTGGGCTGCCGCCGCCCGGCGCTGGGCCCTCGTTGACTTCAATCATCTCGTCTACCAGAAGAGGCGTCTCCCTAACGGGCAGAAAGGATCCCGCCTGGACTTTGCGAGGGCAAATCGAGCCCTCGTCCAGATGCCCGCTGACGACGTCCTCTTATTGGCTTTGATGAAGCGGGAGCGGCGCATCGTGCAACCGAACGGGATCTCCCTCGGCGGGACGTTCATCTACTGGGCTGAGGCGCTCTTCTCCCTCGCCGAGGAACGGGCCGAGGTTGAGGTCAGGTTCGATCCCGGGAATATGGGCCAGGTTTACATCTTCCACCGAGGAGAGTTCTTCTGCGTGGCCACGGACGCCCGCGCCGCGGCCGTCGGGGCAACGGAGAAGGACAACAAGGAGCGCCATCGCCTCCGGGCACAGCGGGTGAAGGCGTTGCGCGAGGCCACGGAGCCGGCGCGGATGGCCGCCATGAGCGGGGACGAATACCTCGAATTCATGCAGCGGGAACAGGTCGGGGAGGCACAGGCCGTGGCCGCCATCGCGGGCCAACGGCCCATCCGCCAGGTCATCCCCCGGCTTGACCGCGCGGCCCAGCAGTTGCGGGCGGGCCGGGTCGGTCGCGGCTCCAGGCCGTCCCCTTCCCGCGCGACCAACGACGACGGCTGGAAGGATCCGTATGACCGGCCGATCACCGAGGAGCCAGCATGATGAGAAACCCCCTGCCGTTCATCTGGACGCGGGGTGGTCGCCGGTTCTGGAACCGCCTGGACGAGGAGCGCAGATCCCCCGATCCTAATATCATCATCTGCTACGGAGATTCGGGAACAGGGAAATCTGAGATCTGCGAGAAGGCCGCGCGCGAATGGGCCTGGCGGGGTCCGGTGGATTACTACGTCCGAAAGATCCGCCATGGGACCTGGCGCCCGGAGATTAACTTTGAGGACGCGATTGACCTCGCCGAGGATATTGGCCTCCTGGATGACCAGAACAGGGACCAGGCGACGATCCTTCTCGGGGAGAGGTTTAGGATGGAGGAGACACGCCAGATATCCAACTTCACGTTCTGGGGTTGGTCTCGTTGGTTGGCTCAGCGCCTCGGAAGGCCCGCACCGAGCGCCCTGGCGGGGCTCCGGATCTGGGACATCAATGAGGACGTCAGCGGGCGGTACCCGGTCCTCATCCAGGGAACCGTGGAGGATCGGCCGCGGGACCTCGAGCTGAAGCTACTCGATCAACTTGAACCCCCAGGCGATTCGGCGACGCGGGTCAGCGACCGCCGGCTTCGCCTTAGGGAGATCCTTCGAGATATGCCGGTTCTCCTCATCGTGGACGAGGCCGACATGCTGAAGGCAGAGACGCTTCACGACGCCCGCCAGCTCTGCGACTCGACGCGGACGCCCCTGGTCCTCGCCGGCACTCGCTTGCTGGAAGCTCGCCTTCAAAGGGACCCGAGGCTGCGGCCGTTGGCCACGCGCGTCGCTACCCAGATCGAGCTGGGGGCGGTCACCCTGAAGGACCTTCAGGCCGCGCTCCCCGATCTCGCCGAACAGGTCGCCCTGGCGATCTGGCAGGCAGGCCGAGGGCAGTTTCGCACGATCACGTTCCTCTTGAAGGAGCTTCACAAATTCCAGGAGGCGAATCCGGGCCGACGGCTCACCCGGAAGGCCGTTTCCCTGGCCGCGGAACACCTGCTCGCGGCGGTGCCGATCCCGCCGATGGCCGAGGAGGAACCGGCCACAGTTCCCGAGCCATTGGCGGCAACGGCCCCCGCGCCTCTCCGGATGGGGCGGGCGGTGGCGGCTGCCCTGCCAGCACGGGTTGCCGCACGGGTGGGCTGAACCGCGAGGCGTGAGGAAAGGGAATTTCGGTGATGACGTCCGAGCAGAACTGGCCACTGAGCCAGCCGCAACTTCGCAAGATCTGGGTGACCGCGAAGGAGTTGGGCTGGGACGATGCAAAGCTCCATCAGGAGCTCGAGCGCGTCATCGGCGTCACAAGTCTGCGGAACCTTTCCCGGCGGGATGCCAAGCTCTTCATCGATTTCATGGTGTCCGAAGGCGCCACCTCGGGACGCCACTTCGCCCTATCCTCACAGGTGAGCGAGCAGCGACCTGACCCGATGCCTTCAAACCTGATCGAATTGGCGACGCCGGCGCAGCAGCGTTACATTGACGAACTACTCCTGGCCGTGGGTTGGAGCCGCCAGACGGATTATTTCCTGGGCTGTCTTAAGAAGGCGACGGGGCGAACGACGATCCGAACGCGGAAAGAAGCCAGTGCGGCCATCACGCTTCTGAAGCAGGTCACAGATCGGATCCTAGAGCAGGCACCAGAGGGCACTGCCCCAAAGGGAGGCGAGGCGAGGCGCGCATGAGCAACGAGAGCAAGGCGACCCAGCCCGGCAAGAGGCAGCGAGCACAGCGGGGTGCTGACTTCAGAGCGCGGTCATTCACGGCGCTGAAATCGTGGCCGGACGCCGCAATCAAGCACCTCCACCGGGCTTTCAAGCGGAAACTCGAGGGTCGGGGCCCGACCTGGTCGGAGTTGCTGGAGGAATTGAACGCCAAGTTTGGGGTGACCTGGAACGATAGCAGCTTGAGTCGCTATTTCGCCTACTGGCTGAGGAACCTCTCTGGCCAAGCGCTGGGCGGGAATCAGACCCTCCTCGAGATTCGGAATGCTCTCATTTGGATGGGGAGAGTTCTGGCGCAAGTCGTGGGCAGAAAGCCATGAGCAACGAGGAGCTGGACATCCTCCGGGATATCCAGGCGCGTATCAAAGGGATCGAGGCAGCCATCGGGACGCTTCGCCCCCGGCCTGCCGCTACGGGATTGCCGGCGCGGGCCACAACGGCGCTCTTGCCCGGGAGGGGACATCACAACCTTCGGGCGCCGAAACTCCTGCCCCAAGCCGAGCAGATCGCAGCCTGGATGAACGAGGGGAAAACCCAGAAGGAGATAGTTCAACTGCTCGCAGAACGCGGCGTGCGGGTAGATCGGACGACCCTCTGTAAGTTTGTTCGGTCGCGGCTGATGCCGGACGAGAACCGAGATGCCTGAGCGGGTCCACAGCGAGGGGGCGGTAGGGTCGCGGGTGACGCGCGGGATCGAGACGGGGATCCGCATGTTGGAGTTCCTGGCCGGCTGGACGGATCCAGAGACTCTTCCGCGCCCGAGAGCCGCGGCGCTTCACGAGATCGCGACGGCCCTGCACATTCCGGAACCCACCGGGTACCGGATCCTCAGAGGACTCGTGTGCGGCGGCTGGGTCGAGAAGACGGGCCTTGAGTACCGCCTCGCCTTCCGTCTCGGCCTGATCGGCGTCGGGGTCCACGAGGCGCTGCGCCGCCAGGCGGAGAGTTGCAAGGCTATGGTTCAGACGCTGGACCAGGTCAAGGCAACTATCGCGGAGTCACGATAACCAAGGATGAGTGCGATCGGTTGGTCAACGAGGCGTTGGAGCTAAGGCGGCAGAGGCACAGGGGAGCAGGGGAGCAGAGGAGAAGGGGAGATGGACGAGCGGCGTGCATTGGACGAGGGCAGCGCGGCGATGGAATATGCGCGGCGGATACAAAAGGCCCATGGCCGCCTCCGTCCATGGGACGTGGTCCCAACTGTCTACCTCGCCACTTGGTGCGAGCGGTGGCGCCTCCTCCTCGGCGTACCACTGCTTCTGTGGGGCTTTTGGGAGTGGGTCTGGGTGGAGATCGAGGAGCGCATGTTCAGCGATGACCGAGAATGCGGCATTCCCCTTCTGGCGGCAGTCATCCTGGTGTGCGCCATACTGCTCGTCGTCCTGGCCTCGCGGCTCACTTGCGTTTCAGGGCGAGTCGGAGGGAGCCGGTGAGGAAGCGATCGATGAGTGTGATCTCTCCTTTTACTCTGAGATCGCGCCGCATCATCTCCAAAATCTCGAACGCGGCCGCTGCCATCGGCGCACCAGGCTGGATCCCGGGGCTGGTGATCCGGCCTTTAATGTCGAAGGCGTCCAATTCCTTGACCACAGCGTTCAGGATGGGTGCCGGCAGGATGTACGCGTGGCGCTGTAGCACGGCACCGAGGGCATTCCGGTCGGCGATGGCAGCGTCTGCCTCATCCTCGTTCGCGACCGGGAAGCTCCCAGAGGTGCCGGCTGCCAACGCGGCGGGCCACACGGCCTCATATGCGTTCAGGCGAAGGGCGAACCGCTCCTTGGCCATGGCGAAGCGGAATTCCGCCCATTTCGCGGTACCGGTGACTGCGATCCCTAACGCTGCAACGACAACTCCGACGATGCTCAGAATGAATGCCGGCGTCATTTCCATGTCCCCCGCCTCCTGTGTGAGAGGTTGACGGATGCGCGCAGAGCCGGAGCCTAGCACGGAGGGGGCGAGGATTTCCAGGGAGATCTGGACCACGCCGATGGGCATGACCCGGGCTCTGGACACGGCGAAGATCATGAGCGCAGTCCCTCCTGGAGGAACGAAGAGAAGCGATGCGGGCCCCGCATGGGTTGATAAAGGAACTGAGGGCCGCGGCGGCGACGGCGGCCGGAGCTGGGTCCATCTCAGCCAGGGATGGACGACGCGCCAGGGGGCGCGAGAATTGTCCGGGAAACCGGATGGGAAGAAAGGGTGAGGGCTAAACGTTGCACGTTTATTCTGGAGCCTCTCAGGGCGCCGTATGCGGCTACTGTGGGGCCGTCCTGGCCGGTAGGGCGCCCGGGAAGCGCCAGAGGTTTTGCCGGGGTGGGCTATGCCGGAGACAGTTCTGGCTCGAGGCTCGTCGGGTTGGTGGGAAACTTCTCCGGCGGCGGCTGGCGCGGGCAAGGAAACCCAGGACGCCCAAACCCGGGCGAGCCGTACTCCGGCTGCCCCTCAGCCAGTACGAGGACCTCCGGGGCTTCATCGCGACCTCATCGGCATGGGGATGAGCTTGGGAAATCGAGGGCCGAGGCGATGGGGCCGGCCGCGCGACGGTACGGCCAGGAATGGAGGGCCGGCTAGTGTGTGACCTAATCAAGCCCCTGAGCCGCACTATTCGGGGCTGCAATGTTGGTCATCGGATGAGCTCGAGCCTGCGGGTCACGCTGCGGCCTCGAGGCGTCTTGACGATCCGGGAACTCAGGCGAAGGGAGGAGCATCACTTCGACCTGGGGCAGCTTCTGACATCCCGCCTGATCGCGGACGCGATGTCCGCTGCTCGGTTGAAGCAGCGTAATGGGAAACGGAGGAGCCGGTAGTGCCCGGGCGCGCATCGCAGAGAGAGAGGAGAATTTCCCACGAGACCCGGCCAGTCCGTGGGGGGCGGAACGAATTTTGGCGCGACCCTTTGAACTGCATCCGCCCTGGCTCTGGAGACACTCCAGCGAGCCTAAACCAACAAGCCGTTGAAAGAGGTCGCCACTGCGGCGGGCCGTGGCCGCCGGGGGATCTGGCGCCACGGCCCAGGCCGATGAGGAGACGAGGGGAAGGATGGAATATATGCTTCGGTGGCCGCCCGCCCCGAGATGCGACAGCGGGACCCACGCCAAGGAGGGGTATAAAATGATTTCCCCCGCCAAGCCGAATTCCCACAATGTGGCCTATCGCCGCATCATCGCCGCGTTGATCCAGGCCCTCTGCGCCGTGCCGAAGGAGGCGCGCAGGGAGTGGATCGACGAGATCAGGAAGGGGGGCCCCGCCATTGACGACATTTCTCCGGATGATCTTGTCGTGCGGCAGGTCCTGGTCAATCTCGACGTCGCCGAGAACGTCGCGAACGCCCGGCGTGAAGAGTTGAAGCCGAAGCTCTATCCCATCGTTGGCCGACAGATCGCAAGGCGGCGTGCGGGGCGCGCCGGAAGCGAGGCGAGACCATCTGCCCGAGGGGGTGCCGACGACACGCCACCGGCCGCCTGAGGGAGAAGGTGGGGCGGCGCTCGGATCCCGCGGCAGCGGAGGAGCAGGCCCGGCGGGCGAGCCTTAGGGGACGGGAGGCGTCCATTAGCGCCGCGAGGCTCCGCGCGGTCTTCGCCGAAGAGGATGTTGAGATCGAGGCACGGCTTGGAGGAACTGAGGCCATGAGCTACCGGTTCAAGTGCCGGCATTGCGAGAGTCAGTTCTCCCTTGAGCAGCAGAGGGACGCCCACGAGGCAGAATGCGGCAAGGTGGGATCCGCCCCCGAGGCTGGCGAAACGAAACCCAAGAATGATCCTCGCCCCTGCAAGTACTGCGGCCAGGTCTTCACGAATTTCGGCGAGTACGGCAAGCACCGATGGGACGTCCACCGGGAGGAGGTCCTCGCCGAGCTCGCGAAGAAGCGCGGGGCACGCAAGGCCGACGAGAAGAAGATCGATGCCGCGATCAAAGACAACGGCGCCAGCGCCGCTCCGCCGCCAAGCGTGAAAACGTCCCGTTCCCAGCCCGTGCACGCCCCGAGCAACGGCCAAACCTGCCCGACGTGCGGTGGACCCCTTTCGGAGGCGACGGCGCAACTGGTCGCGGAGCTCGTGCGCGAGGGAATCACCGAGGCACAGGCATTCACGGCCGCCCGGATCGCCCGGCGGATCCTGGCGACCGCGGGCGCCAACTGATCAGGACAATCACACGAAGGAGGATTCGGCCATGAAGCAATTGGATCTAATCCAGGAGGTTGAGAAGGCGTCGGGCGAGTTCCAGGCCGAAGCGGAGCAACTGGGCCGGGCCCGGCGGGAATTGGCGGAGGCGGAACAGGACCATGCGGTCGCAGAACGCGCCTATGACGCGGCGGCCCATCGCCACTTCCGCGGCGAGATGTCGGCCGAAGAGGAGGAACAGGCACGGGCGAAGATCGGGACCGTCCAGGCCCGCATCGATCGCCTCCGACGGATCATCCCGGCGCAGGAGCAGCGGGTTCAGGATAAGGAGGAGGCGCTGGCATTCGCGAAGCGGCAGGCGGTCCCGGCCGTCATCGCGGCTGGCCAGGCCGAGGCGGATCCGCTCCTCGATAGGATCATGGGCTGCTACGAGCAGATCACGACGCTGCGCGAGCAGTTGAACGAGGTCCTCATGCGGGTACGGGAGGACTGTCGCAAGCTGGGCGACCCGCACGGAAACATCAACATCAATCTGCTCCCGAGAATCGAGGCCTGGAACAACCGCACGGGCAAACGGCTCTTCTTGAGCTAAAGCGGCTCCTTCTGAAGCAGCTGGATCCCGGATGGGAAAGGGAGGAAAGAATGGAAGGCGCACGGGTTACACTCAGCGAACGAGACAAGCTGCAACTCGGCATGGACCGGCTCTTCGGCGCCGTGGCCCGCGAGGCCGCCGCCACCCCGGCTGATGTCCCGGCGTTCCGAAGCCTGGGCCACGCGTTTCGCGTGGTCACGGGGCGATCGCCGCTCGAGATGGGCAGCCACCCGATCACCGATGCCCGGGAGGCCATCACGGCTGCCACCTGGGTGAACATCCTCGGCGCATCCATGCACCGCCGGCTGATCAAGGATTACCTGGCACCGGCATACGGCGAGGAGGCGATCTGTTCCGTCCGGCC
>Ga0315285_10000693_pt1 | contig 35155 bp, 34 predicted proteins | sample YL17G09_36_MG_FD_203698 | JGI IMG/M metagenome (GOLD analysis project Ga0315285, IMG submission 203698) | Sediment microbial communities from Yellowstone Lake, YNP, Wyoming, USA - YL17G09_36 | ecosystem: Environmental > Aquatic > Freshwater > Lake > Sediment | place: USA: Wyoming | collected...
AGGCTCTCGGGCGGCAGGCAGGCCCCTTCGGCTCGGACTTGGTGAAGGTGGGGGCGGACTTCCGGCAGCCCTCCCAGGGGAATATCCCCTTCCAATTTCAGGAGGTCGGAGGCCTCGGCGACTTCGCGCAGGCGTCTTTCGACTTCCTCCTTGCGCGGCGAAGGACGCAGAGCCAGGCACAGGGCCTGCCCCACCTCGGAAGACGCGCGGGTCTGCAGGTCCTGCAGAAAAAGATGAAATTCTAAGACCCGGAGTGACCGTTCCTCCATGGACCCGCTCTAAGCCGCTGAAAGAGTATCCGCAGCGGACTCTCCCTTTTTTGAAAAAGGCTCCCAGGTCGCTTCCCCCCAGAGGGGAGGTCCAGAATAAACGGCGAAGGATGTTCGTTGATCGAAAGGTGAGGACTGGGAAAAGGCTATTCGCCGTCCCTGCGTTCCGTGGCCGGGATAGGGTTCAGCCCTTTGACCTATGGAGTTGCCCGCTCGATGCCGAGAAGTAAAGATTCGCGTTGTCAGGGCCTCGGGATGATTCGGAGGCGAGCCGGTGCAGAAAAACTCTCAGCCCGCCACTTTGGACAATGCCTGCTTGACCCTCTCGCTGACCGTCTTCCCGTCCGCCCGCCCTGTAACCTGGGGCATGATGGCCTTCATGACCTTTCCCTGGTCTTGGGGGCCGGCGGCCTGGGTTTCCTGGATCACCTGGTTGATGAGTTCTTCCAGCTCGGCAGGTGTCAGGGCCTGGGGAAGGTAGGCGAGAAGGACTTTGAGTTCCGCCTCTTCCTTCTCCACCAGGTCTTGGCGTCCGCCCTCGGCAAAAAGGCGTATGGACTCCCGTCGTTGCTTGGCGAGGGAGGAGATGGTCTCTATGACCTCGGCGTCCGTGAGCTCTTTCTTTTGCCCGCTGACTTCGCGCTTTTTGGCCTCGGTCCGGAGCAAACGAAGGGCAGACAGCCTTCGCTCATCCCGAGCCTTCAGCGCCTCGTTGTAATCGTGGCCGATTTTTTCTTTTAGCGTCATGTGCTGGATTACTCTTCGTAAATGCGCATGCGCTTCATGGCCCGCTTCCGCGCGGCCAGGGCCTTCTTTTTCCTTTTCACGCTGGGTTTTTCGTAATGTTCCCGTTTGCGGATTTCGGAAAGGATCCCCGCCTTTTCGCACTGCTTTTTGAAGCGTTTCAGGGCATTTTCGAAGGATTCCCCTTCTTTAATTTTGACCCCCGGCATTCATTTTCGCCTCCCTCCATAAAGCCGGAAATTTAAAATTTACATAGTCATGAAAATTTTGAAAAGATTGGTTTTCGGGTAAAGCAAAAAAAATCCACGGGATTGCCGCTGGGAAAGCGGTTCCATGGAAATACCTTGTGTCGCTTTTGGCCAAGGGCTGTAAATAACCAATTCTAATGGAAAATAGTCAGAAAGTCAAAGGAATTTTTTGGGGCTTCTGGTGGGGGGTAAAAATCCCAAAAATCCGGTAACCGACCAAAATGATTGAATTTATCGCATCCATACCCCTTTTCCCCTCAGGTAATCCTTTACTTCCTTCACAGTATGTTGCCGGAAATGGAATATGGAAGCCGCCAGGACGGCATCGGCCCTGCCCTGAATCAAAGCTTCCAGCAAGTGCTCCATCGTTCCCGCCCCGCCGGAGGCAATGATGGGAATGGTCAAGGAGTCAGAGAAGATTCGAGTCAGGGGGATATCGTATCCTTTCTTGGTTCCGTCCCGGTCCATGCTGGTGAGAAGGATCTCCCCGGCGCCCCATTCCTCGACTTTCCGGGCCCATTCCAGGGCATCGATGCCGGTCGGCGTACGGCCTCCATGGGTATAAACTTCCCAGGAGATCCGATTTCCCAGGGCGGCCAGCTCATCCCCTTTTCCCCCTCTGGCGATTTCCTCCGCCTGGGCCCAGCGGCCGTCTTCCGCCGGCCTCCTTTTGGCATCGATGGCCACCACGATGCACTGGCTGCCGAATTTTTCCGAGGCCTCCCGGACGAGGTCCGGTTTCTGCACGGCGGCGGTATTCAAGGAAACTTTGTCGGCGCCGGCCTGGAGAAGCTCCCGGATATCCTCCAGGGTGCGGATTCCTCCGCCCACGGTCAAGGGCATGAAAACTTCCTCGGCGGTCCGACGTACCACATCGAGAAGGATTTTCCGGCGCTCATGGGAAGCGGTAATGTCCAGAAAAGTCAACTCGTCCGCGCCCTGTTCGTCGTACACCCGGGCGTTTTCCACCGGGTCGCCGGCATCCCGCAATTGGAGGAAGTTGGTTCCTTTTACCACCCGCCCCTCTTTCACATCGAGGCAAGGGATGATCCGCTTGGCCAACATTTTAAGCTTTCTCTTTAGTCGCGATCCGAAGGGCTTCGGGAAGGTTCAAGGTTCCCGCATACAGGGCTCTTCCCACGATCACGCCCTTCACCCCGTCCTTCTCCAGGGGGAGGAGGGCTTGGATGTCTTCCAGAGTGGAAATTCCTCCGGAAGCGATGACCGGGATCTTCAACGACCGGGCCACCTTCCGGGTATCTCTCCGGTTGACCCCTTTCTGGGTTCCATCCCGCTGGATGTCGGTGTAGATGATGACCGCGGCCCCCAGCTCTTCGCACTTCCGGGCCAGGTCTGCGGCGGAGATAGGGGTTTCTTCGGTCCAGCCCGAGACGGCCGCTTTCCCCAGCTTCGCCGCGATGTCGACGGCGATCCGTCCCGGCCACCGGGCACAGGCCGCCTTGAGAAAATCGGGGTTGGAGTAAGCGGCAGTCCCCAGGATCACCCGTTCGATGCCCGAAGAGAAGTAATCCTCGATGGCCGCAAGATCCCGGATTCCTCCGCCCACTTCCACCGGGACGGAAGACTTCCGGGCGATGGCCTGGATCGCGGTGCGGTTGCGCGGAGCCCCTTCCCGGGCGCCATCCAGGTCAACCACATGGAGGAACCGGGCGCCCTGAGAGACCCATTTTTCCGCCATGGCGGCGGGATCTTCCCCGTACACGGTCTCTTTCCCGTAGTCGCCCTGGAAGAGACGGACGCATTTTCCTCCCCGGATGTCGATGGCGGGAATGATGATCATAAAAACAGTAGCCCAAAAAGTTCGTAGGGGCGACCCGGCGGGTCGCCCTTACGGAGTTCGGAGTGCAGTTTACAGATAATCCTTCCATCCCCTTTCCTTCAGCTCCTGGAGGATGCGGCGGACGTCCTGGGACCGGTCCCGGGGGCAGACCAGGAGGGCATCTCCCGCTTCCACCACCACGATGTCCTTCAACCCGAGGACCGCGATAAGGTTCTTTTCACCGCGGATGACACAGCCCGAGCTGTCGATCGTGACGATCTCGCCCTTCCCACCCTTCTGGATCCGGACGTTTCCTTCCGGGTCCTGGGGGCAGATGTTCCACAGGGCGGACCAGCTTCCCACATCCCTCCAGCCGAACCGGGCTTCGATCAAGGCCACGTTCGGGGCCTTCTCCATAACTCCATAGTCGACGGAAATGGAAGGGCACTGGGAATACACCTTCTCCAGGACCTTCCGCTCCCTCCGTTTTCCCATGGAGGCTTTCAGCTCTTGCATATCCCGGTGAAGCCGGGGGAGACATTTTTCCAGGGCCTCTAAAAATACCCCTACCCTCCAGATGAACATGCCGCTGTTCCAAAGGTAATCTCCCCGACGCAGGTAGGCCTTGGCTTTCTGCAGGGTGGGCTTTTCCCGAAAGGCCTTGGCTCGGAAGACCTCCGTTTCCCTGACCCGACCGAGGACGGGGCCTTTCTGGATATATCCGTATCCCGTCTCCGGGCCGGTCGGCGTGATTCCCAGGGTGATGAGGTATTTTTCGCGGGAAGCAAATTCGGCCGCCCTTTGCAGGGTGCGCAGAAATTTATCGGGGGCCCCGATATAGTGATCTGCCGGCAGAACGATCAGCACCGCTTCGGGATTCGTCCTCTGGACGTGCACCGCCGCCAGGCCGAGACAGGGGGCCGTGTTTTTTCCCACCGGCTCGAGGAGAAGGTTTTCCGGCGGGATCCGGGGAACTTCCCGGTGAAGCTGCCGGGCCTGGGAGCGGGAGGTGACGATGAGGGTCCTTTCCGGGGGGACCAGGGGCTGGATCCGGTCTACCGTCTCCCGGATCATGGTCCGGGGAGAAAGGATGGGAAGGATCTGCTTGGGCCGGGTCTCCCGACTCCAGGGCCAGAAACGGGTCCCGCCGCCGCCGGCCATGATCACCGCATAGACATCCGGCTTTTTTTTCATGGTTACACTTCTTTAATCCCGAAATTCGAAGCACGAAATCCGAAACAAATTCGAATGACAGAAATTCAAAACATTCGTTTAAGGAATTGAAATTTTGAAATTTGGATTTGTTTCGAAATTCGAAATTCGATATTCGAGTTTATTTGGATAGTTCCTCCACTCTCTTCTCCACCAGCGCCCGGATTTCCTGGAGCCTCTCCGGCGTTCGGGCTTCGAAGCGCAGCACCAGGACGGGCTGCGTGTTGGAGGCCCGGACCAGGCCCCATCCGTCCGGGAAGAGAACCCGAACTCCGTCCACATCCACGACGGGGTATTCCCTGCGGAAAGACTCCTTGACCTTCTCGGCGATGGAAAACTTCCGGTCGTCCGGACAATCCACGCGGATCTCGGGAGTGTTGTAGGCTTTCGGGACATCGCCGAGAAGCTCGGGGATCCGCTTGTTCGTCTGGGAGATGATCTCCAGCAGCCGGCAGGAGGCGTAGATGGCATCGTCGTACCCGAAATATCGGTCCGCAAAAAAAATATGCCCGCTCATCTCTCCTCCGAGAAGCGCCTTTTCCTCCTTCATCTGCTTCTTGAGGAGGGAATGACCGGCCTGCCCCATGACGCCCCGCCCGCCGTTCCTGGCAATGTCGTCGTAGAGGTTCTGGGAGCATTTCACTTCGGACACAATGGTGGCCCCGGGATGAGTTTTCAGGACCTGGCGGGAGAAGAGAATCATCAACTGGTCTCCCCAGATGATGTTCCCCCGGTGGTCCACGGCCCCCATCCGGTCGGCATCCCCGTCATAGCCGATCCCCACTTCGGCCCCGGTCTCTTTTACTTTGGCCACCAGGTCCTTCAAGTATGCTGGGATGGTGGGGTCGGGATGGTGGTTGGGAAACCGCCCGTCCACCTCGGAATAGAGATCGTACACCTCACAGCCCAGGTCCCTCAGGATTTTCGGGGCCACCAGGCCGCCCGTCCCGTTGCCGCTGTCAATGACCACCTTGATTTTTCTCTGAAGGCGGATGTTCTCCACCAGATACTTCCGGTAGGCAGGGATGACTTCCTGGTAAGAAACAGACCCTTGGCCTTCGGTGAAGTTTCGAGATTCGATGATCCGGCGGAGTTCCTGGATCTGCTCCCCGTAGAGGGTGTCTTTTCCGGAGCAGACCTTGAAACCGTTGAATTCAGGGGGATTGTGGCTGCCGGTGATCATGGCTCCCCCGTCGCGGTCCAGATGGAAAAGGGAGAAATAAAAGACCGGTGTGGGGCAAAGACCTATATCTACGACCTCTAAACCTCCAGTCACCATCCCCTGCACAAGAGGATCGCGAAGCCGGGGGGAACTCAGCCTCCCATCCCGGCCCGCGACCACCCGACTCTTTCCCTGGCGGAACAGGTAAGCCGCCAGACCCCGGCCGAGCAGCCGGACCGTATCATCGGTTAAATCCTGATCGACCAGACCGCGGATGTCATATTCCCGAAAAATTTCCGGATTCATCGCCTGGAACGGTACCTCTTGAAACTTTCTCCAAAAATTCATCAGGTTAAACGCACTTTTTCAAATTAACACGCGCCCCGGTCCCCGTCAAATAAATTGTCCCTACCGTTCTCACGCTCTCGGGCGTCAATGAGGAGGGAGGAAAAGGAGATTGCAAAAGGAGACGGATAGCGGGCATTCCAAGGAAATCCGTTTCACTCCGCCGGAGACTTCAATCGTTAGCCGGAGACGAAATAAATCTTGACATTCGGTCTGAATTTAGTACTATAAAAGAACCGGAGGGGTAGGAAATGAATATTTCAACGGATATAAAGCCAGTAACTTATCTGAAGGCCAAAGCAGCCGATTTGCTTAAACAAATCAACGAAACCCGACGCCCTGTCATCATAACCCAGAATGGGGAACCGAAAGCGGTGCTTCAAGACCCTAAAAGCTATGAAGACATGCGTAACGCAATGGGCATCCTGAAGCTTATCGCGGAAGGCGAGGGGGATATAAGGAAAGGGAGGGTAAAATCCCAGGAGGACGTTTTCAAAGATATTGAAATCTCGCTGAAAGAGAAGCTTAAATGACGCCGAAGTATGACCTTATTTGGGCGGCTGTTGCGGAAAATGACTTAAAAGAAATTATTGAATATATTGCCATCGACAGTCCGGCTGAGGCATCAAGAGCATTCAAAAAGATAAAACAAAAAGCTTCCCGCCTTTATACCCTTCCTGAAAGAGGCCGCATCGTACCTGAACTCCAAGATCAAAGCATTCTGTTCTATCGTGAATTGATTGTCCGACCATGGAGAATTATATACAGGATATCCGAGATGAAGGTTTATGTTTTATCGGTTTTGGATGCAAGGCAAAATGTCGAAGATATCCTACTGAAGAGATTGATTTACCGTAATTAGCCTTAATACTAATCCCGCAGTGAAGCGGACCGCTCCTACCATTCGGCTGGTTATTGCGGTCGTTGGGCGGACGACTCAGGTGAAAAAAATGTTTCCCCTTGATTTACTCCCCGCCCTCTAATAGAATACCCGAAAATAGAGTCGATGCATAAAATAAAAAGTTAGGCAGGATGGATATTAATGATGGGTTGCTTTAAACTAGAGGAGGTAACACACTAGAGTCATGCGATTTCAAGAACGGATAACAGTGATCCCTGGTGTGCGAAGTGGGAAACCGTGCATCCGAGGGACGCGGATCACAGTTTATGATGTCCTCGAATACCTGGCGGGGGGCATGACGGAAGGCGAGATCTTAACCGATTTCCCTAGCCTCAGTCGGGAAGACATTCTTGCTTGCCTAGAGTTTGCGGCTGCGCGAGAGCGCCGGCTCGCATCGGCGTTGCAGACGTGAAACTACTGCTCGATGAGAACCTCAGTCCGCTTTACTTTAGTTTCCGGAGACTTAAAAAGCGATGATAGGCAAACCATTTATGCAAAAGCTTTGGGAAATCCCCGAGTTTCTTACATGGCACGTTAACAGAACCTGGGTATCGTCGGTCTGACTCCCATCTTACAGGCCGTAATTGTGTCCCTCATGTCAAGAAGACTGTTGAAGGCGATACTGAATCGATACGATGTTGATACCGTGCCGGCCATTCTTTTGCCCTTTTTCTATTTATTTAGCTATGGGTGTGCGGCTGTTTGCTATGCCTATGCAATGATTGTACATTTTACGAGTAAAATTGTATTTGAAGGAGAAAACCATCTGGCCAGCCGACCGAACTACATTTTTTGTCATTGGCATTCTTACATTATTTTGTACTTTGCTGTTTTCATCCGCCATCGTTCACATGCCTGGATGCAGCACCCTTTGTGGTTTATGAAGGTCTCCCATCTGTTTCTTCGATTTATCGGAGTCGAAAAGATAATCCTCGGGTCTACGGGGCATCATGGGCACGAAGCTGCCAATCTCCTCGTGGAATCCTTAAAAAATGGATATTCAACTGTTCTACTGCCCGATGGACCGGGGGGGCCTGCTTTCGTGGCCAAAAAGGGGGTATTGCATATTGCCTTGCAGAGCGGGATTCCAGTACTTCCAATTCGCTTTCAGACCGCAAGGGTAATCCAATTGAAGACCTGGGACAAAAAGAAATGGCCTCTCCCATTTTGTACAATAAGGGTCCAGTACTTAGAGCCAATCCCGGTAACCAACGATAAATTTGATGAAGCCTACGATGAACTTACGAAAGCTCTGGGTTGAATTTTGGCACTTGGGCGCAGGTTTGCAGCTAATGAGGAGTTTCCCCTGACATCCCTACACTACATATTGGGGTGTGCCTGTTTGGGCAAAACCTTTTGACTTCTGCTATTTTTCTTCAATTTCTGAAAGCGCAAGAGAGCTTTCGATATTCAAAACATATATAGAATCGGGATTCATTTCTTTCGCGAATCTTCCGTGCCCAAAGCAACCATCGACTCAAGAATAGAAGGATCGTTGCCCGGCCCGAAATAGTCTGGCCAGGCCGGCAGAGTGAACCCCTATCGTTTCCGATTCCTAGGGCGCTGGATCTGGATAATTTGAAATTTCGATCAAGTTTCCATCCGGATCCCGGAGGTAGACCGATTCAATGGGGCCTTGGGCGCCGGTTCGCTTTACCGGGCCCTCGATGATTTCGATCCCCAGTCGGCTAAACCGCTCCAGGATTTTCGAAAGCGGGTCCTGAGTAATAAAACAAAGGTCTGCCGAGCCGGGGGTCGGCCGGTGGGCTTTAGGGTCCACCTCATGCCCGGCTTCGTGGAGGTTGATCTTCTGGCAACCGAAGGCCAGGGCCTTCCGGTTGTCCCCAAAGGTGACGACCTCCATGCCCAGCGCCCGGGAGTAGAAGTCACAGGTGGTGGGGATGCTCTTCACGGTCAGAACCAGATGGTCCAGACGATCGATCCTCATCGGTCTTGTTACCTCCCGGGGACGATCCCTTCGGCCTGGGGAACGGATTGCGGCTCCCAAAAGCTCATGCAGACTCCTTTGTTGAAAGGCCGATCCTGAAAGAGAACCTTGACTTTTGGCGGTGCCTATAACCATAATATCATAAAAGCGTTGTTTCCTCTCTTTCGACGATTCAATCCGATCATCATGATGGCAGCATGAGCCAACCGGGGTTGGCTTTTTTTATCCCGCTGAAGGGGAAAGATCATGGGAGTGAAGATCACCGATACGACGATGAGGGACGGCCACCAGTCGCTGATGGCCACCCGGTTGCGAACGGCTGACCTTCTGCCCATTGCCGAAGAAATGGACCGGGTGGGATTCTTTTCCCTCGAATCCTGGGGGGGAGCGACTTTTGACGCCTGCATCCGGTTTCTCAACGAAGACCCCTGGGAACGGCTCCGGACCTTGAAAACCCACCTTCCCCATACGCCCCTGCAGATGCTCCTCCGCGGGCAAAACCTCGTCGGGTACCGCCATTACGCCGACGATGTGGTGGAGGAATTCGTCCGCCTGGCCATGAAAAACGGGATCGGGGTTTTTCGCATTTTCGATGCGCTGAACGACGTGCGCAACATGACTTCGGCCATCGCCGCGGCCAAGAAAGGGAAGGCCCACGTGCAGGGGACCATCTGCTATACGGTGAGCCCGGTGCACACCGTCGCAAGCTTTCTGCAGATGGGGATCGAACTGGAAAAGGCGGGCTGCGATTCGATCTGCATCAAGGACATGGCCGGCCTGATCACCCCGAAAGCGGTGACCGAGCTGGCCCATGCCCTAAAAAAAGCCGTACAAGCGCCCCTCAGCCTTCACAGCCACTGCACCAGCGGGGTGGCCCCTTTCAGCTACCAGGCCGCGGTGGAAGCCGGGGTGGATATTCTGGACACGGCCCTGGGTCCTTTCAGCGGCGGTACCTCCCAGCCGCCCACGGAGGCCATGGTGGCCGCTCTTCAGGGTACCCCCTTCGATACCGGATTAGACCTGAACCTCCTGGCCCGGATCAGCGGGCGCCTGACCCCCTTGCGGGAGAAGTACAAGGGGCTCTTGGACCCCATCGCCGAGCGGCCGGACATCAACGTCTTTCTGCACCAGATTCCCGGGGGGATGCTCTCCAACCTCCTCTCCCAGCTCAAAGAGCAGAAGAAGGCGGAAAAATATCCCGATGTCCTGAAGGAGATTCCCCGGGTCCGGAAGGACCTGGGTTATCCTCCCCTGGTCACGCCCACTTCCCAGATCGTGGGGACCCAGGCGGTGATCAACGTGCTCCTGGGAAAACGGTATGCCAGCGTCACCAAGGAGGTAAAAGAATATTGCCTGGGATATTACGGGCGGACCCCCGCGCCCATCGACTCAGAAATCCGGGAAAAAATTATCGGCCAGGAGACGCCCATCGAATGCCGGCCGGCCGACCTCATCAAGCCTCACCTGGGAACCCTGCGGCAGGAAGCGGAGAAAATGGGCATTTTGAAGAAGGAAGAGGACCTGATCACCTATGCCCTCTACCCCAACGTGGCCCCTAAATTCCTCCGGGGGGAGATCAAAGAGGAAGCCATCCCGGCGGCGTAGAGACAAAGCAAAATACAATTTAGCCACAGAGGTCACAGAGAACACAGAGTTTAAACAGGAAAAAGGAAATGGAATAATGGAACAATGGAATAATGGAATGGTGGGTAATACAATTGGTTTCTCAATATTCCAACATTCCATCATTCCAATTTTCCAGTCTTTCTCTCTGTGATCTCTGTGGCTAAAGTTTCTTAGGGAGTTTTTATGGAGAAGGTGGCCATCGATTTTGAAAAAACAAGCGGGTTGATCCCGGCCATCGTCCAGGACTGGAAGACCGGGGAGGTCCTCATGGTGGCCTACATGAACGCCGAAAGCTGGGCCCGGACCCGGGAGACGGGAAAGGCCTGCTTCTGGTCCCGCTCCCGCAAGAAGCTCTGGGTGAAGGGGGAAAGTTCGGGGCACGTGCAGGTGGTCAAAGAAGCCTACCTGGATTGCGACAACGACGCTTTGCTTCTGAAAGTGGAACAGATCGGCGGGGCGGCCTGCCACACCGGATTCCGGTCCTGCTTCTACCGCCGCATCGAAGGGGACCGACTGGAGATCATGGGAGAGAGAGTCTTCGACCCCAAGGAGGTTTACGGTGAATAAGCTCAAGTTCGGGATTCCCAAGGGGAGCCTGGAGAAGGCCACCACCGATCTTTTCGCCAAGGCGGGATGGATGATCAAAACCAGCTCCCGAAACTATTTTCCCACGGTGGACGATCCTCATCTGTCCTGCGCCATCATCCGGGCGCAGGAGATGGCCCACTACGTGGAGGAAGGGGTCCTGGACGCGGCGATCACCGGGAAAGACTGGATCCTGGAAGGCGGCAGCGACGTGGTCGAAGTTCAGGAGATGATCTATTCCAAGGAAAGCCCCCAGCCGGCCCGGTGGGTCCTGGTGGTGACCGAAGACTCCCCCATCCAACGGATCGAAGACCTGCAGGGGAAGAAGATCGCCACCGAGCTGGTCTCTTTTACCAAAAGATACTTCGCCGAACGGGGAATCAACGTGAAGGTGGAGTTTTCCTGGGGGACCACCGAGGCCAAGGTGGTGGAAGGGCTGGTGGACGCCATTGTGGATGTAACCGAGACCGGGTCCACGATCCGGGCCCACCATCTGCGGATCGTGCACGAACTCATGCAGTCCACCCCCCGCCTCATCGCCAACAAGGAATCCTGGCAGGACCCCTGGAAGAAGGAGAAGATCCAGCAGATCGCCACCCTGCTCAAGGCCGCCCTGGGGGCGGACCGGATGGTGGGGCTGAAGATGAATGTCTCCGATAAAAACCTGGAAACGATCATTGCCATGCTCCCCTGCCTCAATGCCCCCACCGTCGCCTCCTTATACCAGAGCGACTGGTACTCCGTGGAGGTCGTGGTCCGGGAAGAGGTGGTGAGGGAGCTCATCCCCCAACTTCTGAAAAAGGGGGCGGAAGGCATCATTGAGTATGCCTTGAACAAGGTTATTTAACCCGGGAATCCCCCATTCCTTTCAATCTCTTGGAGATTTTTATTTCCCTTTGGGGAAAGTTCAAAATTTCTCGCTCCTTTTCAGAAAAACTAATCATAACAACTAGATTAAGACCGATTCGGGCTGTAACTGGGGGAAATTTGACAACTCCAAGAAGGCTATGTTAAGGTCCATCTTAACGATAGATGCCCGTCACGAAATATGGTTCCGGAGCACATGGAGAGGAGTTCCTCGTGGTGGGTAACCTGGCTCTGAATTCCAGAGCCGGGGGAAAGGAGAAGGAAGAAGTGTTTCCCATCGTCGATGCCAAGCTCCTGGCGGCCTCAGTGAAACAGTTCAAAGTGGCCGCTCCGGAGATCGCCAAAAAGCGGAAATCCGGCCAGTTTGTGGTTTTGCGGACCCATGAGGAGGGGGAACGGATTCCCCTGACCATTGCCGACGCCGACCCGGCGGCCGGGACGATTACCCTGATCTTTCAGGAGGTGGGCAAGTCAACGATGCAACTGGGCAAGCTCAAGAGGGGGGATTCGATCCTGGATTTGATCGGACCTCTAGGCCGCCCCACCCATATCGAAAACTTCGGGACGGTGGTATGCATCGGCGGGGGAATCGGGATCGCTCCGATCTATCCCATCGCTAAAGGCATGCGGGAGGCGGGCAACAGAGTGATTTCCATCATCGGAGCCCGGACCAAGGACCTCCTGATCCTGGAGGAAGAAATGGCGGCGGTATCCCACGTTCTGAAGGTTTCCACGGATGATGGAAGCTACGGCTATCACGGGTTCGTCAGCGATGTCCTCCAGGATGTCATTGATGAAGGAAACCCCATCCATCTGGTGGTAACCATCGGACCGGTGCCCATGATGCGGGTGGTCTGCAACGTGACCCGGAGCCGGAACCTCAAGACTGTGGTGAGCCTGAACCCCATCATGGTGGACGCCACGGGGATGTGCGGGGCCTGCCGCGTCACCGTGGGAGGCCGGACGCGCTTCGTCTGCGTGGACGGGCCGGAGTTTGACGGCCACGAGGTCAACTTCGCCGAACTGGTCAAACGCCAGAGGGCTTACCTGGATCAAGAGCAGCAGGCTGCGAAGATGTTCCTGCATCCGGGGGGAGCCTGCCTGGGAGGAAAGAGCTGATGACCGAGCCGACCGAAAAGAAGAAAAAAACCCAGATTCCCCGGAACCCGATGCCCGAGCAGGAACCCAAGGTCCGGGCCAGGAATTTCGACGAGGTGCCTTTTGGTTACACTCCGGAACTGGCCAAGCTGGAGGCCAGCCGGTGCCTGCAGTGTAAGAAACCCGCCTGCGTGGCGGGGTGCCCTGTTTCCATCGACATCCCCGCGTTCATCGGGCTGATCCTTCAGGAGGACTTCCGGGGCGCAGCCCGCAAGCTCAAGGAGATGAACAGCCTGCCGGCGGTCTGCGGCCGGGTCTGTCCCCAGGAAGACCAGTGCGAGAAGGTATGCATCCTGGGAAAGAAGGGAGAACCGGTAGCCATCGGGCGGCTGGAGCGCTTTGCGGCGGATTTCGAACAGAAGCAGGGAGAGTTCACCCTGCCCCCCATGGCGCCTCCCACGGGGAAGAAGGTCGCCGTGGTGGGCTCGGGCCCGGCTGGATTGACGCTGGCCGGAGACCTGATCAAAAAAGGGCACAAGGTGACGGTGTTTGAGGCCCTGCACAAAGCCGGGGGGGTGCTCGTGTACGGAATCCCGGAGTTTCGCCTGCCCAAAGCCATCGTCCAGGCCGAGGTGGAATACCTGGAAAAGCTGGGGGTGGAAGTGAGGCGCGACATGGTCATCGGGCAGATTTTCACGGTGGATGAGCTCATGGCCAACGGGTACGATGCGCTCTTCCTGGGGACGGGAGCCGGCCTCCCGACCTTCATGAACATCCCCGGCGAAAACCTGAACGGGGTCTACTCGGCCAACGAATACCTGACCCGCTCCAACTTGATGAAGGCCTATCTCTTCCCCCAATACGATACTCCCATAGCCTTGGGGAAAAAGGTGGCGGTCCTGGGGGGCGGAAACGTGGCCATGGACTCGGCCCGCACCGCCCTTCGCCTGGGGGCCGATGAGGTTTACATTGTTTACCGCCGGTCCAAGAAGGAATTGCCCGCGCGGATCGAAGAAGTCCACCACGCCGAGGAAGAAGGAATAAAATTTCATTTCCTGACCCTGCCGGTGGAGATCCTGGGTAAGGATGATGGGTGGGTCTGCGGGATGAAGTGCCAGAAAATGGAACTGGGCGAGCCCGATGAATCCGGCCGACGCCGGCCCATTCCCATCCCGGGCTCAGAAATCGTCCTGGAAGTGGATATGGTGGTCGTAGCCATCGGAACCGGCGCAAACCCCTTGATTCCCTCCACCACCGCTGATTTAAAGACCAACAAGTGGGGCTACATCATAGCCGATCCGGAGACCGGAGCCACGAGTAAGAAGGGGGTCTACGCCGGAGGTGACATCGTAACCGGGTCGGCCACGGTCATCCTGGCCATGGGAGCCGGGCGGAAGGCGGGCGATGCGATTCATAAATACCTGCAGGGATAAATCGCAGAGAGCAGAGAGCATAGCGAAAGGCGAAAGAATTACGGACTGCCATTCCACCGCTGCTCCGCAACGGGGGCGAAGACCCTCTAGGGCGATGCATTTGGTGGCAACCAGAAAGGTCCCGTCCTTCCAATCTCCTTGAGCGTTCCCACCCTTTCCTTGCGGTACTCCTCGCTGTGAGAAAGAAAATCCAGGTCGAGGCGCCGGCGAAATAATTCCCCCGAAAATATCTTTACCAAATCATTCAGCGAAATAATTCCGTCTTCCTTACGGGAATCGAACTGGGCCCACTTACGAAGGTGCTCTTCCGACCGGAAGAAATTCATCGTGCTTCAGGAATAAGGGAGGTTTTCGTACCATTTCCACATGGGAACAGCCACATATCCCATCACCCCTTCGGGCTCAATCCGGAGGAGGACGCCATCTTTTACATCCAGCCGCATCGGCAACCCACAATCCAGACAGGGTGCATCTATCCGAACCGTTTTCCCCGGGAAAAGCCAGCAGACCGCCAGCGACTCAAAGGCTCACTGGCCAAACCACTTCTGTTGGCCATCGATCGTCAGGCGATATTGAGTGGGAAGATTGTTGAATGGGGCAAAGGAGACAATAGAATCAGTCCCCGGGAATAGCCAAGCTGGAATCCTCATACGAAAGAGCTCATGGAGCGTTTTTCGCCCCTCTTCCGGTGAAACCTTCAGCTCCGAAGCGATCTCCGTATAGTGCGGCGCTCGCCCGGTTTCTATCATACGCCTCAGGATGAAATGAAAGGTTTTATCAAAAATCGTAGGTTCACTCATGAAAGGCCTCCTTTCTCTCCTTTTTCCGCTTGGTTTGCCGTTTTTACAAATTGAGAATAGGCCATTGCCTATCCTTTTAACATCCTCTTGATTCGTTTATAACAGTTTAGTATTTTGAAGAGCTGTAAAATCCCCCTTCATCCCCCTTTTCCAAAGGGGGAAAAGTGGAATCTTCCATCGGATCCCTTAAAAGCTCTCCTCCCTTTGGAAAAGGGAGGACGGGAGGGATTTCTGGGAAGCCCTTTTCAAAACGCTAAAGCCTTGCATTCTTTTTGATTACGACTTGCCATGGCTGTGCTGATCCCCTTTCTTTGCCCCGGCCTGAGAGCGACGCCGCTCTTCTCCCGCTCGGGCGAGCGCTTCACGGTTACTGTCGTCGACCCGCATGAAGGCCAGGCGCCACTCGTCGTTGTCCCAGCGGAACGGCGTCTGAACCGTGGTGCGGGGCATCCAGGCCTTCTCCAAAAGATCAAAGGCGGTCCCCACGATCGAGTGCTGCATCTTGGCGTCCCAGGGCTTTCCGCAGGGGTTTCCCAGGGGAAAGTCGGTGAACACGAAGCGGCCGACCCCGCATTCCTCGACGATGTCGCGGGCGGATCCCATTAATACCGTGGGCACGCCGTTTTCTTCGAGGTACCGGGATACCAGACTCACGGTCTGGTGGCAGACCGGTCAGAGTGCGGAGAGGAGCATGGCGTCGACGCCATCCTCACGGCACCACTCCAGGATCTTCGGGGCGTCGCGCAACGATGTCTTGCCCTGGCTGTATTCGGTGGGGACCCCGTAGAAGCGGGGCGAGACCGATCGGATGCGGCCGCCGGTGGCATATTCGGCCAGACGGTTTAACGGTAGGAAACTTTCGACATCATCGGTGTGGGTGGCAACTTTGTCCCAGAACAAGTCGGCGGTGAACATGCGCGCCGGCGCCGGCTTTGCCGCCATCGCGTACAACGCCCTGGTCATCCGCCGCCCCTGTCCTTCAGCTTCGGCGTCCATTTTACCTGCGGTGGTCACCAGCCCCACCCGGCATTCGGAGAGCGGCTTCTTAAGAGGGGTGAAGGGGGCGTCGTCGTGGCAGGCCCAAGTATACGGCTGGGAGTAACCCTGAGCGGCGTAATACTCCCGGCTGCGATCGATGTAGCTCACGGAAGACCGGTATGGCCGGCGTTGTTTCATGGGGTATCTCCTTTACTTGAATATTTCTGATCCATTGCCACATTGGCAACCTAAAGAAGCGGGACTTAGGGCCTGAAACAACTTATTTAAAGGGAGCCTATCTCCCCTTGTATTGAGGCTTTCGCTTTTCCAGGAAGGCCTTCGACCCTTCCTTCTGGTCTTCTGTGCCGAAGCACATGGCAAAGAGGTCCCGCTCGTAATCCATGCCGATAGATAAGGGAAGGTCGAGGGACTTGTTAATGGCCAACTTGCAGAGCTTCAGAATGACCGGGCTATGGCGCAACATTGCCCTAGCCATCTCCATTACCGTGTCCCGCAGTTTTTCCTGGGGCACCACTTTGTTGACCAGCCCCAGAGCCAGGGCCTCCTGCGCGGAGATAAAAGCCCCGGTAAAGACCAATTCTTTGGCTTTCTTTTCACCGACCAGCCGGGGAAGAACCTGGGTCCCCCCGGCCCCCGGGATTACGCCGACATTAATTTCCGGCTGGCCAAATTGGGCATTTTCGGAAGCAATGATTATGTCGCAAGCCATGGCCAGTTCGCATCCGCCGCCCAGGGCCAGGCCATTGACCATGGCGATGGCCGGCTTGGGAATTTCCCGGAGCAAGTCCGTCATCCTCTTCTTTCCTTTTCCCCGGAGAATATCGGCCGATGTCCGCTTGGGAAATTCGCTGATATCCGCTCCGGCGCTGAAGGCTTTATCTCCGGCACCGGTGAGGATGATGATGCGGACATTGTCGTCGTCCCTGCTGTCCTCCAGAGCCCAGAGGACCTCCGCCCGCAAATCGTCATTCTGGGCATTGCGAACGTTAGGACGGTTCAGGGTAATCCAGGCCAGGGAATCTTTCTTCTCATAAATTATGTTTTTCAATTCCATCTTTCTCTCCTCTCATGATCCGCCTTTTAAACCATGCCCATTATAAGGATGGGGTTCTTAGGTGTCAAAGGAAAAGGCAACGAAGAGGAGCGATTGGCCGGGTGGCCGGATCTATTCTAAAATCCCCATCCTAAGAAGGGGGATTGGAGAACCGCTCAGCTTGAAAATTTGATTGACAATCCTATTCCGGAGTGTGAAGATAACCTCACCGGTAAGGGGTCAGTTTTTAGCCGGCGGTATAGCCACAACTTTCTTTTAGAGGATTTCCCCGGATTCTTTGAAATTGCGCGAGACGGCACGGGAAGGTAGTGCAAATCTACCGCTGCCCCGCAACTGTGAGCGGAACGAAAACCACACGAAAGACCGGTTAGAGGTAAGAGGTTAGAGGCAAAGACAAAAAAATAGAATCCGTCTTTCAGCCTCCAGCCTCCAACCTCGAACCTTTAACCTGTTTTTCAGCCACTGGACTTTGGTCCGGGAAGGCGTGGGAAGTAGGCGGCCGCAAGCCAGGAAACCTGCCCGACTCGTCATGAGCCTTGCAATCCTTCCGCGGGGAAGGGCGGGTAACCGTTTGAATTTACAGAACCCCAACTTTCTTCCCCGAGAAGGTTGGGGTTTTTTATTCATGCGGAGTGCGGAATTTAAAGGAAGTATTATTCCGCATTCCGAATTCCGCAGTCCGCATTAGAGATTTTCCATGGAGAATAATAGCCAGCCTAATTTAGCCGCAAGAACACAAAAGAGGATTGTCTTCATTACCGGCGGTGCCAGGAGCGGGAAGAGCCGGTTTGCCGAGGAGCTGGCCCGGCAATTTCCGGGCGCCAAAGCCTACCTGGCCACGGCCCAGGGCCTGGATGAGGAAATGTCCGACCGGATCCGCCGGCACCGGGAGAACCGCCCCGCGGACTGGCAGACCCTGGAGGAGCCGCTGAAGGTCGCCGACTGCATATCGAAAGAGGGGAACCGCTTTGACCTCATCCTGCTGGACTGCCTGACCCTCTGGATCTCCAACCTCCTGATGGCCGGCTGGAACGAAGCGAAGATCCTGGGGGAGGGGAATCGTCTGCTTGAAGTTTCCCGGCGGGCTAAGTGCTCCCTGATTCTGGTCGGCAATGAGGTAGGGATGGGAATCGTTCCGGAGAATTCCCAGGCCAGGCTTTTTCGGGACCTCAGCGGGTTTATCCAGCAGAAGGCGGCCCGGGAGGCGGATGAGGTTTATTTCATGGTGAGCGGAATTGCGCAAAGAATAAAAGGTTAAGGTCTAGGCCAAGGTCAAGGTCAAGGATAACAGCATAGGGCAGAGAGCAGAAAGCAATGGTCAATGAGCAAAAGATAAAAACAACCTTAATGGAGAATGTCGAGAAAATGGGATTGGAAGAAGAACTAAAAGAAAGGCTGGCCAGGATTCAGCCGCTGAAGAAAGAGTTTTTCGATCAAGCCCAGGAGCGCTTGGATCAGCTGACCAAGCCCCGGGGAAGCCTGGGACAGCTCGAAGAGATCGCCAAAAGGTACGTGGCCATCGTCGAGAATATTCGACCCCGGATCCAGAAGAAGATGATTTACACTTTCGCCGGAGACCACGGGGTGACGGCTGAAGGAGTCAGCGCCTATCCCAAGGATGTTACTCCTCAGATGGTCTACAACTTTCTCCGCCAAGGCGCGGCCATCAATGTCCTGGCGGGCCATGCAGGAGCGAAAGTAGTGGTGGTTGACATCGGCGTGGACCATCTGTTTGAGCCCATGGAAGGGCTGGTCATCCGCAAGGTGGCCCGGGGAACGGGAAACATCGCCCGGGGTCCGGCCATGTCCAGGGAACAGGCCCTGCAGGCCATTTCTGTGGGACTGGAGCTGGCGGATCACGCCAAGAGCCAGAACGCCGACCTGGTGGGGACGGGAGATATGGGCATCGGCAATACGACCCCGAGCAGCGCCATCCTGGCGGCCATGACCGGCCTTCCCGTGAACCAGGTGACCCACCGGGGAACGGGAGTCGATGATGTGGGTCTGGTGCGCAAGATCAAGACGATTGAGAAGGCCCTGGAGGTCAATTCCCCGGACCCCAAAGACCCTCTGGATGTGCTGGCCAAGGTGGGAGGGTTCGAGATTGCCGGAATCGCCGGGTTGATCATCGGGTGCGCGGGCCACCGGATTCCGGTCGTGGTGGATGGGTTTATTTCCACCGCAGGGGCGATGATTGCCGTGGCCCTCAACCCCCGGACCCGGGAGTACCTCTTTGCCTCCCACAAATCCGCGGAAGTCGGGCACCAGTTCATGTGGGAGTACATCGGACAGAAGCCGATTCTCGACCTCTCCCTGCATTTGGGCGAAGGGACAGGCGCGGCCCTGGCCATGTCCATCATCGAAGCGTCCTTGAAGGTCTTGAACGAAATGGCCACCTTTGCCGAGGCGGGAGTTTCGGAAGGGGAAAAATGACCAGCTTCCTTCTGGCCTGGCGGTTTCTGACCATTCTTCCCGGCGGGAAAAAAGACGCCGACATAAGCCCCCGGGACCTCGGTCGCTCCATGTCCTACTATCCCCTCGTCGGGCTTCTTCTCGGGGTCCTTCTTTGGGGAACCTATGAGCTTTTTTCCCACGCCTTTCCCCGGGCGCTCTGCGACGGGCTGGTCATCCTCCTCCTGGTCATTATCACCGGAGCCCTTCACTTGGACGGGCTGGCCGACACGCTGGACGGGATGGCGGCCGGAAAGTCCACCGAGGAAAGGCTCCAAATCATGCGCGACCATCGGGTGGGGACCTTCGGAGCCGTGGGCCTCATTCTGATCCTGGGGGTTAAATTCCTGGCTCTGAATTCGCTGCCCGAAGAGACCATCGGGAAAACATTGCTGGTGGCCTTAGTCCTGAGCCGCTGGTCCATGGTGCAGCTGACCTACCGGACTCCCTATGCCCGTCCGGAGGGAGGGCTGGGCAAGATCTTTAAAGAAAACGTGAAGAAAAGGGAGATGATGATCGCCACGGCCTTCTCCCTGGTTGTGGCGGTATTTCTCCTCCGGTTCTGGGGGCTGGTCCTCTGGCTGGCCGTGGGAGTCTCCGCCCTGAGGATCCAGTTGTTTTTCGAGAAAAAAATCGGCGGGGTTACGGGGGACATCCTCGGGGCCGCCAATGAGATCCATGAGATCCTGGTCTTGCTCATGGTTGCGGGGATCTTTCATGGGTTCTTTTAAACGATTCAAGGTTTGATGGTTTCATAAAAAGTCGTCACTCCGGTGGAAACCGGAGTCCAGGGAATTTATAACTAGTGGAAAGAACTGGATTCCGGCTTCCGCCGGAATGACGGAAAAACCTACTTTTTGACATTTTACGAGTTTGTCAAGGATTGTAGGGGCGATTCATGAATCGCCCCTACGGACTGAGCGATATTTACGAGAATAGGAGTAGGGGCAGGTTTGAAACCTGCCCCTACGGCCTCTCCCAGAGAGGATGAGGAATGGAATCGGATCGGACACGGCTTTATCTCACGCGCCACGGGGAAGTTGTAAATCATGGAGTGTACAACGGCCAAACCGATGTGGATATCACCCCCAAAGCGGTCGAGCAAATGGAGCGGCTCCGTGACCTTCTGCGAGATAAAAACCTCCGGGCAGTATACAGCAGCGACCTCCTGCGCACCCGCAAAGGGGCGGAGATCATTGGCCAGCCCCATGGGCTCAAGCCCCAGGTTTTCCCCGAGTTCCGCGAAGTGCATTTCGGCCGCTGGCAGGGTTTGAGCTATGCCCAGGTCATGGAGCGCTACCCATCGGATATTCCCCAGTGGTTGAGCAACGTGGAGACCTTCCGCATTCCCGAAGGGGAGAGCATGGGCGAAGTGCGGCAGCGGGCGATCCCCAAGCTGCAGGGGCTGATGGAACGCCACCGGGGAGAGGAGATCCTGCTGGTCTGCCACGGGGCCCTGAACCGGGTGATCCTGGCCGATGCGCTGCACTTGCCCATGGACCACCTCCTGCGGATCGAGCAGGACTACGGGTGCCTTAATGTTATCGATTACACGTCCAGGTGGACGGTGGTGAAGCTGGTGAACGGGTAACAAAAATGCGGGATGCGGAATTCGGAATGCGGAATAAAAACAGACCGACCCTTCGGGTCTTGAGGAGTGTCCCGCCTGAAGCGGGACTCGAGGACCGTCAAGCCTTCGGCTTGACTCGAGGAGCGCTTCGCTTGAGGCTAAAACCAAAAACTCCCGATACGCAATGGGGGAAGTGACCGGTGACCGCAGCCCCATAACGGCGGTCGGCTGTCTGCGGTCCGCTTGCGGGTGGATTGTAGGGGCGCGCGGCGCGCGCCCGCAAGAAGTTTGGCATTTGTAGGGGCGACCCGGCGGGTCGCCTCCACGGCCCAATGTGGAGTATGAAAAGGTTTTTGTCCATTTTTTTATTTCTTCTCCTTCTCGGCGTCGGAAATCAGGCGCCCGCCGCCACCTTCACGGATGAAGTGGGGCGGACGGTGGAAATCAACGAGCCCCCCCGGCGCATCGTTTCCGTGGCCCCCAACGTGACGGAAATTCTTTTCGCCCTGGGCCTCGAAGACCGGTTGGTGGGGGTGAGCGCCTACTGCCAGTATCCCCCGGAAGCGTTGAAGATCGAGAAGATCGGGGGATACATCAACCCCTCGCTGGAAAAGATCGTAGCCCTGCGGCCGGACCTGGTGGTGGGGATCGCCGAGGGCGATCTGAGGACTTTCGTGGATAAACTGGCCGGTTTGAAGATCCCGGTGTACATCGCCAAGCCCCGGGACGCCCTCGAAGTCCTGACCTCCATCCGGAAAATCGGCGAAGTTACCTTTGCGCCGGAGCCCGCCCGGAGAATCGTCCATTCCATGGAAGAGAAAATCCGGAGAATCCGGGACAAGGTCCAGGGGCGGCCACAACCCCGGGTGCTCCATATCCTGGATTTCAACCCCCTGATCAGCGCCGGCAAAGGAACCTTCGTGGATGATCTGATCCGCCTCGGCGGGGGCCGGAACGTGGCGGAGACGGCCACGGGAAAGTACCCGCGCTTCAGCATGGAGGAGGTTCTGGTCCAGGACCCGGAGGTGATTCTCCTGGCTTCCATGAAATCCCAGGACCCTTTGGTCAAGCAGCGGCGATGGTGGGAACGGTGGAAGACGATCACCGCGGTCAAACAGGGCCGGATATACGTCCTTGACTCAGACCTCATCCACCGGCCTTCCCCGAGGATGGTGGAGGGATTGGAACAAGTGGCGAGGGCCATACATCCCGAAGCATTCAAATCCCAAATCCCAAAATAAATGAGGAATTAAACCTTTTATTTGGAATTTGGTGCTTGGTGCTTGGAATTTCAACATGTCACGCTGGACCTTCAAAAGATGGATTTTCTGGATGATGATCCTGGCTCTTCTGCTGGCCGGGATCATGGGGGTCTCGGTGTCCCTGGGGGCGGTGACCATCCCCCTCTCCAAGAGCTGGTCCATTCTTGCTCATCAGTTCCTGGGAATTTCCACCCCCGGAAAATGGACGGCGAGCGAATCCTCGATCATCCTTGACCTGCGGCTCCCGCGGGTTCTTTCCGGGGCCCTCGTAGGTTCCGCCCTCGCCATGGCGGGGTCCGTTCTTCAGGCCCTTCTGCGGAACCCCCTGGCCGATCCCTTTGTCCTGGGGATCTCCAGCGGGGCGGCTGTGGGCGCCGTGCTGGCGATCCTCTTTGGGTTGGGGTCCACCTTCCTGGGGGCTTACGCGGTCCCGGGATCCGCCTTTGGGGGGGCCCTGATCACCCTGTTCCTGGTCTATTTCATCGCTCGCGTGGAGGGCCGGGCGCCGACGAATACCATGCTGCTGGCCGGAGTCATCGTGAGCTCTTTTTTCTCGGCGGTCATCATGTTTTTGATCTCCGCCACCAGCGACGAGCAGATCTATAACGTGACCTTCTGGCTCATGGGCAACCTGGAATACATGGCTTCCCAATCCCTGGGGATCATCTTCCTTTATTTGGTGGCGGGTGGGGGGATCCTCTTTGCCCTGGCCCGGGACTTCAATCTCCTGTCCCTGGGGGAAGAGACCGCGTCCGAGCTCGGAGTGGATGTGGAGAGGGTGAAAAAAATGGCTTTCATCTTTGCTTCCCTCATAACCGGAGCAGTCGTTTCCGTGAGCGGGCTGATCGGTTTTGTGGGCTTGATTGTCCCCCACGTGGTACGGATGATCTGGGGGCCGGACCACCGGTTCCTCCTCCCGGCTTCCGCCCTGGTGGGGGCCATGCTCATGGTGGTGGCCGACACCCTTGCCCGGACAGTCATGGCCCCGACGGAGATTCCGGTGGGGGTCGTCACGGCCATGGGAGGGGCCCCCTTTTTCGTTTACCTCCTGAGGAAAAAGGGCCATGCCGTCTATCATTAGAATGGAGTCGGTCGATTTTCGGTACCCGGAGAGGCCGATCTTTTCCGGGCTGAGCCTCTCTCTGGAGGGAGGGGAGGTTCTGGGCCTCATCGGGCCCAACAGCTCGGGCAAGACGACCCTCCTGAAACTGATGGACGGGCTGCTCCAGCCTCAGCGGGGAAGAATCCTGCTGGAAGAGAGGAACTTGGACCAGATTCCCCGGGCGCAGGTGGCCCGGACGATCGCCGTGGTGCCGCAGGCCATGGAGGTCCCGTTTTCTTTCACCGTCGGGGAGATCGTGCTCATGGGAAGGGCGCCGTACCTGACCCGCTTCGGCTGGGAAAAGCAGAAGGACCTGGATGTAGCCCGTGAGGCCATGGCCCTCACGGATGTGGCCGGCCTGGGAGACCGGACTTTCTGGGAGTTGAGCCAGGGGGAGAAGCAGAGGGTCTTAATCGCCCGGGCCCTGGCCCAGGAACCCAGGATCATCCTGCTTGACGAGCCCACTTCCCACCTGGACATCAATCATCAGGTGGAGATCAACGAGCTGATCCGGGGACTGAATCTGCAGAAAGGACTCACGGTCCTCCATATCTCCCATGATTTGAACCTGGCGGCGGAGTATTGCCACCGGATTGTCTTGCTTCATCAGGGGTCGGTCTTCTCTGCGGGGGTTCCCTCGGAGGTGATCACCGAGGAAAACATCCGCCGGGTTTACGAGACCAAGGTTTTGGTCGAAAAGAACCCTCTTTCCGGGGCTCCCCGGATCACCCTGCTGGGAAAAGGGAAGATGGAACAACCGGGACCGCAAAGGACCGTGCATATCATCTGCGGGGAGGGGAGCGGGGTGGATTCGGCCCGCCGGCTGCTCCTGAGAGGGTACCGGGTGTCGCTGGGAGTCCTGAATACGGGTGACACAGACCAGAAAATCGGCAGGACCCTCGGTCTGCCCATGGCCCTGGAGGGGCCTTTCTCCTCCATCTCTGAGCGGGGTATGGAAGAGAATCGAAAATTGATCGAAAAAGCGGACCTGGTGCTGGTGGAGAGATTTCACGTAGGCCCGGGAAACCTGGACAATTTCCGGGCGGCCCTGGAGGCTCTGGAAAAAGGGAAAAAGGTGATCGTCCTGGAAAACAACCTGGAATACGATTTCACCGGGGGTGAAGCAAAGGCTTATTACCGGCGCCTGAAGGAGAAGGGAGCGGTATTCATTCCCGATCATTCCCGGCTGCTGGAAGAAGCGGAGAGACATCTGAATCCGGTCTAATACGGGGTGCCGGAAATTGGCAGACGAGCTCGTAGCCGGAGCCAGTGCCGGGAGCCGGGGGGCGGGCCGCTGCGCTTGCCAAAATAGGCGGTGATGCCTCCTAAGATCACGGGGATCTTACGGTGTATGCTCCGTAAGGGTCCGCCGGTTAAGCACTTACAAAGGTGTAGCCATTGTGTCCGTGTACCTTTGCGGAACCCCAGGGATGCGGTCCAAGGGGGCTTTCTCCCGCCGGATTTTGGCGGCGCGCATCGGCCCGACCCCCGGCTCCACGTGGGAATTTTTGCACATTATTTTGGGGAGCCATGAATAGATTGGCAGCAGGGGCGCGGGGCCCGCGCCCCAACAACCGGGATCGGTGATTCCCGGAAAATAAAAGGAGGCTGTGAAAGGCTGGACCCGAAGGATTCAAGGGAAAGTGGTGTAAACCCACTGCTGCCCCGCAACTGTGAGGGGAACGAAAGTCACACGAAAGACTGGTTTGAGGTTAGAGGTAAGAGGTTAGAGGCAAAGACAAAAAATAGAATCCGTCTTTCAGCCTCCAACCTCGAACCTCTAACCTCTAACCTGTTTTTAAGCCACTGGACTCCGGTCCGGGAAGGCGTGGCGAGTAGGGGGCCCCAAGCCAGTAAACCTGACCCCGAGGGAAATATTTCTGACCTTTCGCGGGAAAGGAGAAAAAATGAAGAAGGGCTTTGTTTTATGGATCATGGCCGGTCTTACTGCCGGGGTGGTTTTTTCAGCCCCCGCAGCCGGGGGAGCGGAAGTGGAACTGGGCAGGGTAGTGGTTACGGCGACCAAGACGGAGACGGAAATCAGCGAAGTTTCCCAGTCCATCAGCGTGATCACCAAAGAAGAAATCCAGAACAGTCCCGATCGGACCATCGGGGAGATCCTTCAGCGGGCCCCCGCGGTTCAAGTCACGCAGAACGGGCCGATGGGCGCCCTCTCCGTGCCGCAGGTGCGGGGCTCCACCGCGGGCCAGGTTTTGATCCTGGTCAACGGCCAAAGGCTCAACGACGCTCAAAACGGCCAGTATGACTTGAACAATCTGCCGGTTCTCAAGGAGGATATCGAGCGGATCGAAGTCCTGCGCGGAGGGGCTTCGGCGCTCTACGGGGCGGACGCCCTGGCCGGAGTGATCAACATCATCACCAAGATCCCGACGGCCAAACCTTCAACCTCCGCCTCGGCCTCCTATGGCCGGTTCGATACCCGGCAGTATTCTCTGTCCCACCGGTGGAAACCCGGGCCTTTCAGCTACGGGATTTCCGTGGGGAGGGAGAAATCGGACGGCTACCGGGAAAACAGCCAATATGACGCCTGGATTCTGGGGGGAGAGATGGGATACAGCCTGACCTCCCAGTCCGAGGTGAAGTTCTCCGCCCGGCATATTCAAAAAGAAGTGGGTCTGCCGGGGCCGGTGAATTTCCCCGACCCCGACGACCGGCAAAAGGATGATAATACCCTTTTGAATCTTAGCTACCAGGGGCAGATCACTCCGCGGCTGAAATTGGGTTTGAAAGGGTGGCACAACCAATACCGAAACACTTTTGAGGCGGGGTCCCAGGGAATCCTGAGCATGGGGACCTCGGCCCTCCATAAGAGCTCTGAAAGCGGTGGAGACTTCCAAGCCACCTATCAACTGGGAAAAAGGAACCTGTTTGTGGGGGGACTGGAAGTCATCGAAGACCGGGCGAACAGCTCGTCGTTCGGCGTGGAGCAGGCCACCCGCGGGGCCGTATATCTTCAGGATGAAATCGAGATCGCCAAGCCCTTGACCGCCACCCTGGGGCTGCGGTATGACTTCCATTCGGTTTACGACAACCAGTTAGACCCGCGCCTGGGTGTTCTCCTGCGGCTTCCGGCGGAGGTTCGCCTGCGGGCTTCGGCCGGCCGCTCGTTTCGCGCTCCCACCTTCAACGACCTTTACTGGCCCGCTTCCGCTTACACGGCGGGAAATCCAAACCTGAAACCGGAGACCGCCTGGAATTATGAACTGGGGGCGGAAAAGGATTTTCAAAACCTGGCGGCCATAAAAATCGCCGGTTTTTACCGGGATGTCAAGGACCTGATCAACTGGGAGCCGGATGCGAACTTTGTCTGGCGGCCCAGCAACATCTCCGATGCGAAGATCTGGGGGGCGGAGGCGGAGTTCGTTTTTTACCCGGCGAAGGGCTGGGCCATCCCCCTCAATTATTCCTACCTGTACCCGCGGGATGAGAACACGGGAGGCCCGATTCCCAACCGGCCCAAGCACGTGGTCAATGCAGGCGTCGATTATAAGAGTCCCTTCGGCCTAAAGGGCAGCCTGAAAGGGAGATACCTCCGGTTCTATACCAGTCAGGAGTCCACTCTGAATCAGGACTATTTCGTCCTCGACGCCCGCGTCGGGTATGAATTCAAAGTCCGGCAATATTTGAAAGGGGAAGCTTATCTCGGCCTCACCAACGCCCTGGATAAGGAATACCAGACCGTCGAAGGATATCCCATGCCTCCTCGGTCCTTAAACGGAGGGGTTTCCATTGTTTTCTAAACAATGGAATATTGGAATAATGGAAGATTGGGTTTAAAGACTGAAAAATGTCATTTTTACCCATCATTCCATTATTCCATCATTCCAATCTTCCAATTTTTTGGCTATGAAACGTTTCCTATTCATTTCCATCTTTCTCCATGCGGTTGTCCTCGTTCTCCTCTTCTCGTGGGAGATTCCGCTGGCCGATCGCCTGCTTCCCCGGAGCATTGTGGAAGTATCGCTGGTTGAACGGATCGAGGGAAAGCCGATAGGGCAGAAGGGGGAAGGGGATAAGAAACCAGAAGAGAAATCCTTTAAGAAGGAAGATATCCAGGAGAAAAAAGAGGTAGGGGCGACCCGGCGGGTCGCCCGCTTGAAAGAAGAATTGAAGATCCAGGAGCCCAAACCGGAGAAGACCGAACCCGTCCAGAAAGAAATCCGGGAAGAAAAAGCCACGGCGGAAGGGGAGATGCCTGCAGAGCCCCCGGTTCTGACGGCCAGAAACGAAGAGTTCCCGGTTCTCATGGCCAGACTTACCCCGCCCGCCGGGGGCACCGCGGAAATGAGAGAGTCGGCGAGCCCGCTGAAAGGATCCCCGACTTCCGGCGGAAGAGGGGATGGAGGGACTACCTTCCTGGCTTCAGCTGGACTCGAACCGGGCAGGGAAGGGATCGGTCTGGGAGGAGGCGGAAAAGGTTCCGGGGCAGGGCAGGGAGAAGAGGGGACCTCTCGTTTCAGCAGTGTTCAAAGGTCGTCAGGAGATGGAGATTCGGTCATTGCCGAGATCATGCGCCGCATCGAAAAAGCCAAGCGCTACCCGAGGATGGCCCGGAAGATGGGAACGGAGGGCCAGGCTACGGTCCGTTTTAGAATCAAACCCAATGGGAAGGTTGAAGGCGTGGAGCTCATGGAATCATCGGGATCGGAGCTTCTGGATCAGGCTTCCCTGGAGACGGTCCAGCGGGCGGCCCCTCTACCTTACAAAGAAGGATGGCTAAAGGTAGTGATCATTTTTAAAATTTTATAATTTTTGCCACAGAGGGCACAGAGAACACAGAGCGGTAAAGCCGCAACCAAAGATAATCACCCCCTCCCTTCCCTCCCCCCTCGAGGGGGAGGGTTAGGGTGGGGGGGATGCTTTTTGCCAAGAATTTTTCTGTCTCTGTGCTCTCTGTGACCTCTGTGGCTAAAAGAAAAATGGAAAAAGAGTGGGTTTTTGAAGACATCGAAGTGGAATCCTATGCCGGCCATAAGGGACAGGAGAGCCCCCGGGCTTTTGTCCATCTGGCCAGGCGGTATGAGATTCTGGAGATCCTGGACCGGTGGTATGAAGGGGGGGTGGACCCGAAAGCGTTGCGCCAGGATTATTTCCGGGTGAAGACCGGGGAGAGGGAAATCTTCCTGCTCCGGTACACGCCGCGGTACCAGTCCTGGACTCTCTGCCGCCGCCTTCCGGCGCCGCGGTTTTCGAACAACTGAAAAAACCTATTGGACGCAGATGAACGCAGATTTCCAGGATTCAGACCCAAGTACAATAGACTAAAGGATCTTTCAACTTCGTTCTTTAGTATCCATTTAGCCGTTTGAAAATTATACCAAATTGCTGGGGAGATAAATCTGCCAGCTTTTTGGAATCAGGGGTCCAGGATTCCCATGCCGGTAACCTTCAAAATATCCAAGTTTTGCCGAGGGATATCGCTTGGGAACCCATCGCTGAAATCCCCCCCAACCCCCCTTTGCAAAGGGGGGCAGGGGGGATTTCTGGCAGATCTTTTCAGAGGGCGAAATCGTTGCCTTTTTTCAATGAGCTAAAGTGTTACGTTTTTTATGAATTTATTGTCCCAAGAGGTTTTTATCTGCGTTTATCTGCGAAAATCTGCGTCCCAGTAAGGGGATTTCTTTTTGCCGCCCATCGCGCTCTGTTTGGCCTACCTTCTTGACCTGATCCTGGGCGACCCGCAGGGATTCCCCCATCCTGTCCGCCTGATCGGCCGGCTCATCTCCGGGCTGGAAAAAGGCTTGCGCAAGATTCATTCTTCCCCCTCCTGGCTGATACTCGCCGGAGTCATCCTGGCGGGAACCGTCTGCGGGATCACCTTTCTGGCAACCCATTTTTTAATCCGCTTTTTGGGAGATCTGTCCTCGGTGGCGGGGCTGGCCGCTTCGATCTTTCTAGGCTACACCACCCTGGCTAGCCGCGATCTGCACGTGGAAACCCGGAAGGTTCTCCGGGCTCTCGAGGCAGGGGACTTACCGAAAGCTCGCCAAGGACTATCTCTTCTGGTCGGCCGGGACACGGCGCACCTGGATGAGCCGGAAATCCTCCGGGCCTTGGTGGAAACCATCGCGGAGAACATTTCCGACGGGGTCATCGCTCCCCTTTTCTATCTCGGCCTGGGCGGGCCGGCTTGGGCCATGACCTACAAGGCGATCAACACCCTGGACTCCATGGTGGGATACAAAAACGAGCGGTATCGGCACATAGGATGGGCCTCGGCCAGGCTGGATGATGTCGCCAACTTCCTCCCGGCCCGGATTTCAGGGGGGATCATCGTCCTTTCGTCCCTCATTCTTGGAAAAGGCTGGAAAGATTCCCTGAGAATTCTGGGGCGAGACCATGCGAACCATCAGAGCCCCAACAGCGCCTGGCCCGAGGCGGCCATGGCCGGAGCGCTGGGAGTTCAGCTCGGGGGTTTGAATTATTACTTCGGACGGCCCAGTCAGAAACCCTTCATCGGAGACCGAAAAAGGGACCTCGAGAGGAAAGATGTGAAGGAGGCTTGGAGGATTTTATACCTGTCGTCCTTCTTCATGCTGCTACTGGCCCTGGGCCTAAGCTGGGTTGGGAGGAGATTTTTCCCCTTGCCCTAAGATGCCTTTCGGGAATAGATTTTAAAGAAAGTCGGGGTTTTGAGAAAATAATGGAGGGGCGCCCCTATGTGGGCGCCCATGGTTAGGCAGGCATCCCGCCAAGGCGGGACCCCCACATTTTTTTTGACTCCTTGGTTTTTTGGTTTGAGGGAAATTTGTGGACAAAATCCACGGCGGAAACATTTACGAAATGGCCCGACAACGGGGAATCGACTCGCGGAAAATCATCGATTTCAGCGCCTCCATCAATCCCCTGGGCCTGTCTCCGAGGGCCAAGAAGAAACTCGGTAAAGGAGGGCTGGAGGCCGTTCTTCATTATCCGGATGCCGAATGCGGCGAACTCCGCAAAACCCTGGCTCAGTTCCACGGGATTCCGGAGGACTGCCTCCTTCCCGGCGCTGGTTCCACGGAGTTCATTTATTCCCTTCCGCGAGTGCTGAAATTGGAGCGCATCCTCCTGGTGACCCCGGCCTTCAGCGAGTATGAAAATGCCCTGGAAACCCAAAGCCGGGATTGCCGGATTCATTTTTTTGAAACCCGGGAAGAGGACGGGTTCGAACTCAACGTGGAGGGGCTGCTGCTGGCCCTGACCCAGGGGTACGATGCCCTCTACCTCTGCAACCCCAACAACCCCACCGGGATTTTGGCCGAGAAGAAGGATCTATTGCGGGTCCTGGCCCAGGCGGAAAGGGAAAAAGCCTGGCTTATTCTGGACGAGGCGTTCATCGATTTCGTCCCTGAGGAATCGCTCATCCGGCAGGCCGTAGTTTCCCCCCGGCTCATCATCCTCCGGTCCTTGACCAAGTTCTTCGCCCTGCCCGGGCTCCGGGCCGGATACCTGGTTTCCAACTCCGGGATGATCGAGGAATTCTCCCGGGTCAAAGAGCCCTGGACGGTCAATGCGCTGGCCCAGATCGCCGCCGTGGAAAGTCTTCAGGACAAGGCTTACGCCGACCAAACGCTGGTCTATATCCGGGAGGAACGGGAGAATCTCGCCCATGGTTTGCAGGGGATTCCCGGGTTCATCCCCTATCCCGGGTCCGCCAATTACCTTCTGGTGCAGCTGCATCCTTCTCTAAATCTCAGCGCTGCCGAACTGCGGGAAAAGATGATCCCCCGGGGGGTCCTGATCCGGGACTGCCAGTCCTTCCACCACCTCGGCCCCTATTTTTTCCGCGTCGCCGTGCGCACCCACAGGGAGAATCAGGCCTTACTCAAAGCTTTGCGGCAGGTACACAAAGAAATCCTCAAGAAAGAATGGAATTCAGAAGTGAGAATCCAGGATGCAGATGAGAAGGCCGCTGGTCTACCAGGGCTGAAATCCAGTGGCTAAGGATATTTTTTCCTAAACATCTTAAAATCTAAAAGAATTTATTGTGTATCGTTAAGTAACACTATTTAAAAAAAGGCTTGACAATAATTAGCTGTTCGTTGTAAGTGTCTTTTGATTTTAGCTCTGGTTCCTTTTGGGGCATAAAGATTTTGTTTCCTCAAGCCTTGCGCATTCTCTAGACAAGGGAGAGACGAAAAAATGTGGGAAACCCTGCAAGTCGTCCTCATCTACGCATTTGTCCTCGGGGCCATTTATTTGCTCATATCCCTGGGATTCTCCATCATCTGCGGGGTTCTCCGGATTTTCCACCTCGGGTACGCCTACCTCTTTACTCTAACCGTCTATTTGACCTGGATGTTCATGAAAGCGTTGGGCTTCGGGTTGATTCCGGCTCTCCTGGGAATGGTGGTAGTTCAGTTTGTCATCTCCTATATTATCTACAAGGGAATCATCATGAAATTTGTGGACCGGGAGGAGATCATTCTGACCGGGCTTCTGCTGGTATCCATCGTCGTGGAACAGGCGGTGAATTACCAGTATCCCATCCAGGCCGGGGTCTACGTTAACACCACCCTCATCGAGGGAAGCACGGAATTCGGAACGGCGGTCATCTCCAATCAGTTATTGGCGGGGGCGGCGATCGCCATCCTCCTGACCGTTCTGTTCATCCTTTTCTTTCTCAAAACCAGGATCGGCCTGGCCATCCGGGCCCTCTCCCAGGATATTTACAGCAGCCGGCTCATCGGGATCCACGTGGAAGCTCTCTATACCCTCACCATGTTCCTGATCCTGATTCCGGTCATCATCGGAACTCTCATGGTGGCCCCGGTCTGGGCCGTGGACCCGACGATGGGCTCGCTCTACATGACGACCGCCATCCTGGTGGCCATTCTGGGGGGACTGGGGAATATTAAAGGGACCATTATCGCCAGCTTTCTCATCGGATTCACCCATTCCTTCGTATCCTTCGTATTGGGGGAACCCCGGTTCATGAACTTCTCGGCTTTGATTCTGGTCATGATCATTCTAATGGTTAGACCGCAGGGAATCGCCAAGAGTGAGGCGCTATGGTAGACGTGGAAATCAAAAGAGACCGCATCATCATCCGTTGCCAAGGGAAGAAGTGGGACTGGATTCTGGAGCCCCGGTACTGGCGAAACACCCTCATCGGGTCGGCCTTCCTGATCCTCTTTCCCATTATCTCTTATTTTGTCAGTCCCATCCTCCTCAACACAGTGATCTCCGCCAACCTCTACGCGGCCATTGCCATCCCCCTCGCTTTGATGACCCTGGGAACGGGACGGATGAACTTTGGCCCCAACTTTTTCATCGGGGTGGGAGGGTACACGGCCGCTCTTCTGTCCATTGCCTATGGATGGGGACCGCTGGCAACCCTTCCCCTGGCCGTCATCGCGAGTCTGGTCTCGGCCTTGCTCTTCTCTCCCCTGGTGATCGTGGCCCGGGGGCTCTATTATGTCCTTTTAACTCTGCTCCTGCCCCTGGTCTTCATGGAAATCACCTTCATCTACACGGATACCTTTAAAGGGGACGTGGGCCTGGCCGGGATTAAGACCCTGGTGAGCACGGGCATGGTCAAGCTCAATTTCCTCATCGCCGCCTTTATCTCCATGTTCATCATGCTCCTTTACCTCTGGGTGGTAAACAAAGTTGTCAAATCGCGCTATGGCCTGATCATGGCGGCCATCAATGACGGGGAGGAAGTGGCTCACGGGATCGGGGTCAACATCAATAAAGTGAAGATCCTGGCTTTCGTTTTCGCCTCCGGGATGATCGGGGTCATCGGATGGTTTTACGCCCACTATTTTGGGACCTTCGCTGGAATCACCTATCTCCCCCTGAGCTTCATGATCAAGATTCTCCTGGTGATCTTTATCGGGGGAAGGGCGCAGGTCTTCGGTTGCGTGGCCGGAGGCTATTTCATCGCCTTCCTGGAGATGATCCTCATCGTCACCATGGGGCCCATCCAGCCCGTGGTCTTCGCCGTCATCCTGACGGTTCTCCTCTTTGCCCTCCCGGAGGGTCTCTTCGGGCTTTACCGGAAACGCCGCTACCGCGAGTATATGCCAACCTTGCACGTACGGAGATAGCGCAAGATGTCTGAGATCCTGAAAGTCCGCAATGTGACCAAGAGCTTTGGAGGTCTTACCGCCGTCCATGATCTGAGCTTTGACATCCGCAGAGGGGAGACGGTGGGTCTCATCGGCCCCAACGGTGCGGGAAAGACCACCCTGATTAACGTTCTCTGTGGGTCCTTATACGCCGATCGGGGCGAGATTGAAATGGAAGGGAAGATCATCGGCCGCATGCCCCCGCATAAGCGGTGCCATCTGGGGCTCAGCCGGACTTACCAGATTCCCCGGCCCTTCCCTGAACTGACGGCTCTCATGAGCGTGGTCACCGGCGCTTTATGCGGCAAAAACCGGGTCAACCGCGGGCTGGACGACGCGGGCGCGGAAGCGACCCATTACCTGGAATTTGTGGGGCTTTTCAGTAAACGAAATATCCTGGCCCGGGACCTGACTTTCTTCGAACTTCGCATGCTGGAGCTGGCCCGGGCCCTGGCTACTTCTCCCAAGCTTCTTTTCGTAGACGAGGTCATGGCCGGGCTTAATCCCGCAGAGGCCACCAAAGCGGTCCACCTCATCGCCCGGGCCAAGGAGGAATTCGGCCTGACCATCTTCTGGATCGAGCATGTGATGGCGGTCCTCATGGAAGCGGCCGAGCGGATTATTGCCATTCAATTCGGAGAGAAGATCGCCGAGGGGACTCCGGAGGAGATTTCCAACAACGATAGGGTCATCGAAGCCTACCTCGGGTCGGGGTGGAAGAAGGGAACCTGTAATTGAAAGCGCAAAGAGCAGAGAGCATAGAGCCAAAAGAAAAAAGGTAGGGGCGGCCCCCTGTGGCCGCCCTGATTCCGGGCAATCCCGCCAGGGCGGGAGGGTTGCCCCTACAGATTTCTAATCGGATTCTTCAATGAGGCAATCATGCTCGAGGTAAAGAATCTCAATGTGTCCTACGGGGTCATCCCGGTCCTGCACGACGTGAGCCTGCAGGTCAAGGAGAATGAACTAGTAGCCATTCTGGGTTCCAATGGAGCCGGGAAAAGCACTCTTTTAAACACCATTCAGGGGATGATGAAACCCGGTTCCGGGTCCATCTCGTTTTTAGGAAAAGAGATTACCGGATTTCCTCCCCACCGGGTGATTGCCGAAGGGATCGTTCAAGTTCCGGAAGGAAGACGGCTCTTCCCCTTTATGACCGTGAGGGAGAATCTTCTCCTCGGAGCTTACCCGGGAAATGCCTGGAGCAGCAAGAGAGAGAGGATGGAATGGATCATGAGTCTATTTCCCATTCTGAAAGAACGGGCCCAAATGCAATCCCGCCTCCTCAGCGGGGGGGAGCAGCAGATGCTGACCATCGGCCGGGGACTGATGGCCCTTCCCCGGCTGCTCATGGTGGATGAGCCGTCGCTGGGATTGGCTCCGGTGATCCTGGACAATCTCTATGAAACCCTCGGAAAGCTGCGGGAGTCCAAGATCACCATTCTCCTTCCCGAGCAGAATGCTTTGCGGGCTCTGCAAATTGGCGACCGGGGTTATGTCATGCAGGATGGGAGGGTGGTGCTGGAGGGGAACTGCCAGAGCCTGATGCAGAGTGATTTGGTGAAGAAGGCCTACTTGGGAAGATAAAACGCATAGAGCATAGGGCATAGAGCATAGCGTATAGGG
>Ga0315285_10000695_pt1 | contig 35130 bp, 23 predicted proteins | sample YL17G09_36_MG_FD_203698 | JGI IMG/M metagenome (GOLD analysis project Ga0315285, IMG submission 203698) | Sediment microbial communities from Yellowstone Lake, YNP, Wyoming, USA - YL17G09_36 | ecosystem: Environmental > Aquatic > Freshwater > Lake > Sediment | place: USA: Wyoming | collected...
GCAGAATGCAGGACATCCAGGACTTGTTGACCAAGGCCCGCGCGCTTGGCCAGGCGCTCGCCGCCCACCCCGTGGTGAAGACCCACCACGCGGCCCAACAGGCCGTGCACGCCGACGCCGCGGCACAAAAGCTGCTGACGAACTACCAGATGCAGCTCAACCACCTCCGCGATCTTGAAGCGCAGCTCAAACCGGTCGAGGTCGCCGACAAGCAGAAACTCAAGACGCTCGAAGCCCAGATCGCCGGCCAGGAGTCGCTGAAGCTGCTCATGCGCACCCAGGCCGACTACGTCGCCCTCATGGCCCAGGTGAACCGCGAGATTGATGGTCCTCTGGCCAACCTGGCCCAACCGGAGCCGCCCGCGTGAGTGAGGCGCCAACTGGCCGCGCTTCCGGCGATGCCCCACTCATGCTCGCCGCCCAGCCGATGACGCCGGCTGCGGTCGCGTGGCTCGTCGCCTTGCTCGGCTGGACGACGCTCCTGTCTTTCTATCACCTGGCCGGCGGGGCGCGATTCGAGCCGATCGACTGTTGGGTCGCGCAGACCGCCCGCGAGATGCGCGAGGCCGGCGACTGGCTCGTGCCACGCTTCTCCGGCGAAACGCGGATGCAAAAGTCGCCCGGCCCCTACTGGGCCGTGATGCTGGTCAGCCTGCTGCGCGGCACACCGGTCGACGAGGTCTGTACACGCCTCCCCAACGCGGCCGCCGCGGTGGTGCTCGTCGCGACGATCTTCTGGCTCACCCGCCGCATCGCCGGCGACCGGGCGGCCGTTTTCGCCGGCTTTGCCGCATCCGCCAGTGTGCTGGTCTTGTGGTGGTCTCATCGGGGGGCCAGCGACCTCGGCCTGGCGACCTGCACCACCGTGTCGCTGGCGACCCTGTGGATCGCCGGCGAAACCGAGCCGCCCGGCTGGAAGCGAAACCTGCTCTGGCTCCTGGGCTACTTCGCGGCGGGGCTCGGCATGCTCTACAAGATGCCGATGCCGCTGGCCGTCGTGGGTTTGCCCGCCCTCGGCTACATACTGCTGCGCAAGCGCTGGGCGATTCTCCGCAGCCGTTGGCACCTGGTGGGGCTGCTGCTGTTCCTGCTGCCGTGGCTGCCCTGGGCCGTGGCCGTGTCTCTCGCGCAGGACGCGGCCTTCTGGAAATGGAAGGTCGAGTTCGTCGACCGCTTTACCGGCGCGCTCCCCAACGTCGCCGACCAGCAGGAGTGGTGGTCCTACCTCACGTACCTGGGCCCGCCCTTGCTCTATTGCCTGCCTTTCACGCTGTCGCTCCCGCTGGCCCTGGCCCGCGCCTGGCGCAAGCAGCCCGGCATCAACCGCAATGGCACGCTGTTTCTGCTGATCTGGTTCCTGAGCCTGCTCGCATTCTTCACGGCCGCGGCCGGGAAGGAATGGCGTTACTTCCTCCCGGCTTTGCCCCCGCTGTTCGTGCTGCTGGGAATCGAGCTGGCGGCGTTCTTCGATCCGGGCCGGCGCGCCAACCCGACCCGCGACTGGGTGGGCACCCTGGCCGTCTGGATTCTCGCGCCGGCGGCCCTCCTCGTGGGTGGCCTGCTGGGCGTGCGCTACTGGTTCAAGGCGCGCGGCCAGTCCGAGTTGGAAGGGCTATATACCTGGAGCGACGTCTGGCAGGCCTACGTCGTGGCCGCGCTCATCGTGGTCGCCGGCTTCAGCCTGGCCGCCTGGCTCTACCGGCAACGCCGCGAGCACGGCTCATTCGCCGCGATCGTCGTCACGATGTGGCTGATGTGGCTGTGGGTCTGGCCGAATGTGATGCCGATCGTGATGTCCCAGCGGCCTTTCATTGACTTCGCGCGGCAACTGGCCGACCCGGAGAAAGTCCCGCCCGCGTATCGTCCGTGCATCGAAAACGTCGGCTCCCAGGACTCCCGCATCGTCTGGTACAGCGACATCCGCTTTCCGCGTGTGCTCGACCAGCTCAAGCTGCTCAAAGAGCAGACCGGGCGTCGCCATTTGAGTTATGAGACCCAGCGTACGGGCGAGGCGCTGCTCGAGAAACTCGGCGGGGTGGATCCGGTCTTGTTTGTGGCCGCGCTTCCGGATTACGTCGGGCTGCTTCTGGCGGCGCCGGACGAGCTGGCCAAGCGCGGCCGCACCCTGCCGCCCCTGCACCTCTGGCTCCAGACGCGCTGTGGGCGCGAGAATCGGCACTTTGTGCTGTTCGGCAACCAGCCGCCGCCGTTCCCGGAGCCGGACTTGCGTGTTCCGCCGAAACTGCGGGCGAAGCTCGAAGCGGCCGGCTGGCGGCCAGCGCCCGCGGAGTCTTCGGCCGCACCATCGGCCCCCGGCCCGGCCGCACCAGCCACAAGTCACGGGTAATGTTCGCGACCATCGTCAGGCGCCTGATCGTTGCCACCGAGGCCCCGGGCCTGGGCGTGGCCCTGCGCCGCGTGGGCGAGTATGCAGCCCTGCGAGTTTGGGCCCTGATCATCGGCTGCTTTCCGATCGAGATGAACTTGCGCACGGCCCGCTGGATGGGCCGCGCCTGGTGGGCTGTCATGCGGCGCCACCGCGACCGCGCCCTGGACAACCTGCGTCCTGCACTGGGTAGCCGCTACAGCGCGGCGCAGCTTCGGCGCATTGCGCGGCAGTCCTTCGAACACTTCGCCCAGGTCTACCTGGTGGAAGTTGTCATGACGCCGCGCGCCGTCAACGAATGGTCCTGGGCCCGCTACATCGAGCTGGACAACCTGGGCCCGGCCTTGCGCGAGCTGCTCGCCGCGCGCGGCACCCTCCTCCTCACAGGGCACTTCGGCAATTACGAGTTGCTCGGGTACGCCATCTGTCGCCTGGGGATCCCGCTGACCGCCGTCATGCGCCCGGTGGACAACCCGCTCATCAACCGCTACCTGGTCGCGTCACGCGCCGCCGGCGGCCTCGCGCTGCTGTACAAGAAAGGCGTCAGCGCCGTGGCCAGCGACGTCATCGACCGCGGCCAGCCGCTGTGTTTCATCGCCGACCAGGATGCCGGTCGCAAGGGCCTGTTCGTGGACTTCTTCGGCCGCCCGGCCTCGACCTATAAGTCGATCGCTTTGCTGGCGCTGCAGAAGCAGGTGCCGATCATCGTCGGCTACGCCACGCGCGTCCGCCCGGGCTTTCACTACCGGATCGGTGTGGAGCGCATCATCCAACCCGCCGAGTGGCAAAACCAGGAAGACCCTCTGCGCTGGATCACGCAGACCTACACCCGTGCGCTCGAAGATGCCATTCGCCGCTGGCCGGAGCAGTACCTCTGGGTCCACCGGCGTTGGAAGCACCGCCCAAAAACCGAAAGACAGGCCAGCGCGCCTTCTCCGCCCACCGCGCGCGCAACCTACCCGCCTGTGGTCTTACCGCCGGCGTCCACGGACCAGCCACAGTCCAAGGGGAGTTAGCGCCAGGGACAGTAACGAGCCACTGCCGCACACCGCGGGCAGCGTAGGTTGCCCGCCCGCGGCCGACTGCTGCTCGTCGCCGGAGGCCGGCGCTGGCGCAAACTCGCTCGCCCGGCCGGTGACCTCACCCGCGGCCGCCGCTTCGCTCACATCGATCGTCACCGTAGCCGAGGCACTCAAGGGGTAGAGCCCTTCCGGCGGTCGGTCGGTCACGAGGAGGTTGAAGTAAAAGGTCCCGACATTGACCGCCATCCAGGAGATGTCGCGGTCCGTAATTCCGCTGAGCGGCTGAAATTCGCGGAGCACTTCGTCCGGCATCAGGATGCCGCCCAGCTCGTTGGTTTGACGCCAGTGGTACGTGAGCGGATCGCCATCCGGGTCGCTGGAGAGTTGGGCACTTAGACTGATCTGATCTCCGATGCGGACCGAGACCGTGCGGCTCGAGACGATTTGTCCGTTCGCATCGGCGATCAGCGCCGTCGGGGCCCGGTTTTCGCGCACCTTGGGGATCACCCGAATCCGCACTTCCGCCATCGACGGCGGCGAGTTCACCCCGTCATCGACCGTCACGCGGTAAATGTAGTAGGGCTTCGCGTCGGTGTTGGCCACTTCCAGCGTCACCACCGTGATCGGCCATTGCCCGGGCGCCAGGTCGGGCAGAGCATCCGGGTCGGGCTCCGGGTCCACCCGTTCCGGCCCGTCCATCCATTCCCAGGTATAGCTGAGCTGGTCCTTGTCATACACCTTGGGATCAAAGGGCGAAAAACCGACGTTAGATCGGTCGAACGAGCGGCTCGCGTCCAGCTTCACCGTGTTGCCCACCGACACCAACTGGTCCCCGCCGGCGTCCGCGAACGGCGGCGGGTTCCCCGGCGCCAAATTCGGGTTCTCGACGGCGCACACCTCGAGAAAAGCTTCATCCGGAAACACATTCTGGGTCGCCTGCTCGTTCCGAACCGTGAACCGCACCAACCACAAAACGTCGTAGTTGATCATCCCCCTCAGATGCGCTTGGTTGCGGCCCGAAAAAGCGGGCACGAAAAACGGCAGATCCACGTCTGCGATCGTCCCCACCAACGGGGCGAACGCCGTGTAAAAATCCGAGTTCGTGTTGCTCTCATTGTAGTCGCCGGTCCGGTCGGTCGGCACCGGCGGCGGTTGCGGCCCGTACCCAATCCCCTGATCGATGAATTGCTCCCACATCGACTCCATCGTGATCAGGACGATCTCGGCCTGGCCCTGGCCCTCCGAGGCGTTGAAGTCCAAATCCCGGACCTGCATGCACACGTGAAGGGTCTGCTCCTCCACCGCACAATCATCGATCCCATAGACCCACGGAGTTGGAGCGGTACACGGGGTCGTCGAAAACCCCACGCTGACGATCGTGGGCGGGTTGCCGGTCTGGGCCCACAACAGCTCCGGCCCGGCCCACAACCCCGTCACCAACGCCGTCAGCCCGGCCGCGGCTCGCAATCTGCTCATCGCTTCACGCTCCATCCGCGTTCCATCTGTATTCTACGCGCTGGCCAGGAGTCCACGCACGCTCCGTTCAGGGTTGAGACGTCGGGCTCCCAATGGTCACCACCGCAAACGCGAAATGCGGCGTGGGCTGAGCCGGCGGCGGCCGGAACGTAAACGTCAACGCTTCGCCTTCGCCGAACTCGTTCGGCGCAGGGATCCCGCCCGCCACCGTAAAAAACAGGCCGGGCCGCAACGGCGAACACTCGTACACATCGACCTGCGCCAGCGTCTTGTACCCACCCTCCGCCGTCGATGCGCCGCTCAGCACCTCCCCGGTCACGGGGTCCGAGTACGTGAAGGCGACGCTGTCGCACGACACCGGCGGCTGCGAGAACATCAGCACCTTGTCCGGCGAAATCAACTCAAACGTGGCCGTCGTGGGCGTCGTGCCCGTGGCGGTGCCCTGGGCCGCCGCGGCCTTGCTCAGCCTTACCGGCGTAGCACCCGCCGTACCGGGACCGTTAAACACGAACGTCCCCACCGGCAACACAAACACGCTTCCCAGCCGGACCTCCTTTGTCAACTGCGTGTACCCATTGGCGAGCAACGCATCCTGCTGTCCGGCCGAACGGACGCTGCTGATTTCGATCCAGGCCACAAAAGACGTATCCAGAATCGCAGCCGGGTGGGTGTTGCTGAACGTGAGCGTCAACGGGCGGCGGAACGTCTCCTCCGCTCCCACCCCGCCCGCCTGGCCTCCCGGCACGGCCTGCTCCTGCTGGCCGGCCACACCGTATTCTTCCGTGTATGTCAGGAAAGGGTTTAGGGGGGACGTCGTACACGCCATCACCCCCAGCAGGCCTCCCAGGATGAATCTCGCATGTCCAAGCCGCATGGCCGGTATCCTCATCTTGACCCTCGGGCGCTAATCACCCACGCCGTACAGCAGATAAGCCTCGCCCGCCGCGGCGCGGTCACGGGGCGAAGCCGAAACCGAACTCATCAGGATGTCCGCGCGACCGTCGCCGTCCACGTCCCCCGCCCGGGCGATCCCATGGCTGCGGTCGCCGTGCTCGCCCAGCCCCGCCCCGAGATGATCGCCGCTGTCCCGCCCGATGAACATCGCCCCCGGCAGCGACTGCGTCCCGATGTCGCGCAACAGCAGCCGGCCACGTTCCGTGAACGTCCCATCATCTAGAACGCTGCGCCGGTTGAGGAGATCGGGCGCCCCATACACCAGGTAAACCACGCCGCACGCGGTCCGGTCGATCTCGGGATACCCGTCCTGGTCAAGATCGAGGCGGACGGACTTGTTCGGCGCCGCGATCATGATGTCATCGTTCCCATCGCCATCAAAGTCCCCGGCGCCGCACACCCACGCCCCGGCCAGATCGCGCTCCTGCTCGCCGACGAAGATCACGCCCAATCCACGAGTCGCCAGCTCGTCAAACGGGATTTCTTCCTCGGTCAGGTTGATCACCGTGCGGCCGCCATAGAAGACCGCGGCCCCGCCCTGCCGGTTGTTCACCAGCGGCGAGCCGATAATCACGTCCGCAATCCCGTCCTTGTTGAAGTCGCCCGCGTCGCCTTGGGCCTGTCCGAGGCGTTCGCCGCGGGCCCCGATGACGCGGATGCCGTCCAGCACCCGTTGGCCCAGCGGGTTCGACGAGTTCATCGGCAAACCAAGCTCTTCGATCGGCAGCTCGCAATTCACCATGAGTTGCGGATGACGCCCCAGCACGATGAAGCACGCGCCGGCCCCTTCGTTGCTGAGCGGGCTGCCGACGAGGAAGTCTATTAGGCCGTCGACGCTGAAGTCGCCCACGGTCTGCCCCACCCCGATCGCCGCTCCGGGGAGCCCGCCGTAGATCCGTAGGGTGGAGCGCCACGTCGGGGTAACCCCGCCGATGATGTTGACGTACTCGGTGTGCAGCATGACCGGACCGCAGGGCACCGCATCGTCCACGTCTACCCAGTAGCCCGGGCTCCCAGTCATCAGGCCCGCGTTCGTCTCAAAGAGACGCTGGTCGTCCAGGATGTACCGGAAGGGACCATGATGGGGTAGCTCCAGGTCGTCATCGTCCCAGATGTTCCGCTCAAACGGGCTTTGCGCAAAATAGAGGCTCAGCACGCCGGCACCCGGAACGCTAAATCCCACGTTGGTGTTGGCAGCCGGATCCCGATTCGGCACCGAGATCAGCAGGCCGTTCGATGGATACGCCGACACCGTGTCCCCACATTGATCGCCAAATTCGTGCGTGTGAATCCGGGCGCCGAGTTGGGCGTTCTCGATGTCCAACGCGATGTCGGCGCGATGCCAGAAAAAGAGCGTGGGACCGCCGAACTCGTCGCTGGGGGAGTTCGGTCCGTAAAAAGTCTCCGGACACGGCGTCGTCTTGGCCGACGTGTGCGGGCGGTAACCGAATTGCGCCAGCCGGTAGACGTGCCCGCCAGGGAATCCCAGGCTCGGCCGCAGGGACGAACCCGCCGCGATCACCACTCCACCCGTCCGAAACGCTCCGTTGTTGTCCAAAAAATTCTCGGCGGCGGAATCCGTAAACGGCAACCCAAACGCAAACTCGCGCACCCCGTCGTTGTCCCAGTCCGAGAGAACCGTGAAACTCATGATCCCGCGGGCTGGCCGAGAAGGGTCGGGCATCTCCGCCACCCCCTGATATATCTCGCCGCGCATCAGCACGCCGGTCGAATTCAAATTGACCACCCCGCGGAACCGCTCTTGCCGCCCGTAGATCAGGTAGGCTTCGCCCACGCCCGTGCGGCTGGTGTTCACGACATAGTTCGGCTTGGCGAACTGCGCCACCATGAGAAAGTCGCCGAAACCGTCCGCGTCGATGTCCCCCGTCGTCGCCATGAAGCTGCCGGCGTTGTCGCGCGGGTTAAACCCCTCGAACACGGCGCCGGCGACCGGGGTGTCCCCAAGGTCCAGGTCGCGCAGGTCGATGACACCGGCCAGGCGGGCCCGCAGGCGGATCGTCCCCGGCGCGTAGAACGGAAACGTGTTGCTGCTGTCCGAAACCAGTGCCAGTATCCGATAGACCCCGGGCTCAAATGCCGTGGTAGGCAGATCGAAGGAGAAGCTGTCTCCCGCCTGATTGCTGCTGTGAAAGAGCAGCACTTCGTTGCCGTTGGGCTGGTCGTCGGGATCGAGGTAGATGTCCACGGTGTCGGTCGAATCCGGGTCGTCGAGTTCCCACGAGACCGTGAAATGGGGGTTGATCGCCGCCGTGCGGTCGAAGCCCACATCGCCCCGCCCGCTTTGCACGGTGGCATCCGCGGCCTGGAGGAAAAAGAGCTGCGGGCGCTGGTCGATGGTCACCAGGCCGGGCGCGTAGCCCCAGGTTACGATCTGCCCGATGTCCCACATGACGACCCCCACGCGATACGTCCCTTGCTGCAGCACGGTCGTATCCAGCAGCCACGTTTTCTCCGTCAGGGCCAGATTGGAGGCCGCGACCACCTCGTTGCCGTTGTTCGGATCCTCGTCCTCATCCACGACGACGCTGAGCACCGACGTACGCGTCACCGCCGTGGGCGTCCAGTTCACTTCTACCGGGGTCCCGCCGGTGATCGACAGGTTGTCGACCGGCGTCAGTACCTGCACCGACGCTACGGCGCCGAGCGAAAGCTTCTCGCCGGTCCCACCCGCGATAAACTCCACCGGCGTGGTGCTCGGACAGCCGCCCAGCCCGGCCGCCACCAGGAGCGCTGTCAGCCCGGCCCAGATGCCTCGCACTGCGTTTGCCCTCATCACGTGCTCCAACGCCCGGCGCTCGTGCGCCGGCCTCTGCGGGGGCAGCTAGGATCCTGCCCGGCGAATGTACGCGAACACCTGGTATCCGGATTGCGCGCTCGACGATGCCTGGACCGTGAACGTCACGCCATCCCCGCAGTCGTAATTGACCCCTTCCCGCAACGGCTGACCGAACGCATCCACGTCGATGAACGGCGCGGTCGCCAGATCGTTGGGGTCGGTGACGGTATCGATCAGGAAGATTCGCGCCCCCGATTGCTTGAGATTGCTCACATCGCCCACCGTGATTTCGACGATCGGACAGATCAGCATCTGGGCGCTCTTGTCGTGCGGGGCCAGGCTGGTGCTAAAGGTCTCGGTCTGGTCGCCCGACGTGCGGTACGACACCGTCATCGTGGCCCACCGGCCGGTGCGGTTCTCCACCGATACCAGCAGCCCCGGCGTCTCTACACCCGGCAGGGTGGCCGCCTGCGTCTCCAGTCCCAGGGTCGAAAACACATCCGGGTTCAGCATGCCGGTCAGTGGCTGCAACAAGCTGCTCAATTGCGCCGGCAATGAGCCACAACCGGCCAACAGGACACTGAGCACCAGCCCCAGGCCCGTTGCGGATAGCCCCTTTTGGCTCGTCATCCCAACGCGCTCCTTCCGCCCATCACCGCCCAGGAATGACACGGACGGACACCGCGAACGTCGGTTGGTCCGTGGTTCCGGTGGCCGACAAGCGAATCTCGATCAGGTCTCCGCAACTGTAGGCCTTGCTCACTTCCAGGGCCGGCCCCGTGTACGCAACCGTGGCTACGACACTCTGGGTGCCGGCCGTACCCGCCACGGTCACCGCCGTGCTATCCGGCTGGAAACTGGCATTCAGGCTGCCCGGCGAGATGACCCCCACCGGACAATCGAGCACCTCGTTTTGCTGCTTCCCCGCGTCGACCTGCGCTGAGAAGTTCCGTGAGCTCGATGAGAGATTCTGGGCGTTGGGCGCTTCGTACGCGTAGAACTCCGCCGGAAACTGCGTCGTGTTGTTGAACGCCACGACCACGACGCCCTGCTGAGGCGTCACCGTCGCCGGATCCAACCCCAGTTGCAACGGCAGGCTGGGCGCAATCATGTCCGACAGCAGCGCACATCCGCCCAGCGGCAGGACCAGCAAGGCCCCACCCAGCCAGACCCAACGTCGTCGCCACGCCGCGTTCATCAAACGTCTCCAGCCGCTACCAGGGCCCCACGCTCTGGCAGTCACCCGCTGCCCGGTGTCCTCCGGCGGCGAGCGCACCGGCCACTGGCGGTGTACCGCGAAACCAAACTCGCGGCAAGCCGGAATTCGCACTGCACAACAGTATCCCGGCTGCCTTGACAATTCTGGCCGTGCGGCCAAATCCCATTAGTGTCCTTTGTACCCCGGCGACCCTCCGCCGGCACGTCTTCGCTAACTCATTGCCCGTGGACAAGATAAAACCAGCACCGCGCCAGCCGGCTAGTACGATATCACGCTGAAGACCGGATAGTCCCCGAGCCGCGTACGGCCGCCCAGCGCGGCCAGTTCGATGAGCACGGCGACCGCCTCGACCTTGGCTCCGGATTCCCGCACCAGCGCACAACACGCGGCGAGTGTCCCGCCGGTCGCCAGCAGGTCGTCCACGATCAGCACCTTTTGCCCGCGCTGAATGGCGTCCTTGTGGATCTCCAGCGCATCGCTCCCGTACTCCAACTGATATTCGCAACGCCGCGTCTCACAGGGCAGCTTCCCCGGCTTGCGCACCGGAACGAAGCCGACTGAAAGAGCCTTGGCGACCGCCGTTCCGAAAATGAAACCACGGGATTCCGCCCCCACCACCACATCCACGTGCTTCCCGCGGAACGGCTGGGCCATCAACTCCACCGCCATCGCCAGGCCGGAGGCGTCGGCCAGCAGCGGCGTGATGTCCCGAAACAGGACCCCATGTTTTGGAAAGTCCGGCACGTCGCGGATCAGCCGCTGGAGGTCGGCCGCATCCGAAACCGCACGCCAGGCATCTTTTTGCGTCGCGTCCATTCTGCTCGCCACACGTTGCCCAGCAAGCCCGCCGGCAACGCCCCCACACCGCGCACACTCTACCCCCTCTCCCTCCCCACACGTACCGACCGCCGGACGCATGGTAGCTGGCCTTGGCCCGACCTGCAACGTTTCTACCGCAGATTCGAGCGGACGGTCGCCGCCGGCCGATAGAGGTCAGTAGCTGAGCGGACGTGCCGCCGGCACAGTCAGCGCCCCGGCCCCTTGGCCGGCTTCGCGGAGGAGCCATGTCCGTCTGGGCATTCATCTTGGCCGCCACGGCCTTGGGCGGCGCATTGGTGCTGTGGCACGCGGTCAGCAAAGCCAAGCACCTCAGCGAAGGGATGCTGGACGAGTACGCGCGCATGCTGGCCGAAGCCCGCCAGCAGAAGGCCAAGGAGCTCGCCGCACAAGACGCTGAAGAAGTCGGCTCCCCGCGCACCGAAATGAGCTAGGGGTGCCCATGTTGCGACCTGGAGGGGGATTCCGTATCATCATAACTGTGAGACGGCAAGGCCCGTGCCCCGCCCTGGTCCTCCGCCAGCTTCCAGGTCAGCAGGAAAGGGCCGTGAATCGCGCACACAGAATCGGCGACCCTCTCCGGGCCGGTAGCGCCCGCCCAACGGCCCTTGCTCTCGCTTTCGTGTCGTTGATACTGCTCGCGGTCCCGGCGGCCGCCGACATCCCCGTTCCGCCGGGGCCGACTCCCAGCCCCTGCGGCCTGTTGGGCGGCCTCACGTTATCGTTGATGTTCGTCGCATGCGGCTGTTGGGCGGTACGATCCCAGTGGCGATCGCGGCGTTGAGTACACGATGGAACCTTCCGTTCGCAGCCCGACCGGCCGGCTCGCCTCCGGTAGTGCACAGGCGCACAGACTGGCGTCAGGCGACCCGCGAAACACGGAGGAATCGGCGTTGAAACGCGAACACGGGCTCGGCAACAGTCGGGCGACTTATGCCGCCTATGCGGCGCGGCTCCTTGTCTCGGCCTGGTCACTCACGATGCTCGCCGCTCCGGCATTGGCGAATCCGCCGGCCCCCGACACGGTCGTTCCCCCCAAGGGCCTCTGCGGTCTGCTGGGCGGTGCCACGCTGTCGTTGATGTTGGTCGCATTCGGCGCCTGGGCCGTGCGGTCCCAGTGGCGCTCGCGGTATTGAATGGCCCGCCGGGGTCTTGGGCTGTCGGCCGATGAGTCAAGCCGCGTACGCGTTACGGCTGCTGGTGGGATACGTACTAGGGGTCGCCATTGAAACTGTGATCCTGGCCGTGGGACTCTCGTCCAGGCACGGGCTGCGTCGCCGCCTGTTTGCCGGCGTGTGGCTCACGAGCTGCACCTACCCTGTCGTCGTGTGGGTGCTGCCCTTCTTTATCGACGCCGCCCGCTCGCGATCCGCCTATTTGTTCGCGGCTGAAACTTTCGCCCCGGCCGCGGAATGCCTGCTCTTTTGGGCAGTGTTTGACCGTGGCCAAGGCTACGCACGCGCCATCGTCGCCCGGGATTGCGGCGCGATCCTCGTAGCCAACCTGGCGTCGTTCGGCGTGGGAGAATGCCTGAACCGCTGGGGCTGGGGCTAACTCGGCCCGCCGAGCCAGGCCGCCGACGAGCGCACCGAGGCCGCTGTGACGTCACAGGCACCAACAGCCAGCCGGTCTGCCATCCTCGCCAGCTACGCCACCACGCACTTGCTCGTGGACGCCGTCTGCGTGACCCTCGTCTTCAGCGCGGTGAACGCGCCGCTTTTCGGCCCCGCCGGGACCTGGGCGCTGGTGGTCACTTACAACGTCCTGGCTTTTGGAACGCAGGTCTTTTTCGGGATCCTGGTGGACCGCTGGCGCATGCCGCGCGGGTCGGCGGCCGTCGGCGCCCTCATCGCCGCGTCTGCGGTCCCCCTGGCAGAGTTCTCCCCGGCCTTGGCCATCGGCCTGGCCGGGCTCGGCAACGCGCTGTTTCACGTCGGCGCCGGGGCCGTCAGTCTCGAGCTTACGCCAGGACGTGCCACCGCCCCGGGCATCTTCGTCGCCCCGGGGCACCTGGGCCTCGTGCTCGGTGCGGCGGCCGGACAAAGTGCCCCGTCGCTGCGCTGGCCGCTTGCTCTGCTGCTGGTCGGCGCCTGTGCCGTGAGCGCCTGGCCCCAGACGCCGTCAACTGAATATCGTCGGCCGATCACGGCCCCCCGGACGCGGCGTCTGGAGCTCGTGCTCGTGCTGCTGCTGGGCGCCATCGTCATTCGTTCCCTGATCGGGCTGACGGCCCCGTTCCCCTGGAAGACAGACGTCGTGCTGCTGGCGACTCTGGCGGTCGCCGTGACCGCCGGCAAGGCGCTGGGCGGCATTCTCGCCGACCGCTGGGGCTGGTTGCCCGTCGCACTCACTGCGCTGTTGGCGTCCCTGCCCCTGCTGGCATTCGGTTCGCAGACGCCGTCTCTCGCGATCGCCGGCATGTTCCTGTTCCAGATGCCGACCGCGGTTGCGCTGGCCGCGATTGCCCGGCTGTTTCCCGGCAAGCCGGCGTTCAGCTTCGGCCTCTCGTGCCTGGCCCTCATGATCGGTGTCATCCCCGCGTTCACGGAGCTGAAACCGGTCATTGGAAGTCAATGGCCGATGTTCGTGCTGATCCTCGCCGCCGCCACCGCTTTGGGAATCGGTCTGCGGTGGCTGCCGCGCGTCGCCAACAACGCGCCCGAACACGGAGCCGCCGGCTGCTCGGCCCCGGACAAGATCAACCACCGCCCGGCGGCGCCTCCCGCCCCTCGGGCGGCGGCTCCGGGTGCGTCGTGACACGCACCAGATTGGGAATCGCGGCCCGCAGGCGTTCCTCCAGCCGCGTCGAGATTTCATGCACCGCGCCGATCGACAGCCCCTGCGCAAACGTGCAGTGCATCGCCAGGAACATCTCCCTCCCGGCCCGCCGCAGCACCACGTCGTGACACTCCAGGATGCCCGCCGTGTCGGCGACGATCCTTCGGACGCGCTGGATCAACCCGGCCGAACCGCCGGTCACGTCCTGCAGCGGCTGCTGCCGCTGGTGGCGCGGCTCGATGTGGGTGATGATCTCGGCGACGCTGGGCAGCTCGGTCCGCAGGGCGGCTTCGAGCCGGTCCGCCCGCTCGTGGGCCGCGCGCAGTTCCAGGTTCTCGTCCGCTTCGAGGTGCAGCTCGACGTAGACGTGGCCCGCGTCCTCTGAGATCAAGAGGTTGTGAACCGTCTGCCCCTCGTTCAGGGCGATCGCCCGGATGCGCTCGGCCAGCGTCTCTTCCGCCACGCACATCGGGTCCACATGGACGACCACGTCCGCGTTGGGCAGCGCGGCGCGGATCCGCTCTTCCACCGCCTGTCCGATGGCATGGCCGCTCTCGAGCGAGCGGCCGCGCTCCACGCCGATGACCAGATCCACGAAAGTTTGATTGCCCGATTGTCGCAGGCGGAGCTGCTGACACACGAGGACGCCGGTGACCTCTTTTACGGCCTCCTCGACCGTGGTGCGCAGGCCGGCTGGCGCCCGGTCCAGCAGCGCGTCGACGGTGCGGCGGCCCAGTTTCAAGCATACGTACACGACCAGCAGCGCCACGGCCAGGGCCGCCACCGCGTCGGCCCGCTGCAAGATGTGGGCGCCCCCGATCAGCGCACCCAGCTTGACCAGGATGAGACCGAGCAGGACGACCGCCGAGCTCCAGACGTCCGTGCTGAAGTGCAGGGCGTCGGCCTCGAGCGCCTGGCTGCCGTGCTTGCGAGCGACCCGCATCAGGGCCCGCGAGCGCGACACGTCGATCACGATCGACGCCACGATCACGACAAACGCCCAGGCCGTCGCCTCGACCAGCACTTCCTTGAAAAACAGCCGCTTGATCCCCTCGATGATGATCCAGACGCAAGTGGCCAGCAGGAGCAGCGTCTCCACCAGGGCGGACAAGTTCTCGATCTTGCCGTGCCCGTAGAGGTGCTCCGGGTCGGCCGGCTTGTCCGAAAAGCGGACGGCAAAGTACGTGACGACCGCGGCCACCAGGTCCAGGCCGGAATGCGCCGCCTCGGCCAGCAGCCCCAGGCTCCCTGTCGCCAGTCCGACCACCAGTTTCGTGCTGGTTAGCACGATCGCGGCCCCCACCGACGTCAGCGCGACCCAACGCTTTTCGCGACCGGCTTCGGAAACCGAAGCCGCCGTAGCGGCCGGCCGACCTGCATGGCGGTGTCCCAACACTTCGGAATCTCGCTCCGCGGGGGCGTGGCACGGTTCCGTGCCCTACGCACGACCCGTGCGGCCCACACGCGCAAAGCGGGAGCATATCACAACGTGGGCCGCGCGGCACACATTCCCCTTGCTCCCAGGAAGCGGTCAGGGGAGGGTCAAGCTCCGCCGTACCAAGCGCAGGCCACCGCCCCGCCGCAGAACCAGCTCTGAATGCCAACCACAAGCGAGCGCCGCACCATCCAGAACGCGCAGCGTCCGCAAGCGCGGACCCGAACCCCCCCGCAAGGGCCGGGCCAGCCTCGGGACTTGTGTGCGGGGTCCGGATTGCGGTGCACCGCCAATACCGGGCGCTGCACCCGCCCTGAGCCATGGCGCCGCTCCGCCGCCTCATCGTCTCTTCGCGTCCGAGCCGGCTTCCGCCGACCGCCCGGTTGACCGCTGGTGTGGGCATCGCACGCGGTGTTATAATCGCGGAGGCTGGGTAATCGAATGCATGTGATCGCACAACACTCGGTGGTGATCCCGACGCGCATAGCCAACGCGCTGGCGCGGGACGGGGTCTTGCGTTCGTTCGTGGACGGCGTTCTTCAGAGCTTCGAGCCCTGGCTGAATACACACATGCCGTTTTTTCCCGACTTCACCGAGCACGACACGCGCCACCTCACCCGCGTGCTCCATATTGCCGAGGCTCTGATTCGCGACACTGGCGCGAACAGCGCTGGCGCCTGGTTTGTCGTCTCCCCGGCTGACATGGCATGCTTAATCGTCGGCACCGTCCTCCACGATGCAGCGATGCATCTGACGCCCGAGAGCTTCCTCCCGATTATCCGCGGAGAGTCTCTCCTGTCGCCCGTCCCGCCCTTCGATAGTACGCCTTGGGCGACTTTGTGGGCCAACTTCATCAACGAGGCGCGGCGCTGGGACGACGGAACACGCGAGATTGTCTTTGGGAAAGCGAGCTTCTCTCGTCGTGACGGCAAGCCCGCTGACGTCGACGAGCTGCCCGACGATCTGGGTGCCTGGGATGACTACGACAAGCGATTGGCCGGCGAGTTCATCCGCCGCCATCATGCCCGCTTGGCGCACGAATTCGCCCTCTTCGGCGTTCCAGGTCCGGGAGACGCCCCACAGATCGGCAACCCAGATCGCTTTCCCGAGTTTGCAGACATGGCCGGGTTGGCAGCCAGAAGTCACGGCATTCCACTGCGGCGCGCACTGGAATACTTCGAATTGCACGATCGGCGCGAGTGGATGCGAGAATACAGGGGCCTGCACGTTGTCTTCGTGATGGCGCTGCTCCGCGTGGCAGACTGCCTCGACCTGTACGCCGAGCGCGCTGACGAACGGCTGCTGACGGTCCGCAGGATCAGCCGCTACTCCGGGATCGAGTGGAGCGCGCATGCCTCGATCGACGATATTCAGTTCGCCACCCGGTACCCGGAGGCCGTCACTGTGCTCGCGACCCCGCGCGACGCCGACAGCTTCCTCAAGGTCCGCCGGTGGCTGGCCACGGTGCAACAGGAGATCGACCAGTCGTTCGCGGCCCTCGGGGAGGTATACGGCGAGCATGCCAAGCTCCGCGACCTCGCCCTTGCTTTCCGACGCGTTCGCTCCAACCTCGATGATGTGGAGAAGTTTGCATCTCGGCCCGAAATCACCTACGTGCCCACGGACGCGGCATTCCGGGCTGCGGACGCCGACTTGTTGAAGCTCCTGGTCAAACCGCTCTATGGAGACGACCCGACCTTCGGCGTGCGCGAGCTGATACAGAACGCCGTCGACGCTGTCCGCGAACTCGACGAGATCCAGAGACAGAGGAAGGCGGTCGGAGATCCCATCGATGCGCGAGAGTTCACTAAGCTTGACCGGAAGGCAGACGTATTCCTTCACCTGCGCAGTCGAAACGTCCATCTCCCAAGTGATCCGCTGGTTCCGCCCGAATGGAATTACTGGCTGGAGGTGCACGATCGGGGCATCGGGATGAACGCCGGAATCGTGCGCGACTACTTCCTGGTAGCTGGGGCAACCTATCGGCGCAGCCGCGAGTGGGTGTCGCAGTTCGTCGAACCGGGCTCCGGCTCGCCTCGCGTGATCCGTTCCGGCCGGTTCGGGATCGGCGCATTGGCCATCTTCTTGTTGGGCGACGAGTTCGTCATGCGCACGCGTCGCTTCGACGCGCCGCCGAATCACGCAGTCTCTTTCCGTTGCCGCCTCACCGACCGGAACATCGAGCTTCGGCGAGTAGAGCGCTGCATCGGGACGTCCATCGCCGTTCAACTAGGCGTCGAAGCGTTCGACCGGCTCCGACAAGACGCTGACAAGTGGGAGTGGTATTATCTCAGGAGCCCACGATGCGTCCGACTCATTAATGGTCACCCCTCTAAGGCAGAGACCATCGACGCAACGAGCCCACCGTGGCGCCCTGTTCAAAGCGCTAGTGTCTCCGACCTTCGATGGGCTCGGTCTCTGTGCGAGCAGCTTCTGATCAACGGAATACAAGTCTTTGAGGAACTCGACGAACGTCGCGATCTAGGATGGGATGGACCGCACGGGAAGCGAATCCCGTGGAAACCACACGTGGCCGTCTCCGTCATGGATCGCGACTGCTGCGTCCCCCTGAACCTGAAGCGCACGGACTACGCAGAGACGCCACCGTACGACCTGGACCTGGAGCGAAGCATCATCCGCGCCGAGATCGCGCGCCTATTGGCGAACCCCCAACGTCTTGACGGACGGGGCGTGGCGAGGTGGGAAGGCAGAGGAATCATCCCCCTTGACAATGGCATCTTGTCCCGCGCTCGGGTGCAGGTAGTGCTAGCACGTAACAGACGTCCACTCCAAGTCGCGCTGGCACGTAAACTAGGTCTGTTCAGGGAAGTTGACGAGCGCCCCGGCAAGGACTTTGCCGACAACCCCTTCCCATGGACTGAGACCTACCTCTGCGACCCTGGCGAGCCGCTTAGGAACTACGGTCTCTGGGGGGAACAGGTAGACGCGTGGCCTGGGTTTGCGCCGGTCGGTTGCCGGGTCTACGTTCATGGTGTCACCTTTGACAACGCGTTTGAACGGTTTGTAGAAGTGGCGCCCAACGTATGGTCAGTTGGGGAAGTTCTGCCAGCAGCCCGCGGCTTCCGCACCTTGCCGCACGCGAATGCCGTATTAAGAAACCTCGCCGTCGTTCTGGAGTGGACGCTTCCGCGGACAGTGAAAGAGCTCTCCTTGTTTGCGAAGATCTGGCTGGAGGAGCTGCAATTGCCCCCTGTCATTCCGTTGAAGGACTCGGAACGGAGGCGGCAGTGCGACTTTGCCTATCAGGCGCTTGCCGACGAGTTCCGCCAGCAAGAGGCCATCGCAGCTTGGAACAAAGCACTCGAAGCAAAACGCCGACGGCGCAAGCCGACACGCAAAGCCCGTCGGAAGGCTCCTACGCGTCGGCGATAGCGACTCGCACCGAGCCGGCCGGCCTTGCTCCCCAATCCCCGATCCCCGAACCCTGTTCCCCGCTCCCTTGCTCTCACTTCCGCCTTCCTCCTTCTAACTTCTGCCCTTCTCCGCCACTTCCCGCCAATCCCCACCCCCGCCCTTGCTTGCCGCCCCGCCGCGCGCCCATCCTTATACCATGCGCCCCGCCCTCCCGTTCCCCGGTCTTCGCCCTTCTCCCCCGCTCCGCTTGTCACCTTGTTACTGTGTTGCCTTGTCACTCTCAAGAGTCTCATTTACGCCCCACACAAACATGGGACTCTTGAGACTCTTGACCTGCACAGCCAGCAGGCGCGCCGGTCGGATTGCCCCGTCGCTGGCGCTCGGGCTCGGAACGGGACGTCGGACACGGAGGTCCGACGCTACGTCCCGCGGCCGTGACAATGCTTGAACTTCTTGCCCGAGCCGCACGGGCACGGCTCGTTGCGCCCCACTTTCGGCTTCTCCCGGCGGATCGTCTGCGCCGGGCCCTCGCCCTGTTGCCGCATGGCGGCCTGCTGATCGGCCGCCGCCGAGGCAAAACCGGCTCCGGTCGCATCGGCCTTCGTCGTCGTCAGCCCGCCGTAGGCAATACCGCCGCCCGGCCCGGGACCCGCGGGAGCCGGCTTGCCGGCCTCGGGCTCGCCATAGCCGCCGGCCACGGCCCCCGCCGGCCGCACCTTGAAGATCAGGTCCGTGACGCGCTCGCGGATGTTCGCCAGCGTCTCGTTGAACATCCGCGTGCCTTCGCGCTTGTAGGCGATCTTGGGGTCCTGCTCGGCGTAACCGCGGAGGCCGATTGCGTTCCGCAACAGGTCCATGGCGTACATGTGGTCTTTCCACAGACTGTCGAAGGTGGTGACGAGCACATACCGCTCGACCTGGGTCAGCTCGTAGCGCAGCATTTCGTACGCGCACTGCCGCAGTTGCTCGCGGGTGTCGCCGGCGACATCGAGCGGCCGGCTGTCGAGCACGATGCCGAAACGGGCCCGCGCCCACGCCAGCAGCTCGTCGCCCTGGTGCGCCGCCAGCGCGGCGTCGATCTCGCCATCCAGCCGGCCGTTGTTCAGGAAATCCTCGTTCAGCGCCCGCAGCTCGCGGAAAACCTGCTCCGGGTTCTTGCCGGCAAAATGCTCGTAGGTCCAGCTCACCCCGTACTTGCGGCGGGCCCAGGTCGCGATGCGGCTGTAGACCTCGTTGACGTTGGAGCCGCCGCGCTGCAGCGCGTAGTCGATCACCGCCATCACGGGGTACTCGATCTCGCGCAGGCGGTACGCGGCCCGCATCTTCTCGCCGAGGACCCGTTGCGCCTCCTCGCGGTTGGCGGTGGCGATGTCGTCCAGCGGGACGTCGACGTCGAACTTCTCCCGTGCCCAGCGCACCAGCCGCGCTTTGGCGAACAGCGGATCCACGTATTGCTCGAGCGGCGCGAGGTCCTGCGTCTGGACCTTCTTCTCGGCCGCGGCGATGATCTGTTCGAGCAATTCGGCCGGGCCGGCCTTGCGGATCTGATTCTGGGTGAGGCTCAGTCCATACTGCGCCGTCCAGCCCGCCAGTCCGCGGACATCCCACTCCTCCGGGTCCACTTCCGGATCGACGTACTCGCCGAAGATACGCTGGACGTTCTGCCGCACTTCGTAGCCGGCCAGGTCCCGCATCTGGCTGCTGAGCACGTCGATATGCGCGGTGTCGAGCTTGCCGGGGTCGATGGAGACGCCGAGGTTGTCCCGGGCCCAGTCGGCAGCGCAGAGCGCCGGGTACTGCGGGTCATAGTAGCGGTCCAGCGCATCGGTCAGGGCCGCGTCGATCATCTCCCAGATCATCTCGGACAGCCCCCGCCCTTCGACCACCTGCTGGCGCATGCTGTAGAAGGTCTTCCGCTGGTAATCCATGACCTCGTCGTATTCCAGCAGGTTCTTGCGGATGTGGAAGTTCCGCTCCTCGACCTTCTTCTGGGCCCGCTCGATGCCCTTGTTGACCCGCTTGTCCTCGATGGCCATGCCCTCCTTGAAGCCGAGCATGTTCAGCATCTTCAGGACCCATTCGCCCATGAACAGGCGCAGCAGGTCGTCGTCGAAGGACAGGAAAAACCGCGAGCTGCCCGGATCGCCTTGCCGGCCGCACCGCCCGCGGAGCTGGTTGTCGATCCGCCGGCTCTCGTGCCGCTCCGTGCCCACCACGTGCAGGCCACCCAGCGCCGCCACGCCCGGACCGAGCACGATATCCGTGCCGCGCCCGGCCATGTTGGTCGCGATGGTCACGTTGCCGACCAGCGTTGGCCGGCGCGACGCCGACCCTACCCCGCGACGCACACCCTCGTGCTGTTGCCCGGCCTTGGCGACGATCTCCGCCTCGCGGGCGTGGTTCTTGGCATTCAGCACTTCGTGCTCGATGCCGTAGCGGTGCGACAACAGGGCGCTGAGCTTCTCCGAGTTCTCGACGCTGACCGTGCCGACCAGCACCGGACGCCCGCCCACATTGTCGCCCATCAGCTTGTGATAGCCGTCAACCAGCGCCTGCGTCGCTTCCTCCTCCTCGCCCTGGCCAAAGGCCGCCAGGGCTTCGTCGATCACGGCGAGCTGGCGGGCGATTTCTGCGGCCTCGTCCTCGGCCGGCGAGACGCCGGGCGCTACTAGCTCGCGCAACGTCCGCCGCGCGTGCTTCAGCATATCCAGGAGCGACCACGGGTCCGAAGGATACCCGTCCGCCGAATACGCCCGGATTTCCTCGACAATCGCGTCGAACTTGTGCTCCCCCGACCTGTAGATCTTGTCGTTGTAGTCGATGCGGCGAACCGGCTGATTGGTAGGGATCGCGATGACCTCGAGCTTGTAGATCTTCATGAACTCGTCGGCTTCGGTCATCGCGGTGCCGGTCATGCCGGCGAGCTGCTTGTACAGCTTGAACAGGTTCTGCAGCGTGATGGTGGCGAGCGTCTGGGTCTCTTGCTTGACGGTGACGCGTTCCTTGGCTTCGACCGCCTGGTGCAGCCCGTCCGACCATTGCCGGCCGACCATCAGCCGCCCGGTGAACTCGTCCACGATGACGATCTGGTCGTTCTGGGAGACGTACTCCTTGTCCTTCTGGTAGACCTTGTGGGCCCGCAGGGCGTTGTCGATGTAGTGCGGCCAGTTCATGTTCTTGCTGTCGTAGAACGTGCCGATGCCCAGGTGGCTCTGGCCCGCCTTGGCCCCGTGCTCGGTCATGTGCACCGATTTGCGGTCGGCCTCCACCACGAAATACTGCTTGTGCCCGATGGCCTCCCCTTCGTCCGACGACAGCCAGTACGGGTCCGCACGAAACTTCTTGAGGCCCTCCCTGTACTTCGCGTTGCTCGGGTCCAGGCCGAACTGCTCGGGATGCGTCTCGATCTCGCCCAGCCGGGCACGGGTCTCGCGGTTGGCCTGCTCCTGCTTACCGATCAGCGCCTTGGCGATGTCGTCCGCCATCCGGTAGACGCTCACGTCGTCGCGGGCGGGTCCTGAAATGATCAGCGGCGTGCGGGCTTCGTCGATCAGGATCGAGTCGACCTCGTCCACGACCACGTAGTCCTGCGGCCCCTGCACCTGGTCGCTGGCGCTGTGCTTCATGTTGTCGCGCAGATAATCGAAGCCGAACTCGCTGTTGGTGCCGTAGGTGATGTCGCAGGCGTACGCGACGCGGCGCTCCTCTGCGGCCGGTCCGTAAGTCTCCATCTCGGCCGTGATATAGCCGACCGCGACGCCCAATCGCCCGAGCACCTGTTGGCAGAACCACGCGTCGCGCTTCACCAGGTAGTCGTTGACGGTGACCATGTGCACCCGCAGGCCCTGGAGCACCTTCATGTACAACGCCATGTAGCAGACGATCGTCTTGCCCTCGCCGGTGCGCATCTCGGCGACGTTGCACTCCTCCAGCACCTGCCCGCCGATGAGCTGGCATTCGAACTGCTCGTGCGGCAGCGGCTTGCGCGGCTGGTTCACACCGGCCAGCTCGGCCTGCAGCGCGCGCCACTGTTCCCGCGCGACGTCGAAGTCGCCCGGCCGCTGGCCGAAGACCTCGAGCACGCGCGCCGCGGCCCGGTTCTGCACCTCCCGCGCGTGGGTCTTCTCGTCGCGCCGCGGCTCATCGAGGAAGTCATACGGCAGCAGGCCGCGGCGGGATACCTCACGGACGCAGGCGTACGCCTCCGGCCGGATGTCATCCAGCAACTCCCCCTGCGCCAGGCGCTGCTTGAATTCCGCCGTCTTGGCCTGCAACTGCTCGTCGCCGAAGGAGCGCGCGGCCTCGCGGAGCGGCTCGATCCGGCGGCGCACGAGTTCCCGCAAGCGCAGCACGACCCGGTCGTTGCGCGAGGGGAGGAACTTGAACGCCAGCCAGCCGCAGTAGCCCCCCCACGCCACGGTCCACATGGAGACCGCGACGGCGAGCCACTCGCGCCGCAGCCAGAACACCCCCGTACGGTCGGGCCCCAATGCCAGCACGATGACGAGGAGTAAGAGGAGTGCGGTGATGGCCCCCGCGCCGGCCACCCGCACCAGGTTCCGTCGCGCGCGATACCAGAACACCACCGACGCGCTGGTCGCATCGCGGAGGATGTCGGTGTCGCCGACGTTTTGGAGCCAGTTCATGCGTTCGCACCGCGAATGCGTGAAGAAGTGAAAAGGTGAAAACGTGAAAACGGCCGGCGGGCTTCGACGGGTCTTTTCACGTTTTCACCTTTTCACTTTTTCACGCGCTTATCCCTTCGCGCGTTCCAGGTACTCGCCCGTGCGCGTGTCGATCCGCAGCTCCTCGCCCATCTCGATGAACGGCGGCACCCGCACGCGCAGGCCGGTTTCCAGGGTCGCTTCCTTGGATTGGTTGGTCGCCGTCGCGCCTTTCACCTGGGGCGGGGTATCGACCACCTTGAGCTCCACCACGTTCGGAAGCTCGACGGCCACGATCTTCCCTTCGATGAAGGAGACCGTGACCATCTCGTTGCCGCGCAGGTACTGGCCGGCGTCACCCATGGCTTCAGCCGGCGCGGGGATCTGGTCGAAGGATTGGGGGTCCATCAGCACGAAGTGGTCGCCGTCACGGTAGAGATACTGGTACGGCTTGGTATCGACGAACGGCGTGTCGACGCGGTCATCGACCGACATGCGGGCGTCCGTGACGCGGCCGTCCTTGAGCGACTTGAGCTTCACCTGGAGATAGCTGCGCCAATTGCCCTTCGACACGCGTTGGATGTCGCTCACGGTGTAGAGGGCACCCTCGTGCTGAATGACCTGGCCCTTTTTCAGCTCGCTCGCCTTGATCATCGCCGACCGCTCCTGATGGCTCTGCCCGTCGTCGCCGCCCGCTTGCTCTCCAGGGCGCGGCGGCGGTACACATCGTGGCCTGAGCCACAAAGTCCATTAGTATAGCATCGAACGGCCCGTCTGGCGACCACGTAGATTCCGCTGTGCGCGCACGACGCGCTGTGTGTGGGTCCCATCCAAAATCCAAAATGGCCTGCCCGCCCCCTCGCTATAATGTCCCCGTGCTGACCTTCTCGCTCCAGTCCGGCTCCAACGGCAATTGCATCTACGTCGAGGCCGCCGGCGTGCGGCTGCTCTTCGACGCCGGCATTTCCGGGCGGCAGGCCGGGCTTCGCATGGCGGCCCACGACCGGAACATCCGGGCGGTCGACGCCGTGATTCTGTCGCACGGCCATTCCGACCACACCCGTTGCGCCGGCGTCTACCAGCGGCTGTTCAAGCTCCCGGTCTACGCCACACCCGCCACGTGCCACGCGATTACCCCATTCCTCGAAAGAACGGGCGACATCCGCCTGTTCCTGCCCGGCGACGCCCTCGACTTTGACGGCGTCACCGTCCACACGCTGCCCACGCCGCATGACGCCGAGCAGAGCGTCGCGTTCGTCGTGACTTGCGAGGGCAAGCGGCTGGGCATCCTCACCGATCTTGGTCATCCGTTCGACCGGCTGGCCCGCGCACTGAGCGACCTCGATGCCGCCTATCTCGAAAGCAACTACGATCCCCTCATGCTGGCCGAAGGCTCATACCCGCCGGAGCTGAAGGCCCGCATCCGCGGCGACGGCGGCCATCTGTCGAACGATGAAGCCGCCGCGCTGCTCCAGGGCTGCCGGCGCCACCGTCCCCAATGGGTCGCGCTGGCCCACTTGAGCGAGCACAACAACGACCCCGATTTGGCGCTGCAAACCCACCGCACCGCGCTGGGCCGCGATTACCCGCTCACGATCGCCAGCCGTTACCGGGCGTCGGAAGTCCTCACCCTGTAGGGTGCGTCCCCGACGCACCTTTTAGTCAACGGATGCGTCCCAGACGCACCTTTTGGTCTACGGGTTTTGCGTCGCCGCCCGTGGCCGTTTATTCTCACGCTCCATGCCCGAGTACCGCCGGCCCATCGCCCCCGGGGCAACGTTTTTCTTCACCCTCGTCACGAACTTCCGCCAGCCGATTCTGACTGGTGCGAAGGCCTTGGGCTTTCTTCGCACGGCATTTCGCGAGGAGCGCGACCATCATCCTTTCGTGATCGACGGCATCGTCGTGCTGCCGGAGCACCTGCACTGCATCTGGACCCTGCCTGCGGATGACACCCGCTTCTCGATGCGCTGGTCACTCATCAAAGGCCGCTTCACGGGTCTCTTTTTGGCCAATGGCGGCACCGAAACTGGGCGGAGCGCTTCACGCCGGGGGCGCGGCGAACGCGGCGTCTGGCAGCGCCGGTTCTGGGAGCACGTCATTCGGGACGAGGATGATTACGGCCGGCACATGGATTACATCCACTACAATCCCGTCAAGCACGGGCTGGTCTGCTGCCCACACGGTTGGCCGCATTCGAGCTTCCAGAAGTGGGTACGACAGGGCGCGTATGCCGCGGACTGGATGTGCGTGTGCGGCGGCCGGCCCCTGAAACCGCCAAGTTTCGCGGACTTGGAAGGCCGCACCGGGGAATGATGCTCACCGCATGGGGTGCGTCCTGGACGCACCCTACGCCGCTCACCCTGTAGGGTGCGCCCCCGACGCACCCCGTTCCACGCGGCGTAATAGCCGCTGTAGGTGCGCCCCCGACGCACCCTGTTCCGCGCGGCGCGATAGCGCGAATGCCACGGGCCAGCCAGGCGCCCGTGGCACTCGCTGATGTAGCGGTACCACCTACAGGTATGAATCCCGCACGCACTACTACTACTACTACTACTACTACTACTACGTAGGGTGCGTCCAGGACGCACCCTACTGTTCGTGCCACACAAATCAACGCATCTCCGGCACGAGCGGCATAAAGCAGCCGACCTTCTCCTGCTGGAGAATAAACAGGTTCCGCAGCCCGCGCATGAACTCCTTCACCTGCGCCGGCGCCAGCTCGCCGACCAGCGACAACAGCGCACGACACGTCGGGTCGCCGCCCAGTCGCGTCGCCGCCGCGATCTCAAACTCGTCCTTCTGGTCCTGCCCCGTCAGTTTCTTGAGCAGTGCCAGAAAGGCCTCCAGCCCCGAGGGCTTCGGCAGAACCTGCACCTGGTAGTCGCGGCCCAGGCTGGCCTTCGAGGCGGCCAGGTCCAGGGCGTCGGACAGCCCGCCGAGCTTGTCGACCAATCCCAGATCGAGGGCCTGCGCGCCGGTGTAGACGCGCCCGCCCGCAATCTCCTCCAGGTCCTTCTTGATTCGCTCGCCGCGCGACTTTGTCACCCGGCCCTTGAACTGCTCATAGACGCTGTTCATGTACTCGGTCATCCAGGCCCGCTCGCCGTCGTTCCACTTGCGGTTCATGCTCGACAGCCCGGCGTGCTGGCCCCGCGTGAACTCCGTCGTCGTGATGCCCAGCTTGCCCTGCATGAGACCGTTCCACACCAGCTTCCCGCTGACCACGCCGATCGAGCCCGTGATCGTCGTGGCCTCCGCGAAGATCGTGTCGCCCGGCAGCGACACGTAGTACCCGCCGCTGCCGGCGACCCCGCCCATGCTCACCACGAGCGGCTTTTCCGCCGCGCAGCGGGTCGCGGCTTCCCAGATGATGTCGCTGGCCAGGGCCGAGCCGCCCGGCGAATCCACCCGCACCACCACCGCCTTGATGTTGTCGTCCTGCCGCGCCTCCTCGAGGGCCGCGCGGACGGTCGTGCTGCCCGCCGTCGACCCGCCGAACGGGCTGTCGTCGTTCTTGCCGACCACAATGGCGCCGTCGATGTAGATCAGCCCGATCGCGGGCTCTTCCTTGGTCTCGGCGGCCTGCTCGAAGAGCTGCAGGATCTGGGGGATCAGGACAAACGGGTTGCTGGTGTCCAGCTCGGGGCCGGTGCGCTCTTCGTATTTCTTGAGAACATTCACGTCCTTGCCGAATTCCTTGTGCAGCCGCTGCTTGAACGCCGCGAACGAGGACACGTCGTCGACCAGCTTGCTCTCCAGGGCCTGCTTGGCGCTGAGCGGGGCCATGTCAACCAGCGCCTTGACGTCGTCGGCCTTGAGCTTGCGGCCCTCGGCGAGCAACTGGATCCAGCGCTCGTAGATGCCGTCCAGGAGCCAGTTGACGTTCGCCGCCGCCTCCGGGCTCGGCTCGCTGCGGGTGAACGGCTCGAGCGCGCTCTTGTAGGCCCCGCAGTGCATCATGTCCGCTTCGAGGCCCAGCTTGTCGAGCAACCCCTTGAAGAACATCAGCTCGCCGTGCAGGCCGACGATGTCGAGCGTGCTGTTCTCGGCCAGCGTGATGTGCGTGGCCGCCGCGGCCAGCGCATAGGTCCGGTTGTCCGCCTCATCCAGGTAGCAGTAGACCGGCTTGCCCTTGGCCGCGAAGGCCCGCAGTGCCTGCGTCAGCTCCTCGATCTGCGCCAGGCTGACCTCCGGCTGTTCGAGGATCAGCACCATGCCGCTGATGTCGCGGTCGCCGGCGGCCCGGCGAATCGTGTGCACCCAGTCACGGAGCGTGCTGCTTTGCTCCTTCTGGAACAGCGCCATCAGGGCGGCGTTGTCGTTGGGGGCCTCCAGTACCGGCCCGTCGAAACGCAGCCGCAGGAGCTTCTTCTCGGCCCGCGCCTCGGCCGACAGCAGCAGCACACCGGCCAGGGCCAGCACGACTCCACAAGCGATCGATCGTGTCATCCGTTTCATGCCTCAATCTCCAGAGACGGTGAACAGGCGTTACCTCTGTCACATTCGCGGCCCCGCCCCGCCGCGGCGGGCCAGCGCGGGCCACCGACCAACATAGGCCCTCAGCCCACGTGCTAACATTATAAAGGCGCCCGCGTATTCAACCGTCTTCGGTTGTCAGAAGTTGTCGTCGCTCACCACCCGCCGCGATCCGCCAGGGGATTCCGCCGGGCGGTCGCGCCTTCGATGCGCACGGTGCGCAGCGAACGGGCCAGCTCAATGCCCATCGCGCACACGTCCGGCCCGTCGTCGTGCCGCGTCTTGGGGAAGTGCAGGAATTGCCGCTCGATTTCCGGGTCGAGCACCGGCGGCAACCGGAACAGGCCATTCTCGTAAAACGGCGAGCTGCCCTCGATGCGCGCCCGCTTGTTCGCCGTCGTCTGGATCGGTACCAGTGGCAGATAAAGCCCGCGCCGGCGGCCCTCCTCTTCAAGAATCTGCTTCAGCGCCACCTGGTACGCCACCGTCTCGATCCCGATCTTCACCGGCCGCCACTCCTCGAACGCCGCGATGATCCGCTTGATCTGGTCAACCACGCCGATGCGCTCCAGGCTCAGGCGGCGCGTGTAGATGACGCCGGTGGCGGTGTCCACGCTGCCGACCCACAGGGCGAAGTAGTCGCCGTCCGTGACGCCGGTGGCTGGGTCAACGGCGATCAGCGTGACCAGGCGCTCCGGGACCAGCTCGCTCGGATCGTAGCACCGGAGCCACTCGGGCCGGAACACGCGCCGCGAATCGTCGACTGGATTGGCCTGGTACTCCTGCTCGAACGCCCGTGTGCCGATGCGCTCCCGTTCGAGGTCGAGCTTCTCGACCGGCCAGCGCGCCGGCCACAACGCCACGCGCTGAAACTCGCCGTCCGAGCCGCGCTCCGCTTCGAGCGCCCGGTAGACGGCATAGTCCCACCGCGGGAAACGCTGCCGGTCGCGCAGGTTCGCCAGCAGCGAGTCATAGTGAATGAGCGACCCTAGCACCAGCAGTTGCCCGTCCGGCGACAAGGCCGGCATGACGACGCGCCGCAGCCAGTCTTCGAGCTTCCGCCGCTGCTCCGGCGACTCGACGTGCTCGTCCTTCTCGAGATCGTCGCAGATGATGAGGTCCGGCCGATGCGGCCCGGTGCGCAAGCCACGCAGGCCCGTCCCCGTCCCCTTGGCCTGAACCGTCACGCCGGTGGTGGTCGTAAACATCCCCGCCGCCCACTTGCGCTTCGGCCTTCTTCTCTGCGTGCCTTCGTGCCTCCGTGCCTTCGTGCCTGCTGTCACGACCGGCGGGACGCCGATGCTCCCCGCCGTGCACAGATCGCCATACTTCGCCAGAATGCGCTCATTGCACTCCAGCTCCGTGCGGATGTCGCGGACGAACTGGCGGGCAAGGGAGGACTCGTGCGTGACGATGACGATGTTGCGGCGTTTCTGCTCGCAGAGGCACCAGAGCGGGTACGCGAGGGCGGCACAGGTGCTTTTGGCGTGCCCGCGCGGCGCCACCCGCGCGATCAGGCGCTTTTTAGGGTCGGCGAGCACCTCCATCAGCTCGACGTGAAAGCGGCAGGGGTCGTCGGTGAAGTAGTCCGATAAGAACCGGATCGCCCAGCGCAGCGGCGCCGGCAGCCCGCGGCCCGCGGCGGGGCGTTTCGTGACCTTGGGCATACGGCTTCCCGCTCGCTCCTCCGCAGGCGGCCGGCCAGCCGCGCGGCCCGGCCCGCCGCCCGCACGGGAAGTCTAACTCCAAGTGCTAGATAGTCTAGATACCACGGCCGGATTCACGCCGGTTGTTGGCGGCTGCGAACCGTTGGGCGGGTTTTACCCGCCGCGGCCTGACGGGCGGAGCCTGCCCTGCGGGGTGGCCGTCTCCGGCAACTTTCGGGCATTGACGTGCGAGAAGGTCCGCGGCGGCGGAGCGCACCAGCCTCGGGCTGCGTCTCGCCGGCAGACGTGAGCGTCTTTCCCGCATCAGGTGCACCCGGCGTAGGGCAGGTTTTCGCCGCCCTCGCCCTGCTTGCGTCGGTCTGACATGGCTCAGTCCTGTCGGGAATTGTCGGACGACGGCAGTCCGGTGCCGCGCACAGGTATGATACCTCCTGCGGATCGCAGCCGACAAAGGACTGCACGAGGCATGGGCCCAGGAACAGCACCTCAAGAAAGGAACGGATGATTATGAATCGGCTCGGGTGGATTACGGCCGGCATTGGGGCAGTTTTGACTCTGACTGGCGTTGCATCGCAAGGGCAGGAGAGCACGCCGCCGGCGGCGTCGCAGCCGGCGAGTGCGCCCGCCGGGTTGCCGGTGAGCCTGGCCGGGTTCACCGAGGAGGGCACGTTTTATCTGTTCGTGAACGAGGAGCGCATCGTCACCATCGAGACCCAGTGGAAGCCCGACGGCCGCGTCGAAAGCACGAACACCCTGGCCGTGGGCGGGCAGAGCGTGACCCGGAAGATGGAGATCACGCCGGATACGGACGGCCGCTGGCAGCACATCACCATGGATTCGCCCCTGGGCCCGATCACCCTCGAGCGCGAGGGCACGACGGCCCGCCGCACGATCAAAGAGAAGGTCGACACGCTGGAGATGAAAGCCGGCACGGTGCTGTTCGAGAACATGACCCCGGCCCTGATGAGCCTGGCGGTCCGGCAGTACGACGCGGCGAAGGGCGGCAAGCAGACCTTCCCGCTGTTCATCGTGCCCTCGATCGTCATGGAGGGCTCGCTGGAGCCCGAGGAACCCGTGACGCGGAACGTCGGCGGGCGTGACATCCGTTTTGCCCGCTACACGTACGGCCTGCCGGGCGTCGACGTCCACGTGTGGGTGGACGAAGCCGGGAAAGTGTGCCTGGGCGACGTCCCCGCGCAGCACGCCGCCTACGTCCGCCAGGGCTACGAGTCGCTGCGCCAGCCGCCGGGCGCCACGGCCGAGGCCGCCCAGGAGCAGGAAATCACCGTCGAGCGCAACGTGGGCGTGCCGATGCGCGACGGCGTGCAGCTCGCCACCGACATCTACCGCCCCACCGGCGAAGGCAAGTTCCCCGTCATCCTCATCCGTACTCCCTACCAGAAGAATATGGTCGAGCTGAAGGCGCGCTACTTCGCGCGGCGGGGATATGTCGCGGCCGTGCAGGATTGCCGCGGGCGGTTTGGCTCGGCGGGCACGTGGGAGCCGTTCATGCACGAAGGCGACGACGGCTATGACGCAATCGAGTGGCTCGCCGCCCAGCCGTGGGCGACCGGGAAAGTGGGCATGATCGGCGGGTCGTACCTGGGCTGGGTGCAGTGGTGGGCCGCGAGCCGCAATCCGCCACACCTGGTGACGATCATCCCGAACGTCTCACCCCCGGACCCGTTCTACAACATCCCCTACGAGTACGGCACGTTCTTCCTGCTGGGGGCGATCTGGTGGGCGGACGTCCTGGAGAGCGAGGCCACGGCCGACCTGTCCGGCGTGGCCTTCAGCAAGATCAGCGAGAAGAAGTACCGGAAGCTGCTCGATGCGCTGCCGGTCATCGACCTCGACAAGGCCGTGCTCGGCAAGGAGAACCGCTATTGGCGGGAGTGGATCGCCCACCCCGTCAACGACGACTTCTGGGCCCCGGCCAACTTCCTCGACCGACTGCAGAAGGTCCGCATCCCGGTCTTCCATCAGTCCGGCTGGTTCGACGGCGACGGCATCGGCTCCAAGCTGAACTACCTCAAGATGCAGTCGTACGGCCACCCGCACCAGAAGCTCGTCCTCGGACCGTGGGGGCACACGGACACGGCGATGCGCCGCATCGGCGACCGCGACTTCGGCGCGGCGGCGATCATCGATCTTCAAGACCAATACCTGCGCTGGCTGGACCATTGGCTGAAAGGCGCCGACAACGGCATCCAGAAGGAACCGCTCGTCAGTCTGTTCGTGATGGGCACAAACCAGTGGCTGCACGGCGACGTGTATCCGCTGCCGGAGACGCGCTTCGAGAAGTGGTATCTGACGAGCGCCGGCAACGCGAACACGTCCAAGGGCGACGGGCGTTTGTCAACGTCGCCGCCCCCGGCCAGCATGACGCCCGATCGGTACACGTATGATCCGGGCGATCCGACGCCGCATCCGGACTTCTATGAGGAAACGGAGGAAGAGGAGGCCCGCGTGCGGTCCGTCGACGAGAAGAAGGCGGAGGCGGAGGCGTACCACGAGCAGGTGACCCAGGCGCGGCCGGACCTCCTCGTCTACGTCTCGGAGCCGCTGCCAGAGCCGCTGACAATCTGTGGGCCGGTTTCGGCGGTGCTCTACGCGTCGTCGGCGGCACGCGATACGGACTGGTTCGTGCGGCTCATGGAAGTCGAGGAGACCGGCAAGCTCTTCCCGCTCGTCGAGGGGCGGCTCCGCGCGCGGTACCGCGCGTCGACGCAGAAGCCGGAGTTTCTGGAGCCCGGCAAAGTGTACGAGTATCACCTGGACCTGTGGCAGACCGGCATCACCGTCCCGGCCGGCCGCCGCGTGCGCGTCGAGGTCGCGTCCGCGTCGTTCCCGATGTTCTCGCGCAATCTGAACACCGGCGGACACAACGAAACTGAGACCGAGTTCGTCGCGGCGGAGCAAACCATCCACCACAACGCGCGCTATCCCTCGCACGTGCTGCTCCCGGTGATCCCGGCGGAGGCATTGGCCAACTTGCAGGAACCGCCGGAGGAGACAAAGTAGCGTCGGCCCTCCCGGCGCGCCGGGACCGACGTCAACTGCGGCAGGGCGCAATTCCGGCGCCGGACAAACCGCACGCCGGAACCGGGGCCGGCGCGCGGCCGATATCCTTGCTGGGTTCCGGCCAAGGGATGCCGCGTGCACGCCGTGTGCACTGCCAACCATCTCGCATGAGAACAACCCAGTCAAAGGAGCCAAACATGACCATCCGACTCGTCAAGTACCTGTTGCCGGTCCTACTCTGCCTGGCGCTCGGCGGTTGCCCGGGCCAGAACCAGCCCACTGGGGCGTCGCCCGGCGGCACGGACGTCACCAGCGACAACGCCGGTGGAACCGGCGACGAAGATACCGGCACGGGCGAGGGCAATGAGGACACCAACGACGGCGGCGGGGCCGGTGGCGATCAGACCGGCGGCAACGGCAACGCGGACAGCGGCGACGACGGCACGACCGAGGAGCCGACGGGACCCGTGGCACTGAGCGGCCGAATCAATCCGAGCCAGGCGTCCAAACGCCGGCCGCGCCTCCAGGACGGCGACTTGTACCCGTTTACGGTCGTCGCGCAGAGCGATGCCACCGGCGAAGTGTTCCGGGGCGAAACGGCCGTGGACGGCGAGTTCAACATCGACATTCCTGACGACGAGGTGGGCAGCTCGTTCATGGTCACCATTCTGGGGCCCGACGGACGGGCCGTCGGCCCGGTGGTTCTCGATGCGGCCGGCGACGAAGGTACAACCGGTCTGGCCCTGGACCGCGCCGCCGACCTCGGCACTATTGAGCTGCCCGACGATCCCACGCAGGCGCCGATCGTGCCCGGCGCTGACAACGACGTCACGGACCTGCTCGACCCGAGCATCGCAACGCGTCTGAACGAGGACGGGGCCCCGGTCGGGCTGGCTTCCGTGGGCAAGGGTGATGAAGCCGACGCCGGCGGGAGTCCATCTGGCGCGCTGGTCGACGCCGACAGCGACGGGCTCATCGACATGCTGGATGCCGATGACGACGGGGACGGCACGGTCGATGACTTTGACACGAGCGGACCCGCACCGACCACGCCGGCCGACGCCCACGTCAACTTCTTCATGAACCTGAAAATCGGCACCGATTTCGCGCCGACGTACTACACGGGCACCACGGCGCAGATCGCCGAGCGGCTGAGCTATGACACCGTCATCACGCTCGAGGTCATGACCGAACCGTCGGCCACGCGCGCGATCACTGCGGCACAGATGTTGGAGACGCCGGGCCCGGCGTATCTGCCCATCGCCCAGAAGACGGGCGAGGGTGCGGTCGGCGCGTTGTGGGTCGATACCGACTACGCCTTTGACTCGCTGGGAGACCGCTGGGGCGTCTGGATCCGGCCTAATGCCGTCATGGATGCGGGCGACACTTTCACATTGGACGTGAGCTTCGACGATGACACGACCGAGCAGTACTCGCGGATGATCAACTACGTGTTCAAGAACATCCCGAAGCTCATCGAATATGGTTCGGCCGGGAGTCTGACCGCATTCGATCTGGACGGCGGCGGCGCGGACGGGACGCCAGCCCGCCCGCTCACGTTCGACGGGACCCAGGACCTTGTGCTGGTTTTCAACCCGCCGCCCGACGAAACCGGGGCCCCGATCACCGGCATGAACTACTCGTTCCAGCTCTCCTACTACCGCACGGACGGTTCAGCCGTATCCGGCGGCGACATCAACTGGACCGCGACGTGCCCAACGCCGATCGCGGACTTTGACCGCGGCACGTACTTGGTGCACGTCGCGGACCTGGGTGCGCTGTCGGCGGAGGAGACCTATACGGTCACGCTGCCGAAGGAAATCTTTGCCGACACGGTCACGCTGAATTCAAGCTCCGACGTCGCCATCGGCTCATACAAGATCGACCTCACCGCCGAGGCCCCAACGGGCAACGCCGCCATCATGTTGACCTACGCCAAGCAGTAAGGACGCGTCAGGCCGATCCCGGGCACGTGGCTTGCCGCCGATCCTGGACCCCGGGGTGGGGCCCGCGGGCCCCCCGGGGTTTCGTTTTTGAAAGACTTGGCACAAGCGATTTAGGGCGCTATACTCCTTGTTAGCAGCAAACGACTTTGGGCCCAAGACTGGGAGAGGGCGCGACGCGCCGCCCTGGGCGTACGGCCGGACGCGTCGGAATTTGTGTGCGAGAGGGATGGAGGCGCGCGAGTCGCATGGCGGCTGCGGACTCTGCGTGGCGGCGTGATGAGCAGCCGAATGCAGGTGTACACGGTGACTTACAGGCCGAAGCTTCCGGTAGGGTGCGTCCGGGACGCACTGTGCTCGAAAACCAACGGTCTGGCCGATGTGAGGTGATGTATGAGACTCGGAAGAGCAGCAGCGTATGCAGTGTTCGCGACGACGCACTTGGCAGAAAATTCGCGCGGCACTCCCATTCAAGGCAGGGATATCGCGGAAGCCTGCGGGATTCCGGCGGGTCATCTGCTCAAAATCCTTCAACAACTCGTGCGGGCCCAGATTCTCAGCAGCGAGCGCGGCCCCGCGGGCGGGTTCGTCCTGCGCAAGCCGGCCGGCGAGATCACGCTCCTCGAGATCGTTGAAGCGATCGAAGGGCCGATCAACGGCGACTTGCTCCTGCGAAACGTGGCGCGCGCCAAGGAACCTGCCCGGGAGCAGCTCGAGAAGACCTGCCGGGATGTAGCCGGGTATGCCCGGTCGCTCCTCGGCGGCACGACGATCGCCGATTTCACCAATCACCAGTAGCCGGCCGGCCAGCGTTAACGTGGTCAGTTCGGGCCAGTGATTGCGTGCGCGCTGCCGCACCGCCTACCCTAAGAACGAAACAGGCCGGTGGAAGTTTCCACCGGCCTGCCTTGGTTTCCCATCTGCTGCCCTACGCCGCTCAGGGTGTATCATACTAAGTTGACATCATACGTATAGTATTTAGCCAGTCGAAGCAGGTCAGGGAGCGGACCAGGTCCGGCTGGGCGGCGAGGGTGCGCAGGCCTTGACACAGCCGATCGCCGACCGCGTCCAGGG